>Ga0180009_10007677_pt1 | contig 10938 bp, 5 predicted proteins | sample OS_PC_MetaG_FD_123537 | JGI IMG/M metagenome (GOLD analysis project Ga0180009, IMG submission 123537) | Groundwater microbial communities from the Aspo Hard Rock Laboratory (HRL) deep subsurface site, Sweden - OS_PC_MetaG | ecosystem: Environmental > Aquatic > Deep subsurface > Groundwater... | reverse complement strand
GGCGAATCGATCCGTCGGAGGTGTTGGTCCAGTAAACATGCGCGGAGCCAAGATCCAGGGCCCATGGGCCCAGTGCCTGGGCAAGCGTCATCTCTTCCGTGCCGTCTTTCTTCATCCGCCGTACGGAGGATCCACCACCCTGGAAGTTCGTCCAGAATAGGTATTCGCCATCCTCGGCGATAGACAGCGGACCGTTCTGGCCGTTGGCGAGTTCGGACGGAGTGCCGCCTTGGTTCGACACGGCGAGGACGAGTCCGTCGTCTGGCGCCGATCCTTCTGCTATCCAGTACACCGCGGTTTCGTCGATCGCGAGTTCCCAAGGTGTCTTCTGGTTCGGTGCAAGCACCACGACTTGGCAATTCCCACCTGAGCACGGACCACCCTCACACGAGTGATCGCAGCTACCGCAATGGTTCGCGTCGGAATTTGTGTCGGACTCACATCCGTTGGTGGTGTTCCCATCGCAGTCTTGGCAACCGCCCGTGCATTCGCCGGATTCACAGACATTGCTTCCCCCGGATCCGCCCGCTCCCTGCAAACAGCGCATCGCCTGCGCAGATTCGTCGTAGTCACAAGTCTCCGCGGTCGCGTTGCAGTCCTTGGAGCTTAGATCCCAAGTTGAACCGTCGAACTCGCACCAGTACAAGGTATTGTCGACGCAGCACCCATATTGGCGCGACACGTCGTCGGATCCAATGCCGTCACAATCTGTCGGTTCCGTCTTACAAGTAACGAAGCCGCCTCCCGCACCTGCGCTCCCGGACACTCCGGTCCCTGCGCTTCCGCCTGCACCGCCGAATCCGCCCGGCGTTCCCCCCGTTCCGTTTGTTCCGCCGGTTCCGCCCGCGCCTCCCTCACTTCCAGCAGAAGCGTCTGGCTTCAAGTCGTACGATAGGTCGGACAGCCCTGCGACGCTCTGGCAGGAGACGATACACCCAGTCGAATGGAGAATTCCTACACCAATAGCCAATCCAGTCCACCGCATCAGAACTCTCCTTGGATGGTGAATGCAGCCACCCTCGGCGTGGCGTACGCATCAGACATGAATCGCGAGCCTTTCATCCATCACAGCCCAATACGGCGTATCCGCCTGGCGTGACGCTCCCGCTCGCGAGAGGTGCGGTGCTCGTCACCCAGGTCACCACGATTCGGTCGCGCCCTGCGGCCACAGCGATGCGTTCCCCTTGGAAGTCCTTCAATGTCGTGTTGCCGAAGGTCGATGACAGTTCGGTGTTGATGGTTGAAGGGCCGTTGAACGTGCCGTTGGCATCGTCGACTCCGAAGATTGTGATCGATCCCGATCGCGCTCCCGCAATCAGCACGCAGCCGTGGAGCTGAGCGAGGTCCATGGCGGTGAATGGGCCTCCCGAGAGCGTCCCGTCGTTGATCGCCCCCGACTTGTTGAACGCGTGCCAAGCCAGAGACGACCCGTCGGGCTGGATGATCATGGCTTTGTCGGACCAGACCGTCAGGCTCGTGGTCGTGGTCCGGGGAAATGAACTGCTCGAAGAGGTTCCCGAGCCGACGTCGTTGACGGTGACCATGACCTTGCCTCCCTCGAGGTCAGAGTCGGTCAGGGTCGCGCGCGAGTTGGTAGCGGTAGCGACCTGGGCGAACGTCGCCGTGCCATTTCCCTTGTGGATCTCGGCGGGCGGGGGGTCCTGCTGCACACCAACGCCGTCGAACACGTAGAGGAAGGGCGCTGCGCCTGCCATGGCCGCAACCAGGAACTCTGGTGCGCCAGGCGAAGCTGCGACTGACTTGACAGGGTTGAGCAGAATCGTGGACGGAAGGTTGTACTCCGTGGCGGTGATCGTCTTGCCTTCCCGATCGAAGTTCGAGACATGCATCCTCGGCGCAGGGGTACCTCCGTCGGGGGCCGAGCTCGGGCAAGCGGGCATGGACACGGCCATCAAACCTGCCCCGAGCACGTCGTTCCACGCGGCGCCTACGCCGTTGGATTCGATGTTGTCGGCGCACGGCGTCAAGTTGACGTTGGCTCGGCCATCCTCTTCGCCTTCGTCCGAGATCTTGAGGCGGACCGCACGTGGGCTCGAGCCGGAAGCATCGGCTTCGCGGTACATGATGACGAAACCGGTGGGGGTGGCGACCACCGCGGGGCCAGTGTAAAGCGTGCCCGCCTGGGTCGGCAGGTCGAAGCTCTCGGCTGCGATCAAGTTGAGGTCGCACAACTTGAGGTCGCAAGCGTTCTCGCCCGCGTCGGTTTGTGCGTCCGCGCCCGCGTCGGTTTGTGCGTCCGCGCCCGCTGTTCCACCGGTGCCGGCAACACCTCCACCGTCGTCGCCACCACTTCCGCTGGTCCCGCCAGCATCTTCGACTTGGCCATCTCCGTCATACGAAAGATCGGACAGCCCGGCTAGACTCTGGCAGGCCACGAAGCATGCGGCTGAGAGCAGCACCCCCGGGCCAAGTGGCCTCGACCTCAACCGCATCAGAACACCCCCTCGAATCCAACCGTACCAAGACCCACCAGCGGACGAACGCTCGTCGAGGCTGATGGCTCGTTGGGAGCGTAACCTTCTTGGCCCCCGTCTGACAGCAACCCGTAGAGCCCCACGCCAACGCCGATGGCCGCAATTCCGAAAGACACGTTGGAAATCGTAGCGAGTGTGTTCGCTGAATCTCCATCGTCCTCACGGGAAGCGGGACATTGATTGCCGTTGCAGTCGTTCTTGATCGACGACGCCTTGGATAGCGTCAGCAATCCAGTGGCAGAACCCACGACGAATCCTGCGGCTCCCACGCCGAATCCCGCGTATGTGATCCGTTGTGTCCGGTGGGCGGTGTGGTCGGCGGCCGCGACCGATACCGGTGGAGGAGCGGCGCCGTCGGTTGTGACAGCTGGTTTGAGGACAATCCGCAAGTCGATTCGCTCACCCTCCTTCAGATCGACGTCCCGTTCGATCGGTTCGGAGCCGGGGCCCCTCACCGCGATGTGATGTTTCCCTGGATTGAGGGCGCGGGGATACTTCGTGAGGTTCGGCGCCACCATCCGTCCATCGATCTCGAGAAGGATCGATGCTCCGTCGCGAGATCCTTCAACCACGACGCGCACGGTCGGGATCTTGGCATCGAGGTCTGCGGCGAGCGCAATGGCTTCCCCTCTCGCCTGGGCGAGCACCGGATCCTCGTCCACTGTCCGAGGAATTCGTGCGACTCGGATCGCGGTGTCATGCGCTTCCACCAGCATTCCGGAAGCCGCCTGCATTTTCGCTACAGACAGACCGGTGGTGGTGACCCGCATGATCGCGTCCGCGCCCTTGTATGCATCGAGCGCCTTGCGAAAATCTCCGTTGAGTTCCGCCTTGCGTCCTTCGATCATCAGCATCCGCGCCGTTTCTCGGTCGGATGCCGTTGTCTGGCCAAACGCCGCGGGTGATATCGACGCGAGCATCAACGCGCACAGACCTGCGCCAATCGCCGCTGACAACCTATCCATGAGAAATCCCTTCTTTCCAGCCCTCAACGCATCCACGCCGCACACCCGAACCTCAGCAGATCCGCGTTGAACTCCATGCTCGAAGTCGTATCATCTGGAATCAGGTCAACCCATGTCAAGAACGCCCGACACGACGCTCGCGGAGGGGATGCAGGTAGGTGCAAACCTGCGCCTCGTGCGCTTGCTAGGGCAGGGCGGCATGGGCAGCGTTTGGTTGGCGGATCACCTGACGCTTCAGACGCAGGTTGCGATCAAGTTTGTCGCCACCGAGGGCGCAGACAGCTCCGTGTTCGAACGCTTTCGTCGGGAGGCGACCGCGGCGGCCCAGCTCAAGCACCCGCACGTCATCCAGGTGTTCGACCATGGCGTTACCGAAAACGGTCAGCCCTACATCGTGATGGAACTGTTGGAGGGCGAGGACCTGGCGACACGCCTCGGCCGCGTGGGCAGGTTGGCCCCGGCAGAAGCGGTTTCCGTGATCGGACAGGCGGCAAAGGCGTTGTCGAAAGCGCATGCGTCCGGGATCGTGCACCGTGACATTAAGCCCGAGAACATCTTCCTCAGCGAAATTGATGGGGAGGTGTTCGTCAAGGTGCTCGACTTCGGCATCGCAAAGAGTGACGACCACAAGGCCAAGGGCCTGACCAGCTCCGGCGCGCTCATCGGAACGCCGTACTACATGAGTCCGGAGCAGGCGCGCAGCTCCAAGGACGTGGACCATCGGGCCGACTTGTGGTCGCTGTCGGTCGTCGCTTACCACTGCCTCACCGGAGTCCGTCCCTTCGACGGAGAAACGCTCGCGTCCGTCTTCGTTGCCATCGATCGGGGTATCTACAGCCCTCCCTCGGGGATGGTGCGAGCGTTGCCCGCATCCGTCGACAGTTGGTTCGCGAAAGCGCTGAACCACCATCCTTCCTGTCGGTTTGGATCAGCGAAGGAGCTTGCCAGAACGTTTGCCGATGCAGTTGAAGACAAGCACTTCGATGGCACCGCCCCGCCCCTGCGCGGCGATATGCCTTCGCGCGACTTTTCGGACGTCAGCTCTGTCGGAGAACCTGGTGTGCAGCCGCCGACTTTGGGAGGCACGGCGGCTTCGGCGGCTTCAGCGGCAACGAGCGCCTCACGAGGTCTTCCACCGCGTCGGCTCATGGCTGCGGTCGGCGTACTCTTTCTCGTGACCGTGGCGATAACCATCGGTGTGATGCGGTTGACGGGTGCGAGCGGGGACGCGCCGACGAGTCTAGCTTCGCAGACTCCAGCGATTAGCTTGGAGCCGTCGGCCGAAGTGCCTCCCGCCACCGCAGCGGCTCCGCCAACGGCCAGCGAAGAGAGCGTGGATCCAGCGACCCTTCCAGTGGCAAGCGTTCCGGCTGCCTCGGCTGCAACTTCCGCAGCGCCACTTGTTCCAGTTCGACCGACGCCTACGCCAGGTGGGAAGTCGAAGAGCGAAAAGAAACACGAGCCTGCCACGCCACCGCCTCCTACTCCTGCACCGTCGCCACCGCCAGCCAGGACGAGTGAGAACTTCGGGTTCTGACCCACGTTATCTCCGAAGTCGCTGACTGCGAGGTCCTTTCACCCCCGCCGACCCCCAGGACCAATCGCCCCATCTTCCCGCCAGACCGCCAAGTCGACCCGAAGCTCCTCGATCATCTCGCGCGGAAGGCTCGCCAATCCGAACGCCTTCTCGCTCCCCTCGTCCTCCTCGTCTCCGCCATTCGACTTTCCGTCCACGTGGTCGGGAGCAAGGTCACCCCCCGTTAGCACCTCGAACGTCTGTGCGCGCAAGCGAAGCTCCTCGAACATCCGTTCATCGTAGGTGCCGGCGAGGTAGGGGACCGCCACTTCGAGGAAGCCGCCGTGCTCCCCGTTGGTCCTCTGCCGAAGGCTTCGTTCTCGAAGGGCCGCGCTGCCAATTCGATCCACGCGACCGGTCCGCTGCTCCAGCGTCGCCGGGTTCCACGCAAGGTCATAGTGCACCACATGGCGGCACTGACGGTGCAAGTCGATACCTTCCTGGCCGACGGAAGTGCAGACCAGGATCTCGGGCAATAGGGGCGTGTTGAAGCCGTTGAAGATTCGAGTTCGGGTCGCGCCATCGGTATCGCCCGACACGAGCTGGACGCCCGTGCTTCCCCTGAGGCGGGTGGCGTCGATGAGCGCACCGCGCGCGTCGCCGGCATGGGCCGCCCTGCCACTTGCTCCCGCGATGTCCTCCAGAAACACGCCCAGCTTGCGGAGCATCGACTCGCCACCGGGCACCATCGGGGAGGTGAACCGCTCAATGATCAGCGGGCCCCACGTTCCTTCCTCGAGCTGCTGGCCGGAGGGCAGCAACCGGACCAGCGTTGCCTCACGCAGCGCCGCCCGACGCACCGCCTGCATGGCCACCGCACGCGTGCTCCAATCAGGCTCGTCTGCGTTCCACGTCAACCCGCTCAAGTGTACGTGGAACAATCGCTCGTCTTGAAGATCCTTCTCGACGTCGGCGGGTAGGTGCCAGCGAGTGAGCAAGGTCTGCGTCGGATCTTCGCCGAGCCACAGGCTCGGACCGTCAAATGCGGTGCGAACGATACCCCGTCGTCCGGCCATCATCGCCTTGCGGTCGCGTGCGAGAAGCTGTTGCGCAAGCTCCTCCACGCCGGACGGAGCGTCCGTGACCGGTTCGTAGACCGTGTGGACCCCGCGTTCGTCGATGAGCACGTCGGCGTCCTCTTCCTGCGTCGCGGATTCGAAGCCGCCATAGGGCCGCGCCACCCAGGATTGCTCGGCCATCACTTCGAGCAACCCCCGGAAGCGCGTTCGGGGTCGGGCTTGCCCGACGAGTCTTTGCGCTACAGCGCATTCAACCGCCCGATTCAAGAATACGCGGTCGATCAGTTTCTCGGTCAAAGGAACGTTGAAGATCAATGCCAGCCGGGCGACTTCGCTGTAGTCGGCGAGCTGAGGGCGAAGTTCATCCGGGCCAAAGGGCTCGATGTCCGCCTTTTGCCAACCCCACATCACGGACCAGAGCACACGATCGAGCACCAAGGGAATCAAGTCTTGTTCCCGCGACGTAAACCGCTTTCGCAAGTTGGTCAGCCCGTTCTCTCCGCCAAGGCACTCTCGTTTGCGCATGTCGAGCCGCGCGCGCAGCTCCTCCTCGAGAATCTTCGCTAGGCGCTTTGCGGTGTTGAGTCGAAACGTGAAGATGAGCGACTTCTCGCCCCGCTCCCAACGTGCCAGTACATCGTCGACCACGGGTCTCAGCTTCGGGTGCGAAGCGTCCGCCTGCTGGTCCCCAACCAGTTCTCGAAGCAAGTCGACGTACGTGCGCGCGGCGGTCCCTTTCATCGCGCTCGCGAGCTTGCGTCCTTCCGCTCCTTCAAAGAGCGTGGTGTAACAACCGGTCAGTCCGGAGCCCAGCGCGGCGCGACGCTTGCCCCCGTCGATCTCCGACGTGGCGCGCATCAGCAAGTAGTGTGGCAGCTCAGCGTCGCCTGTGACGTCGATGCCTGCCGATGCGTGCAGGGCGTGCGCGTCCGGGCGTGCCGCCACCTGTTCTGCCGGCCGGTCCAACTCGCATCCCACCCGAACCAATCGGTGCTCGGTGTGTCTCCGATGCCGGATCACGAGCTCTCCGAGTTCTTGTCCGAGGTCTCGGTTGTATGCGTGCAAGCGGAGAGCTTCGCGGAACAGGATGCGATAGCTCGGATCGACGGCGCGGACGCCTCGATCGACGGCGTCATCGATTTCTCCGTCCCCAAGCGCGCCGGGTGCGTCCGCTATTTGATTGAGCGCCTCGACGGCTTCCCGCATGGTCGGGTCCTGCCAACAATCATACAGAGTGGCTTGCGAGGTGGATTGAGGCAGCGCAGACCACGCTCGAGCAAAGCGCTGACTGGCACGCCTGGAAGCTTCCAGCACGCTGCGGATATGCCTCTCCCGTTTCTCACATAAAAGCGCGACGCGCTCCTGCGGCAGAGCGAGGTGGTCGGTGACCTTGAGAATCTCGAGCATCTCGTCGGGGCGGAGCTGGAAGGGCGTTGCGGTCAACAGCAGAGCCCGTTCGGCCCGGGGCCCAATCCAGCGCGCGAACTCGTTAAAATTGTTCGAGCCACTCGTCGGACCGTTCTTCCAGTTGTGGGCTTCGTCGACCACCACGAGCGGCAGACGACGCTTCACGAGTCGGAATACGGCCTCCTTGTAGAGCCGTATTGCCTGAACTCGGATCTTGCCGACGAGCTCTTCCCGGCCCCGGCAATAGTTCTCCGCTGCTGCGACACAGAGTTGCCCGAGTCGATCGATGCGCTTCTCCTCTTCCGACGTGGGATCAGCAAACGCCCTTTCGATTGCCTGAACGACATGCTCCGGCTCGATCGGCAGGCGATCGATCTCGGCTTGGGTGAATGAATCGAGCTCGCGCGGATTGCGCGGCCAGTCCCACGCTTTTGCGCCCTTGAGCAGGCGTTGTCGGGCGTCCAGGCGGAAAGAGGTGCCCCAAAGTCGAAACAAGGTGGCGAGCACGAGACGAGCCTTGGTGTCCTGGTCTCTTATCTTGCCGCCCAGCGCCGACGTCTTGGCGATGAGGACCTGGCCGGCGTTCTTGTCACGCAGTCGGGCCACCAGCTCGTCCGCGCGGTGGGCGACCTCGGGACGGAACCTTCTACCCGCTTCGGCCTGACTATCGCCGGGAACGCATCGCTTGACGAACTCGCCAACCTCCCGAACCCACTTGTCAAAGAGGCTTTGGTTGCTGGGCACGAGCACCAGGATGCGACGGTACTTCCCGCCCGGCGTGAGTCCGTTGCTTCTGCGTTCACGAAGAGCTTCGAGGATCGAGAACGCCACGGCCAGCGCGACGAACGTCTTGCCCATGCCGACCTCGTCCGCGAGCACCTGCAGCTCGAACCTTCGGTCCAGGTCTTCCTCGTAGAACCTTTCGAGGATCTCGTGCGCGGTGCGCGTCTGGCGGACGACGTCACGTTGGTCGCGCATGCGGGTGCGGTCGGCCCCCAAGTCGATGAGAGGCGAGAGCCAATGCTCGCGGTTCATGGCGCCTCCGGTTCGGCTGCGGGCTCTGGAATGCTGACGGTGGGATCAAGGTCGACGGCTGCCTCGTAGCGGGTGAACGAAGAAGCTTCGGTGAAGGCGGAGGGGGCGAAGGCTTTGACCTTGGCGCGCGCAGCGGCGATTTTCACGAGCGCGTTGGCCGATACCTCGTGAACGGTGGCGTCGTCCTGTGCCGTTGTTGATGCATTGGCGACCACGCGCTCCAGCTCCACGAGCTCGAAGGCGGCCGCCGTGGGCGACTTCAGGCCAGCAGTCACGCCGTCAAGGATGGAACGGGCGAGCGCGACTGGACTGACGGCGCCCAGGTACGCGAATTCGACCAAGGAGCGCGGCCCCCGCGCTCGCTCGAGCTCCTGGCGAATGCCCGGCAACGCTTCGACGAAGGCTCTGACCTGGTACGACTGAATCTTCGACGTATCCACACCCGCCTCAACGACCGCGTGGGGACCGGGACGCACGTCCGGGCCTTCGGTGCCCGGTTCGGGGAACAGGTCTTCGAATGCCACGCGTCCCTGGTAGTAGGCGACCAGGGCATCCTCACCGGGGCGTGCCGCGTTGGGCGCCAGCGGCAAGCGGAGGCGCGCCTCGCCAGGCGCGAGGTTCACCGGATACTTCGCTTGCTTGTTCGTTCCCGGTTCGCCGACCAACACCTCGCGTTCGATGAGCAGGTGGTTCAGAAGGCGGCGGGGGAGGGGAACGCTCGTTCCACCGGGTCCGTTCTCCGCGGTCAACAGATGCTCGGGGGCCTCCGATTCGGTTGATACGGTGTGAATGGTGAACACCGCGGGAGCGGTGGCGTCCCACGCGATGAAGAGCTCGAGCTCGTCGTCATCTGCGGCGGGCTGCAGAGCAACATCGGACAAGAACGATGGCCAGTACCGCTCGGGTTCATCGTCTTCGTCGTTGACGGGTGGGCCAAGGATCGTTCCTGAGCCGACCGCGACGGGGCCGCCGGCCGAGGGAGGCAGGACCGACGTTGCCGCATCGGGCGTGGTCGTCCAGAGGTAGCCTGCCTCTGCGTTGGCCATGGCCCGGATACCCCAGCCGGCGCCGGTGAAGTTCGCGGAACCCGCGTAGACGAGGGATTGTCGACCTCCCTCACAAACCACGATCTTGGCGTGCAATACGCGTGCGGCGGTGAGCTCGACCTTCACGTCCAGATCCGACGGGTCCACACTTGGATCGACGGCGTGCGCCACGACTTCGACGCCCGGGATATCGTCGTACTGAATGGCAAAACCAGCGGGGAAGGCGGCCGCATAGCCGCCGTCTTCCAGGCGGGTGGCGTCGAGATAGAGCTCTACGCGGCAGGAGGATGCGAGCTTGTTCTGCTCTCGCAACCGGGTCAGCAGAGACCGTAGTGGGCTGTCCTTGCGACCGGTCTCCGACCAGAAGGGGCTGACGATTGCGATTCGTTCGACCGGCGGTCCGTCGGACCATGCGGACAGGAAGGTGTCGAACAAGCGTTGGGAAGCGTCGGACCACAGGGGGGCGGGGTTGGAATCGCCAGCCGTCGTCCACCTTTGGGCCTGGGCTACGAGCTTGTCGATGGCGGCGAGGAACTCGGCCACTTCCCGACGGTTGATGCGTGCCACGCCCTCGCGGAGCTGATTCAGGACGGCAGCCGCGGTGGCAGCCTCCTCGGGGTGATCGTCCGATACCTCGATGACCGCCGCCACCTCACGGTTGTGGCGATATCCGCTGGTCGTGAGATTGGCGGAGCCGACTGCCATGCGAAGGGCGTGCTCGTAGCCGATCGCGACGACTTTTGCGTGGAGCTTGGCGCCGCGCAGCGGGATGGGACGTACGACAGTACGCAGCGACGGGCGCCCCTGGTACGCGCCAGCATCGACGAGGACCCCACAGAAGTCACAGGCGGCCAGCTTGCGCTGCATTGCAATCCGGCCGCTGTAGCTGTGGTCTTCCGCGTTGGGGATGCCGAGCACGGTCGGGAGCAGGTCGTGTTCGAAGAAGTCCGGGTCGAGGTTGTACGTGGTGGCGGCGAGGATCTGGACCTCGCCCGTGACCTTCGGCTGGAAGCGAAATCGGTCGATGAGCCTTCGTGCGACAGCACCGGTGGTCATGCCACACCTCCCATCTGGAATAGCAGGGCGCGTGCCGAGTAGGTACGCCAGATGTGCAATGGGACCTCGCTGGGGGATTGAACATCGCGGTTCTGGCCCCCGGCCCGGGTGGAGGTGATCGCAAGGGTGATTTCTCGGGATTCGATCCAGGGGAGTTTGCGTCGCCCCCGGTCCAGTTTGCCGGCCTGCACGCGACGGTGACGCTCCAGTACTTCGTCGATCAATGCCGCTGTGGACGTGGCCCCGGCGAGGGTGGACACGAACTCGGCCACTTCTCGAACGCGTGCGGCGGTGGTGTGCATGCCGGCCTCGACGAGCGGACCCTGGACGGCTTCGAGG
>Ga0180009_10007676_pt1 | contig 10938 bp, 7 predicted proteins | sample OS_PC_MetaG_FD_123537 | JGI IMG/M metagenome (GOLD analysis project Ga0180009, IMG submission 123537) | Groundwater microbial communities from the Aspo Hard Rock Laboratory (HRL) deep subsurface site, Sweden - OS_PC_MetaG | ecosystem: Environmental > Aquatic > Deep subsurface > Groundwater... | reverse complement strand
GCTCGTTCCGACTTCCTCACATCCATCACGAGGAGGGTTCGTCCCGCGGAAGCTGGCGTTCGCCAATCCCCCGCCGGATCCTGGCCGCTCTCGAGGATCCGTGCAAGCCGCAGGGCCTCGAGCTCGGTCATGTCGAAGTTCGGGTCGCAGGGGCCGAAGCCCGTGGCGGCTCGGTCGGGCAGCGCACCGTCCTCCCCGGTGTCGAATCGACCGACATGGCCGTCCTCATCGAGGGCGAACCACTCCGTGTCCATGCTGTGGGCCGCCGGAAAGTCTTCGAGAATCTCGCTCATGGCGCGCGGATCCTAGCGTTCGTCGCTCCGTCGTGTCGAGCAAGGGCGGTTTCGGTGTCGGCGGCCATCCGGTGTACACCAGCTCGACGCGGTCCCAGACGCCATCCTCACATCGGGTGTAGAGCACCCAGTTGAAGCTTACGTCGTAATCGCAGACGCCGACGTGCGAGTGGTCGACATGCTGGCGATCACGGGTGCTTCGGCAGGGCAGGGATCACCATAAGTCTGCTTGCGCATGTTGCGGCGATGCCATGGAAGAGATGTGTCACGCCCGACGAAGATTGTCACCCGGGCGCGGACGTCCCTGACAGTGATCCGGCGAAAGTGCATACTCCAGCGATGGCCGTCGACGCCGAGCAGAATATGGAGGCGCGCGTTCGAGCCCTGGGTTGGGAGGTGCGAAGCGTCGAGAGAAAACACGTCGACGTGGAGGTCCGTGCGAAGGCGGGATCGCGGCCGGTTGTCTTGACGGGGTTGAGCCCTTTTTCCACGGCAGGCGCGGTTGCCCGGGCCGTGCCCGATCCCGCGTTCTTTGTCCTATCCATCGGCGAACAGGGGGAGCCACGACGGTGGGGTGGGTGGCAGCAAGGGGAACAGTATGCTTCGAGCTGGGGAGGCTTCCAGTGCGTGGTCAGCGAGCAGGGCACGACGATTGCTGGAGGCTTCGTCTCTCTGCCTTCGACAACCATTACACCGACGGATGCGTTCTTCGATGCCATCGGTGGACTGCTGGACCCGGCCGGGCGTCCCCTCGACGCCAAGTGGCCGGAGCTCGATCCGACGCGTGGGCTGCGCGAGTGGCCTTCTCGCCATAGCCGGCTCTGGCGCAAGGTGGGACAGGCGACGCTGACGATCGCCGGGGTCGGCGGCGCGATTGGGGCGGTGGCGGCCGGGGTTCCCCAGCTGGCCCCCTACTCCTTCATGGTGGGCGTTGGCGCAGCCATCGCCATATCGGTCGATTGGTCGCGGGGTGTCGTCGCCCACGGCAAGCGAATTGGAAACGCTACCGCCAAGCGGCTTCGGTCGTTCTCGTCCTTCGATGAGGTCTTCCCTCCCCAGATTCTCGAAGCGGCTCAACTTCCGCTCATCCGTGCTTCCGCCGGACTGCGCTACGACGACTTCGGTGCGTTGGTGCGCATCGGCGTTGAAGCGAAGTCTCAATCGAGCGGTCTGGTCCTCCGGATCTCCATTTGCTCCACCATGTGGCCCCAGGACGCACTCAAGACATGCCAACTCGTCCCTCGCACCTGGACGGTGGTCGAGGCGCGTGGCCCAAGCGACGTGCTCGACAAGTTCCCGACGAGAGATCGCATGAAAAGGAAACGTCGCTACCTGATCTGGCTGCTCGATGAACGGGAGACAGAAGGAGAATCTCTCTGGCAGCTGCTGGAGGAGGTCGAGCGAGGCCTGCGTGTGGGTGTGGGCGGACCCTATCGGTAGCGAACGGACTTGGCCCTGCTACCTCGACCTGCAACCGGAGTTGGGGGCTTGACGCGCGACGACCCAGGTCTCAGGCAGACCGCAGGGGGTTCGTAAGCGGACCTCTGCGTTGCCCAAGAGGTTCAGCTTGCGCCCAAACGCCACCACGATTCGTCGCTTCGCGCGAAGCACACTGCCATCGGTCTGCAGTGCTCTGTTGCTTTGTAGTGTGTCGACGCGGGCGTCGGCACAGACCACGGCTCCAGCTGCCGATGCTGCGCCGACGACGGGCCGTCTGGTCGTGCGCGAAAAAGCGGGCCAAGCGATTCGCGTCTTGATCGACGGCATCGACCGAGGCCCTGCTCCTCTGACCATCGACCTGCCGCCCCGCTCCTACGAAGTCCGTGGAATCGCCTCCACGCTGGTCGCTGCGCCGCAGAAGGTGTCCCTGGAGAAAGGGGCCACCGAGCAGGTCGTGCTCGAGGCGGTGACGGCGATGGCAAGGGTCGAGGTCCGCACCAGCGACGGCACGGGCAAGATCCTCGTCGACGGACGTCCGGTGGGGACGGGGTCGTTCGATGGAGAATTGCCCGTTGGCGAATACGTCCTGCGCGTTGAGCGAGAAGGCTTCGAGCCCTTCGAGAAGACGGTCCGGCTCGGTTACGGACAGGTCATCGTGGAATCCGTTACGCTCGAGCAGCGCGCCGAAGCGAACGTGGCCGCGGTTGGACCCAGCCACCGCGTTCGCGACGGTTGGTACGGTGGGATGCAGCTCGGGTTGACGCTCATGCCTGCCGGGTCCGACAACTCGCTCGACACAGGATGCGATTCGCTTGGCGCCACCTCGTGTGACGCTTCGAAGCCTTGGGGCATGGGGATCCTGGGCTATGCGGGCTACGCACTCGAGCCGTTGGGGTTCGAGCTCATGTTCGGCGTCCTCGGTGACCAATCGAAACCCGTTGCGCACTTCGACGGCGTGCATGGGTCATCGATCAACCCGCTCGTTGCGCAGCCGGCCCGCGACGAGGAGTTTCGAATCTACCGTGCTGGGGCGTTGGGCGCAGTGCGCGTGCGAGGCAACGTCGACGTGTCCTCGGTGCGGCTGTCCGCTGCGTTGGGGGCGGGGATTTCGTGGAAGACGATGGGGATGAAGCGCAAGGTCAACACGACGGACGGGACGAACGGCACCAACGAGTTCGTTCCGGACAACGTGAGCTACTGGTCACCAGGCGTGACGTTGGACGTGGGCGTGCAGGTGCCGTTGGGCGAGACGACGACGTTGGCCGCGGGGGCTTGGTTCTGGGCCGAGACCGCCCGGGATGCGGCTCGCACGGCGCCTGCATCGAACCAGGTGATCGCGGCGGACGGTCAGATCCCGCGCCCCATCGCGACACCGTCGTACGACCTGGCCAACGGGGACCAGCTGTACGTGGGGCCTTACCTGGGAATGCAGTTCGGCCCGTGATGGTTTGCAGACTCGCCGCATGGCGACGCGCTACCAATTGTGTGGAACACGACAATCGATTGTAGGGGCGGGTTACCAAACCCGCCCGAGCGTGAAGCGAGGACGACTGCGGGCGGGTCAGTGACCCGCCCCTACATCAGCTCGTTCCGTCCAATCGAAGCCGCTACGGTACACACGGTCGCGTGAGCTGCAGCGGAATCAGGGGGGCCGGTCGACCGTCCTGCGCGGCGAAGGCCGACGCGAGCTTCATCGTGTCACGCAGGGTATCGCACGCCGAACCGCAGACGCGGATGCGTCCGAAGCTGTCCGTGTTCCACCCGGAAGCGCCCGTGGACACCTCCGAACATTGCGCGTTGTACGCGATGTTCTGCCGCGACTGCGTCAACGAGTTGAAGTACGTCAACGTGCTCTGCTCCGGGTTTGTGCTCAAGTCCACCCCTCCCGGCGCGTCATATAGACAGCTTCCCAAATCCGTGACGATCGTCTGCAGGGCCGTCGCCCCAACGTTCGAATCGACGGTGGCATCGAACACCTCGGTGCCGCCGGCCGTGGCAATGGCAGCGGCGTCTGCCACCGGATCTCGACCGCCTTGGTTCGTCGTGGCCGGAGCCGACAACACCGCAACATAGGTGTGAATATCTTCGGCCAATCCCGCCGCGGCGAGCGATTCGGCCAAACCGACGCCTGCGCAGTGAGACACGAAGTCGCGGTTGCCGACCAGCAACAACGCCCTGCGATTGAACGCCGTCGTGGGCGTCGTCGGGGACAAGTCTCGAAGGGCTGCGTACGCTCCCTCCGCCGAGAGTGCGGCATCGAGGAAGAGTTGCGGATCGGACGCGAGAACGTTCGACGTGTCCGCGATCAGCGGCGCGACGAGGCTCTGGGCCTCCTTGGCCACCGTGAAGGGAACGTCGCCCGGTGCAAATGGCGCGGCAAAGGGGTTGGGCGCAGCCGAACAGTCCTGGGGCTGTGCGGGAAGAAACTTGAACGCCACACGCGTGCGCTCGAACACCGGGTCCTCGAGCGACAGGGAAAGAAGCTGCTGGAGCCCGTCGGCGCCGAGGTACGCTCCCATGCTCTCCGATCGGTCCATGATGACGTACAGCGCACTCTCCGTGGGGACGAGACGATCACCCACGACGCAAGCCGCCTGGTCAAACGGACTCAGCGCGCCCGAGATGATGTCCTGTTGGTCGTTCTTGCAGATTGGCTGCAGCGGTGTCTTCGATGGGCACGCCGCGGTCGCCCAGACTTCCAAGATCTTCCCCGTCTTGTAGCGCGAAGCGCAGAGGTTGGACGCGAGGCGGAATCGCTTCGTGCCAGCTTCCCCGGAAAGCACGAACCCCTCGGCCTCGTCGAGATCGAGGACCTCCGGGGTGTAGTTCTCATGCAGCACACGCACGTTCACGGCGGCGTTGGAGGGCAGCTCGATCCCCTCCGGAATCTTGAGCTCGAACTCGCACGTAACGGGATCGACCAGCCGTGCAGGGATCGATTCCGCCAAGGAAAGACAACGCGATACGCTGAAGCAAGTGTTCGTGGTCCCGAACACCAGTCGGTCGTCGTAATCAACCAAGGACGACGGGTCGACGATCATGTCCTGGCAGAGCCCGCCAACGCAGGTCTCGCCCTCCGCGCACTTGACGTCGGTGCACGCGTGTTTGATCGGCATTGGCAGGTAGAGCGCGCGGTTTTCCAGGTACGTGGAACGCCGCCGCCGCATCACGGTGACTCCGTCCTCGCCCACATCGGGCTGGGCGACGACGCAGTCGGCAGAGAAGGTGCCCTGGGGACGCGAGAAGCCCAAGACCGTGACCGTGACGGGTGTTGCGGGGCTTCCTTCCGCGGATGTTGCGAGCGTGCTCGGCAACGTCACCAAACCGTCCGCGACCGGGTACTCGTCACAGAACACCAGTCGGCCGCCCGATTGCACCACGATGCCCACGCTTCGAATTTCATCGGGGACCTGCATCTGGGTGGTCATGCCCGCCACCAGTTGGGTGGGTTGGTCGGGCGTGCACCCGGCGGCGGCCAACGCCAGCACAAGCGGTAACGGAATCCATCGTAGGCGGCCTGATACGAACATAAGCATCTCCCTCGCTGATTTCAGCGCCATCGCGTCGGCACGTTTCCCGGCGACCAGGTACCCGTCACCGGCGCCCGCTCCGTGGGCTTCGTGACGAAGTACGTGGCAACCGCTCCCCCCGCGACCACCGCCACGGAACCTACCGTCCACCACACCCAGGAAGCCCCGTGTTGCTCTCGAACGAGCGGTACGGTCACGGACCGAACCTGGTCGTCGCTCAAAGCAACGTCGCTCGTGTAGGTTTCGTAGCCGTTTTTTCGTACCGTGAGCTGGTGCCCCCCGGACGGCAGCACGCCCTCCCAAGACCCGGAGCCAACGACCTTGCCGTCCACCGAGATGATCGCGTCGGCCTCGCTCACCCGCACGCGCACTTTGCCTTCGTGCCGCTCGCGCGAGAGCGAAAGCACCAGGCTGACCGGCTGATTCCAACGTACGTCGCTCGTCTGCCGGGCTGTGACGTATCCCGCAGCGCGGGCCTCGATGGTGTGGCGTCCGACCGGCAGCTGTCCTTTGAACGGAGCGGGGCCCATGTCCACGCCGTCCACGAAGATGGTGGTTGCCGCGGGCGAGCGAACCGTCACCTGAACGAGTGAGGTCTTGATGACCGGTTCGAGCTCGAGCTCCACCGTCTCGGGCTTGTTGCTCGCGACCTCCAGTTCTCTGAGACCGTCGTGGAACCCGGGCTTGCGGAGGCGAAGCGAATGATGGCCCACGTCAATCGGTATCGGCCCGAGGAAGGGCGTCTGTCCAGCCGCCTCGTTGTCAATGAGCAGCGTCGCGCCCTCCACGTTCGCCCGAACCGTCAGGGAGCTGATGAACGGCTCGACTGCCGCGATTGCGCCCTGCGTAGCGCGAATCTCGTCTTCCGAAAGCTGGCTGCTTCCCGTCTCCAGCTGCTGCCGCCACACCGTCGCCGCTCGCGCGTAGCGCCGCAGGTTCTTGTCGCACACGCCCACGTTGAACAGCACGCGAGGATTGCGCGACAGCTCCCACGCTCGCATGAACTCCACTCGCGCACCCTCGAAGTCCCGCGCTTCGAACAGCTCGATGGCCGAATCCCAAGACCGTCGCGCGTCCTCACCGAGCTCCGCCCGGATCGGCGCTCGCGCCTGCGTCTTGTCCGGTCGCGCCGGTGCCGGTTGGGCGTGAACGACCCCGGTGGAGAGGATCCCCGCGAGGGCAACGGCGATCGATGGTCGGGTCAGGTTTCGTTTCATCGACGTCCTCACTTCTGGATGGTGATGTCGCCCAACCGCGGTGGTCCTTTGGTCGTATTGCGAGGAGGAGGGGGGCGCGTGGGAAGCGGCTGCTTCGGTGGCGCGGCGGAAGTGGACGCGGATGCCGTCGGCGCATCCGGCGCTTCTTCCACGACGACCACCGGGGCCGATGTCTCTGCCGGCCGGTCAGCCACGGGCGGCGTGGCCGCAGGATCTGCCCCAACCGCGGAGACGTTCGGCGAGGACGACGGTTCGTTCCCCGCGCTCCGGAACGCGAAGACGCCCACCACGGCTGCGACGGCGAACAAGGCGATGGCCGCCAACCCGTAGATGGCACGGCTTGCGGGTCGCGTAGGGGGTGAAGCTTCCGCCGCCGTCGTCGATAGACCGGCGTGGGACGTTTGCGGACTGGGGTCGACCGCCTCGGTCTTGGGCGGCCACGCCGAGGTGGCCGGTGAGACAGCGGTCGGGGCCTCCGCGCGTGCTGATTGCCCCGGGGACAGCAACGTGGCGGGGAGCCCGGTCGCACGCGCGGCACGACGGCGCGCCGCGTCGATCACGGCGTGACTCCGATCGTCGCACCAAGGCGCGAGGGCTTCGCTCAGTTCGAAGGCGGATTGGTAACGGTCGTTCGGGTCCCGCGCGAAGGCTCGATGCACCACGGCCGCGAGCTGCGGAGGAACGTCGGGGCGCAGATCGGTCAGTGGCACCGCCTCGGCCGTTGCGATCATGATCATGAGCGCGGCGAAGCTGTCCTCGGAATAGAACGGCGGTTTGCCGGTGAGCAGCTCGTAGAGGATGACGCCGACGGCATACAGGTCGGTTCGGTGGTCCACGAGCTTGGCGCTCCGCGCTTGCTCCGGAGCCATGTACAGCGGCGTTCCCAGCAACGAGTTGGTTTGGGTGAGCTTGACGTCGTCGGTCTGTTGCAGCTTGCTGATGCCGAAGTCGAAGACCTTGACGAAGTCCGCTTCGCCCTCCCTCTCGATCACGAAGCAGTTGGATGGCTTCATGTCGCGGTGGATGATGCCCGCATCATGGGCCAGCTGGAGCCCGCGCAGGATTTGAACGGCGAAGTGAATGCACCGGGGGATGCTAGCCAGTCCTGGATCCCCGTCCTGAGCGAGGACCTCGGCCAAGTCCATCCCCTCGAGGTATTCCATGACCAGGAACGGAGTGCCGTCCGGCAGCTGGGCCACGTCGAAGATCTTGACCACGTGCTCGCTGTCGATACGGGACGCGGCGACGGCTTCGTTGATGAACCGCTCGACGTAGTTCCCCCTGGCGGCGATCTCGGGGGTCATGAACTTGAGCGCGACCGGTGCCTTGCGAAGCAAGTGCGTGGCCTGCGCGACCGCGCCCATGCCACCGACGCCAAGCAAGCGCTCGACGCGATACTTGTCGTTGATGATCTCGCCAGCGGCGGGATAGAGGTATTCGGCCTCGGGCGGGATGGTCATCTCGTTCCAGGGAGGGTTGGGAGAATGGGTGCCCCTGCTGACCACCTTGGGCGGCAAGGACGCGTGGGCAACCCCCCATCCCGTCAAACGCGCGACAACACGGGGCCCTCGTTGCGCTCCGGGGAAGTCGCGATCACGTGTCGAATTGACATCCCCACGCAGACATTCGTGCGATGGACGGTTTTATTGGAAGCGGCTAATATCTCGCACTTGTTATGAAACGAATCTATTTCCGGTTTATTGGCTCGCTTGCGGTCTTGTTTCTTTCGGGGACGATATCTACGTCCATTCGTGCCGGGCAACCCGCCAAGGTCGACACCGCGTCCCTGCACTCGTTGACGTTCTCCCGGGTCGTCCTGAGGCTGAAAGACGAGACGGACATCAACATCGCGCCGGATGAATACCGCGTGCGTTTTCTGGAGGACCTGCGCAAGCGAGGCTATCCCGCGCGAGGCGCCGAGAGTCTGGTGTTCGGCCAGGACGACTCGGATGAAGCGAGATTCGTTCTGGGCGCCACGATCACCGATCTGCAGTGCGTCAAGCTTCCAGACTCGGTGCGCAAGTGCGAGGCGACCGCCCAATGGGAGCTGCTCGATCGTGACAGCAAGAGCGTCGTGTACCGCGTCGTGACGCGCCACATGGCGGAGGCGAAGAAGCCCCATGAGATGGGCGAAGCACTCGTCTGGGGGATCTATCGCTCGCTCTTGAAACGTGCTCGATTCGTCAGCGCGCTGACCAAGAACACCAGCGTCGAGTCCGCTCCGCAGTATCCGATGGCGAGAGCGCGCAAGTGCGAAGCGCCTGAGCGCCCCATGCCCAAGTCGAGCCCAGCGGTCCTCGACTCCACCGTCATCGTCCATTCGGGTCAACGTCTTGGGAGCGGCACCCTGATTTCGCCAGATGGGTACGTCCTGACCGCGGCCCACGTGTTGGCGCCCTCCGAGGACGTCGTGGTCCAGCGAAAAGATGGGCAGAAGGCAAAGGCGACGGCGGTTCGAATCAACCACAAGATGGACGTCGCATTGCTGCGGTTGCCAGAGGGCGACTACCCCTGTCTCGCGCCGCGAACCGACGAGATGGTCGTTGGTGCGGACATCTACGCCGTGGGGTCTCCTCTGGGCCAGGAGCTGTCGTTCTCCGTATCGCGCGGGATCATGAGCGGGTTTCGAACCATCGACGGTGTGCGTCTCGTTCAAACCGACGCGAGCATCAACCGAGGGAACAGCGGCGGGCCCTTGGTCGACGGGGAGGGACGTTTCGTCGGGGTCGTGTCCTGGAAGGTCGCGGGCGAGGGGGTCGAAGGCATCGCCTTTGCGATTCCCACGTCGGCGGCGCTCGACGCCATTGGGGTGTCCATGGCCGAGGAGACGGCTGGGGCGCTGGCGAACGCCTCACCGATCGCTGCTGCCCCGCCTGTCGCGCTCGTCGTCGATGACGAGGATCCGAGCGAGCTGTTCAGGCCCGCGGGGCCAGATATCGCCTATGAATCTCTTCATGACGACCACTGGGCTGCTCCCCGGGAGAGCAGTGACACCGGCGCGCAAAAAGTCGGGTATGCGCTCATGGCCACAGGTGGTGCTGGGGCTGCACTGTGGCTTGTTTCCGGCACGGACGACGCCACGATGAACGGTGTCGGCATCGTCAGCCTCGGCGTTCTAGGGTCCGGCATATTGACCATCGCGATGGCTGGTTCCGACGGCGCGGCATCCACGCCGAACAAGGCGGCAGCGTCATCCAACGTCAGAGTATCCGCTGGAATCGGCCTCAACTCTGCAGCGGTGCGCTTCACGTATTGATCGACGGTGGCTCTCCTCCGCTTGGGAAGAATCTCCACGAACGTGAAGAGACCGTGAATCGGGTCCGCCCCTCCTTTGTTTTCCCGGGAACGTGGTGTAACCGCAGATCATGAGCAGCTCCGCCCCTTGCGCCCCCGACTGCGTGAAAGCGCCTCCATCGATTCCGAGGCACGTGGCGATCATCATGGATGGCAACGGCCGATGGGCGACCCAGCGCGGCATGCCTCGGCAGGCGGGACACAAGGAGGGGGCCAAGGCCGTGCGCGAAGTCGTTCGCGGATGCCGCAAGGCCGGCGTGTCGTACCTCACCCTGTATGCCTTCAGCCTCGCGAACTGGAAGCGCCCGAGCGCCGAGGTCAACGCCCTGATGCGCCTGCTCATCTACTTCGCCGACCGCGAAGTTGCCGAGCTGTGCGAACGCGAGATCTCCGTCGGCGTCGTCGGCCGCCCGGAGGACCTGCCCACGGCCACGCGAAACGCGTTGCTCGAGCTCATCAACCAGACCGCCGGCGGTACGAAAATGAGGCTGTCGCTCGCTCTGAGCTACAGCGGTCGCAACGACCTCGTCTCCGCCATGCAGGGCATCGCACGCGAGATCGAAGCGGGAACCCTACCCGCGAGCGCCGTCGACGAGTCGCTCATCCGTCACCGCATGACCACGGGCGACTTGCCGGATCCGGACCTGGTGATTCGAACCGGGGGTGAGTTCCGCCTATCCGACTTTCTGCCCTTCGAGTCCGTGTACTCCGAGCTGCACTTCCCCCAGATCCTCTGGCCCGATTTTGGCGAGAAGCACTTGCTCGAGGCCTTCGAGGCGTACGCCGGTCGCGAGCGACGCTTCGGTCAGACGAGCGCGCAAGTCGCCGACAAGAAGAGTTAGCGATTACCAACGAATAAGCTGGTCCACTTGGCGTCGAGAAACGGGTGGCACGGCCAAGCAAGCCTTTGAACGCCTGCAAGCTCCTGCTTGGCCGTGGGCGGCGACGGGCCAAGCATGAAACACGGCCAAGCAGTCCCTTCGCGGCGATTGCACTCTTGCTTGGCCGTGCCACCCAAGTCGCACTCGGTGGACCAGCTATTTCCGCGGCGGACGCTTAGGGGCCTCCAAAGAATTGGGCGCTCCATGCGAAGGTGGCGTCGGAATGATCGCTCGCCGGCAGCCTCCCCCCCCTCGGCGGTGTCTGCCGTTGCGTGCCCCCCCG
>Ga0180009_10007675_pt1 | contig 10938 bp, 5 predicted proteins | sample OS_PC_MetaG_FD_123537 | JGI IMG/M metagenome (GOLD analysis project Ga0180009, IMG submission 123537) | Groundwater microbial communities from the Aspo Hard Rock Laboratory (HRL) deep subsurface site, Sweden - OS_PC_MetaG | ecosystem: Environmental > Aquatic > Deep subsurface > Groundwater... | reverse complement strand
CAAAAAGCCTGTCCTCACGAAAGTGAGGGACGTGCAAGATTCTATAAAATATCATCCCTTTATACTGATTCTAATCAACTTTTCTTATTATTTTAATAGTAAATATTATATTGTTTTTTTAATTTGATTTGGGTACGTATTGATTATGAAGTGTGCCAGAAAAAATTTTATTATATAAAGAATAAAGTTGGGTACTGACTTATCATTATGGACAAAGCCTTACCAAATAAACACATTAAATCTTTTGTTTCCGAAAAGATATTATTAAGGGCACGTAAAATTACACTTCTTATATGAATGTATTTAATTTAAACAAAAAAATTATTGCTGATTATTCATCTTTTCTTAAGAGCTTTTTAAAAATTAGTGATTCAAGAATTCGTCTGTTTGTAGAATCCGAATTAGAACGTGGTGTTCTTTGGCCTGAATCACTTCTTCAAATTAATCCCTCTTATCAAGCTGGTTCCACAATCGGTGAACTTTGTCAACAACAAGTATTACATGAACGTTGCAAGGAATTTTTTGGTGACATCCCTCTTTACTTGCATCAAGAATTTGCTATTAAGGTAGCTCAAAGAAAAGAGAATTATGCTCTTACAACTGGTACCGGTTCTGGTAAAAGTTTAACTTATTTAATTCCTATTGTTGACAGTACACTTAAAAACAATCCCGATAAAAAAAGCGTCAGAGCAATAATTATATACCCGATGAATGCTCTTATCAACTCACAATTTAAAGCATTAGAAGATTTTAGAGCTGGGAGGGATTTTCCTGTAACTTATGCAAAATATACGGGACAGGAAAAAGAAGAACTTCGGCAAACAATTAGAGATAATCCCCCCATGTAATACTTACAAATTATGTAATGCTCGAGTTAATGCTGGTGCGTCCAAAAGAGAATATTTTTGTAGATTCACTCCTATCAGATATTCAATTCTTAATTTTAGATGAATTACACGTTTATAGGGGAAGACAAGGTTCTGATATATCATATCTTATTAGAAGATTAAAAGAGAGAAGTTGTAAGAAAAATTTGATTTGTATTGGGACTAGCGCAACAATGTCAGTTGATAAAGATAGATCAAAAAAGAAAGAAGTAGTTGCAAATGTCGATTCGAAATTATTTGGTTCTAGCTTTAAGCCCGAAAATGTAATTGATGAGACTTTAGTTAGAAAAACAAAACCATTTAAAGCAAGTAGAGACGATCTCTTGTACGAACTGGAACATCCTCTTGATGAATCAGTTGATTTCGACACTTTCATACAAAGTTCATTGGCAAGTTGGATTGAAGAATTTTTTGGATTAGAAGAGATAGATGGATTTTTAGTTCGACAGAAACCCAAAGAATTATATCTGGGAGTTCTTGAACTTTCCAAGCTTACTGGTAAGGATAAAGTTACCTGTGAATTTACTTTAAAGAAATATTTAAATTTTGGAAGTAAGCTAAATACTAAATACAACAGCACAGTTTTTCCATTTAAAATACATCAGTTTTTTTCTCAAGGTGGTGCAGTTTATGCAACATTAGAATCTGCAGATAAAAAACATCTTACACTTGACGGGCAAGTTTACTTTGAAAAAAACAATGAAAAAAAATATTTATATCCAATTTCTTTTTGCAGAGAATGTGGACAAGAATATTATCTTGTGGACTTTAAGGAAAAAGATAAACAATTCCTTCCCAAATCACCTTTCTACAGGGATGAAGAACAATATAGTAACCAAGGTTATCTATTAGAAGATTCAGATGGAATTTGGGATAGATCATTAGAAGAAAACCTGCCGGAGAATTGGTTTACTGCAAGCGGAAAAAGTTTTGATAAGAATTATAAAGAATATGTGCCTTGTGAGTTTTCTGTCGATTCAATGGGTAAGATTGTTGATGAAAATAATGGTATAAAAGTTTGGTTTCTGAAAGCACCATTTCTTACTTGTCTAAGATGTGGTATTGTTTATACAAAACATATTAAAAATGATTTTAGAAAATTATCCAGGTTAAGCAGTGAAGGCAGAAGCAGTGCTACGACCGTTCTATCAGTATCAATGCTTGATTTTATGTATAAAAACCCTCCAATTTCAGATACAGCTAGAAAGGTTTTCAGCTTCACAGATAATAGGCAAGATGCATCACTTCAATCAGGACATTTTAATGACTTTCTTCAGGTTGCTATTTTACGAGCAGCGATCTTTAACGCTATTTCACAATTTGAATATCTTAACTATACAAATATTTCATCGAGCACCTTTAATCAATTGAATTTACCCTTTAATGATTACTCTGATAAACCGGTTGTAGATGAAGATAAAATAAAAGTAGTTGATAATACTTTAACGGAACTACTTGAATACCGTATTTATGAAGATCTAAGAAGGGGATGGAGAGTAAATCAGCCGAATCTTGAACAGTGTGGGTTACTTAAAATTGAATATGACGGACTTACCAGAATTTGTAATGATGATTCTAAGTGGAATTCATTACAATTGATTAAGGAGAGTCCACCCGAGAGAAGAGAGTTTATTATTAAATCTTTTCTTGATCATATAAGAAGAAATCTTGCGATCGATTCAAATATATTAGATGTGCAGAAACAACAAGTCGTAAGGAAAAAAGTACGTGAACATATCAGTGAAAAATGGGGATTTGATGAAAATGAATTATTGTATGAAAGCTCAAGGTTTGTCGTGCAAAGCAAATCAAAGCTTGATAAAAAAAGAGATCAAAGTCTTTCAGACAGAAGCGGATTAGGAAGATTTTTAGGATCGAATAAAATTTGGGCTAATCAAACAAGTAAATTAACGCGAGATGAATATTATAATTTCTTGGAAGAATTTCTAAAATTACTTGAAGGTTTTGGTTTTATAGTAAGAAAAAAAGACAGCAATCGTGAATATATTCAGTTAAGAAATAGTGCATTGTTATGGAAAAAGGGAGATGGTAAACCACCAGCACCTGATCCAATCCGATCCAGTTATTTTGAAACAAGATATTCTGATTCAATCATTCGCGATACTAATCAATACTTCAAAATCTTTTATACTGAAGTTGCTTCTAAACTTAAACTGTTATTGGCCAAAGAGCATACCGGACAAATAGCCAATTATAAACGAGAAGAGATTGAAAAAAAATTCAGGACGGGAGAGATCTCGACACTCTTTTGTTCGCCTACAATGGAATTAGGAATTGATATTGCTGACTTAAATGTTGTTCACCTCAGAAATATACCACCAAATCCAGCAAACTATGCTCAAAGAAGTGGACGCGCTGGTAGAAGCGGACAACCTTCTTTTGTCGTTTCGTATTCCGGGTTTGGAAATCCTCACGATCAATATTTCTTTAAGCGTCCCGACCTTATGGTTTCTGGAACTGTTGTTCCTCAAAAGTTTGATATTACTAATGAAGAATTAGTCAGAGCACACCTTTACTCAGTGTGGCTTGCTAAAACCGGTGTTGATTTAGGAAATTCAGTTTTAGAAATTCTTGATGTTGCTAATTCAAATCAAAATTATCCGATTCTTGAAAGTAAAAAGTCACAACTTCAATTATCTGAATTGAAGATGAAAGATTGTCTTAAAAGCTTCAAGGAGATTTTATATGATAATTATCAGGAGTTAATTAAAACCCCATGGTTTAGTGATGAATGGCTCGAAAATATTTTGAAAAACTCGCATGAGGATTTTGATAATGCATTTAACAGATGGCGTGAAATGTATAAGGCAGCAATTGCACAACGCAATGAGGCAAGGAACGTTGTTGATAATGCTGCTATAAAAAAATTAGATTCAAAAAAAGTTTTTTCAGCGGAAAGAAGAGAATCCGAAGCAAAGCGACAAATAGAACTGTTATTGAACCAGACGAAGGATTTTTCAGAATCAGATTTTTACCCTTACAGGTATCTCGCAAGCGAAGGGTTTTTACCTGGATATAATTTCCCAAAACTACCGATCAGAGCATTTATTTCAAGCAGATCAGGAGATGGAGAGTTTATTGCGCGTCCAAGATTTTTGGCTATAGGTGAATATGGTCCCCGTAATATCATTTATCACGAAGGGAAGAAATACAGAATTGTTAAAAGTTATTTACCAACCGGTTCTGCAGAAGAGAGATACATATTTGCGAAAATATGTAATCATTGCGGCTATATACACGAAGGTAATGAAGCAAATGCTCCGAGATGTATTAATTGTAATACTGAATTGAATGGACAAACCTCAGAATATTTGCCCAAACTATTTAAGATGAATAATGTTTCTACATATCATGTTGAAAAAATTACAAGTGATGAGGAAGAAAGATTGCGTGAAGGTTATGTTATTTCTACACATTATAAATTTCCACCAGATTCTAAATCTGTTAAAAGAAGTGTTGCAACTGTTATAGGTAAAAGCGGACAATCAGTATTTAATCTCACTCACGTTACATCAACTCAATTATTCAAAATCAATCACGGTTTTAAAAGAACTGATGGAGAAGGATTTACCTTGGATACTTCAAACGGTATCTGGTCTAAAAAAGATGATATGGATACTGCAGAATCTACTGATGAAAAAAGTTCTTCAATTGATAGTAACGTTAAAATATTCGTTGATGACACCAAAAATATATTACTTGTTCAGCCTCTACAAAAGGAATTATTGAATGAAGAAATTCTTACATCGTTTGAAAGTGCTTTTATGCGTGGTATTCAAGAGTATTTTCAAGTTGAAGAAATAGAACTTTCTTCTGAAAGAATAGGTAAAGATCATAACCGTAGAATTCTTATTTATGAAGTTTCAGAGGGTGGGTTGGGGATATTGAACAGACTGGTTGAAGAACCAAATGTTGTTTCCGGGATTGCACAAACTGCATTAGACATTATCCATTATTCTTTTGATAAAGCGGGTAATTTAAATGATACAAAAGAAGATTGTGTGCAAGCTTGTTATGAGTGTTTGTTATCTTATTCAAATCAGAGGGATCATAAAATTCTTGATAGACACATAGTAGCGAAGATGCTTCCTGATATTATTGAGGGCGTTACTCTAAAAGGTTCAGCCTCAAGAGATTATGAGCAGCATTATCTTTATTTAAAGAGCATTACTGATACAAGAAGTGATCTTGAAAGAAAATTCTTATCCCATCTTTATAAAACAAAACGAAAACTTCCTGATTTTGCACAAAAAGAATTAAATGATTATTACACCATCCCGGATTTTTATTACAATGATGGCAAGATTTGCATTTACTGTGATGGCTCAGTTCACGATGCTGCAGACCAAAAAGCTAAAGATGAAAAAATACGCAATGATATTAAACAATTAGGTTATCGCGTAATTGTAATTTACTATATGGACGATATTGAGGAACAAATTTCAAAATACCCTGGAGTATTTGGAGTAGGAAATGCCAGATAAGTTTAATGTCGGTTCTATTGTAAAAGCAAGAAACCGTGAATGGATTATTCTTCCTTCACCTGATTCTGATACTGTATTACTACGCCCACTCGGCGGAAGTGAAAAAGAAATCAGTGGAATTTATTTACCACTAAATCTAGAAAAATTAGAACCAGCTTCTTTCCCAAAACCTAGCCCCGATAAAGTCGGTGATTTAATTTCTACAAGACTTCTGCGGAATGCTGCAATGCTAACTTTCAGAAGCGGTGCTGGTCCGTTTCGTTCTCTTGGAAAACTTTCGGTACGCCCAAGACCGTATCAGTTTGTTCCACTTTTAATGGCACTAAGACAGGAAGTCGTAAGACTGCTAATTGCTGATGACGTTGGTGTTGGTAAAACAATTGAAGCTCTTATGATTGCAAGGGAATTATACGACAGAGGTGAAATAAAAAATATTGGTGTTGTTTGTCCTCCTCATCTATGCGACCAGTGGCAAAAAGAACTTTCATTAAAATTTAATATCAATGCTGTTGTTATAAGATCTAATACAATTTCCCAGCTTGAAAGAGCGTATTCAGATAATTCAGTTAGCGTATTTAATTATTATAACTTTTTCATTACAAGCATTGATTATATAAAATCTGATAAACGAAAAGATACTTTTCTATTAAATCTACCAGATCTTATAATCGTTGATGAAGCTCATACCTGCACCAAGCCAATTGACAATGATAAAACCCAGCAACAAAGATGGCAACTAGTATCAGATATAGCTTCGACTGAAAAACAGAATATGATATTGCTTACCGCAACTCCACACAGCGGAAAAGAAGAAGCGTTTCTTTCTTTGATTGGACATCTTAAAAGCGATTTCACCAAGTATAACGTTTCTTCTATCAGTGCAGAAGAAAGAATTGAATTAGCAAAATATTTTATTCAGAGAAAAAGAGGAGATGTTGAAAAATGGGTCGGCGTTGATACTCCTTTCCCTAAAAGAATTTCCAATGAAGAATCATACAGACTTTCTCCGGAATACGCTGAGCTATTCAGCGATGTTTACAAATTTCTGTTGGGTTTGTTAATTGATAAAGATAAACTTGCTGCACACAAACAAAGGGTCCGTTATTGGGCAGCATTAGGTCTTCTTAGGTCTGTTATGAGCAGTCCTGATTCTGGAGTTAATTCTTTGATGAATCGTATTACAAAACTCAAAGATGCTTCCACAATACAAGAAGAATTTGACGATACCCTTTATCGCGATTTGGTTATTGACCCAATCGAAAGAGAGACCTCAAATGATCTTGAACCTTCAACGGTTGTGCAAGAAGCTGAGGAAGAATTCTCAGACTATGAGAGACGTAAATTAAAAGAGTTTGCATTAAGATTAGAGAAGCTAAGTGGCGATAAAGATGAAAAGCTTAAGAAACTTATGTCACTTCTGAAAAAATTTATAGCAGAAGGTTATAGACCAATTGTATTTTGCCGCTTCATAGCAACATCTGACTATGTTGCTGCTCAGTTAAAAAGTTCGTTCCCTGGTCATCAAATACTTTCTATTACAAGCGAATTAAGTGAAGAGGAAAGAGAAGAAAAAATTAACTGGCTTGGAGAGTTTGATAAAAGAATCTTAGTTGCAACTGATTGTCTATCTGAAGGTGTAAACTTACAAGATCATTTCGATGCCGTTATTCATTATGATCTTCCTTGGAATCCAAACAGGCTTGAACAACGTGAAGGTCGTGTAGATAGATTTGGACAAAAAAAGAAAGAAGTAAAAACCTTTCTGTTATACGGAGAAGATAATCCTATTGACGGTGCTGTTTTAAATGTACTTATACGAAAAGCTGTTAAAATTCATAAGACGCTTGGAATAACTGTTCCAGTCCCAATGAATAGTGAAACTGTAATTCAATCGGTCATCAATTCTCTTTTTATGAAAGAGGATCAAAAAATTCAATTCTCTTTAGACTTTGGTCCGGAATTCCATCTTGAGCAATTCCATTCTGATTGGGATAGAAATGCTGAGAGAGAAAAAGAAAGTCGTAGCAGATTTGCACAGCACAGCATAAAACCCGAAGAGGTTTCAAAAGAGTTAGAAGAAACTGATGTTATATTGGGTAATCCAGAAACTGTAAAAGAATTTATTATAACAGCAACTCAAAGACTTGGGGGTTCTGTTTCGATTCGTAATAATGGCCTTACACTCAACCCTAATGGTTTTCCTGCTTTACTCAGAGAGAGAATAAAGCTTGATAATAAAATTGATATCGCATTTGATTTCCCGATTCCTGAAAAGCATATAGAAGTAGGAAGAAATCACCCAATCACTTCATCTCTTGCAGAATATATTTTAGAATCTTCTTTTGAAGAAGAAAACAATACCCATATTTATAGATGCAGTGTAATCAGAACAGATAAAGTTGAGAAAATTACTTCTCTTTATATGCTGCGGGTTCGTTATCTGATCGAATCATCTAAATCCCAAACAGCTTTGCTTGCAGAGGAGCTTGTTGCTTTTGGTTTTGGTGGTGATATAAATAATCCAAACATTATTTCAGATACAGAAGCAAATAATCTTCTTAAAGAAATAAAAGCCTCTGAAAACATTGACACCGATTACTCTAAAGAACTTATAAACGATGCTTTAACATCGTACGAGAAATTAGACAAACACCTTAAAGTTATTATTGATTCAAGAAGAGAAAAATTACATACTGCTCACACACGCTTAAGAAAAATTACAAAAGAAAGTAAGGCAGAAGTTAACCCGCAATTCCCGGTTGATGTACTTGGAATTATTGTACTTGTTCCAACTCCGAAGGGAATCAATTTATAAAATCTTTTTACACTAGGAATATGAAAACAGAACCATCAGACATAATTAAAAAATTTGCGAGCACTAAGGATTATTTCTCACTCGATCAATTGAGAGAACATCTTAACTCGCTCATGTTAGATTATTCGGATATAGCAATTAAAAAATATTTGAAAAATATTAGCGATCAGAAAATTATCTTCTCTGCCGGACGCGGTTACTATTCAACTATACCCAAAGTTCTTGAATTGAGTGATGAGAACCTCCAGTCCTTGATTGAAGTAATAATACAAAAGTATCCATTTGTTAAATTTTCTGTATGGAGCACAAAAACCATCAGCTTTGCATTCCACCATCTACAGAATAGATTCTATACATTCATATTAGCAGAAAAGGATGCTTTGATTTTTCTGAGGGATTTTCTAGTTGAAAAAAAATATGACGTATATCTGAACCCATCACCGGATGAACTTGACAAAAATGTCTTGTTGAAAGACGGTTCCATCATTCTCAGACCATCAGTTACCCGAAGTAAAGCGATAAGTAATATTGCGTCAATCGAGCAAATTTTAATTGATTTTTATGTAGAAAAAGACAGACTCAAACTGATTGATGAATCAGAGTATAAAAGAGTATTCTCATACATCATAAGTAATTTTAGAATTAGCATAAGCAGTCTTCTAACCTATGCCGAAAGACGCAAAATTCATGCAGAAATGAAACTTTTTATAGAAAAATATACTAATGCCACTTTTGGTTAAATAGTGGCAAAGATATAATTATGATAAATACTGAGTGTTTTAATAAGGAATGGATTGACAGTATAAGGAAAGATTTTCCTTTGGTTGATCCTATCATTCTAGAAAAAACAATTTATGCTTTCCAATTACTTTCTCTTTTAGTGGAAGAAGGAATTGAATTTGTATTTAAAGGGGGAACTTCACTGTTGCTGCTTCTGCCGGAACCAAAACGGCTCTCAATAGATATTGATATTCTAACAAGTCTACAAAAAAATGACTTAGAAACTAAGCTGAACTCTATTGCTAAAAATCCATCATTTACTGAATTGGTTGAAGACCCACGGAGCGAATCAAAAGTCCCTAAAAAGCACTATAAACTTTTTTTCAATTCAGTTATTAATACTAAGATGAAGTCTTATGTTCTGCTTGATGTTCTGTTCCAGGAAAATCCCTATCCTACTTTAAGTGCAAAAATTCTGCAAAACAGATTCATCACCACTTCTTCAAAGACGGAAATAGTTATCCCTTCCGTTAATTCTATACTAGGTGATAAACTTACTGCATTCGCTGCCAATACTACCGGCATTCCATTCGGTGAAGGAAAAGAAATGCAGTCGGTAAAACAGCTATTTGATATAGGCGAGCTTTTTAATTATGCAAGCGATATCAAAGAAGTTGAAACATCATTTAAACGCTTTGTTGAAATAGAATCTTCATATCGAGAAAATATATTTACACCTGATCAAGTTAAAAAGGACTTGTATGATATTCCTTTTTTAATCTCTCAGATTAAAATAAAAGGGGGAAAAGAAAATGATACTACAAATAAATTGATTGCCGGTATGCAGCAGATGCGTTCACATTTAATATCCGGTGTTTTTAACCTTGAACAATTAAAAATTAGTGCAGCTAAGACTGCCTGTATTGTCTCCACATTTGGTAAAGATATTTCTTTAGAGAACATAACCCGATACGATATATCAAAAATATTAGATACTAAACTAACTGGTGATTTAATGTTATTGGAACGATTAAAAACAATATTACCGGAAGCATATTACTACTGGCAACTTATACAAAGTGATTTCAAATGACATTTATCTGTGCAAATCCGTTCAATCTGCTGCCTGTCCCGATTCATCGGGATCATCCGTGTTCTGTTTCTTTTAATAGTTTACACAAATGAAATTCACAACTATCAAATCCGAAGGCGGTTTAATTCCATTTGATATTCTCGAAAAGATTTACTCTGCCGATATCTTTGGTCAATCTGCAAAAGATTTTAGTATTGAAAGCGGTTCAGTTCTCGATGAAATATCTAAATCCTGGAGGGCTGCAAGAACTTTTTATAATGCTTTTCAATTAAGACTAAGCCGACTTAAATCTGAAGATTCGACTGTAAGAGATACACGCGAACAATGGATTATTCCTCTCCTCGAATCACTCGGCTTTCCTAAAGTCACCTACTTTGCCAAAGCTGATGAGGTTGGAGGGAAGACTTATGCAATTTCACACCGCGCAAATGACAGCAGAGAAAGTTTATCTATTCACATTGTCAGCTCGAAAGATAACTTAGACAAGCGAGCTGAATCCGGTCGTCCTCGTCTAAGTCCTCATTCGCTTATGCAAGAGTTTCTGAATCATACAGAACATCTTTGGGGAATTGTTACCAACGGTTATTCATTACGCTTACTCCGTGATTCATCAAAAATATCCAGACCGGTATTTATTGAGTTCGATCTCCAGCAAATCCTTGAGCAAGAAAAGTTTAATGAGTTTGCTCTACTTTTCAGATTGGTTCATTACTCACGTTTTCCAAAACATCAAGATGATGCGGCTGATTGTTTAATCGAAAAATATTATAACGAAGCTATCAATACGGGTGGAAGAGTTAGAGATAAACTTCGTGATGGTGTTGAGGAAGCTTTAAAAATTCTTGGAAACAGTTTTATAAATCACCCCGATAATAAATGGTTACGTGATGCTATATTACAAAACGATATTAAAGCAAT
>Ga0180009_10007674_pt1 | contig 10939 bp, 13 predicted proteins | sample OS_PC_MetaG_FD_123537 | JGI IMG/M metagenome (GOLD analysis project Ga0180009, IMG submission 123537) | Groundwater microbial communities from the Aspo Hard Rock Laboratory (HRL) deep subsurface site, Sweden - OS_PC_MetaG | ecosystem: Environmental > Aquatic > Deep subsurface > Groundwater... | reverse complement strand
GCCGGATCACCCTGAACGCCGAGGGCCGGGTGACTGTGGAAGGAACTGGAAGCGCGCCCGTGGAAGCCACCTTTTACCCCGAAGGGCACAAGGCTGGCCCAACACCGCCCCCGGCAGCGCCCTGAACCTATAGCCTATAGCCTTTCCCCTGCACCTGACGAGAAAGCCCAGGACCCCATGTCCACCCTGACCCTCGAGGATCTGATCAAGCTCTACGGCACGAAGCTTATCGTGGATCAGGTTTCCCTTTCCGTGGAAAGCGGCCAGGTGGCGGGGCTTCTGGGACCCAACGGCGCGGGCAAGACCACCACCTTCTATATGGCCGTGGGCATGATCCGTCCTGACGGGGGCCGGGTGCTCCTGGACAGCCAGGACCTCACCAACGCGCCCATGCACGTCCGGGCCCGGAAGGGCATGGGCTATCTTCCCCAGGAAAGCTCCGTGTTCCGAAAGCTCACGGCCCGGGAGAACGTCCTTGCCATTCTGGAACTGGGCCCCCTGCCCAGGGCTGAACGCAATCGCCGGGCTGAGGAACTCCTGGACGAGTTGGGCATCCTGCGTTTGGCGGACCAGTCGGCCCTGTCCCTTTCCGGTGGCGAACGCCGCCGCCTGGAGATCGCCCGGGCCTTGGCGTCCGACCCCAAGTTCATCCTCCTGGACGAGCCCTTTGCGGGCATAGACCCCATGGCGGTGAACGAGATCCAGAACATCATCCGCCAGCTGGCCCAGCGGGACATCGGGGTCCTCATCTCGGACCACAACGTCCGGGAGACCCTGGGGGTGTGCGACTTCGCCTACATCTTGAACGAGGGCCGGGTCATCGAAAGCGGAGGCCCGGATGCCATCGCCGCCAGCCCCGTGGCCCGCAGGTTCTATCTGGGCGAGAACTTCCACTTTTGAAGCCCCCCCCGATTCCGCTCCTTTGTCCCCCGGCCGCGCCCGGGCGGAATTCCCAACCCTCTCCCAATCTCCGCCGTTGAAACCCCCTTCTTGCAAAAACTGTACTTGCGGTTTGAATCCCGGCCCGAAGGGTAGTATACTGGCTTAGGAAACAACGAAAGAAAGAGGACCGGAACCACGCCCATGGCCTTGGAGCTTCGCCAGCAGCTTCGTCTTAGTCAGCAGCTCATCATGACACCCCAGCTGCAGATGGCCATCAAGCTCCTGCAGCTGTCCCACCTGGAACTCCTGGACGCCATCCAACAGGAAATGGAGGAGAACTCCGCCCTGGAGCTCGCCGAGGACTACACAGGGCCGGCCTCGGACCTGGAGCCTGGGGGAGACCGGGATGAGACGCCCAAGGAAACCGAAATCCCCGAGAAGGAGGTTTCCGTGGGCGAGGACAGTCTGGATGGCGTGGACTGGGAAAACTTTGTGGACGAGTACAACACCCCCAGCCAGGTCCGCTACGAGGGGGAGGAACGGGATGAGCCCCGGTACGAGGCCTTCATAGCCCGGCGGGAATCCCTGACCGACCACATGCTGTGGCAGATCATGCTGAAGTTCTCCGAGGATCAGGACAAGGAGATCGCCCAGGCCATCGTGGGGAACTTGAACGCCGACGGCTACTTGAACGCCTCGGTGGAGGAGATCGCCCAAAGCTTTTCCGTGGACCCCGAAAAGGTGGCGGAAATCCTGGATGTGCTCCAACAGTTCGATCCCCCGGGTGTCTGTGCCCGGGATCTGGCCGAATGTCTTCTTATCCAGGCCCGGCAGCTGAGCATCGACACCCCCCTGGTGACGGACATCGTCACCCGATGCATGAGTCACCTCCAGAACAAGAACTACAAGGCCATCGGCCAGGCCACCAAGGCCACAACGCCGGAAATCCAGGACGCCGTGCGGGCCATCCTCTCCCTGGAGCCCAGACCCGGCCGCCCGTTTTCCGACGAGGAGCCCCAATACATCACCCCGGATATCTACGTGTACCGGGTGGGCGATGATTTCGAGATTGTTTTGAACGATGACGGCCTGCCCAAGCTCCACGTTTCCCGGTTCTACCAGGACGCCTTGAAGGCCGGCGGTGGCATGAACGACGATACCAAAAGCTATGTCAAGGGAAAGCTGAGATCCGCGGCCTGGCTCATCCGGAGCATCCACCAGCGCCAGCGCACCATCTACCGGGTGGTGGAGAGCATCCTGAAGTTCCAGAGCCCCTTTTTCGAGAAGGGCATGGCCCAGCTCAAACCCATGGTGCTAAGGGACGTGGCCGAGGACATCAGCATGCACGAGTCCACCATCAGCCGGGTCACCACCAACAAGTACGTTCACACGCCCCACGGCATCTTCGAACTGAAGTTCTTCTTCAACAGCTCCATCAACCGTGTCCACGGGGAGGCCATCGCCAGTGCCAGCGTCAAGGAGAAGATCGCGAAGATCATCAAGGACGAAGACTCGGCCGCCCCCCACAGCGATGAGAAAATCGCCGAGATCCTTTCCGTGGACAACATCCGCATCGCCCGGCGCACCGTGGCCAAGTACCGGGAGATGATAGGCGTCTTGCCATCCAGCAAAAGGAAGCAGTTTGTCTGATTCCCGTTCACGGACAACTCCGGCCTTCCCCCTGGTGGGAAGGGATTCCCCCAACCCTTTCATGCCTCACCCGCGTAGAACGGTCGGTTCTGGCCGGGCAGCCTTTCATGCTGCCCATTTTCCTCGTTTGCGAAAACAGGAGGCGCCATGCACACGTCGGTCACTTTCAAGAATCTGGAACCTTCGGACTCCCTGAGATCCTACGTGGCGGACAAGCTGGACCGTTTCGACAAGTACCTGGACAACCCGGCCGTGGCCGCCGTGGTCTTTTCCGTGGAGAAGTTCCGGCATTCCGCGGAAATCACCCTCACCGGCGACCGGCTGAACATCAATGCCGAAGAAGAAAACCAGGACATGTATACGGCCATTGACAAGGTCCTGGACAAACTGGAAAAGCAACTCAAGAAAAACAAGCAGAAAATTCGGGACAAGAGGACGGGCAAGGCCCGGGCCCGCAGCCAGCAGGACGAGGCCATGGGTTCCGGCGGGGAAGGTTCAGACGATGAAAGCTCCTTGTCCATCGAAACCATCGAGTACAAGCCCATGGACGTGGAGGAGGCCATCCTTCAGATGGACCTTTTGGAGGACGACAGCTTCTTCGTGTTCACCAACTCCCGCACCGAGCGGGTGAACGTTCTGTATCGAAAGAAGAACGGGGGCCTGGGTTTGATCGAGCCCATGTAGCGGCCCGGCGGCAGTCCGCCAAAAAAACGGAAAATGACTCATCGGGGGAAACCCGCCGCCGGTCCGGATCCGGGCGGCGGGGTTTCCCCTGAGCGGTTTGGGAGGCCTCTTGGGCTTTTCTTTTTGAGCCGGTCATGCTACGAAAATTCTTTCGCCGTTTTCGGCGGCGGCATGGGCTTCTCCGCCATGAAACGGACTTTTGAAAGCCCCGGCCGAGGAGCGGAACGACCAACTGATGAAGATCCTGGACAAGCTGGACAAAAAAGCCATTCTTTGCGACCTCAAGGCGCGGGACAAGAAGGGGGTCATCGAAGAGCTGGCCACGCCGGTGGCCCTGTTGGCCGGTGTGGACAAGGGTGACATGGTGAAGGTTCTCCTGGAGCGGGAGAGGCTGGGCAGCACGGGCATCGGTGGGGGCATCGGCATCCCCCACGGCAAGATGCGGGGCATCGGAGGCCTGCTTTTGGGATTTGGCGTGAGCCGCCAGGGGGTGGATTTCGAATCCATTGACGGAAAGTCCACCCACCTGTTCTTTCTTCTGGTCACCCCCGAGGACCTGGCCGGGCTCCACCTTTCCATGCTGGCCCGCATCTCGCGTCTTCTGAAAAACCCTCTTTTCCGGGATAACCTGGCCCACGCCGAGGACCCGGAGAGGGTCATGGAGATCATCCAAGAGGCGGACGAGGACTTTTGAGAGCCGAGGGGCTTGAAATCGTCATCATCACAGGGTTATCGGGGTCGGGCAAGAGCACGGCCCTGGCGGCCCTGGAGGATGCGGGCTTCTTTTGCGTGGACAATCTGCCCGTGGCCCTGCTGCCCAAGTTCCTGGAGCTCCCCCTGGAGTCCGTTTCCGGGGTGACCCGGTTCGCCTTTGTCATGGACCTTCGGGAACGGGGGTTCCTCCAGGCCCAGCGCGCCGTGTTCGAGGAACTGGCCCGCCAGGGGTTCGAGCCGTTCATCCTCTTCCTGGAGGCGTCTGAGGAAGAGCTTCTGCGGCGCTACTCCGAAACCCGGCGCCAGCATCCCCTGGCCGGGGAGGGTAGCGTGGCGGATGGTATCCGCCTGGAAAAGGAACGCCTGGCCCCTCTCCGCCAGGCGGCCGGCCGGGTCCTGGACACCACGCGGCAGAACGTCCACGAGCTCAAGGCCCAGATCCTGACCCTGGCTGAGAAGAACGCCCCGGTCGCCCGGATGCGCATCACGGTCATGAGTTTTGGCTTCAAGTACGGCGCCCCCGGGGAGGCGGACCTGGTCATGGACGTGCGTTTTTTGCCCAACCCCTTTTTTGTGCCCGAGTTGAAGGATCTTTCCGGCGAGGACCCGGCAGCCAGGGATTTTGTCCTGGCCCGGGAGGAATCCACCCGGTTTCTGGAAAAGCTTTTCGATCTGTTGGACTTTCTGGTTCCCAGGTACGAGCGGGAACGCAAATCCTATCTCACCCTGGCCTTCGGGTGCACCGGGGGCCGACACCGTTCGGTCACCATCGCCCGGGAGGTCTGGCACCATATCCGGGAATCGGGGCGGGAGCCCGTCCTCACCCACCGGGACTGGAGCCGGACCAAGCGGCCAGCGGACCTTGAAGACAGGCCATGATCGGAATCGTAGTCGTCACCCACAGGCAACTTGGCGAAGCCCTTCTGGACGCCGCGAAGTTCATTTTGGGAAAGCCGGTGGAGAGCGCCCTGGGGGTGTCGGTGGACTTGAACGAGTCCGCCGACAAGCTGAGGAAGGAAATCACCCAGGCCATCCGCAAGGTCAGCGGCGACCAGGGAGTGCTGGTGCTCACGGACATGTTCGGGGGCACGCCATCCAACCTGGCCTACAGCCTCTTGGAGGAGGGCCGGGTTGAGGTCATCACTGGGGTGAACCTCCCGATCCTCATCCGAGCCGATTCCCTGAGGAAAAAGCGTTCCCTGTCCGAACTGGCCGTGGAACTGGAGGAGTACGGCAAGAAGAGCATCTGCCTCGCATCGGGCATGTTGCGGGGCAACAAGCGCACGGGATGACGGCCCCCTTCACGGTGCGCCCCCTGGGCCGGGAGGACCTAGCCTGGGTGTGCGAAGCCGAGGCCGAATCCTTGCAAATCCCCTGGAACAAGGCCCTGCTGGCGGAGGAACTCGTCCACCCGAACGCGGTGTGCCTGGCGGGCCTAGCCAGGGGGCAGGGGGACTGGGAGCCGGCAGCCTACGCCTTTTTTCGGGTCCAGGTAGGCGAGATGCATCTGTTCCGGCTGGCGGTGCTGCCGCCTTTCCGGGGCAGGGGGCTGGGCCTTTTCCTGGCCCGGGCCTGCCTGATTGAGGCGGCCCGCCAGGGCGCGGACACGGCCTGGCTGGAAGTTCGCAATGACAATGTCCCCGCTCGGAGGCTGTATGCCCGGGCGGGTTTTTCGGAGGTGGGGATCCGCCGCCGGTATTATGCCGACACAGGGGAGGACGCGGTGATCATGTCCATGCCCCTGGACGGTTTACGGTAAGCGGATCGTTTGGGGCGGCAGGGCGCGTCCGGGAAGATTTTTTCAGCTTCTTTGCCTTCCCGCAGGGGGGGCTTGGCATGTGGTAACCGACCACAGGAAACCCAGGGAGGAAACATGAGCGCAAGAGTGGCGATCAACGGGTTCGGGAGGATCGGGCGGCTGTTTTTCCGGGCTGCCATGAAGACCGAGGGCGTGGAGGTGGTGGCCATCAATGATCTGATGGACCCGGTGACTCTGGCCCATCTGTACAATTACGACTCCGTGCACCGCCGCCCCGACGTCCCGGCCGAGGCCGGGGACAAGTGCATCAAGGTGGGGGGCAAGGTCATCCCCGTGACCGCCGAAAGGGACCCGGCTAACCTTCCCCACAAGGACATGGGAGTGAACGTGGCCGTGGAGTGCACCGGGCTTTTCCGGGACCGGGACAAGGCCGCCCTGCACCTTTCCGCCGGCGCGAAGAAGGTCTTGATTTCCGCCCCGGCCAAGGACCCGGATTTCACCGTGGTCCTGGGAGTGAACCACAAGGATTACGACCCGGACAAGCACCACATCATCTCAAACGCCAGTTGCACCACCAATTGCCTGGCGCCCGTGGCCAAGGTCCTTCTGGAGAATTTCGGCATCGAGAAGGGCCTTATGACCACCACCCATGCTTACACCTCGGACCAGCGCCTCCTGGACGCGCCCCACAAGGATCTGCGCCGGGCCCGGTCCGCAGCCCTGTCCATGATCCCCACCACCACGGGCGCGGCCCGGGCCGTGGCCCTGGTGCTGCCCGAGCTTTCAGGCAAGCTCAACGGCTTTGCCATCCGAGTGCCCACCCCGGATGTGTCCATCGTGGACCTGGTGGTTCATGTGTCCAGGGCTCCCAAGGACGCCGAAGAGGTGAACGCTGCCATGAAGGCGGCTGCCGAAGGCCCCCTGGCCGGCATCCTGGGATTCAACACCGATCCTCTGGTGTCCGTGGACTTCACGGGCTGCTCCCTGTCCTCTGTGGTGGACGCAGACCTCACCTACACCTTGGGCGATCTGGTGAAGGTCTGCTCCTGGTACGACAACGAGACGGGCTATGCCACGCGCCTGGCCGATCTGGCCGCGCTGGTGGGCAAGGACCTGGGATAAGGCCCCCGAGGCCGGCTTTCGGGCCGGGTGGAGCCTGTCCGGGCTGAAAAGTCTTGACACCCGGGCTGGGAAGGTGAATCTTCGGGCCGGGTTGGCCGCCGGTTGGAAAGGGAAGCTTCATGGAAAACAGGACGCCCCTCATCGCGGGCAACTGGAAAATGTACAAGACCCCCACCGAGGCGGGGGAGGCGGCAAGGAAGCTGGCCGGACTGGTGGCTGGCGTGACCGGGGTGGAAGCCATGGTGGCCCCGGCCTTCGTGGCCATCCCCGCCGTGGCCCGGGCCCTTTCCGGCACGGAAATCGCCCTGGGCGCCCAGAACCTGCACTGGGAGGATCAGGGCGCTTTCACCGGAGAGTGCTCGGCCGCCATGCTGAAGGACGCCGGGTGCGACTACGTGATCATCGGTCACTCCGAAAGGCGCCACCTGTTTGGCGAAACGGACGAGGCCGTGAACAAGAAGGTCCGGGCGGCCCTGGCCCATGGCTTGAAGCCCGTGTTGTGCGTGGGGGAAACCGAGGGGGAGCGGGACGCGGGCCATACCATGGACGTCCTGGATGTCCAGGTGGCCCGGGGGCTGGACGGCCTGTCCATTACGGCCGAAAGCGGCCTGGTGGTGGCCTACGAGCCCGTATGGGCTATCGGCACGGGCCGTACAGCCACCCCGGACCAGGCCCAGGAAGCCCATGCCCATATCCGGGAGAAGCTCGGCCAGGTTCTTGGAAAACCCCTTGCCAATTCCACCCGCATATTGTATGGGGGGAGCGTTAAGCCGGGCAATATCGCTGAGTTGATGACTGAGCCCGACCTGGACGGCGCGCTGGTGGGAGGCGCCAGCCTCGATCCAGCGTCCTTCGCCGATCTCGTGCGGTTCCGGGCGGCCTGAACGAGGATTCTTTTCGCTTTTTCTTTTTTATTGCCCTTGCTGGCACAGGGAGAGTATACGGCATGACCGCCATCATCATTACCCTGCACACCCTGGTGTGCATCGCCCTGATTCTGATCGTCCTCCTGCAGACGGGTAAGGGCGCGGACATGGGCGCGGCTTTCGGTGGGGGGGGCAGCCAGACGCTGTTCGGCTCCACGGGAGCCAGTACATTTCTCACAAAAGCCACTACCTTTGCGGCTGTGTTGTTCATGCTGACTTCCCTGACGTTGGCCTACCTGTCGGGGAGTGGCAGGGGGCGTTCCGTGATGGAGAGTCTGCCGGCGGCCACCCAGTCCTCAGCTCCAGCGTCCCAGGAGGCCCCGGCTGCTCCGACGGAAGCTCCGGCCGGGCAGGGAGAATAGGCAAAAGAACATATATCTCTCGTGCCGAAGTGGTGGAACATGGTAGACACGCTATCTTGAGGGGGTAGTGGGCTACGCCCGTGCCGGTTCAAGTCCGGCCTTCGGCACCATTTTATAAAAAGGGCCTGTGATCCTTGGGGATTGCAGGCCCTTTTTTTTTGCCGGTTGCGGATGGTTGCGTGTCCAGGCGGTTCACCGCGTCCCGGTTGCAGGAGGGAATCAGTTAGCCGTATATGTCCACCGTGATCTGAATGGAAGGGAGCCCCAACTGCTCCTTCACGTAAACCGGGCTTTCCCCGAAGGTCAAAAGAAGGCTGGCGAAGGTGTGCCGGATGTCATGGAAGCGCATGTCCCGAAGCCCGGCCTTCCGCAGTATGCCCTTGAACACCCGGCGGATGTAGTTCTGTTCCATGCGCTTCCCTGCCCGGTGAAAAATGACCTCCACAGGCTCCCCGGTTCCCGCCTGTAGGGCCTCCCGCTTCCTTTGGGCCAGGAACCCGCCCAGGGTGTCCGCCAACTGCTCCGACATATCCACCCGCCGGAATTTTCCGTTTTTGGTTTCCGTCACCCGGCCGCGTTTGTAGGACCGCGTTACCTTGATGAACCTTCCGGCAAAATCCCGGTCCCTCATTGCAGGGCCAGGACCTCCCCAAGCCTCATGCCGGTGCGGAAGGTGCAAAGAAAAAAGGCGAAATGCTCGGGCCGGTGCTTTCCGCAGGTTCCAAGGAACAGGGCCACTTCCTCCGGGTTCATGGGCTGTACGGCCGCTCGCTTGTCCCTTTGGAGTTTTACGCGTTTCAGAATCCCCGTGTTTGGATTTGCCGGGGTCAATTCTTCGTCCACGGAATAAGTCTTCATGGGGCCGCAACATCCCGCACAAGAGCTATGGAAGCCCTGGAGAGGCCCTTTCCGTGGAGCCCCCACCCTCAAAGGGGGACCACCTCTCCCCTCCCAGGGTCAAGAAGCAATCCCCGGATGGCGCCAGAAAAATCTTGACAGCCTACCGATCGTTCGGTAGGTATTCCCGCAGGGACCGGAAAGGGTCCTTTTGGGGCAGGAACAGGGCCGGAAAAGCTCATTTCCGGCTCACCGATGGCGTCTCCGGCCCCCGCACCCGCACCCGGACTGGGCTGGTTCATGGAAGAAAAAAACCATACAGGGACCTCTGAAAAACTCGTCCAATCTGCGGAAAAGCTTTTCGCCGGCAAAGGGTTCTACGGCACCAGCATCCGGGACGTGGCCGAAACCCTTTCCATCGCCAAGTCGTCCGTGCTCCACCACTTCGCCTCCAAGGAAAAGCTCTACGCGGCGGTGCTTCAGAATATCGCCGACGAGATGATCCGGGAGATCCGGGCCATCCGCCAGGGACCGGAGGACGAGGCCGGGCAGATGAGGAGCTTTGTCGGGCTCCTGTGCGACAACTCCAGGGACCGGCCGGACCGTGACCTCATCATTCTGCGGGAGCTTCTGGACAACCGCGCCCGGGTGGATACGGCGCGGAAGTGGTACTTCTCGCCCTACCTGGAGGAACTTGCCGGCATCGTCCGATCCGGCCAGGACAAGGGGCGATTCAAGCCCATCCATCCGGGGCTTTTCATCCTGCACCTCCTGGGCGCCCACCATTACTTCACCATTTCCCTGCCCACGGTCCGCCAGCTCCTCCCCCCAGTCTTCTTTGACCGCATGATCCGCGACCACCGCGCGGAACTCACGAGGATGGTGGAGGACCGGCTGGTCATCGGGCCGGACGGGCGGGACAACCCTTGAACCGGAAAGGCTTCCGGACAGTCGGAGGAACATGAAGAGCCGCCTTTACAAGCCCGAACACGAGATGTTCAGGAAGTCCTTTCGGAAGTACTTGAAGGACAACGTGCTGCCCCATTACGAGGAATGGGAGAGAAACGGCGTGGTGCCGCCCGAGGCATGGGAGAAGGCCGGGAAAAACGGCTTCCTCTGCCCGGCCCTTTCCGAGGAGTACGGAGGCCCTGGGGGCGATTTCCTCTACTCGGCCGTCATCCAGGAGGAACTGGGATACCACGGCGTGCCCGGCGTCTTCTGGGCCGTGCATTCCGACATCGTGGCCCCCTACATCGAAAAGTTCGCCCAAGAAGACAAGAAACGGGAGTGGCTCCCCAGGTGCGCCAGCGGCGAGAGCATCCTGGCCGTGGCCATGACCGAACCCGAGGTGGGCTCGGACCTCGCCCGCCTCACCACCAGCGCCCGGCGGGAAGGCGGCCATTTCGTGGTGAACGGTGGGAAGACCTTCATCAGCAACGGCCGGCTTGCCGGCCTCACCGTGACCGCCGTGCGCACCCGGGAAACCCCCCGGCCCCACGACGGGATCAGTCTCCTGGTTGTGGAAACCGGCACCCCGGGATTCACCAAGGGCCGGGCCCTGGAAAAAATCGGGCTCCACGCCCAGGACACGTCCGAAATCTTCTTCAACGACTGCCGCGTGCCCGTGGAAAACCTTCTGGGCGAGGAGGGCCAGGGCTTCAAGTACCTGATGCAGAACCTCCAGCAGGAACGCCTGGTCATCTCCCTGGGCGCCTTCGGCGCCGCCAGGGGCGCCCTCGATCTCACCCTCGCCTACGTAAGGAAGCGAAAAGCCTTCGGCAAAACCATCGGCAGCTTCCAGAACACCCGATTCGTCCTGGCCGAACTCGCCACCAAGGTCCAACTCGCCCAGTCCTTCCTCGAAGACCTGATTCCCCGGCACCTCTCCGGCGAGGATGTCGTGGCCGAAGTCAGCATGGCCAAATACTGGATCACCGAAATGCAGTTCGATGTCGCCGACCGATGCCTCCAACTCTTCGGCGGCTACGGCTACATGCGCGAAT
>Ga0180009_10007673_pt1 | contig 10939 bp, 3 predicted proteins | sample OS_PC_MetaG_FD_123537 | JGI IMG/M metagenome (GOLD analysis project Ga0180009, IMG submission 123537) | Groundwater microbial communities from the Aspo Hard Rock Laboratory (HRL) deep subsurface site, Sweden - OS_PC_MetaG | ecosystem: Environmental > Aquatic > Deep subsurface > Groundwater... | reverse complement strand
GTTTTTGTTTAGCATTTTTCCTCTCCCTGAAATTCCGCCGCTGCCACCCCGCGCCATAGGCGCGTTTTATCCTGCTTGCCGGAGTGCCCGGCACAACCCCGAATCAATGATTGATGATTAAACCCGCCACTATCCACATTGTAACGCATTTTATTGTATATCAAAAAAGTTTCTTCGAACAATAACATTATCCCACCCCGCTAATCCAAAAATTCAACTGATGATTTTTCGGGTTAGCGGGTCAGAAACCATACTGCAGCGTAATCCGGTGGCTTATCCCGCCGCTGATATTTTTTTCAATCGACACTTCTTTAGGCAGACCCGGTGCCGGCGGATTTTGCCCGGTTTCCGGGAGGTTAAGCATTTTATTGAAATTTTTCGGCAAAATCGGCGTGCTCAAATCCGCCCGGTAGGCCAATTTAAGATTTTTAAACACATGACAGCCTGCGCTGGCGTAGCCGTAGAGAAGCTTCACTCCCCTGACACGGATTTTCTTATCAAATGAACTGTTCGCCAAACCGGCTACGAGATTGGTTTCGCCGGAAACCCGCAGGGGAATATCCAAAATCTGGCAATTGACCACTGAGCTGACCTCAAACCTTTTACCGAACTCCTTGACCAGCCCGAGTTGCCATTGTTTTGAAGGGGTGCTGAAACCGGCATCAAATTTTGCCCGGTGGACTATCGGGATAAAATCCAACCCTTTCCCGAGTACCGGCGTGGAAAAATATGCCCGGACATGATTTTTCATCCTTGAATAGTAAAACCCGCCGAAAATCCGGGTCCGGTCGCTGATCCTGAATAATGTTGAAACCCCGTACCCGGCGCCCTTGCCGTCAAGCGAGACGTTTCCCAAATCCGTTATCTCTGTTTCCGGATCAACTCCGCGGGGAATGAGGTCAAGCCGCATCCTGGCCATTTCGCGGCCGGCCAGGAATTTCACCGCCCACCATTCTTTTACTTCAAGGCGGAAATACGCCTCATAAGCGTACGTGAGAATATTCAGCGGAGAATCAATGTACTTGAGGCTTATTTTGTCCTGGGAATAATAGCTTAAAGAAAACCGGTCAAGCGATTTATTTTTGGCCGCCCGGACCCCCAGGATATTTCCGGAGTTCAGCTTGACCTTGCCTTCGGCCACATACGCATTTTGGCCGCCCTGGTCCGAAAGCCTCATATCTTTGCCGAAATATTTTTCCACCAGGTCGTAAAAATACTCATTCTCCAGAGGAACTTCCGAATGCGGATATTCCTTTATGCTGAGATCCCCGACATACGCGGATTCACTGCGCCGGCCGCTTAATCCCAGGCTATAGCGGCCCAGGCTTGTCGCCAGCGCGCCGGCATAAATATCCTGCTCCGAATTCAGCCGCGCGAAGGAAAGCGAAGGAAGCTTTCCGCTCAAATCGTTTCTTCTGTACGCTATACCGGCCACGCTCCCGGGTAAAGGAAAATCGAGGGGCAGACTGTAGCGGTATTGGAGGCCTTCCTGCCTCAAAATATCCGTCAGTGCGCCATTTTCCCTGATCAGAAGAATGTCATTGGAAGTATAAGGAATTAATACAAGATCATCTGCGTCAAGCATGCGCGTAGGATACAGGAAATCCGAATTTTCTTCCCGGGCAAAAGAGAGCGCGTAATGATTGGACACAACTTTATTGAAGACGGTGTCTTCCAGTAACCCTGAATATGCCGATCCGGCGCCGGCGGTTATTAAAAGGGCGGCCGATACCAGCATCAGTTTACTGAATCGCATTGGCAAAATCCCTTTGTTTTTCAGTGTCTTTACCTTAATCCTTTCCGCCAGAGGCGCTGCGCCCGCCGGGCAGTATTGGCGGGGACCCGCCGGGCTGTTTTGCGCCAAACATCCTGGCGCATCCGCCGAGTTGTTTGGCGGAGGCGGGTAGCCTTCTGAAAATCGCTTATGAATATATTTAGTAACTACTTGGGTTGTCAGGGTTCACGGTTCAGGGGTTCAGGGGTTTAGAGATTCAGGATTAGTTTCTTCAACCGTTGAACCGCTGAACCGTTGAACCGCCGAACCTGTTTTATACCTTTTTCAACCGTTGAACCTTTGAACCGTTGAACCTTTGAACCTGAGTAGTTACGATAAAAGCCATTTCCAAACCGGGGTTACCGCGATCTCAATTCCCTGTGTGGAGAAAGTTTCCTCCTGGTCCATGGTAAGAATAATTCCTTCGCGCATGCCCAGCTCTTTGCAAGCGGCGGCCAAGCCGGCTGTTTCTCTCTTGCGGTTATCCATGTTTAAGTCGTAACAAACCTGGCAGGCAAGAATAAACCTGCGCCCCTTGCGGCCCACGAAATCGCATTCAACGCTGTTGTTGTCCCAGTAGAAGAATGAAAAATCGCCGGCGCCGGAGCGCCGCTTTAACTCAATTGCCACCAGATTCTCAAGAAGCTTCCCCTTGTCCGGCGAGGCCCCCAGGGATAGCGCCTTGATGAGACCGTTATCCGCCACATAGACTTTACGAAACGTGGAAAGCTGCTCCTTAACCTTGTAGGAAAACCGGTTCAGCGTAAAAAGCAGAAACGTATTTTCCATATATCTAAGGTATTCCCGCGTCGTGTTGGGGCTTTTAATAGCGAGCGCGGCGCTGATCCTGCGCAACGACAGCTTACCGGTAAAATAGTTTACGGCGAGCAGGGCGAATTCCTCCAGAGCGGCGGCATGCCTGACGGAATACCGGATTGCGATATCTTTGGTGATGATGGAACGAAACAGGCTTCTGGCGAACTCGTCCCCGAATTTATGGCATTCAAAAATGCCGCCTTGCAGCAGGTATTGGGAGAACAAACCGTGTATTCCGGCTTTGGTCCTGCTGGAATGCAAAGAGTCCTTCGTCGCCTGAAACGAGTTGAACCGCGCATATTCGCCGAAACTTAAAGGGGACAACGCATGCGCCACAAATCTGCCGGTCAGCCGGCTGGCCAGTTCGGAACTAAGCAGGTTGGCGTTGGAGCCGGTAACGATAAGCCTGTGATTTTCGCGCAGGCGGCTCACAAAGAGCTCCCACTTCTCAATGTTCTGAACTTCGTCAAGGATCAGGAGCTCCCAGCCGGCGTAAAGCTCATGACAGCACTCCAGGAGCATGTTAAAATCTTTCGCTTTAAATCCTACCAGGCGCTCATCATCAAAGTTCACAAAAGCATACCGGCTTTTTTGGGCCAGTAAATGCGCGAAAACGGATTTGCCGGCCCTCCTCATTCCCGTTATCAGAAGCACGTTAGGGTGGCGGATGTATTTCGCCGCAAGATCCAGCCCGTCCCGGCTGATAATGCGTTCCGCCTTCAGCTTTTGCGCGAACGCTTCGCGCTGGTCGGTCAGAATGGTTTTCAGAGTATCTTTATTCATAATGCGTATAATATTACATTATATGCGGTAGTAATGCAAATAATCCGGCAAATTTAAAATGCCTTATACCTTTTCTACTTATTAATTTTCCCTACCTATGTAAGTATTAGAAAGCGAATAAAACGAGCGGCTTTATCGCTGTCTTCCCTTCTTCATCGCTGTAATCTCTTCTAGAACCGGACAAGCAGGGAGTAGCGGAAGGTGTTGCCGAGGTCGCCGAAGGGGACCCAGGCGAAATCGAAGGCGAGGCCGGGGAGGGAAAGCCCGGCGCCCAGCGTGACGCCGCTGGTTCCCTCCACGTCCTTGCGGTGGTTGCTGTAACCCGCCCGGACCAGCCCCCGCAGCTTCCCGGAAAGCTTGCGGCGGTATTCCCCTCCCAAGGCGAAAATCATATCGGCGTCGCGGTAGCGGATAAGATCAAGGGCTAAAAGCAGGCCGGGGCGCGGGCGCGCCGAGCCGCCGAAGACGACGGCCGACGGAAGCGGGTCTTTTTCGGAGCCGAGCTTCAGCCCGGAGCCGATATTGCGCGCCACCAGCGCGATGTCCGCGGGGAAGGGCAGGCCGCCGTCCAGCCGGTACCGGAGGCCTATGTCCGCCGCGAAGGCGCTGCCGGAGACGTCGTCTATCTTTACGCTGACCAGTTTCCCGGTCACGCCGAGGCTCAGCCTGTCGGTCGCGCGGCGGGCGTATGAGAGGCCGTAAGCGAAGTTCGCGGCTTCAAAATAGCCTACCGGCAGGTCGGTGTCTTCCGTGCGCCGCTCCAGATCGCTTACTCCCAGGTTGGCTATGGAGAGGCCCAAAACGTGGCGGTGTGAGCCTTCCCCTATGGGAAGCGCCATCGCGCCGTACTGGTACCTGGAGCCCTGGAGGTACTGGGCGTGCATGGCGCCCAGCATGGGCCTCTCAAGAAGCGCCAGCCCGGCGGGATTATAGTATGCCGCGTAAACGTCGTCGGCGGCGGCAACTTGAGCCTCGGCCATGGCGGCGGCTCCGGCCCCGGCGCCGATCTTCAGGAACTGCGCCGCGCTCGTTCCCGCGTTCGAATTCGCGCAGAGGCCGGGGGAAGCGAGGAACAGGACGGCCAAAAGCGCCGCCAGGGTTCCCGCAAAGTTCTTCAGACAGTTACGCTTCATCGCTTTATTCCCCTGGTTTCCCGGTGTACTGAAAAAATCTCCCCTCCCCCTCTTTCCAAAAGAGGGGTAAATCGTTTACTTACCCTTAAACCCTAAAACCCTTAGACCCTGCTCAGTTGTACCTCGGGTCCTTCACCACGGCCATTTTCCAGAATTTCTTTTTTCCGCCTATCTTGATCTCGCCGAAATAGACGCCGCTTGCCACTTCCCGGCCGGCGCCGTTCCTGCCGTCCCATTCAAAGTAGAAGTATGCTCCGGCCCCTGTAGGTCCGGCGGAGCCTCCAAGGGAGCCGTCAAGCGGCCCGCAGTCGTATTCCCTGACCAGCTCTCCGGCCAGGTTGTATATCCGTATCTTCCCCGACCCGGCGATGCCCCTCGGCACCCCGACCCGGATTATCGTCCCCCGCGTCGTTACCTTAACCGTTCCGCCCGCGTAAGGCCCGCCGCCGGCGTTCAGGTTCAAAGCCTTGGTCTTAATCTCCAGGTTGAACGGGTTCGGGAAGTTGAAGACCTCAATCTCCGCTCCCGCGAACGGACTGGTGGAGGAAATTGGCGGGGTGGAAGCCAGCACGACAAAAACAGAGAAATGATCCACCAGCGCCGAGACCGTATTGTTCGCGGTGTCGAGCTCCCTGCCGTCCTCCTCCAGCTCGAACCTCCGGGTGGAGGAGTTGTAATACCAGATGTTCAGGTTCGTAAGGGACGCCGACGTTGACAGCGACGCGTCATAGGAAATAGTGAGCCTTGCCTTATTCTTAAGCTCCCGCCTTATCCCGGCGGGCAGGAAGATGTCGTAGAAGGCGCTGAAAGGCGTAACCACCGACCCGCCGGCGGCCAGGGGCTCGAAACCTTTTACCCCGTTAGAGAAGGCTATCGGCTCAACCATAGCCGTTGGAGTTTGTTCTCTAACGGGGTTTACCCGCCCGGCCTGCAAAGCCAGAATAGCCGAGGCCATGCGCGGCGGGAAGGCACGCGGGTTTTTAAGGCGTTCAACCTCCGTCGCAAGGGGCGTGAAGCCCAGACTCAGGGCCTGGGCTTTGGCTTGCTCCTTCGTCTTTCCCTTATTTACCCCCACTTCCACGGAGGTTCCGGGGTTAGCGTCCGTTTCCCCTTCCTCCACGAAGGCGCCGGGCAGCACCGCAATATTGGTGTTTTCTATATTCTCGTCATCCTCCTCGGATTCCATATCCAGGTTGCCGCCCTGCATGTTGCTGATCTTCTTCGACTTGGAGGCGTCCACCGCGGTATAGAAGTCGAAAACCTGGTCCAATTCGTAATTGCTTCCCGAGGAAGGATCCAAAGCGGCGGTGAAAGCGCGCAGCCTTACGCTGAATTTGGCCTCGCCGACGGCCGGCCGATAGACGGCGGTCAGGTTTTTGCGCCCCTGCAGCAGCTTCTTATCGCTGCCCAGGAATTGCCCGGTCCCGTCGGGAGCGGAGAGGCCGGCGCCCGCGGAGGTATAAGTTGTCTGTTGGAGAATGTAATCAAGGTCGTTATCCGGGCCGGTTTCATTTCTCAGGGCCTTGTTGCAGCGGAACTTAAGCTGGAGTTGGTTGTTGCCCAGGTATTTGAAGGTGGGGAGGCACTCCGGCACCGGCGTGCGGTAGGTCAGATTGACCGTCTTGGAGGCGGTGGATTCCAACGTCTGGAACGAGACACCGCCCTCGTAGGGAAAGACTATGTCTTCCTCGGAAGAGCCCAGCAGGGCTATCTGGTAGTCCAACCCGGTCTTGAAGCCTGAAATTTCATAGGAGCACACGGTATGCGCGACGGCGTCCTTCTCTACGCTCCCCGGTATATACTCCGCGAAATTGTCGTCCGCGGCCGCTATCCCGCTGACCTCGGCATCGTTCGGGCAGGAGTAGCCGGTCGGCGAGTCCGGGTCGGCTTTTCTTATGGAGCCCAGCGCCGAGCCGCCGCGCGTCAGCGTGAGGCTTCCGGTCGAGACCGTGGCGGTTGTCACCGCAACGGTGGACGAGCTTATCATGTAGCCGAGGCTGGCCGCGTTGAGCGTGTATGTCCCTGTGGAAAGGCCGGGCACTTCGAAACTCCCGTCGGTCTCCGTCTTGGCGGCGATGTCACCGAGCGGATTTATTTTGGGGATGGTCCCTTCGCGCTGCATGAAAACCGCCGCCGCCGGAAAGCCCCTCTGGTCGCCGAACGGATAGGAAAGCGAGCCCCCGTCGGCGGTCAGCACCTGGCCGGTCACTTTGCCCAGCAGCGGCTCAAGCGTGAAATCCGCTAAGGCGGACTTCTGCAGGTCCACCCTCAGGGTCTTGGGGGCGTAGAGGGACGCGCCCTCCGCTTCCTGGAGGTTGTCTTCCCGGGCCGAGGCCGTCAGGTCGAAATAGCGCGAGATGAAGCTTGACACCCATAAGGTATAGCTGCCGTCGGAGGCGGTCTGGGTGTTCACCGAGGCCGGATTATCCACCAGCGCGGGCACGGCGCTCATGGTTATGTTCGGGAGGCGTTCCCCTCCTGAACCTGAAACCGTGCCCGTGATGGACTGGCCCTGGTTCAGGTCCACTATGCCTATATCTTTCACCTGGCCGGCTGAAAGGGTCAGCTGCGCCGTCAGTGCCGGCGCGTAGTTCTGGCTGCCGGCGTTCAGGAAGGCCATGTCCCAGGTCTCCTGCTTGAGGTGGATATCGTAAACCACGCCGGGGGCCAGCGGCTCGATGCGGAACGTGCCGTCGGCCTCTATCGGCCGCCCGGAAACGCTTGACTTCGCGAGTATGTACCCGCCCTCGACCCACGGATTGGCCAGCGCGTAAATCTTAAAATTGGGCGCAAGCAGGGTCGCGTTCGTCCCGGTGATAAGGGCGTCGGAGTTGGCGTCGCGGAGCTTTCCCGTTATGGCGCCGGCGCGCTTAAGCAGCAGTTCCATGCCGGAGACGCCGCCTTGCAGCCCGTCGGGAGAGGTGGTGCGGTCCGGGAACGAGAGCGGCCGGGCGATATATTTTACCGGTGTGCCCAGGTCAACCGCCTCCAGCGTATAGAAGCCGCCCAGCGGAACGCGCTCAAAAAGGTATTCCACGGAGCTTGCGGCGACTCCGGCGCCGGGGTTGCCCAGCAGGATGTCGGACTCCTCCACCACCTCGCCGCGCCTGTTCTTTAAGGTAGCCTTAAGGCTCCTTGCATCCGAAAGCCCTAAATCCAGTGAGATGCTGCCTGAAACGGAGAAGCCGTCCGAGAGCGTGAAATCAACGCCCGTCCTGCTGGAATTGGCTATGGTAACCAGCTGCTCCTTGGACGGCACAAGCACCTGGCCCGTAGCCCCGGCCCTCAGCGGCAGCGTCCTCACAAGGTAAACGCCGTTCTGTATGCCGGTTATCGCGAACGTGCCGGCCGGGTCCAGCAAGCCCAGCCTGGTCTTTGCCGCGTCAAAAGTGGTGGTGGAAACCTGGGTCAGCAGTTCGCCGAACTCCCTCCTTATCGCCTCTACCCTGGCGGTGGTGGAGGAAACGCCGGCCGGGTAGCCGGCGGGGGCGTAGAACGGCGCGTTCTGGCTTATCAGCGCGTTCGTGTTGAAGAGCGGGTCTGAGATCTGGTTGATGATCTTCCCGGAAATGGAGTAGGTTTCGCCGCGCAGGTCCAGCGTCGTCGGCACGGTGGAGCCGTTTATCGCCGCGACGGTTATCACGCTGGTCCTTCCGGTCGGCTGGTAGGACATGGTCAGCTCCAGCGTTTCCGTCCTCAGCCCCGAAAGCCTGAAAGTTGCGCTGGAAACGCCGGCGGCGCAGCCCGGGGCCGTCCCGGTGGAGGGCGTCGCGGCGCCGCACAAGAATCCCGGCAGGCCGGTGGAGCTCTGCATTTCAAAGGTCCTGCCGACGCGCAACGGGTCGTCGGACTTGAGTATTCTCCACTTGAGGCCGGCCAGCGTGAAGTCCGGCGCAGGCGCGCCTATCTCATCGGCGGGGTTGGGCAGGCGCAAAAGCCCCGCCACAGCGCCGCTGGCTTTTTCAAAAGAGAAATTCAGGCCGGCGGTCTGGGCCTGGGTGGAGATGAACACCGTCTTGGGAAACCCGCCGGGGCTCTGGAAAGCCGCGTCGGCGTTGAAAGAGATATCCGCGAAGACCTGGTAGCTCGCGCCGGACTTGAGGCCGGCCACCTGGTACTGCGCCGAGCTTGAGACGGCCGAGGACGAGAGATATACCGTGGTCCTGCCCTGCGCGGCCATAGCCTGCGACCAGGCGGTGATGCCGACGGAGAGCGGATAAGTTGAGCCCGCCAGCGCCGCGAAGCCGGAAGTGTCGCCGGTGACGGTGATAGTGCCGACCAGCAGTCCGCCTTCCCTGAACGAAGGCAGGTCAAAGCCCGTTATATCCGGCGCGCCCACCACTACCGGCCCGCTGGAGACCGATTCGAACCCCGGCGCGTAGCCGCGGAGCGTGTAGCTGCCGGGCTCTACGCCGGTTATAAGATAGGCCGCGGCGCTGATACCGGCCGGCAGGCTGACGAGGGCGGAGCCTTTTGCGTAGCCGCCCGCGACCGCCATCACCGACACGGTCAGGCCCGACGGGTTCGGCGACGGGTTGGCGGCGGTGGAAAGTGAAACAAGCCCGGAGAGATTGACCCGCCTGTTAAGCGAAGGCAGGGTCAGTTCAAGCCCGGCCGGGCCGACGTACGCCGCGCTCGACACGGGGAAATATCCCGACAGCCGCGCGGCGATAGTGTAGGTATCCGATGTGACTTCAAAGCGCAAGCGCGTGCGCGTCACGAACTGCTGCAGCGAGGAATTCCACTGCCCCCCGTCGTCAAATGTGGTCGTCCCGGCCTGAAGACGAATAGGCTGCAGGAAGCTTTTGGCCCAGCCGGTCGTGTATACCAGGAGCTCTCCCCATTGCTCATAAGCCTGCGTGGCCCCGGCCTGCAGGGTCGGTATCACCTCAAGTATAGGCGCGCGCAAAAGCGGGATGTTCAGCACGGTGGACGTGCCGGCCACGACCGTCCGGGTAGAGCTTGTGAGATACTGACCCTTTGAGAACGTGAAGGTGTAGGTTCCTATGGAAAGCCCGGACAGCAGGTAGCGCCCGGCGGCATCGGTAATGACCTGGCCGGACACGGGCCCGAAAGCCTGCACTTTGACATCCGGCGCCGGCACGGCAGGGGTGATGCCCGGATCGGTCACCTGGCCCGAAACCTGGTTAACCAGGACATTTATCAGGAGAGTGTCGTTTGATACGCCTCCGGCGGAGATGCGGCTATAATAAGTTCCTGACATTACCGTGCGCCCGGTTTCGGCGCCGAGGTTTATCCTTCCGTCCCAGGCCGCGCGCCCAGGCCAGGCGCTGCCGGAACCCAGGGACTGCCAGATGGCCGTCCCGCCCGAATCAAAGGGGCTGGAAGCGATCTGGACTTTCCATGAGAGGGCGGGGTCGGCGAGGTTGAAATTTATGAACGCCATGTCGCCCGCCCCGTCGCCGTCCGGAGTGATCGTCATGGAGGTTCGGTTGGTGGTAAACGCGCCGCTTGACAGGTTGACATTGGAGAACGGGTCGCCCTGGAGGACATTCACCGCGCAGTAGGCGTAGCGGGCCGTTCCCTCCAGGTTATATTCGGCCTGGATATGCTTTGAGCCGGTGGAGGAGGCAAGCGCGAACAAAGCCGCTGACGATTGGCCGGCCGAAAATGTTATCGTCCTTGGCGTGGAAAAGCCTGCCCCCGCGGAGGTGGAAAGCCGTAAATTTGAATCGGGATCGAACGCCCCGGTGGAGAAGCTGTAGACCCTGCCGGAAACAATGACATCAGTGGAGTTGGAAACGGCCGCCGCGGCCCCGCAGAGATCCTTTCCTGACAGGAGCAGGGCCTGGGAAGTGGTGTACTGCGTCAGTGTCAGGCTCAGCTGCGAGAAAACCATTGTAACGGCCCCGCCGGCTCCGACCGAAACGGCGGGCGAGCCCGAGAAAAGGGGCAGCGCCGCCACATTGGCGTTCTGGGCCGTGGTCACTGTGAACGTGCTAATGCGGGATGAGCAGGGGGCGGGGAGTTTTGAAATAACGAACTGAACGGTGTCTCCCGGATTCAAAGAGCCCGCCGTCACTTTGGCCATGGCGGAGAATTGCCCCGTCAGGGGTTCCAGCGCCCCGGTTGAAGGATCGCCGTCCAAAGCCGCCGTCACGGTATTTGTGCTTGTCACCGTTAACGAAACATAGGCGTTGCATGACGGGCAGTTGCTCTGCAGCGCGCCCCACCCCGACGGCACGCCGAACCCCGCCAGGCCGCCCGACTGCATTCCGGAAGGCCCGGCTATAAGCTGAATGGTAAGATCAGCCAAACTGCCGGCCGTAACTGTTGACGGGGAGATGGTTGAAGTTCCAAGGCCCGAGCAGCCGGCCGCTGAGCAGCCGGGGTCGTAGATGGCGATATTTTTTCCGGAGGCGGTTCCCTGTTTGGGCACGAAGATCGGTTCGGCCCCCTGGTTATTCGGCCC
>Ga0180009_10007672_pt1 | contig 10942 bp, 7 predicted proteins | sample OS_PC_MetaG_FD_123537 | JGI IMG/M metagenome (GOLD analysis project Ga0180009, IMG submission 123537) | Groundwater microbial communities from the Aspo Hard Rock Laboratory (HRL) deep subsurface site, Sweden - OS_PC_MetaG | ecosystem: Environmental > Aquatic > Deep subsurface > Groundwater... | reverse complement strand
CGTGATATGCGGCAGTAGGAATTGCTGGCCAAGGACGTGTGCAGTTTCAAGATCAGAGAATGCGGCATCATGGTTTCCGGCGCGGTATTTGGATTTTGCCGAAGAGAGGCTTTGTCTGTAGGCGGAGCGAAGTTCCGGTTTCATTGGGGCGCTTCTTCTGAGACACCCGACGCGTCTTCCCTCGCCTTGCAAGCCCGGTACAATATTAACCGCGCCGAACGGTGGGATCTGATCCGGCCCGCAGGCCGCGGACCGCACGAGACCTCGGCGTCCGCAGTCACAGTCTGAGCTGCAGGCGGCGGCAACGTCGCCGTGGCGCATGCGCTCAACGCGAGGAGCGCTGCAGATACGATGACTGCCTTCATAGAAGCACCGCTGGCTGAAAACTTCCCTTTCGGCCGGCGCCGCAGAGCGCGCCCGCCGAAAGGGCGGTGTGCTGAACAATCAGGGACATTTCAATTTCCTCCTTGTGAATTAATCGGAGCTTTTGTCATCGCGGTAGACCAGCAGCCTGAGCGCGTTGGCCACAACGATCAGTGTTGATCCTTCGTGCAGCAGAATGGCCGGGCCAATCCCCAAGCCGAATAATGTTGCCGGGACAAGTATGGCTACGACACCAAGGCTGACAAAGAGGTTCTGACGAATGTTCCGGCTCGTCGCGCGGCTGAGACCGACAGCAAAGGGCAGCGTGTCGAGATTGTCCGCCATCAGAGCGATGTCGGCGGTTTCCAGAGCGACGTCAGAGCCCGCCGCGCCCATTGCAACTCCGACATTGGCGTTCGCCATAGCCGGGGCATCGTTGACGCCGTCGCCAACCATCGCGACGCCGCCTTGCTGTCTTAGCTCCTTGATCTTTGCGACCTTGTCGCCCGGCATCAGGTCTCCGAACGCCTCGTCCAGTCCGAGATCGCGGGCGATGGCGTTGGCGACACGGTGATTGTCGCCGGAGATCATCATCATCCGCGTGATGCCCAGCTTTCGTATCTGCGCGATCACGCGCTTTGCGGCGGGACGCGGCGTGTCCATCAGGCCGATGGCGCCCAGGAAGCGGCCGCCCTGCGCAACCACCATCATCGTGCGGCCCGTGTCGAAAAGCCCGTCTACCTCCCGCGCAAGCGTTTCGGGCATGACAGGACCGCTTTTGCCGTCGAACATCGCAGGCTTGCCGATCAGGACGCGTTCGCCTCCGACCATGGCGCTGACGCCCTTGCCGGTGAGGCTCTGAAACTCTTCCGCCTCCGGACCTTTCGGAAGATCCTTCTCGCGAGCGGCCGCCACGATAGCACGCGCAAGGGGATGATCGCTGAAGGCCTCCACAGCGGCGGCGGTCGCCAGCAGCGCTCGTTCGTCGGCTCCTTCGAAGGCAACGATATCGACGACCTTGGGCTCGCCAATGGTCAAGGTGCCGGTCTTGTCGAACGCGATCGCATTCAACCGGCCAAGCGCCTCCAGCGGCGCACCACCCTTGATCAGTACACCGCCATTTGCTGCCCGGGCGATACCGCTGAGTATGGCGCTCGGCGTGGCAATGGCCAACGCGCAGGGGCTTGCTGCAACCAGAACGGCCATCGCGCGATAGAAGCTTTCGGAGGGTGCCTCGTCCAGGAAAAGCCATGAAAACCCCGTCAGCACCGCGAGGGCGATGACCAGCGGCACAAAGATCTTCTCGAAGCGCTTGATGAACGTCTGTGTCGGGGACTGTCGTGTTTCGGCTTCAGAAACGAGTTTGACAACGCGGGCGAGCGCAGACTCAGACGAGAGCCGCGTGACGTAAATGTCGAGACTGCCGCTCCCGTTGATTGATCCCGCGAAGACCTTGTGCTGCGGCCCGGCTGCCTCGATCTCGGCAACCGATGTGCCGGGCAGGGGGCGTTTGTCGACCGGCGCGCTTTCGCCGGTGATCGGCGCCTGGTTGACGCTGCTTTCGCCGGCAGTCACGACCCCGTCCACCGGCAGCCGCTCGTTGGACCGCACGACAACGATGTCGCCAAGCTGAATGTTTTCGATGCGCATCTCGACGGTCTCGCCATTGCGCCTGACGAGGGCGGAGTCAGGGGCGAGCTCTGCCAGCGCCTGGATGGCCCGCGTCGCGCGGCCCATTGCATAGTGTTCGAGCGCGTGTCCCAGGCTGAATAGAAAGAGCAATAGCGCCCCTTCGGCCCAGGCGCCGAGGATGGCGGCGCCGGCAGCGGCGACGAGCATCAGGAAGTCGATCTCGAACTTTGCGTCCGCGACTTTCTCAATTGCTTCTTTCAGTGCGAAGAAGCCGCCAAAGATGTAAGCGCCGACGAGCAGGAGGATGGAAAGCCAGCCAGGGACAATGCCGAGCTTTGGCCCCAGCCACCCAACGACCAGCAAGGCGCCGCAGGTCAGGGAAAATATCAGCTCGAGATTGTCGGATTTGCCGTGATCGTGCTTGTCGGGCGCATTCGGTTGATGTGTGGCAGGTTCAATTGACATCGTGGCAAATCCTGACGGGCTGATCCCCTGGCTTGTGAACAGGGGCGGCGCTGGTTGGGCGCCGCCCCCTCTGATGGCTATTCCGCCGGTATGGCGGGGTGCTTATGTTTGCCCTCGACCAGCGAGTGGTGCCCGTCCGGTTTGGGGGCAAACCAGCGATGGAGCGCCGGCACCACCAGCAACGTCAGCAAGGTCGATGAGACGAGGCCGCCGATCACCACAGTGGCGAGCGGGCGCTGCACTTCGGCGCCCACGCCGGTGGCGAAGAGCAGCGGGGCGAGACCCAGCGCCGTTGTTGCCGCCGTCATCAACACCGGAAGTGCCCGCAGACCCGCAGCTTCGATGGCGAGGTCCTCGAGATTGCGCCCGGCCCTTGCAAAGTCATCCATGAAGCTGACCAGCACCATGCCGTTGCCGAGCGCGATGCCGAACAAGGCAATGAACCCTACCGTTGCGGGTACGGAAACGGGCAGCCCTGCAATCCACAGCGCGAGCGCCCCACCGGTGAGCGCCAATGGAATGTTGAGCAGGATGAGCACCGCCGACATCAGCCGCCCGAACGTCAGAAGGAGGATCAGGAAGACGATGCCGAGCGTGATCGGGATCACGACCGCAAAGCGGGCGTTGGCCTGCTGCTGCAGTTCGTACTGTCCACCCCACTCGACACGGTATCCGGCTGGCAAGTTCAGACCCGCCGTCACGGCCGCCTGAGCTTCCTCAACATAGCTTCCGATGTCACGGTCGCGCACATTGAGCTGAACGGTAATGAACCGCTCGCCATTCTCCCGGGTTATCTGGCGAGGTCCAACGATCTCCCGGATATCGGCAATGCTCTCCAGGGGGATGCGCGCCCCGCCGGAGGACTCCAGGATAATGCGCCCGATCGCCGCCGGCGTGTTGCGGCCAGCTTCATCGTAACGCACCACGACCGGAAATTGCCGGACACCTTCGAAGACGACGCCCGCTTCGGCGCCGCCGACGCCTGACCGCAGGGCCTCAAGCGCTTCTTCGATGCTCAGTCCGTAGCGGCCAAGCGCAACCCGGTCGAGCGATACGACAAGTTGCGGCGCGCCGGTAATCTGGTCGGCCTGAACATCGCTCGCCCCAGGGACTTCCTGAAGGAGGGATTGAAGCGCTTGCGAGCTTTCGAGAAGCACTTCGGAATCAGGTCCGAAAATCTTCACGGCGAGTTGCGCCTTTGTGCCAGTCAGGAGCTCGTCGATGGACATGGCGATCGGTTGGCCGATATTGACCCGCACCCCGGGGAACCCGCTGAGATTGTCTGAAATCGCCTCACGCAACTCTTCCGGGCCAAGCCCTTTGCGCCACTCCTCTCTGGGTTTCAGGGCAACGAATGCTTCGATGCTGTTGACGGGGTCGGCATGGGCGCCAACTTCGCCTCGCCCGATCCGGCTGACGATGGAGTCGATTTCGGGAAACGCCTCCATAAGCCGCTTCTCGACACGGGTTGATGTGGCGCTGGCTTCCGTAAGCGAAATGGAGGGCGCCATGGCGACCCTCAGCAGGATGTCACCCTCTTCAAGTGCCGGTGTGAACTCCGAACCCAGGCGTGTCGCGGCGAGGCCGCCGGCGACCAGCAGAATTCCGGCAAGGGCAAGCGCTGCGATCCGTTGGCGGACGAAGAAGGCCGCGAACGGTTTGATGATCCGCGTGAGGCGGCTGTCGCCTGTGTGCTGCACAGAGCGCGACGGCCGCATCAGGCCCAGCGCCATGGCCGGTGCAATCAACGCCGCGTAGATCAGCGATCCACTCATTGCGAGCGCTGCCGAGGCCGCCAGCGGCCGGAAAGTCTTGCCCTCGGTGCCTTGCAACGAGAACAGCGGCAGGAACACGATGATGACGACCGCAACGGCCGCGACCAGCGGCGCGATCACTTCTGCGCTCGAACGCGCAACCGTTGTTCGGTTGTCTTCGCTTTCCTGTCTTTCACGGAAGCCGCGCGCAACGTTCTCTGCAATCACGATTGCCCCATCGACCATCATGCCGATGGCAATGGCGACCCCCCCGAGCGTCATGAGATTGGCGCCGATACCTAGAACGTTCATCGCGATGAACGCAAATCCGACCGAGAAGGGAATCGAAAATACGACGACCAGGCTCGGGCGCCAGCCGCCAAGAAGCAGGAACACGACGATCGCCACAAGAAGACCGCCTTGCCACAGCGCGGTCGTGACCGTTGCGGCGGCTTTTTCCACAAGCGTACCCTGGTCATAGTAGGGAATTGCGCGGACGCCGTCGGGCAGGGAGGCGTTGATTTCATCGAAGCGCGCCTTGGCGCTCCCGATAACATCGGACGTGTTGCTGCCATAAAGTTTGAGGACCAGGCCAGCAACGACTTCGCCTTCGCCATTCGCTGTGGCCATGCCTTGGCGAACGGCGCCGCCGATTTCGACGTCTCCCAGATCGCCAACCCGGACGGTTCGTCCGTCTACGGTCTTGACCGGCGTTTCCACGAGATCGGCGATAGTTGTCGCCAGCCCGACGCCGCGAACGGTATATTGCTCGGCGCCCAGCTCGATGAACTGTGCCCCTGCCGTTCTGTTGGCGCTCTTCAGGGCATCAATCACTTCGCTGATCTGAATGTCCTGCGCGAGCAGCGAATCCGGATCGAGGTTGACCTGGTACTGCTTCTCATAGCCGCCAAGCGCGAGGACTTCGGTGATGCCTTCGACGGACTGGAGCGGGTACTTGATCATCCAGTCAGCGATTTCGCGCATTTCGACCAGCGACCGGGTGCCGGAGTCATCAACGAGCCGGAAATACATGATGATGCCGAGGCCGGTCGAAATCGGTCCCATCTTCGGCGTACCAAAGCCTTCGGGAATAGCCTCGGCAGCTTCTCCGAGACGCTCGCCCACAACCTGGCGGGCAAAATAGACGTCGGTGCCATCCTCGAAGTAGATGTTGACCACGGACAATCCGAAGTTCGATGTCGAGCGCATTTCCCTGACTTTGGGCAGGCCGGACATGGCTGTTTCGATCGGAAAGGTCACATAGCGCTCGACCTCCTCCGGGGAGAGGCCTTCGGTCTCGGTGAAGATCTGGACCAGCGCGGGCGACGGATCGGGAAAGGCGTCAACTGGCAGGCTGCGGAAGGCGAACAGCCCTCCCAGGGTCATTGCGATGACAGCAATCGCTGCCAGCAGGCGTCCGCCTGCAATTCTGTGCATGAGATTCAGCATGAAATGGGTGTCCTTAGTGGGCGTGGCCGTCGCCGAAAGCGTCTTTTTCAAGCTGCGCTTTCAGGGTGAAGGCGCCGGCCGAGACAAAGCGCTCGCCTTGCTCCAGCCCGTCGAGAATTTCTGTGAGACCCGCACTGGCGCGGCCCGGCTTTACGGGGCGGGGTGCAAAACCCCCTTCGACGGGGACAAAGACTGACGGTTTGTCTTCGACCACCACGATAGCATCGGACGGAACATGCAGCGTGCGGCCGGATTCGCCGACCGAAATTTCGGCGGTAACGAACTGCCCAGGGCGGAGGCGGCTTTCCGGGTTGTCTACGATCACACGCGCTGTACTGGTGCGGGTCGTTTCGCTGATCACGGGAAGGATCAGGGCAATCTTGCCGCGAGCGGCTTCCGCGCCATCGCGTGTTCGCAGGATGACCGGCTGGCCGGTTTCAATGGCGCTGGCATCATCCTTGTAGACCGCGATGTCTGCCCAGAGTTGGCTGTCATCCACAATGATGAACAGCGCTTCGCCGCCAGCCTCGACGCTTGAACCAATCGAAACATTCCGGGAAATGACCGTGCCGCCGAGAGGGGCGATGAGTGCTGCGCTGGCCAAGGACCCATCCCGTGCTTGGCCGAGCCCGTTGAGCACGCTGTCGCTGATCCCGACGGCGTGCAGTTTGTTCTCCATCGCTTCCCGTTCAGCGCGGGCGCTGATAAGGGCGGCTTTGGCGGCATCAAGTTCCGCCTGCGACGTAATCCTGTCGGCAAACAGGCGCTCTTCACGGGCAAACTGCGAGGCCGCAAGATTCTCGGCGGATTTGGCGGTCAGGAAGTCCGCCTTCAGACCGGCGAGTTCGCGGCTGGACAATACCGCGAGACGTTCGCCGCGCTTGACCTTGTCGCCTTCGCCCCTGTCCAGTCTCGAGACCAGGCCGCTGACGGGCGCAGCAACCTGCGCCACCCGGTCGGCATCAAAGCGAAGTTCTGCTGGCAAAGAGAGCGTTTCGCTGAGCGGTCCCGTCTCCGCCGGTGACAGGGAGATCCCGGCTTCGGCCGCGGCAGCCTTGTCGAGCAGCACAACGTCGCCGTTCGCTTCGTCGCCATGATCATCATGATCGTCATGGCCTTCCTCTTCGCCGGCGGCATGGCCTTCCTCTTCAGAATGCCCGTCTTCTTCTTCGCCGTGATCATCATGATCCGCGTGCTCGTCGGTTGTTGCTCCGGCGACCGCTGCAGCATCAGCGCGGCCCGTGTCACCTGCTCCCCCGCAGCCGGCGAGCGTCATGGCCAGCACCAGTGCCAGTCCAGTCAGTTTTGGATCAATCATTGTGTGTCTCCGTCAAAGGGGGCCGCACCGATCAGGCTGCGGAGCAAGAGGTCCGCCGCGCGCGCATCCCGGCGAGCGGCAATGGTGGCCTGGCGCACGTCAATCAGGGCGGCGCGCGCCTGGAGGGTGGTGGTGAGATCGAACCGGCCGATCGCGTAACCCTGGTCAGCCGCATCGAAAGCGGCTTCGGCCTCTGGCAACGCCTCTTCCGTGAGGATTGAAAGCCGCATGGTCGCGGCGCGGGCGGTGGCTGTGGCTGCCGCCTGTTCAGCCCTCAGCCGCGCCTCGACGGCTTCGGCAGAAACCTTCGCGGCGTCGCCACGAAAGCGGGTCGCCCGAGCGGCATCACGACCGCGATCAAACAGCGGCAAGGGCAGGCTCAGCCCGGCAACGAAGGCGTTATCGCCTGTCGCTTCAAACCGGCGAACACCCCCCGAAAGCGTGATATCAGGAATGGCAGCAGCCCGGGCGCGTCTGAGTTCGGCCTCTCTTGCGTCCACCGCAGCCTTTGCGGCGGCCAGGCTTGGATGAGGCGCTGTGTCAGATTGAGCGGTAGCAATAATCTCGAACTCTGACGGAACTGCGAACTGCAGGTCGGCTCCACCCCACAGACTTGCGAGCGCATACGCGCGCGCCTCGACCTCGCCCCGGGTCAGAGCAGCCTCGGCACGCAGGCTCGCTGCGTCTGCTCGGGCGCGGGCAAGCTCAGGCGGTGCAGCGGCGCCGGCCTCGACTCTTTTGCTGACGGTTTCTGCGAGGGTTGAGCTGAGACTTGCTGCCTCATCGGCGAGCTTTGCTGCTTCTGACGCCGCGACCAGATCAGCATAAGCAAGCGCTGCCTCGCGTTCTGCTTCGCGCAGGATGACGGCGCATTCGGCGGTCCCGAGCGCTGCCCGGGCGCGGGCTGCGCGCTGTTCAAGGCCCCTCTTGTTGCCCAGCCTGAATGTCTGAGCGACGGCGAACGTCGTCTCGGACTGGTCGATGCCAGACAAGGCGCCTTCGCCTGAGAAGTTTTCTAATTCTGCGCTAAGCGTGGGATTAAGCCACCTGCCGGCCTGGTCCGCATCGGCATTGAGCGCGCGGACTTCAAGTCCGGCGGCCCGTATATCCGGAGACGTGTTGCGGATTTCATTGAGCGCCGCCCCGAGCGTCAGGGGCGCGTCTGGAGAGAGTGCGCTGGGTGCGGCAACATGGTCTGGCATGCAAGGGCTTGCTGAGGCGCTGCCTGCCGCAAAAAAAGCGGCCAAGGTGAACGCCGGGGCGGCAAGGACGCCCCGAAATGGAAATGACATTGTAACAATTAATCCTCAGGCTGATGTCTCGGCAGGTATCGGTTGAGCAGGCCGCTCTCCGATGATGGCAGACGAGATTCAGGCCCGGGGGGGACGCAGGAGTTCGGAGGGCGGTGCGTTCAGCAACGCGTTGTCAGGTACGAGAGAATAGCAGGCAGCGATCTTGGGCAATCCGAGCGGCTGCAACTCATCGGTCCGCCAGACATATTGATGGCAAGCTCCGCAATGATGGACTGCGTGCTCGTGCCCGCCCGAAAGGTCCCTGTCTGCCGGGGCGGCAGCATCCGTACCGTGATCCACGTAGCAAATCTCAGGAGTTTCTGCTGCGTGAGCATTTTCCGCCAACGGCGACGCCACAAAGGCCAGCGCGACGAGCGCGGCCAATAACATCCGGATCCAGAAAGGAGCAGAACTCGGCATCATTGAAATCAGATAGCATCGAACGGTTGCAGATGCATGAAAAAATTACCTAGGCAATTTTGTCGCAGACATCAGCTCTGCCAGGTGACGGTGTAACACATCAGGGCGTTCGAAACGTCCGGTCCGGCCAGTGCCTACAGAACTCAAGCATACAGTGGCTTGAACTGGAGCAAGACGGGACGGAATCAATTGCACATCAGTGGCGCTGTCGCCGCGGTGGAACGCTTCGCCGCCGCTACAAGTCGGGGTGAGCTGACTCCTTTCAGAGCACGCATTGCTGGTGCCGGAGGAGAGTCTCTGCCCACAATTGGATCGCGCATCCCTTCAACGAAGCAAGTCGGCAATCTGGCTGCTGCGAGAGTAAAAGTCCGGACACTGAGACCATCATCAGGAGTTTCTCGTTGATACATCCTTCTGCTGACTATGCAGTGCCGACTGCAGATCTGATTGCACGTGAGCGAATGGTGATGAATTTCGGACTGAAAAGGCATTTTCACAGCAGCTTCCATTAATCCAGAGGATTCGGAGATTTCAAGCAAACGGGAATCACTAAGACGGCGAAAGCTGCAATTCCGGCTCCGGTCAGAAAGGTGGTGGTGGCACCGAACGTCGTCCACAGCAATCCGGCGAGCAAACTTGCACCCAACAATGAGAGCCCGGAGCACAGATTGAACAGTCCAAAGGCCGATGCACGTAGATGCGGCGGCGCACGATCGGCAACGAGCTTCGACAGCAGGCCCTGGCTGAGCGCCATGTGTGCGCCCCAAAGGGTAATTCCGGAAAAGACGCCGATCACGGAGTCAGAAAGAGCAAGGCACAGATCGGCGGCGATCAGGGTGAGCAGGGAGATTGTGAGCAGCCGTGAAGAGGAGACACGATCGGACAGTATCCCGGCCGGGTAGGCGCCGGCAGAATAAACAAGATTCATGGCAACCAGAACAAGCGGTGCAAGATACAGGGGGTGACCAAGTTGATGTGCCCGCAAGATCAGAAAGGCCTCGCTGAAGCGCGCGAGCATGAATACGACCCCAAGGGCAACAATTTGCCAGAAAGGCGTGCGAAGCGATTTCAGGTCTTGAAGTCGGATCGGCGGAGGAGCTGCTTGGACGTCGCTGGCGTCCAGATCGTCCACGCGGAACACGACAAGTAGAACGGCAATTAGACCGGGGATCAGAGCCAGCCAGAAGATGATGCGCATATTGTTTGCCAGAAGCGCCATCAGCCCGACCGCACAGAGCGGCCCGATGACCGCGCCCGCCGTGTCGAGGCTTTGTCTCAGCCCAAAGGCGCGTCCGCGCAGGATGGCTGGCGTCACATCGGCGATGAGGGCATCGCGCGGCGCGCCGCGGATGCCTTTGCCGATTCGGTCGGTAAACCTCGCTGCGAGGACGATGACAGGCGCGCCTGCAATGGCAAACAGGGGTTTCGACAAGGCTCCCAGCGCGTAACCCAGCAGGATCAAAGGCTTGCGGCGCCCGATCCGGTCAGAGACATAGCCGGAGAAAACCTTCACTATGGAGGCGGCTGCTTCGCCGATGCCCTCGATCGCGCCGACGACCAGCACAGACGCACCGAGCGTGCCGGTGAGGAACAGCGGAAGCAGCGCATGGACCATTTCCGAGGAAACATCCATGAATAGGCTGACAAGCCCTAGCGCCCATACCGTGCGCGGGAGGACGGGGCCGGCGCGTGCGTGATTCGCGGTCATGCAGGGCGCGGTGACTTTCGGGCAAGTGCCGCATGGATGAGCGGGGCAGCAACCAGGACGAGCGGCGCTCCGATAATCAGTCCAGAGATGATGGCTGTCGCCATGGGAGCAAGCAACGCAGATCCCTGGCCCAGTTTCAGTGCGAGCGGCGACAGGGCGAGAATGGCAATGAGCGCCGACATCATGATCGGTCTCAGGCGCGCCTTGCCGGCTTCTATCTTGCTTTCATGGCTGGCGGCATCGCCCTCTATCTCCGCGAAGTAGAAGACGCCGAGCTCGGCGATGATGCCGATGACCATTGTCAGTCCCATCATCGCGGCAATGTTGAGCTCGGTTCCTGTCACGTAAAGCCCTGACAGGACGCCTGCGATCGATAAGCCGACGACGGCAAGAATGGATGCGGCCTGTGCGAGGCTGCGGAACAGGAAGACGAGAAGCAGTCCGGACAGCATAAATGCGGCGGCGAAGACCGTCATCAAGTCCGTAAAGGATTTTTGTTGTTCTGCGTAAAGTCCGCCGAATGCATAACGAATACCTGCCG
>Ga0180009_10007671_pt1 | contig 10942 bp, 12 predicted proteins | sample OS_PC_MetaG_FD_123537 | JGI IMG/M metagenome (GOLD analysis project Ga0180009, IMG submission 123537) | Groundwater microbial communities from the Aspo Hard Rock Laboratory (HRL) deep subsurface site, Sweden - OS_PC_MetaG | ecosystem: Environmental > Aquatic > Deep subsurface > Groundwater... | reverse complement strand
TAGGGATGTCATTTCAAGAAACGCATAAATCCATCCTGGAGCTCCGGGAAGCGATCCATGGCTTCCAAGGTTCTTGCAATGACACCCCTATGGTGCTCTGACAATTTAGAAAAGCACCTTAAGTGAACGACATTGAGTGCTTATTATATGTTATTCCGGGAAACCAGAATATAATCATCAAAAATGCCAAAAAATGGAGTATCCATGATATTTAAAAAGCTAATCCTGTTTACCGTTTTGATTCTAAGCATATTTTCATTTTTGATTCTAAGCATATTTTCATTTTCAGCCTGTGAGTCAAAAGGGACAGCAGAAAAAGCCGGTGAAAAAATCGACCAGGCAATTGAAAAAACCTCCAATAAAGCAAGTGAGACGTACGGAGCCATAAAAGAAAAAACCGAGGATATTGTAAAAGCAGTTAAGAAGTAGCCACAGTAAATGAAAAAGAGAAATTTCCCCTAAATGCACCAGGGCTTTTTCTGCTTACTCACTTTTCTCTTCCCCCTAATTTTATTGTTTTTTTTAACGGCTCCGGTTTACCCGGTTGATTCCAGACGGGGGAAGTGCCGGGAGTCCGCCCAGCTGCAGATCGCCTGATCATTGACGATTCGATACTGCAGCAGGTCCTTTTCAAACAGATTTTTGATCGCTGGCAACGCAAAATCAGCCGGCCGATCGATATGAGCCGCGATCATTTCTGCGATTTGAATTTCCGGCTGGATGCCGTTGATGGTTACCGGCATCAGTGGCATATTCTCGATAACATCCTCTGAAAGCAGCTTGAAGACAATATCCAGGCGTTTATTACCGATATAGACCATTTTCTCAGCCTTATTCAGGCTACCCTCCTGGTACTCTTTTTCGATCCTTGATTCCACCTCCCGAACGATTTTCATGTAATATTCCTCGACAAAGGATTCGGTATCCTCGGCCGACAATCCAGAAGTTCTCACGATAGCCCGGTTGGCGTCGAAATCAGACCAGTTGTCCGTCAGAATTTCCAGGTCAAATTGATCCAGGTTTTCCTTGACGTCTGTACCCGGGAAAGGTGCCAGAAAATGATATCCGTACATGATGCCCAGCTCTTCGGCAAAACGGTGGGAATCCATCAGGGTTTCCCAGGTTTCACCAGGCAGTCCGACAATAAATGATCCAAAAACATTCATACCGACGGATTTGCAATCAGCCACCGCCTGGCGGATTCGATCCAGTTTAACCCCCTTCCGAACCCCATCCAGAATCTGCTGATTTCCGGATTCGATGCCAAAGAATACGGTATCACAACCCGCCTTCCGCATCACCTGAAGCAACTCTGGTGTCACTGAATCCGCCCGCGCAAAGACTGTCCAGGCAAAATCCAATCCCCTGTGTTGGATTTCCCTGCAGATCGCTTCCACCCGCTGTTTTTTGGCAGTAAAGAAGTCATCGGAGAAATTGATACGGGGAAATCCGCATGCCAGCAGGGTTTCGATCTCATCCACCACGTTTATCGGGTTGCGGCTTCGCACACGACTTCCGACCATTCGCCGGCCCTGACAGAAAATACATCGTCCGGGGCAACCTCTGCTCGTGATAATACTGACGGGAAACCCGAGGGCGAGATACCTGGAAAGTGGCAGCAGATGTCTCGATGGCAGCGGCAGGATGTCCAGGTCCTTTACCGGATCCCTCGGAGGGGTAACGACCAGTTCATCGCCGTCCATGAAGGCGATGCCGGCGATCTGCCGCCAGGAACGCCGATCCCTGATGACGGGTGACAATTCAGCGATAGTCGCCTCCCCTTCACCAATCACAACCAGGTCGATTTCCGGATGCTGCCGCAGTGTGGATTCATATTCAAAGCTGACATGGTGTCCACCCATCACGGTTACCGCCGAGGGAAAAACCGACCGGGCTGTTTTTATAATTTCAATGGCCTGGTTGCAATTCAAGGTTACGGAGGTGATGCCGATGAGATCCGGCTGAAAGGCGTTCAGCTCTGTTTGAAGTTTTTCGGTTGAGTATTGACGAACAATATAATCCAGGATGATCACTTCGGCATCTGCTTTTTCAAAAGCAGCAGCGACATAACACAAACCCAGTGGGGCAGACGGAGCCTCCGCCAGCGGGAACGGGGGGGCAATTAAAGCGACTTTCATTCAAATGGTACCGGGAAATGATTTTGTGCAATTCCATTCTCACATCAGCTTCAGATCGGCGATAAACGTATTTACGGATCGATTCGACAGGATTGAGTGGGAACGCATGATGTTTTAATGTGACAGGAAGAAAGACATGACACTCTTTCATCTCCTGGCTGTTGCTGATCTTATTCAATCTGCTTCGCAATGACAAGCGCAATGGTATGGCTGTCCCAACCTTTTGTCTATCGGTTCGCAATAGGTTCTTGCTGCGCGGACTACCAGGTTAATGCTGGCGGTCCCAGACTTTTGCCAGGGACCGCCAGCGTCAGAAATAACCACTCATGCCTGAAAATCATCCTTTGGAACGATGACAGGGGACACAGAATGGTTAAAATGGTTTTAACAAATGATCGCTTTTCCAGGAAACCCATTGAAAACGGCAACCATACCCATCGATCGTAAAAGGACATTAACCGGACAAAACGCCATGAGCTGGAACAGCGAGTTTATTTGATATCGTTGCTGAAGGTGGATGACTATTTTTGACGAAGGAATATCACGATGAAAAGACAGAAAATCTGGCACGACGCTGCTGACTATCAGATAGAAATAAAAGATAAACTCGGTGGTTCAGGAATCTCAAGCACCCTGACATGGGTGCGCCATCCATGTCTCCCAGGTCTCAGGTCCCTCAGATCGATAACGGCGGTGAATCAGTACCAAACGGCTAAAGATGGTAAAAGGGAATGAATGTTGAATTACGAAACCTGTTGAGCATTGAATCGCTGCATTTACCAATAGCATATGCGGCTGTTCAATGACTGATCGGTGGACCCATAACTTTTTAACAGCTTTTATACCCGATACCCGACATGTTTTCCGGCAATCCGTTATGAATGAAAAAAAAGTGCACCAGGGTGACAGGATAGGCAAGATTAAGGATTTTAACACCAGTCTGCGAAAAACACTGGCTTGCATCAGCCACCGAAAGTATGAAATCGCAAAGAACTGCTTTGAAGAAGCGGTCGAAAGTGGCCTGGAGATTGTAAGAGACAACAATCAGTTTTACGTGAAAGAGATCTTTCAAACATATCACAGATACTACGCAGCCTTTAAAAGAATTAAGTACGATGATGGGGCAAAGTGGTGTTTATTAAATGATGTGACTATTTTGAGAAGACTGAAAATACCAAAGGAGAAAAAGACCCGCCTGATCGTCAGCATTATCAAGAAATATGAAGCATCCGGGGGAGACATGGGTGATATCAAAGCCAAGTGGCAAAACCCCGCGAATTAGCCGGCAAAAGATCTGAAACCCCGGTCATTCGATTTTTTAAGTGGAGCGATCTTTTGCCAGTGTGCGTCTGCAGTGTTCTCCAAAAGAACAGGTCTGGGCACAACTCGAATCTTTTTTGGGATTGGCCAATCTGAACCCACACCGGTCACAATTCCGGAAACCATCATCTCTGAAAAACTCAACGGAATTCCCACATTGGGGGCAGGCAAGATTGAAAATGTCTTCAAACGTCCAATAACGGGTATCCTGACCAGGGCATTGCATAGCGATTTTTTTATGTGTCCGGTTTTTATCCGGGAATCGTCTGAACGTTCCGCTTGATGCTGTCGTTCATTTTCAATCATTGAATGATGGTTAAGATATCATTTTTCAAACATATCCGAAAACGTCATTTATATCTCATAATATCAGGTGATTGACTGAGCTCATACGGAACGGGGAAGAAAACAGGAGTGTCTGGGCGATCGGTGGCACCCTATTGATGGGACTGGGCGTTGCCTTCATTTTCTTAAAGATATCACCGCTGGCCTTCGTCGCCTGTCTGATTATCGGCCTGGGTCTGGGCCTGGTGATCACTCCCATCCTGTCAAACACGCAAGCATAGGTAAAAAGGGGACCCGTTCCCGGCCGGATCCTTCGCAGGTCTTATCAAACCCTGGAACGGTAAACCGGAAGATGATGATCTACGCAGTTTCCAACGATTCAACAATGACATTCAGCTGGTTGGTGAGTGTATTGATCTCGATTGACCAGAAGCTTTCTGTCCCCCAGCCGGGAAAGTTGTTTTTAAAATGGAAATCGTTGGCTTGCCGACTGCACCAGGCCAGGAAGTAGATAATTCGCATCGCCCGCAAAGGCTCTATGAGGCGAACGGATTTCCTGTCCAAAGGTCTGAACATTTCGTAGCCCTCAATGATCATTTCGATTTCCCACCGACATTTATCGGCATATTCAGGCAACAGCAGCCATAAGTCCTGGATGGGAGGTCCCATCATCATATCATCGAAATCGATCAGCCGGATACCATCCTCCGGTCGATAAATGACATTGCCACTGTGGCAATCGCCGTGAATCCGGATGATTTCGGTGTCTTTAAAAAGATCGGTGGAGATATCGATAATCTGGTCACACACGTTTTTAAAATCGGATACAAATTGAGAAGAGAGAAAACCGCCTTCGATCAATTGCTGGACGTCAGCCCGGGTTGACTCGAGGGGGTGCAGACGGACCCGGTTTGGGGCTTCCCGGGCCTGCCCCGCGTTGTGAATGCGGGCAATCAGGGTCCCTATTCTTTGCCAGTCTTCATCCTTGATGATTTCGAATTCACGGCCCAGCCGTTTTGGAAAAACGGTAAACAAAATCCTGTCGACCTCTTCCAGTGTCGAACCATTTTCCAAATCCAGGGGCAGAACGACGGGGACTTCAGCCAACGCGCAATCCTGCATGAATTCATGCTCCTCCTCGATGGCGAGACGGCTCCACCTCCCTGGGCGATAAAACTTGGCGATCAAACGCTCCCCCGCCATCGTCTGCAGTTCGTATACCCGATTGATGTAACTGGGAAGGGGTGCGGTGAATCCGGTCATCCTCTGCCCGATCGCTTTTTCAACGGCATTGATAATCTGATCGGGACCGAGACCCGAAAAAACGGCTGATGAATGGCTCAATGAATATCCTGGCTGACATGGTTGAAAAAAAAGGCGTGGGTAATATGAGAGACTGATCATTCAGGATAGATGGAATTAACGATCCTGTCAGTGCAGAAAGTTAAAAACAGCAGAAAAAAGCGAGGCGGGCACCCTTCACAGACCCGGAGACATGGTGCTCGTGGCTGAAATCGGTTTTGGTCTGGAAGGGGGAATCCGGTGTTAATTGTCAGACTGGATTCTCTTGTCGTATTCGTCTTCAAAAGCAGCCTGGTGACCTTTTTCTTCCTCCATGATGAAGGCAAACAGCGCTTTCAATTCCGGATCCGTCGTTTTATTCATGAGATCCTGATACAGTTGAACCGCAGCCTTTTCCTTTTTCATCGCCAGAATCACGGCGTCCTGGTAACTGAGATTCGATTCGTCATCAACCGATACGACCAGATAATCCGCCATGGACAAACCGGGGTCGGGCTGGTCTGTTTTATCACTGCGGCTCACCTGATGTTTTGAAATATTTTTTAGTTTCGCTGCATGACCCATTTCCTGTTTGACCAGCCTTTCGAAAAACGACCGCATACCGGCTGCCTGGTTCAGTGTCAACATGTGCTGGTAAAACGCTGCCGCTTTATACTCGGATTCGATCGCAAATTGAATAATCTCTTCAAACGTATTCATTTTCTACCTGTTCAGAATGGTTCCCTGATTTTCTTTTGAGCCACATATTCACTTAACTCACTGTCGTTATAATAGGACTTTTGAAGCTGCACGTCTCGCTTCTCATGAGCAGATTGGGAGTGGTTAAGCATCGCCAGGATCGCGATGTCAACGACCGCCCTCGGAGACAGGCATGATCGAAGCTGCGTGCCTCGTTTCTCACCTGTCGAGATTGAGTTCAATGACAGATTGATCATGGCTGCTCGCCGAATTTCCATGTAACGGTTTCGAATTGCGACAAGATCGCCTTGTCAGTAATGCTGAATAATCATATAGGTATCGATCCTGATGGTTATTTGCCGAACAGGAACCTGTCAATTCCCCGGGCCGCATTGTGGCCATCTGCAATCGCACTGATGGCGTCTGCCGTGTCGTTGGCAATATCACCGCCCACGAATACTTTTGGAATTCCGGTCTGGTTATTTGTATTCGAGATCACATTGCCCCATTTAAACTGGATGCCGGTTTCATGTTCCGGTGTCAGAAAAGAGTAATCCGCAGTCTGGCCAATGGCGGAAATAATGCTGTCGTAGGTTTCGACATGGATTTTGTCTTCTATCAGGACGGGACGGGGGCGACCTCCTTTTTCATTGGGTACCATTTTGGCTTCGCCCCAGTGGATAACAACCTGATTCGGGTCAGCGGCGTTTTCGATCTTCACCGGAATCGCCTGGGTGACAAACGTCACCCCTTCTTCGCGGGATTCATGGATTTCATCCGTATCAGCCGGCATATCCACAATCCTTCTTCGGTAAAGGATCGTGACATTCGCCCCCATCCGGCGAGAGACCCGAGCCGAATCCATCGCTACGTTGCCGCCGCCGATGACGGCAACATTTTTACCGACATGCGGGTCTTTCCCCTTGGTCACATCTTCCAGTACCTGAAGACCGGAAAGAACCCGGGGGTGATCCTCACCATCCACCCGCAGTGCTGAAGGGATCGAAAGACCCGTAGAGAAGAAGACCGCATCAAATTTATCAAGCATTTCCTCAAACAAGGTCTGATCAACAGTTGAATCCGTATGTAATTTCACCCCCAGACTCACGATATAATCGATATCCTTGTCCAACTGGTCGTAAGGCAGGCGATAGGCCGGTACCCCATATCTCAAGGCACCTCCTGCTTTTGGCTGTTTTTCGTGAAGTTCCACCTCATATCCCATCCGCATCAGGTAATAGGCACAGGATAAGCCCCCGGGACCAGCGCCGATGATGGCGACCTTTTTTCCATTGGTTTTTATTTCATCTTCCAGGACGTCGCCCATTTTCTCTTTCGGGATCTGGTCGGTGATATACCGTTTTAACCACCGAATAGCCACCGGATCTCCGAGGTGTCCGACACTGCACACGTTTTCACAGCGATGGGTGCAGATACGGCCGCAAGTGGCCGTAAACGGATTTGTCCGGTACATAATCCGGAATGCCCCTTCATAGTCCTCATCACGGATTGCCCTGATATAATCGGGAATATCCATGTGAGCTGGACATTGCGCTATACAGAGACCGCAATCGGTGCACCGCTGGGCCTCGTAAAGGGCCTGCTCCCTTGAAAATCCGAAGACCATTTCATTAAATGAGGTCAGCCCCTCCTCTCCCCGCATCATGCCCATCTCGGCCCGTTTGAAATTTAAGAGCTGGTAGCCTTTGCTGCGGCGATACCCGAGTTCTTCCTTGTCCCAGGGTTTTTCTTCAGCTCCCGGCACAAACAGGAAGTTGTCCGGATCGGTATCCACCCAGATATAGTGATTGGACATCCTGAGGGATTCCGTCGTACAGACATCCACACAGAGTGCACACCAGCAGCAGCGACCATAGTCGATTCTGGGTCTCAGACCGCTGTCACCCATTGTTGTTTCCACCCCTTCAACCGGTACCATATCGATCGCGGCGTTCTGGCAGATGGATTCGCAGGTGCCGCAACCGATGCATTTATCCAGATCGTTGATATGAAATCCACGATAGCTTGGGGCCCCGGGTCTTTCATCGATCGGCTTTCTGGCGGTATAGGGTTTGGAAAAGGCCCTTTTCCAGACATAAAATGGCGAAACAAGGTCTTTCAGAATCATATGCCTTACCTTTCAATTTCCGGTGGATATGTATGGAGTGAGACTGCCAGGCCTGGAATATCGGCAATGTTCGTTCCGATCGCCAGTTTTTCCAATACCGCAATCGCATGGGTGTAACTGGGGCCCCGCACATAAATTCGTCTTAAATACTTTGATCCGTCTGTTACTGCTAAATAGCCATATTCGCCCCGAGTGCATTCCGCCTTGGTATAGGTTTCCCCTTCCGGGATCTTCCAGTGCAGCACATTGGGTAGTTCCGTGAAAAAGGGGCCGCTTTTGGGCATCCTGCTCAGCATCTGTCTTAAAAGATCAATACACTGGTGCATTTCCAGGTAACGACAAACGGTTCGGTTGTAGGCATCCGACTTGGTATCCGTGATCATCTCAAAATCCAGTTGATCATACACGCCGTATGGCTCATCTTTCCGTATATCCCGTTTAACGCCGGCCGTTCTGGCGTTCGGTCCGGTCACACCGTACCGGTCGATCATATCCGGCGTGATTATCCCCAGATCGACCGTTCGCTGCTTGAAAACCACATTGTTCAAGACGACTTTCTCGATATCGTTGAGGATGTTCTCACAGAGGTTCAGCACCTTCAGGGTCCGCCCTTTGAATCCGTCCGGCAGCGGCGCTCTCACGCCGCCGGGAATCATATACATGTGATAGATACGGCCACCTGTCATCTCTTCAAAAAGATCGAGAATGTAATCGCGGTGCGTCGTTGTCCATTGATAGATCGTACCGTGTCCGACTGACCCTGCAATACCGCCGAGCCACATCAGATAGCTTGCCAGCCGCATCAGTTCGAGGTTAAACGTCCGTATCCATTCCGCTAATTCAGGTATCCGAATCCCTGAGAGCTCCTCAATAACGGATGCATAAAGATATTCATTAAAGGCGGGCTCGGGGACAGCGATCCGGCAGACGACCGGAAAGTTCTGAATGAAGGTTCTTCGTTCCATCAACTTCTCAAAACCGCGATGCAGGTAACCCACCCTTGTTTTGCAGTCATACACCTCGTCACCGCTGAGAATCAGTTCCAGGGCCATGTTTCCGGTAATCCCGGCGTGCTGGGGACCGTGCCATATTTTTTGAAACTTTCCGGAGTCCAGATCGACCACAGGTTTACCATCGACAAAATCCGGATATCGGGTTCGATCCTGATTAAATTTTGGATATCTACTGACGCCTTTATTTGCCAACACGATTAGCCCTCCGCATCCGGATAGAGTTTCTTTTTCATGTATACCCGCGGTTCGTTTGTTTCCCGGCCGGGCCGAGGAAAGAAGGTCCGCTGGACGTATTCATGGGTGTCAAATTCTTTTCTCATGGGGGGAATATCTACCCAGCTTTCCAGCATGAAGGACTCATCGACGCGGGGACTGCCGGGGAAGTCGATACCGAACATCTCTTTCAATTCTCTCTGATAGTCAGCCGCCTGTGCCCAGAGAGGATGGATGGATTGCATCGTTGCATTTTCACGATCGATATCGACATGAACCCCCAGATCATGCCGGGTATCATAATTATGCAGCATGTAAAGCAACCGAAAGATTCCCTGCTCGATGTAATCAATAGTTGTGAAAAACGAGAGGTGAACGTACCCCTCGAAGTCACGCAGATGACGGATCATCATCTCCGCCTTTTCCTTCGGGACATGAATAAATCCCAGGGCAGGTTTCTGAGCCTTGAAATCATATGCGTCAAAGTTTTTTTGCAGTCTTTCGATTAGTTCATTCATGATTATCGTCCGCACATCTGAATTTCCATCTGTTCCACTATGTCACTCCCGCGAAGGCGGGAGTCCAGGTGTATGAAACATTTATTCTTATTTTTCATTTTTCTTACAGTTACTTTCCGTTTAGCCTGGATGAAGCATTTGATACAAATCCACCCAGTTGGGGTTCTTTCTTTCGATAAGGTTAACTTTCCATTCCCTGTTCCATTTTTTAAGCTGTTTTTCTCTATTGATAGCTGATTTTACGTCGCCTGTGGATTCATAATAAACTAAACTATGAACGCTATATTTTTTTGTAAATCCATTCGCCATATTTTGCTTATGCTCATACACTCGCCTGATAAGATCATTCGTCATCCCAGTGCATAAGGCTCCGTTCTGTTGACGCGCGAATATGTGAACATAATACATATTTGAAGCTGTATTGAAACGTTTGATACACCTGGATCCCCGCCTTCGCGGGGATGACAAAAAGACCTTGCAGCTCAGCGCTTATGGGTCATCATTCTGGATCAAGGCAACGACATTGAGTTGTTACCAGTTGTAGTCCGGCATGTTCCAATCCTTGATCACCTTTTTCTGGTTTGCCTTGTACCAGTCGAAGTTCCTGGCATAAATGTTGGCGCCGTCGCATTCTCCGGATTTTATTAAGGTCTTCAATTTTGCAAAACCAGCCAGCAGGGCCTCGGGTCGGGGCATACAGCCTGCAATATAAATATCGCAGGGGATATAGTGATCAAGGCGGTTGATGGTATTGTAACTGTCGTAGTACATGCCCCCGTTGATCGTGCAACTGCCAAGTCCTATGACAAACTTGGGTCCCTGCATCTGCTCATAACTGCGGACAATCCGCTTCAGTGTCTTTACGGAAGCGTATCCACCGATCACAAAGACCGAAGATTGCCTCGGCGTCGGTCGCATGGCGATGCCATAACGATACGCATCAAAGCGCGCCGTCATGAGTGGGTTCAATTCAACAGCGCCGCAACCGGTTCCGAAGCCGAGCACCCAGAGTGAATTGGCACGCGCCCAGTTTAAAAAGTTTTCCAGAATTCTCGGATAGGGTTCATAGGGTTTGGGTCTCTCATTGCAAAAATATTCTGTATCCGGGTAGCTCAGCCCTTCGTTGGCAAGCTTGTCAAATTCATCCAGGTTTCGACTCATGATCAGGGTCCTTTTTTCAACCGCTTAAGAGAATATATATTGTGCGACCAGAATCGAAACGATGCCGATCAGTGTTGGCCATTTGAAGAAAAATCGAATTGCCTGCTCTGTCCGAAACCTCGGGAATGCCACCCCCACGACAATCGAAACCATATAGATCGCCCAGGTTTTAATAATCATCACCAG
>Ga0180009_10007670_pt1 | contig 10945 bp, 8 predicted proteins | sample OS_PC_MetaG_FD_123537 | JGI IMG/M metagenome (GOLD analysis project Ga0180009, IMG submission 123537) | Groundwater microbial communities from the Aspo Hard Rock Laboratory (HRL) deep subsurface site, Sweden - OS_PC_MetaG | ecosystem: Environmental > Aquatic > Deep subsurface > Groundwater... | reverse complement strand
TAACGCTGATTTTTAGTAATTACTCAGCCACTAAGACACCAAGGCACAAAGAAAGTTTATGGATCAAACGGTTTGTTGTCTGATTTCTTTCGTGTCTTTGTGACTTTGTGGCTGAGTAGTAACTTTAGTTTAACACATCCGCAGTTCCGCGTTCAATGCGTGCCGCTTATGATTTAAGCTCTCTGATGAACCAATCCTCCACCCGCTTGCGCGCCCACGGAGTTTTCCGCAGGAACGTAAGGCTATCTGTAGGAAACATAATGCAGGATTATCGTGAGTTGAGCGGCGAATCGCCCAAATATTTTCGCCGGAGACGGTCATTTAAGGATATAATATCAAAAAAAGCGGCCAGCCGGCGGGAGTTAGCGGTTTTTTAGCGGGTTTTCAGTAATAGCGGGTCGCCGGGGCGGGGGAAAAACCCAGGTCAAGGCGAGGCGGCGGAGGGAATTCAGTCCCGCCAACACGGCACGCCTGCCCGCCGCGCTGTATTGGCGGGGCGGGCAGGCGGCCGGGGCGGGCGCGTCAATGTTTACCCTTTGCGATTATACCCGCTCAGTTCCGATGTAATGCAGAGCACATCTGATCACAGCGGAAATAATAAACACAATAAAAGCAAAAACAGTAGGGGGAAGGAAATAAACTGCAACAAGCAAACAGAAAATCTTTATACGATTCACGCCGGTGGGCCTACCGACAACCTTTAACATCTCTTGGGTTGCCTTAGGCAAATTAGCAATTTCTTCGATAACATATAGTTCTTTCTGCGGACCCCAACAGCATTCCCTGTCAGAGCGCAGATCGGTTATTTGAAACCTTGGCACTCTGTCTTCCCCAGCTATAACTATATAACTAAATTGGACATCATCCATGTTATAGGAAATCTTTTTTGTCGCACCAGGATTTAACTCGACTTTCCGGTTCAGCGATCCAAATAATTTCCAGGGCATAGGTGGAAGAAGATAGAGTGTCTTTCCATCCTCGCCATAACCAAGAGGCGTAATCTCGATTCTTTGACCAGTCTTATTTGTTATATGGAAATCAGCATAAAAGGCCATGCCAAACATCAATCCTGAAACAAGACCGCAAGTGACAAGAACGCTCCAAATCGATAAGACAAAGCAGTAAAATCGAAACCAGGCTTTTTTATTATTCATAGGCGCCGACTACAGGTAACATTGGTGGGAATTGGTGCGTGAAAGAGAGATGACGTATTTGACTATTTTCCCCCACGTCGCCTCAGAACATTCTATAAATAAAATAGCCCCCATTTCTGGAGGCTATTTAACCTTGAATAGGTAGAGTAAATCTTTCCTCCGGGACTAGGATTCTGTCGCAGCTCCTCGGCGCGCCGCCGCGCGCCTCGGGCCGCGACCCCGCCTCCGCGCTACGGGCTGGCGCCCTCGCGCGTCCGGCTTTCGAATCCTAACACGAGCCATAATTATGGCTCGCTGTTCCGGAGCGTGTTCTACGCCGGGGATACGCAGGCTAAAGCCTGCGACTACCAAATAGAGAACTGTAAAGAGATTTATTGGACACTACCCTGGTTCCTAGTTTCCCTCAGCGGGAAAGCTTGTTCAAGACGGCGGTCTCTTCGGCGGTGAGCAGGTCGGCGCCGAAGCCGGCCAGTGAGGCCGCCTCCTCAGGGGTGGTTTCGCCGGGACGGCAGTCCCCGGCCAGGAGATCGATTGAGCGGGCGACGACGGTTTCCAGCTCCATATCGTCAAGGCGCTGCTGGATCAATTCAACACCGTGGGCGGCGGCATACGTATCCTCCCCGGTCAGTATCGGAAAAAGTCCCCGGAAGGTATCAGGATCGCGGCAGTAGAGGCCGATAAGTTCCAAAAGCTTATTGATCAGGCCCCGGCGGATTTCCCTCGCCCGTTCCGGGGACTGCAAGGCCGGCGCCCGGGCGCCTGAAATGGCCGCGCAGAGACGCTCGGCTGTCCGCAGAAACGTTTCTTTTTCCAGAAAATCCCTGAGGTCCAGCGCCAGACATGCGGCGGCCGAACGCAGTCCGGGGGCTCCTGCCAGCGCAGTTCTGAGCATTTCGCCCGTGTCCAGTTGGAAACAGGGTTCTTCTCCGGTCCTCCTGAACGGACGAAGCCAGCGCTGCAGGGAGCATGGAAATGACGGAGGAGGGTCCGGCGGAAGCGCCCGGATGAACCGGCGTCTTAAGCTGTCCGGCTCCAGGGCCGGCAAAGCGGCCAGAAGAGAGGCGGGATAGGCGCCTGTGGAAGCCAGAAGCAGTATTCGCTGCCGCTCCTCGCTGCTCAGTCCCGCAACCACGATTTCCAGGTCGGTTTTGTGAATATCGTCTATAACGAGGGCGGTACGGGCCGCCTGGCGGCGCAGATTCGGCAGGGTTTCCGTTTCCTTGTAACGGTTCAGCACCCGTGAGCTGTCGGGTAGGGCGAGCTTGCGCAGCGCATAGAGAGCCTGGCTGCGCACCAGGGGTTCGGCGTCGGATAATTTTTCCTGAATAGAACCCGCAAAGATCCGGTGGCCCACTTCTCCCATGGCGCCGGTGGCGCAGGCCCGGCGCCGCCAATCGCCGGAAAACAGGTCTGCGCGGAGCATCTCCAAAATTGCGAACAGCTCGGCTTTGGTCCTTGCCAGCAGGAACAGTCCGTAATAGGCCTTCCTGGCGACCGGAGGTTCGCTCATTAAACAAATTTCTTTCAACTGGGGAATGAAGTCGCTGCGCTCCCACTGGACAAGCGAATCCACCAGGTTTAACCGGACCCGCATCGGCGCGCGGCGGGTGCAGCGGATCAGGTCTTCCATGACATCAGGGCGGTTTATTGTATGGGCCACCCTGGAAACGCCTCTGGCCGCGGCCTCCATGCCGACGGCATCCGAAAGATCGTTTTGCGTGCGCTTCAGGCAGCGCAGCAGGATGTTCAGGGTCGCGGCGGACGGGAACCGGGTAAGTTCCTCCACTATCGTGTTTTGGAGGCGCGGGTGGTGATGCCGGGACAAGCGTTCCAGAATTTTCATCCGGGTGCGCCGGCCGGAAACGTAGTACGCCGGAGGGAATCCGTCCGCGGGATGCAGCCGGAGATTCTTGATCACAGCCAGGACGTAGGCCCAGTTCAGGGGAGTCTGGATCAGGATTTGAAGAATTGCCAGAACCAGGGCGGCGGTCAAAAGAACGCCGGAGCTGATTCTTGACCCCGCCGCGGCCAGAAAAAGCCCCATGACGGCGCCCAGCACGGGGAAATGTATTCCGTTGAGGAAACCGATTCCGGGCTTGCGGAAGGCGGGCGGAATGAGAGCGCCCCAGGTCTGGCGGGCCGGGAAGAGGATGCCGCGCTGAAGGAGAGTTATGGCGCCGAATCCCGCCGCGAGAGCCCATACCGAGCCGGTCCAGAGCCACGCCGCGCAGGACAGGATGACGGCGAGCGGAGTAAAGAGCAGCTGCTCCCTGACACGGAGGTTCTCCAGGATCCTGCCCGTAAGCGCGGTCTGCCAGATCAGCGTAAACCCGTTGACGGCCATTTCAAAAAGACTCAAAAAGAGCGCCAGGGCTTCCTTGCCCGGAAAGGCCTGGCGGATTCCTTCGTAGAACTTGAACCAGATGATCGCGTCGTAGCCCCGGTACATCGTCAACGCGGCGATAATAAGACTGAAAAAGGGGCTGCGGTAAAAGAACCGCAATGTCTGCGGCAGGGACCTGGGCGCCGGGGCGGGCCCTTCGACTACGCTCAGGGCGGGCCCCGGCTCTCCGATCTCGGGGGGCGGCAGCAGGCCGAGCGGCCGCCGGATTACCCAGGCGCCCGCCGGAACCAGCGCGGCGGAGACGGCTATTAACGGGGCGAAACCGATGCTCATGGCCCAGGGATATATTCCCCCCCCGATTATGCAGCCCAGCAGAATCGCATTTTGAAAATAACCTCCCAGCCGCTTTATCTCGCGTATGTTCAACTGCGAGGAGATGTGATAATCCACCAGCGTGTATAGAACGATTTTGGCTACCTGCGCGAAAACGCCGAAACAAAATGAAAAAATAACGTCAAAAAGGCGCGGAGCCGAAAGTGCGGGAAGCGCCGGGTGCCCGGAGGGCCGGGTCACAGCCAGCCAGAATGCCGCCGCGCCCGCCAGCAGAGCGAAAACCATTGATGCGGGCAGAAGAGAGGAGGAGCGGCCCGGAGACCTTAAGCGCCCGCCCATTGCGGTTCCCACCGACACGGCGCCGGAGATGACCATCAGCCAGGGGATGGAGGAAGGCGGATGGTACGACAGGAACTGCGTCATGGCGGTTATGCTGGTTATCGTCACGCCCATAGCCATGACAATATTCCCGCCGCCGATGAATCGGAGATATTTCAGGTCCCTGGGCGGGAGCCCCGGGGATTCGGTCGATCTAAGGCTGCTCATCAGCGTCGGGCGGGTCGGGAGAGGAGACTTTTTCCTGCCAGTATTTTTCAATCATCTTGTTCTTTGACAGGGACAGCGCCAGGTCGTTGAAGGCTTCCATGGCCCGGCCCAGTTCGTCTTTCCTGCCGGCGCCGAGGCGTATTTTAAGATTGCCTGTCTTGAGAATCCGAAGCCCGCTGACCAGCTCCTGAAGAGGTCTGCTCAGCCGGTCGGCCGTCAGCGAAGCGAGAATGATCCCCAGGGCAAGAGAAAGGAACCCGAATATAAACATCTCGCGCGTGAAGGAGCCCAGGGTTGACATTACGCTTTTCTCCGGCACGGCGATAAGGAGTTCAAGGCCCAGGTCGGGCATCGGGTAGATCGTAAGAAGGAAAGAGCGTCCTTCCTGAATTATTTTGCCGAAGGTGGGGGATAATCTGGCGCGCTCAAAAGGAATGATCTCCCGTTTGGCCGTGATGACAAGTTCGCCGGGATCGGGGGACGGCAGGCCGGAGGGGTTGTAACGCCCTACGACATCTTTCCCGTCCTGTGTCAGCATGGACCAGCCTCCCTGGGAAGGGTTCAGTTCGCCAAGCATGCTGTTGACATCGTCCAGGAAGAGGCCGGCGCTCAAAATTCCGATGGTACTCCCCTTTGCCACGATCGGGGCGACGCAGGGAAGAAGAAAGTACCCCGACCTTGAGACGAGCACTTTCGAAATGCCCGGACGGCCCGTGGCTATGACTTGATTGGCTGTTTTCTTGAATTCGTTGTTATACCGGTTGAAATTCTCGTTCAGGTGCGCGCGTATCCTGGCTTTGCGCTCCGAGGGCAGGTACAATCTGTTTTGAAGCGCTATTACGCGTCCGTCGGCGGCGTAAACCCAGATGTTTTTGAAAAGCGGGTTGAACTTGAGAAAATTCTCCAGGTGATAATCCAGGGACTTCCGCTGAAGGACATGGAAATCCGGCGTTTGCCCGAGCCGTGCCAGGAATGAAAGCTGGTCGTTGAGCTGCATTCTGATGTTGCCGGCGAAGCTTCTGGCAAGCTGGCTGTGATAAAGTTCAATTCCATAGCTCATAGTCCGCCGCGAAATCGCGATAAATACCGCGCAGGTCATTACGAGAAGGGCGGCCACCAGCAGGGTGCTGGTCAGCACCAGTCTCAGGCGTATTGAAATCTTTCTCGAAAAGAAACCGGACGGCGCCTGGCCGAAAGGGAGCGCCCCGCGCGCCGGGGCCGGGGGATTGCCGTCGTGCATTCCGGAAGATGGTTTCATGCGTGAGAACGATTCTTACATAAGTTTTAACCTGAAAAATTCAGTTGAATTTTTCGGGTTTATCACACTTTTCGGTTACTTCCGGCTTCTTACTTCTTTTCTGGTTACGGGCTCCAGTTGGGGGTGTAGGTTTTGCCTTTGAGGTCGGTGAGGGGATGGGGGGCGGAGCCGTCGGCGTCCATTACGAAAAGCTCCCGCCGGCCCCGGCGCGTCGAGGTAAAAGCTATAAATCTCCCGTCAGGCGACCAGGACGGGTCCTCGTTGTTGCCGGCTTTGTCGGTAAGCCGCCTTATCTGGCTGCCGGTGAGGTCGGTCAGAAAAATATTTAATTTCTCTTTCGAGGCCGCGCGGCCGGCGAACACTATCCATTCTCCGGAAGGCGACCAGTTGGGCGAGTCGCACCAGTTCATGCGGGTAAGTTTTCTGATCTTTTTGGTCTCAAGGTCCAGGACAAAGACCTGCGGGTTGCCGGCCCTGTCCGAGATGAACGCGATCTGAGCGCCGTCGGGAGAGTAGGTGGGGCTTGAACTGACCCCGAAGGCGGTCAGCATTTTCTTGAGTTTCTTCGTGACCACGTTGAGGATGTAGATATTAGGGTCGTCCCCGCGCGACAGCGTCATGACCATGGTCAGGCCGTCGGGGGAAAACCCGCCCGGAATGTTGAGGCCCTGGTAAGTGGTGAAAGGTCTTATTTTGCCGGCCTTGCGGTCTATCTCGAACATGTCGGGATTGCCGTACCTGTAAGTGGTGTAATATATCTTTGTGGCGTCCTGCGACCAGCGGGGAAGCAGATTTATGGAACGGTCGTCGGTAAGCTGAAGGAGATTTCCCCCGTCATAGTCCACTATATATATCTCCTTGAAGCCGGTGGAGTTGTTCGAAAAAGCCAGCTTTGAATGCGCCAGCCCCTTTCTGCCGGTAATCCTTAAGATGACGTCGTCGGAAAAAAGATGGGCGGCTCTTCTTAAAGCGCGGGGTTCGCCCTGGTAAAATTTTTCCAGGATGATTTTGCCGGTTCCCAGGTCGTGGAGCCGGGCGTTGAAAGTCCAGACGGATTCTCTTTGAGAGGCTTTGGCGCTTACCAGATACGCGGCGCCGGCCGTCTTCCAGAATTTTATGGCGTCCGCCCCCGTGGAGAGGTTCGCCGGGCTGAAAGGCTCTTCTTTGAGGTCGAAATACCTGGAATACAGGAGGTCGGCGCGGATAATGCCGCGGAACGCTTCGGCCAGTTCCAGGTCCTTCGGGTTAACCGCCCGCGCGGGCAGAAATTCGGCCAGCGCCACCGCTGTCTTCTTGAATTCTTTTGAGGCGGTGACGCCTATATAGACGTCGGCCTGGGCGTAAAGAAAGGATGAAGGATGAAGGATGAAGGATGAAGACAGAAGGATGAGGGGGCTGAGGAATGAAAAAACAATCCTTGTTTTAGGCCGTCTGATGAACATATCTCCTAATACGGTGCGCAGGCATTGAATCGCTTTTTGCCTCATCCTTTCCGCCGGAGGCGGACCCGCCGGGCTGTTTGGCGGGCAGCCTTCGGCAGGTGTTTTTAGTTCCGCATGGTCTTATGCCGGGGTTTGGGGCTTTTCTTTTTGGGCGATTTTAATTTGGCGATATAATCTTTCGCGGTCCGCGCTTCCGGCGATTTCGGGTAGTTCCTTACGATCGATTCAAGATACTTCAGAGCCTCAGGTTTCTTGTCCTCCGGGAATTTAAGTATGGACAGCGCGTATTTAAGCCTGACCGAAGGGATCCTCGGGGATTTCGGATATTTGTCCAGCACGGTGGCGTAGCTTAAAGCCGCGTCCTGCCATCTTTCCCTGAGATAAAGCGATTCGCCCAGGTGGAAATACGAGCTTTCAGCCATATCGCCCGACGGAAATTTGGCGAGATAGGCCTTGAAGCCCGATCCGGCCGCGTCAAAGTTATTGTTCAAAAAAGCGTTATAGGCGTCGTTGTAGAGCTTGGCCGGCAGAAGGGTCTTCTCGACCACTTTCTGCTGGTTTTTTATGGTGGCGCCGATGGCGTTGACCCGTTTGTTGAACATCGCGTCGAGGTCGTCAAGCCGGAGCGAGAGCCGGTCCATGGCGGGGAAGAGGTCCTTGATGTCTTCCGAGAAAACATTGAGGTCGGTGGACAGGCGGTCTATTTTAACCGCCAGGTCTGCCTGGTTCTTCTGCATGTTGTTCAGGTTGTTGTTTAGATCGTCCATCTGGCTCTGCATCTGGAGCATGTCCTGCTGTGTGGCCACGCAGCCCCAGATGGGGACAAGCAGGATCATGACAGAGAGAGTTTTTAAAATATTTTTTATAATTATCTCGCTTTTACCTTGGTTTCGGCTCTTCTGTTATCGGCCCAGCAGGCTTCGCTCTCTTCTTCGCATAAGGGCTTCTCTTTGCCGTACGAGATGGTGCCAAGCGTTGAGTCGGACACGCCAAGACGGATATAATAATCCCGCACTTCCTTTGCTCTTTTTTGGCCCAGGGCCAGGTTGTACTCAATGGTTCCGCGTGAGTCGCAGTGGCCTTCCACTATAGCCATCCAATCTTTATGGGTCTTAAGGATCGCGGCATTTTCCTGCAGGGCCGCCCTGGTTCCGTCGGAAAGCGCGTAGCGGTCAAAACCGAAATGGATGGTCTGTATGGTCTCCTGCGATATAAATTCGCCGCCGCGGATGTCGCCTTCATCGCTTAAAGTGTCCGCGCTCTCGGTAATGTCAAGCGCCGGTATGGTGGCGGTATCCGCGGTCATGCCGGTTTTTGAGGCATCCGAGTCTTTGAGGTTTTTCTTGCCGCAGGAAACGGCGGCCAGCGCCATAGAAACAGAAATCAGGCTTATCACCAGGGTCTTTGTTCGCATCATGTCTTATCCTCCATAATCCAGCGTATCAGCATAATCTACAAAAAAAACAGCGCCAATACAAACAGTAAACAGCATACAGTAGACAGTAGGCAGGGCAGAGAAGCGGAAAAAATACAGCCCTGTATGCTGTATACTGTCTACTGCCTACTAGTCAAATCCACAGCCCTGCTGAAAAAAGCAGGCCGAAAACCGCGACGAATTTCGCGGTTTCCCCGACCAGTTCAAAGAATTTGTTTTTAGAGGCCATAGCGTCAAGTTTCAGCGCGAAAGGGAGAGATAACGCCGCGAACACCGGCGGCCAGACGCCGCCGTTTAACAACACGAGGGCGTAGGGGCAAAAAAGCAGGGTCCTGTATAAAATTTTCGACCTTTCCAGTCCAAGCGCGCCCGCCAGCGTTTTTATCCCGGAGTCATGGTCGGAGGAAATGTCCCGCATATTGTTGGCGTGGACTATGGCCGCGATCAAAAGCCCGATTGGCGCCGAAGCCCATAGGGCGGCGCTTAAAAATCTCCCGGTCTGGATAAACGCCGTGCCGGTGACTATCAAAGGGCCGAAGGCCAGAAAAATGCCGATATCCCCCAGCGCCCGGTATTTATAGTTCAAGTTCCCGGCGGTGTAAAACCATGCCAGGAAAAAACCGGCCGCGCCGACCGCGAGCAGCAGCGGCAGGCGGTTTTTAAAGGAAAGGAAAACGCCTATGACGGCCGCGGCCGCGAAAAAGCTTAAAGTGAGCTTAAGCACGGCCGGGGGCGAGATCATGTTATCCACTAAAGCCCTGTCGTCCGAGAAATCCGGTTTATCTATCCCGTTTTTAAAGTCAAAGTACGTGTTGGCGAGATTCGCGCCTGAATGGACGCTTAGCGCCGCCAGAAGGGTGAGCGCGAAATCAAGCCAGGAAAAAACGCCGGTCCTCGCGGCTAAAACGGAACCGATGATGACGGGTACTATAGAGGCCGGCCAGGAATAAGCCCGCAGGATAACGAATACTTTTCGCATAATAGTTCTCCGTTGTGTTCTTGCCGCCCTCAAACCCTTAGACCCTTAAACCCTTCCCCTTTTATTTCGTTCTTGAAGCGAGCGCGCAGAGGAAAGCTTTCAGGGCGAGGGCCTCCTCCCTGTGAGGGAGGCTCTCGAACGCGTCTTTCAAGCCTTGCGCCTTTTCAAAAGCCAGGGCCCTGGCCCGGGCGGTAAAGCCGTTTTCCTTTATTATGTCCGTTGCCTCAAGAGCGGGCGCCAGGTCCCGGATCTTTTGGTTTTTAATGGCCGACAGCCTTTCCCGTATGGGGGCCCGGAAACGGGCATCGTCCAGGGCCAGGATAAGCGGCAGGGTCGTCCTGCCGTCGATGAGATCCTTAAGGGCGTCCTTGCCCGTTTCGGAGGCCGCGCTCTCAATATCCAGCACGTCGTCTATCATCTGGAAAGTCAGGCCGGTAGTGACGCCTATGGTCCCGCAGGCGGCGTAAAGATGAGGTTTTTTTGCCATATGGCAGGCGCTTATCGCGCACCAGCGGAAAAGCGCGCCGGTCTTGAGCTCTATAACGCGCTCCGCCTCCGCGGCCGTGATATTTTTATGCCTTGAGTTTTCCTCCAGCAGAGCCCCTTCGCTCATGCTGCGCACCGTTTTGATCAGGTAGCCGGGCATCTCCGGGGCGATCTTCGCCGCGTATTCGAACGCGAGAGAAACAACGAGGTCGCCCACCAGGATGGCGATGTTCGTGCCCAGCCTTTCATTAAGGGTCAGCAGGCCTCTTCTAAAAGCGGCCTGGTCTATGCAGTCGTCATGCAGCAGGGAAGCGGTATGCACAAGCTCGGCCGCGGCCGAAATCTTCTCCGCCGTGTTCCTTTCAAGGCCCAGAGCGTCGCCCAGCAGCAGGGTGAAGCGCGATCTGACCGCTTTGCCCATAAAATTGAACGGGTTTTTCCGATGGTCGTAAACGGCTTTGTCCACGCCTTCAAAAAGCGAGTTGATCTCCCGGTTGATGCGCGAGAGGGATTCGTCCAAGCCGCGGGTTTTCAGCATATTTTGGCAACTGCCTAGGTGGATAGGCTGTAGGCAGTTAGACTATTAGGTAAGAATCCGGTTTAACTAACAGCCTAATAGCCTACAGTCTAAACAACCTGAATTGTTACATGTTTTGCAGGAATATTTGTAACTACTCAGGTTCTCCGTATTTTTCACGTATTTTTTGTAGTGGCAAAGCTTGCTTTGCCTTTTTGGGCAGAGTAAACTCTGCCACTACGACGACAGACCTGAGTAGTTACGAATATTTTAGCATTTATCCTGATTCCGTTGCCGTTGAAATTATATAATGGAAATAACGGCGGAAAACAGGTTGGCGGCTGGAGGATAGAACACCGAAGCGGTTTTGCTTTTTGTTCGCTGAATTGTGCTTCGCAATCCACCCTATACCCTATACCCTATACCCTATACCCTATACCCTATACCCTAT
>Ga0180009_10007669_pt1 | contig 10946 bp, 6 predicted proteins | sample OS_PC_MetaG_FD_123537 | JGI IMG/M metagenome (GOLD analysis project Ga0180009, IMG submission 123537) | Groundwater microbial communities from the Aspo Hard Rock Laboratory (HRL) deep subsurface site, Sweden - OS_PC_MetaG | ecosystem: Environmental > Aquatic > Deep subsurface > Groundwater... | reverse complement strand
GCAGCCAGTCGAGGGTGCAGTAGGCCAGCATCCCGCCGATGACCAGCAGGATGATGACCAGGTAGATGGTCTTGACGTAGTAGGGCCAGCCCTGGGCGGCCCCGGTCACCGGTTCATGGATCTTGGTCCTGTTGGCGATCTCCGCGGACATTCCGGTGTGGCAGTGGCCGCAGGTGGTCGCCAGGTTGATCGGGGCGACCGAGGACCGGGAATCCGTGGAGGGCAGGATGAGATGGGCCCCGTGACACGAGGAGCAGTTGGCCACCGTCTTGTCCCCCGCCCGGCTCTTCAGCCCGTGATAGGAGTCGACGTAGGACTGCAGGCGCCCGGTGGGCAGATCGTACTTCTCGTTCAGCTTGGCCGAGTCGTGGCAGGGCGAACAGGTCGCCTCCGCGACACGGAAGGGACTGACGGGCGACCGAGGGTCGTCCGTCGCGAGGATCCCGTGTTCGCCGTGGCAGTGCGTACAGGTCGGGGCGTCGACCTCGCCGCGGGCCACGAACTCACCGTGGATGCCCGTCTCGAATTCCTCCTGGATGGTGCCGTGGCACTTGCCGCAGGTCCTGGAGATGTTGAAGAAGTTGATGGTCGACTCGATGTTGCCGGGAGGCAGGATCCGGTGGGCGCTGCCGCCGGTCGAGTGGCAATCATTGCAGGATGCGGCGGTGTCCTTGCCGCCGGCGGTCGCCTTGCCGTGCACCCCCTGCTGGTAGACCTCGATGGGGTGCTTGAACTTGATGTTGAGCTGCTCGAGGAAGTCCTGGTCCTCGTGACAGGCCCCGCACGTCGCCGGCAGGTTGGAGGCGTGGACCGCCGATTGGGGATCGGTGTGCGGCAGGATCTGATGGCTGCCGTGACAATCCTGGCAGGCGGGCACGTGGGGAGACACGCCCACGAATCCCCGGCCGTGCTGGACGTAGGTTTCGACCACGTCCTCGTGGCAGGACTCGCAATCGGGCCGGGCCAGTGCCCGGGGGTGGGGAACCGACTTGATCCCCACGTGGCAATCGGTGCAGGAAAGCCCCTCGTGGATGCTCCCCTCCAGCTCGTGCAGGCTGACCTCCGTGGGGGAACCACCGGTGTTGGTATGGCAGTCGTTGCAGATGGCGTCGGGGAAATCCCCGGCGAGAGCCGGCGACCAGCCGAGAATCCCGGCCAGGAGGATGAGGGCAGTCAGCGTCGCTCTGCTGCTGGACATGGTTCCGCTACCTTTCCCTGCTACCGGTCGGCCCGGTATGGCGATGGCTGAAATGGCGACCGTCCGCATGGGGACCCCGACGACGGTCTTGCGGGCCGCATACCGGGACAGATCCACCACCTGTCACGTTCTTAACAGCCGGGAATTTCCGGCTCGCCCCCGGCGGAAGGACCGCCCGGGATCACGGCGGCCACCCGCCGTCATGTTCCTGTCACAAATTTAGTCAACGGCCACATGACTTCAAAGACTTTAATCTCCTAACTTAAGCGAAAAGAAACAGTTAAAACATAGTAACTTCATGGGTGTTTTTTCAAGAACATTCCTCTCCCGGCGGGGGGATATCCCCCGGCCGGGGTCGCTTCCAGAGCATTGAGTACGGTTTTCAAGAGAATGACAAGCCATTGTGACAATTCAACTTCGATAAGCCATCGACCGGCGGATCCGGTTTGCAATCAATCACTTCATCGAAAAAAACGGAAATCACGCAACGAACCGGAGGCGGATCCCCAGCCTTCCGACGGGGCTCCGGATAAATGATTAACATTCTCAAGTCGGGAAAAACAGGCCGTTTGCCCTGTTCCGTCGGAACGGTCTCAGCCGAAACGGCCGGTGATGTAGTCCTCGGTCTCCTTGAGGCGGGGATTGGTGAAGAGCCGGGCGGTCGGACCGTATTCGACGACCTGGCCGAGGTACATGAAGGCGGTGTAGTCGCTCACCCGGGAAGCTTGCTGCATGTTGTGGGTGACGATCAGGACGGTGTAGTCACCCCTGAGTTCGAGGATGAGTTCCTCCACCCGGCTGGTGGCGATGGGGTCGAGGGCGCTGCAGGGCTCGTCCATGAGCAGCATCTCGGGTTCGGCGGCGATGGCCCGGGCGATGCACAGCCGCTGCTGCTGGCCCCCCGACATCCCCAGGGCGCTCTCGTCCAGGCGGTCCTTGACCTCGTCCCACAAGGCGGCCCCCCGCAGGGCCTTCTCGCAGACCTCGTCGAGGACCGCGCGGTTGCGCTCGCCGTTGATGCGCAGGGCGTAGACCACGTTCTCCCGGATGCTCATGGGAAACGGATTGGATTTCTGGAAGACCATGCCCATCCGGCGCCGCAGTTCGATGACGTCCACCGCCTTGCCGTAGATCTCGTCCCCGGCGATGCGCATGTTGCCCGAGATCCGGACCGTATCGATGAGGTCGTTCATGCGGTTGACCGACCGCAGCAGGGTGCTCTTCCCGCAACCCGACGGCCCGATCAAGGCGGTCACCTTGCCCCGGGGAATGGGCATGCCGATGTCGAAGAGGGCCTGCTTCTCCCCGTACCAGAGATTGAAACCCTCGACCTGGAGGATCGCCTCCTCCGCCTTCACCTCGGAGTGGATCTCCGGGGGCACGGTTTCCCCGGCGACGATGGCGGCCAGCCTGTCGAAGGGGGCGGGCTTGGCGTCCATAGCGGTGCTTTCCTTTCGCATCAGGGGCATGCCCATCAGAACTTCGATCCCGTGTACTTGCGGGTCAGGCCGGAACGGAGCCGGATCGCCGCCGCGTTCAGGAACAGGACGATGCCCATCAAGAGCAGCGTCGTGGTGAAGACCATGGGCTTGGCGGCTTCCGAGTTCTGGCTCTGGAAACCCAGATCGTAGATGTGGAAGCCGAGGTGCATGAAGCTGCGTTCGGGATGCATGAAGGGCCATTCCAGGTCCAGCGGCAGGTCGGGCGCCAGCTTGACCGCGCCGACCAGCATCAGCGGGGCGACCTCCCCCGCGCCCCTCGCCATGGCCAGGATCGCCCCGGTCATGACGCCGGGCAGGGCCCGGGGCAGGACCACGCGCCGGATGGTCTGCCAGCGCGTCGCCCCGCAGGCGAAGGAGCCCTCGCGCATCGAGGTCGGCACGGCCGCCAGGGCCTCCTCGGTCGCCACGATGACCACCGGCAAGGTCAGCAGGGCCAGGGTCAACGAGGCCCACATGATGCCGCCCGTCCCGAAGGTGGGGCTGGGCAGCTTGTCCGAGAAGAACACCTGGTCGATGCCGCCCCCGACGATGTAGCAGAAGAAACCCAGGCCGAACACACCGAAGACGATGCTGGGCACCCCGGCCAGGTTGTTGATGGAGATCCGGACCACGCTGGTCAGCCAGCCCTGCTTGGCATATTCCCGCAGGTACAGCGCGGCCATGACGCCGAACGGCACCACCAGGATGGTCATGGCCAGGGTCATGACCACCGTGCCGAAGATGGCGGGAAACACGCCGCCTTCGCTGTTGGCCTCCCTGGGCTCGGCGGTCAGGAACTCGTTCCACCGGCTCGCGTACACCCGGACCTTGTCCAGGAAACCCAGCCGGTTGGCGGGGTAGGCCCGCACGATCTCGGTCAGATCCAGCTCCTTTTCCTCGCCGGAGGCGGTCCGCACCCTCAGGACGGCCCCGGCGGGATGGTCACCGCCATGATGGTCCTGGAACATTTCCCAGATCCGGGACGGATCCTCCGCCACCACCTCTCCCCCCAGCACGAGGGCCGTGGGGAACCCGTAGAACCGGCCCCAGGTCGTCCTCTCGAAGACCAGGGCCCATTCGGGCCGCGATTCGCCGCCTTCGGCGATCAGGTAATCCTCGACCCAGCGGAAGTGCTCCCCGGTCAGTTCGAAGTTGCCGGTGCGCAGCAGACGTCGCCCCAAGGCCCCCTCCTCCCGGGCGGTCTGCGCCTCGGCCCGCTCCCGCAAAGCCCCGGTGAGCCCCGGGATCAGATCGGGGGGAGGGATGAAGGTGTCCGTGCGCGTGACCTCGCCCAGATGCGTCCGTCCGTCCGGGGTCGTCAGCGCGACCACAGGACGAGGCCAGAACGTGATCAGCCCCTGGTAGAAGACGTAGCCCACCAGCACCGTCACCATCAACAGGCCGATGACCAGCCCGGACCCCGTCAGCCAGACGACGGGTTCGCCCCGCGCCAGCATGGAGGTCGCGGTCGGGGAGCGCCGGGGCCGCCTGGGCTGGGTTGATTCCGGACTTCTGATCACAGCTGGCTCGTCTTCTTCCGGAAGTGGAGGCGGACCCCTTCCGCCACCGTGTTCAGGATGAAGGTCATCACGAACAGGGTCAAGGCGGCCAGGAACAGGGTCCGGTAGTGGGTGCTGTTCTGGACGGCTTCCGGCAGTTCCACCGCCAGGTTGGCCGAGAGCGTCCGGAATCCGTTGAAGATGTTCATGTCCATGATGGGTGTGTTGCCGGCCGCCATCAGGACGATCATGGTCTCCCCCACCGCGCGCCCCACCCCGATCATGGCCGCGGAGAACAGGCCGCTCATCGCCGGGGGGATGACCACCAGGAGGGCGGTCTGCCAGGGGGTCGCCCCGGCGCCGAGCGAGGCCGCCCGCAAGGAATCGGGCACCGAGACCAGGGCATCCTCGCTGATGGAATAGATGATGGGAATGACGGCGAAGCCCATGGCGATCCCCACGATCAGGGCGTTGCGCTGGACGTAGGTGCCCAGGACGGACCCGCGCGGATCCCACCCGGCGGAGTTCAGGAGCCACCCGAGGGTCAGGGCGATCACCAGGGCCCCGCCCAGGCTGACCAGGAAGCGGAGGAGATCGACCAGGGCGATCCGCTGCAGGCTCCAGGCGGGGTTCAGGGTCCGGATGATCCTCTCGCCGTGCAGGACGTTCAGCCAGGCCATGAGCATGCCGGCCGGGACCATGAGCATGACCACCCAGCCCGCGACTCCCGAACCGACCTGCCCGTCCAGCCAGAGCTTGAAGTCCCCCGCGAAGGCGATGCGCTCCAGCAACGGCGCCAGATTCCACGAGACGACGGCCCCCAGCCCCATGGCCGCGAGCATGGCCACCGGACGCGAATGGTCGAACCGGGCCGCGAAATGCCTGGGCATGAACTGCCACAGCTGCGCCCCCAGCAGCACGAACACGGGAGTCATGACGATCACCCCGATGATGGGCATGGCATGGCGTTCCACCAGGGGCGCCATCACCAGGGCGGCCAGGAAGCCCAGGACGACGCTCGGCAGGCTGGCCATGATCTCGATGACCGGCTTGACCCGGGCCCTGGTCCTCTTGTGCAGGAATTCGCTGGTGTAGATCGCCGCCAGCACGGCCAGGGGCAGGCCGAAGAGCAGGGAGTAGAAGGTCGCCTTCAGGGTGCCGAACACCAGGGGGACCAGGCTCATCTTGGGTTCGAAGCTGTCCGCGGCCCCGCTGGACTGCCAGACGTACGCCGGAGCGGGGTATCCCTCGTACCAGACCGGCCGCAGGAGGGTCTTGAGGCTGATCTCGGCGTAGGGGGCGTCCAGGGCCCACAACCCGACCCCGTCGGTTCCCGAAACGACGACCAGATCCTCGCGGGGAGCGATGGCGATCCGCTCGACCGATCCCCCGGACGTCCGGCCCTCGCCCAGCAGACGGTCGGCGGTCACGTGGTAGACCCGCACGCTCCCGTCGGCGAAGCCGGCGGCGAGCATCCGGGACCGGGTCGAAGGAGCCAGGGCCGTCACCGGAGCGGGACCCGGTTCCAGCACGTGGGCCGGGACGTAGACCGAGGATTCCCCCATCTCGCCCAGGACCGGGAACCAGACCGTGACCCCGCCCTCGCTGTCCCCCACCGCGAGCGAGGCGTGCCCCGCCAGGAACGCGGAGGCCGTCACCCGCACCCCCGGTTCCGGGATCAGATCCTGGTCGCCCAGCAAGCGGAAGGCCCCCTCCCGTGCCTCCAGGAGCGAGGCCACGCCGTCCGCATGGATCAACAGGGAGAGGTCGCCGGTGTCGCTCAGCTTCAGGTGGGTGATCCGGTCGACCCGCTCCACCCCGAAGCCGGCAAGATCCAGACTCTCGCCTGAACTGCGGAGAGTCGTCTTGCCCGTCAGCATGTTGGTCTTCCGGGTGACCTTGCGGTAATGGAAGACCCCTGCCGAATCCAGGGCCGCCACCACGAATCCGCTGGTGGTCCGGGTGAAGTCGACCAGGACCAGGGGATGCGGGCTCAGTTCCAGGGGATCGGGCAGATCCAGGGCAAGATACTGGTGCCGGAACTGGCCCTCGGGCGTCCTGGTCAGCAGGCCGTTGCCGTAGACCCTGCTTTGCCCGGACTCCAGATCGCCGAATCCAGGCGGGATCTCCCCGCCCTCATAGTATGCGGTGGCGAACCCGATGCGGGCCAGGATCACGGTCCCGTCGGCGAATCCGCAGGCAACCTGATCCTCGCTGACCCCGGACCAGGCCCGCAGCCCGGCCTCCCCGTTGAGAAGGGTTTGGTCGAGCTCGGCGCCGGATGCCAGGTCCTGAACGAAGATCCAGCCATCCCGGCGCAGGCTCCAGAGCATGGTCCCATAGCCGTCGGTGGCCTGGGCCACGATCGGGCCCCCCTCACCCGTGGCCGGTCCCCCGGGGCGGGCCAGATCGGTCTCCCTTTCGAGTCCGGTGGACCGGAGCAGGGGCAGGACCACCCAGAGGAGGAACAACCCCACCAGGGAAACGGCGGCGATGCCGCCGATACCGCTGAGGGTGATCAGACCTTCGGCCCAGCGGTCCACCAGGAGGACCCGACGGCGGGGCTTCCTGGCGAACCTCTGGCCGGTGAAGGTCTGCTTGGGCTGGGTTTCCTTGTCCTGGCTCATGGCTCCGGTCGTTTCGAGTCGAACGGATCAGAATCAGAATCCGGCCTTGATGCCCACCGATTCCAGCTCCTGGCGGGCGACGGTCGCCGGCACCGGCAGATAGCCGTCCTTGACCACCACTTCCTGGCCGTCCTTGCTGAACACGAACCTGACGAATTCCTTGCGCAGGTCGTCGAGCTGGCTGCCGGGCTTGTAATTGACGACCAGGTAGAGGAACCGGGCCAGGGGATAGTCGCCAGAGTAGGCGTTTTCCGGGGCCGCGTCCATGAATTCCACCTGCGCGCCGGTCTCGGCGGAAAGGGGCACGGCGCGGACGTCGGACGTCATGTAGCCGATGCCGCTGTAGCCGATGCCGTAGAGATCGGAAGCGACGCCCTGGACGACGGAACTGCTGCCCGGCTGCTCCTTGACCTCGTCCTTGTAGTCGCCCTTGAACAGCGCGTGATCCTTGAAGTACCCGTAGGTGCCGGAGGCGCTGTTGCGGCCGTAGAGGCTGATGGGCTTGTCGGCCCATTCCCCGCCGAGGCCCAGGTCGCCCCAGGTCCTGATGTCCCGGTCATGGCCGCCCTTGCGGGTCTTGCTGAAGATCGCGTCGACCTGCTGCAGGGTCAGCCCCTTGATGGGGTTGTCCTTGTGGACGTAGACCGCGAGCATGTCGATGCTCGTGCGCAGTTCCACGGGCTTGTAGCCGAAGCGCTTCTCGAACTCGTCGATCTCCTTGCTCTTCATCTGGCGGCTCATGGGACCGAAGTTGCTGGTCCCGGCGATCAGCGCCGGCGGCGCGGTGGACGACCCCTTGCCTTCGACCTCGACCTTGACGCCGGGGTGGAAGGCCCGGAAGCCTTCGGCCCAGAGCGCCATCTCGTTGTTCATGGTGTCGGAGCCGATGCTCTTGATGTTGCCGGAGACCTCGGTCTGCTTCTCGTAGGCGGGCAGGGCCGGGTCCACCGCCACCGCAGCCAGCACGCCGCTGGAGCTGAACAGGCAGAGGGTGACCGCGGCCATGATCTTGGTCATGCGTCGGGACATGTCAACCATCCTTTCATCGCAACCCAACCGGGATTCAGGTATCCGTCATCCCCAGCGTCACGGCACGCCGCGCCGGGCCGAGGGCCGGAACTCGGACCACACGGTAGGCCCGGCATGTAAATGAAAAACCAATGCAATGTAAAAAACATGTAAAATCCGTAGACGTGGATTTTACAATCCGCCAGGCCTCCGCCTTAACCAATTCCTAACTTGCGCAAAACGGTCCGCGGACCGACCCTCTTGGGCATTTCCTGCGGTTGGTTTCGTGTTACCGTCGGGTTAACACGGGAAAGGCGGATCAACATGGCCACCGAATCGATCCTGATCGTCGAAGACGAGGAAGACATCGCCGAGTTGCTGGAATACAATCTGCAAAGGAACGGTTATGATCCCGTCAGCGTCCAGAGCGGGGAGGAAGGATTGAACCATGCCCGGGAATTCACCCCCCATCTGATCCTGCTGGACCTGATGCTGCCGGGCCTCGGAGGCATCGAGGTCTGCCGGCGGTTGAAGGCCGAGCCCGCGACGGCGACGATTCCGGTGATCATGCTGACCGCCAAGGGGGAAGAGGAGGACATCGTCGCGGGTTTCGAGGCCGGAGCCGACGACTACGTCACCAAGCCTTTCCGGCCGAAGGTCCTGCTGGCCCGGGTCAAGGCCGTCCTGAGGCGGGGTGCCGCCCGGCCCGTCAAGGAAGAGGACGTCCTGGAACTGGAGGGGATCATGATCCATCCGGGCCGGCACGAGGTGGCCATCGGCGGCCAGTCCGTGGACCTGACGCGCACCGAATTCCGGATCCTCCATTTCCTTTCCTCCCGGCCCGGCTGGGTCTTCACCCGGGGGCAGATCGTCCGGGCCGTCCACGGGGACGACTATCCGGTCACCGGCCGCTCGGTCGACGTCCAGGTGGCCGCCTTGCGCAGGAAGCTGGGGGAAAAGGGCGACATGATCCAGACCGTCCGCGGTGTCGGATACAAGATGGGTGAGTAGGCATGGCCAGGCGCAATCTCCTGTGGACCTTCACCCCTCCCCTGTTCGTCATCCTGCTGGTGGCGATCGTGCTGGTGACCGGATTCGCCGGCCGGGCCATGCGGATCTTCTTCATCGACAGGTCCACCGAGGAGCTCCAGAGGCAGGGCAAGGTCCTCGAGGCCCAGTTCGCCCCCCTCGTCGCTGATGGTGATTATCCCGGCGTCCAGGCCGCCTGCCAGGATCTTGGTCGGATCAGCGGGTCACGGCTGACCGTCATCCTGCCCGACGGGAAGGTGGTCGGCGATTCCCGCAGCCGGCCGGATCAGATGGAGAATCACGCCGACCGCCCGGAAATCGCCGCCGCCCTGAAGGGCGAGACCGGATCCGCCATCCGGTACAGCCCCACCCTCGGCCACCAGCGCCTCTATGTGGCCATTCCTTCCTTCGCCGCCGACGCGAGCGCCGTGGAATTCGTCCTGCGCACCTCCGTGCCCCTGACCCAGTTGAACGAGGTCACCGGCCGGGTCAACCGCAGGATCGCCCTGGTGGGCCTGGCTCTCTTCCTGGTCGCCGGAGGGGCCAGCCTCCTGCTGTCCCGCGCCTTCGGGCAATCCCTGGGCAGGCTGCAGGCCGGGGCCCAGGCCTTCGCCCGCGGGGACCTGAGCCGGCGGTTGCGGATCAGCAGCACCACCGAGATCGCCGCGGTCGCCGAGGCCATGAACGCCATGGCCGAACAGCTGGGCGAACGCATCGCCACCACCGAGAACCAGCGCAACGAACTCGAAGCCGTGCTGACCAGCATGGTGGAGGGCGTCCTGGCCGTGGACACGGACGAGAACGTGATGAACCTCAACCGGGCCGGTTGCCGGCTTCTGGGCGTCAACCGGGACACCGCCCTGGGCCGGACCATCCAGGAGGTCGGCAAGAATCCCATGCTCACCCGTCTGGCCCAGGACGCCCTCGCCGGCAGGGGCCCCCTGGAACGGGACCTCCATCTCGGCGCCGAAAGGAACGTCTGGGTCCAGGTCCACGCCTCCTGCGTGGTCGGCCCGGGCGGAAAGACGATCGGCGCCCTGCTCGTGATGAACGACATCACGCGCCTGCGACGGCTGGAGAACATGCGGCGCGACTTCGTGGCCAACGTGAGCCACGAACTCAAGACCCCCATCACCTCCATCAAGGGTTTCGTCGAAACGCTGATCGAGGATCCCCCGGAGGAACCCGCCGAACTGGAACGGTTCCTCGCCATCATCAGCAAGCAGGCCGACCGACTGGATTCCATCATCAGCGACCTGCTCGCCCTGTCCCGCCTGGAGAAGGAGTCGGACAACGGGGGCATCGAGGTCCACTCCCTGCCCCTGGGCTCGATCCTCGAACGGGTCCTGCGTGATCTGTTCACGCGGCGCCCGGAAGCCGAAACCAGGGTGGCCCTACGTTGTCCCGCCGAGGCCCGGGCCCGCATCAACGCCCCCCTGGTCGAGCAGGCGGTGACCAACCTGCTGGAGAACGCCCTGAAGTACAGTCCCGACGGCTCTCCCATAGCCCTGGAATGCTCCCTGGCCGGCGCCGATGTGGTGATCAGCGTCCGCGACGAGGGCCCCGGCATCGCCGCCGAGCACCTGCCCCGCCTGTTCGAAAGGTTCTACCGGGTGGACAAGGCCCGCAGCCGCCAGATGGGCGGAACCGGTCTGGGCCTGGCCATCGTCAAGCACATCGCCCAGGTCCACCACGGCCGCGTGGAGGTCCAGAGCCGGCTGGGCGAGGGCAGCACCTTCTCCCTGCACATCCCCCGTGAGGTCGAAGCATGAAGATCCACCTGCAGAAGGAAATCGACAGGCTCAAGAAGCGCTTGTTCCACCTGAGCTCCCTGGTGGAGGAGAACCTGGAACGGTCCATCCGCGCCGTCTGCGACGGGGACACCGAACTGGCCCGGGAAGTGCGGCGCAGGGACCGGGAGATCGACTTGCTCGAGGTCGAGGTCGAGGAGGATTGCCTGAAGATCCTGGCCCTGCATCAGCCCGTGGCCGTGGATCTGCGCTACCTGATCGCCGTCCTGAAGATGAACAACGACATCGAGCGGATCGGGGACCGGGCCGTGAACATCGCCCGGGGCAAGGGGTGCTTCGCCGGCAGTCCCCTG
>Ga0180009_10007668_pt1 | contig 10946 bp, 11 predicted proteins | sample OS_PC_MetaG_FD_123537 | JGI IMG/M metagenome (GOLD analysis project Ga0180009, IMG submission 123537) | Groundwater microbial communities from the Aspo Hard Rock Laboratory (HRL) deep subsurface site, Sweden - OS_PC_MetaG | ecosystem: Environmental > Aquatic > Deep subsurface > Groundwater... | reverse complement strand
CCATCAGTAATTTCATGCATTCTTGCTAAATATCCTCCTTCGTTTGCTGTTTGTAGCATTGGTATTCCTTGATATTCATCTCCTAAAGAAAAAAGAAAAGCAATATGAGGACCTATATATAATAATCCAATAAATAAAGCGCAAATTATAGCTATATAATGTCTCTTAAATAATTTAAATATCATATAAATTACTTCTTTGTACCAATATAGTAAAAAAAATGTGATATATCTTTTGCCGCGTTAAATCTGCTAAAAATATGATCTAAAAGATTTATTGGAGCAAAAAGCACCATAAAAAATAATACCCAAAATTGACGCAAAGTATTTATATTAAATGACATCACAAGCGCGAGCCATTCGCGCAAAATATATGTTAGAGCATTAGTCGGACCAATTAATATTCCAAGCTCTGCCTCCTGAAAATCTTTTAATAATTCTCTTAACCCAGAATCTGTCCACCGATAATAGTCATGTGGGGATGAATGAAAAGGAATTATAAAAGGCGCGGATATATATACCATACCCCCTGGTTTTAGGACTCTATAAATCCCGCTGATAACAGTTTTCGGATCTTTAACATGCTCTAGAAGAGATTCGCAAATAACAGCATCAATAGAATTATCTTCAAATGGCAGATTATGCGCATCAGCAACAACTTTAACTCCTGGATATTTAGCATAATCAACATTAATAACATCTTTGCGTATTATATTTGCGCCAGAGCCAACATTAATAATTTTAGAACCTTCTGGAAGATGAGCAATGCTCTGTTTTGCTGATTTACCAACAAAAGTTCCTAAAGTATGATTAAGAAAATAAAACAACTTTGGGTATTGTTTTATGGAATTCTTAAGATTAAAAATAAGATTATCTCTTGAGTTCATAATATAAGTGCGCAAAAATACCAGCAATTGTTGGCATATCATTTATTTTACCGGTTTTAATCATGCCTAAAATTTCTTTAGGCGTGCGTATAATTCGCTCTATATCCTGCACTTCATCACCAGCTAATTTTTCTTGGGCTTCAACACAACTAAAAGCAAGAAAAAGATGGTGTTTATTATCTATACGGTCGCCCTGAGTATAGAAATCACCAACGCGAACAAGCTTGCCAGGCCTATATCCTGTTTCCTGAATCATCTCCTTAACTGCTAGTTGTTCCCATGATTTTCCTTTCTCACCTCCTCCTGCAACTGACTCAATAGAAAGACCAGCAACAGGCCGCAGTTGACGCGTTAATATAAAACGACCGTCCTCCATTCTTGCGCAGACAGAAACGCTTCCCCTATTTTTAACTTTCAAACGCAAAAAGTTTGAAATCTTTTTACCATTGGGAAAATCAACATCAATAATATCCGCCTGAATCCATTTGTCATCATGCAGTATTTTGCGGACTTTAATTAAACAATCTTTTTTATCCTCATTGTTGAAATTATCAATATCTTCAGGGTAACTGAATGCTATATCTTTTTCTCCTTCTACAACTTGGATATTATGGCCTTTTACAAATTGATTCATCATTGAGGTTAAATAATATTCTCCATTCCTATGCTGCTCTGGCTTATACTTAAAAATATCAGTATTCACAACCATCATCCCAGAAGCCACAAAATTTGATGTTGGATTTTCCGGCTTTTCTATTATTTCAGTAATGCAATTATCTTTAATTGTTATTGCATTTGATTGGCTTGGATCGTAAAATTCCCTACACAGCCAGCTGAACTCATTGGACAAGCATTTCTTTACCTGTTCTTTTGTTGGATACTCATCGCCTAAAATAATCATGAATCGCTCTTTTTCTTGTATAAAAAATTTCTGTGCTGAGAGAACTGCCCCTGCAGTGCCATTTAATACTTCTTGCTTAATATAATAGATTATTTTACCATGATAATTATCTCCAAATTTCTCCACTATTTTATGACCCTGATACCCAATTACCATAATAATCTCATCAACTTCTTGAGGTAAAGCATCTAAAATATTCTCAAGCAATGTCTTATTGCCGACTTTAAGAAGCGGCTTTGGCAGGTCCTTTGTTAAATCCTTCATTCTGGTCCCTTTTCCTGCTACTAAAATAACTGCTTTCATATAGAAAAATAATAACAGAAATACAAAATAACACAAATTTTTTACTATTTATTGTTTATTTGACTTTTATTGTATAAATAACTATAGTACTCAAACAGCCCTTTAAAATCACAAAACCAAACATACATTGGAGGTAAATCATGTCCAGACAAGATCCGAAAGTTTTGCTCATATATCCGCCGAACCAGCTTATGGACATTGAAATCCCGCGTCCTGGCGGAACACTGAGCTTGCTCTATCTTGCTGGCGCTCTGCGTGATGCTGACATAGAAGTGAATTTGCTGGATGCCACAGTTGGATCAGAAAGCGACAGTTTGCAGGACACGTTTTTTAGACGTGTAATGCAGCCCAATGGTCTCACTAGAATTGGCATGAGTGCAGGGCAATTGCGCGCCTATTTCGAAAAAGGCAAATACGACATAATCGGAATAAGTAGTATATTCACTTCACAAACGCGCATGGCGCTTCAAGTTGCGCGTATAGCCAAGCAAGTAAATCCAGAAACTCTGGTGATTTCTGGCGGAGGAAATGCGCAAGCCCTGAGTTCTCGCTTTCTAGTATCCGGAGATGTGGATCTTGTATCCACCAGCGAAAGCGATAACTTGATTGTGCATATAGTACGTGCATGGCAGAAAGGAAGCTCATTTGACAATCTAGACGCAGTTGCGTTCCTCAAAGACGGGCAAGTTGTCACAAAGCCCGTAAGACCAGAAACAATATGCCGCAATCTGGATGAGCTGCCGATTCCTGCATGGGATATGCTTCCTTTTGGAAAGTACGATAACATCGGCTTTTCAACAAGAAGTAACACGCCTGGTGTTGAGCCAAGTAGATACGCGCCAATTATGACTTCGCGCGGGTGTCAGTTTAGATGTTTGTACTGCCACAACAGTGAGGAAAAAAATCCAACATCTGAACGCGGGAACATTGGCCATCTTCGCCTGAAGTCAATTGAACGCGTTATGCAGGAAGTTGAGATTCTGCGCTCGCTCGGCGTTCGTCATTTGTATTTTGAGGATGATAGCTTGCTCGCAAAGAAAGAAAGAACAACTAACATCTTTCGCCAAGTCACGGAAATGGACATGCAAATCAGTAATATAAATGGTGTGAACCTTGCGCACTTTGCAATCCCTGGACCTGAGGACAAACTGGTTCCAGATCAGGAGTATCTGGAGATAATGAAGCAGGCAGGGTTCGGAGAATTCGTATTTCCTGTAGAATCCGCAAGCCAGCGCATTCTTGACAAGTACGCGTCTGGAAAACTTGATCTATCCAGATTTGACGTGGTTGAGCTAATGCGTGTTGCTACGCAGGAAAAGGGCATGAAATGCCTTGTGAACATTATGATTGGATTCCCGGATGAGACTGAGGAAGAGATGCTCCAAGGCGTTGAGCTTGCCAAGCAGCTCATTGACGCTGGCGCCACGTATGTAACATTCTTTATTGTGACCCCATTCCCAGGAAGCAAACTCTTTACCCAGGCAATAGAAGGAGGATATCTTTCGGAAGATTTTGACCCAGACCGCATGAACTGGAAGAATCCGGTCATGCGCAATACTGTCGTTCCTCCAAAAAGGATAGTTGAGCTCAGGGACTGGGCATGGGAGCATGTCAACACGCCGGAATATGTTCAAAGCCGGCGCTCTCATCAAATTGGAGGCTAACAAAAAGCCCACGAACAAAAAACAGCGAGGTAGCCTGAAAACTGCCTCGCCTTTCTTTTCCCTTGATTTTTTTGAAAATTAATTATCAAAAATGCACAACTTGAGCCCGAGCGCCTTGCTCATCAATGTGAATATCCATTTCACGCATATTGAACCTTTGCAATGCGTGACGCACTGATTCCTTGGCCACCTTTGTAGGACAATAAAACATAAAATACCCGCCGCCGCCAGCGCCCATAATCTTCCCACCTAAAGCGCCTGCGTGTTTAGCTACTTCATAAACTTCATTCAGCCATTCATTGCTCATCATGCTAGACATTTCTTTTTTAACTTGCCAATGCTTATCTAACAAAGCTCCAAATTTATCAAGATCTCCGCGCAGAAAACATTGGTAAATTTGTTGTCCAATCTCTTTTGTTTTGTGCTTTAAATTCAAAATTCTTTCTTCATCTTGAATATCTAATAAAGATTTGCTGTTTCTGTGGATTCCTGTGTAAAAAAACAAACAATTTTCAAAAAAACTGTCAGCAGTTTCATTTGTAATATCTGGCTTTATTACATTTACTCTGCCGTCTTTATCAATCTCCAAGACGGAAAACCCGCCAATAGCGCAGGCATAAGGATCTTGCTTGCCGTCTGGAAGGCCTAAATTTTGTGTTAATACAAAGGACTGTTCTGCTGCTGCTACATTGCTTATCCCGCCTCCTTTATATAAAGAGAGTCCCTTGAGCAATGATACAGAGCACGCGCCAGACGATCCTAATCCTGTTCCAGCAGGAGTATCTGCCTTAAAAGAAATTGAAACTTTATTATTAACGCCCAACATCCTCAACGCTTCTCTGCCTATTGTATGCCTTATATTTTCTGCAGATGTTTCTGATTCATATTGAGTATAATGCATATGCACATAATCATCGCTTATAGGTTTTTTGATTAAAATATCCATATACATATCAATAGATACAGCAAATATAAATCCGCCATACTTTTCATAATATGACGGCATATCTGTTGAGCCGCCGCCAAGCGGAATGCGAAATGGGGTTCTGCTTAATATAATAGGACGTTCCATAAAACTATAAATTAATTATTTGCTTTTTTAAATATTAAAATATTGTCTGATAACCAAAAAATTACTCCTTGATCTAATAATGTCTTCTTTATACTCACTGTGTCAGCCACTAAAAGATGATAACCTTTTACAAAAAATTTATCAATCCAGAACTGCGCATCTTGTTCGTTAATATGATCATGTCCGCCTTGACCTTTTGGAGCAGTGGCAAAAAAAACTAAATCACTTGTTCTTGTTATATTATCTACCAAAACTTCAGATTTGTCTGTTGAAATATGTTCCGCGACTTCAAAACAAATCACGCAATCAAATTGCTCTGGCAAAAAGAAATCAACAGTAACATCTTGAAGTAAAAATTTACTCCTATCAATTACTAAATTTCTTGAAGCTGCTGGACTTCCGTCAATTCCAAAAATTTTTATGCCTAATTTTTCTAATTCTTGCAGATAAAGGCCGCAGCCGCATCCAATATCTACAACACTCTTAGGGTTGTAATGCGTTTTAATAATCTCTGCAAAAATCTTTGGTGAATCTCCAAGAGCATACTTTTGATCAGTAATATTAAAAAAAGCGTCATTATACACATACTCAAGGGGACTTTTCTTCATCAATATACAATATTTTTTTACCAAAAAAAACCGAAAATTATTTATAGCGTTAACAATCCTCATTAATCCCAATTCACGTATTATTTTAATGGCAGTTCTTCTGCAAAAATAAACAAAAGACATAATATAATCAGTAATTATCTCTATAATATTCAATAGTGCGGGCTAATCCGGCTTTTAAATCAATTTTCGGCTCCCATCCAAGTTCTTTTTTAATTCTACTGATGTCAGCTATAAGAAAAGTAGGATCCCCTGCCCGCTCGCCTGCTTGTTGAATATTCAGCTTCTTGCCAAAAACTTCTTCAAGTATTTTTGCTAAATCATACATCCAACACCCATAACCGCTTCCTACATTGTAAAAACTGCATCCTTTGCCTCTTTCTGCGGATAATAGATTTGCTCGCGCAACATCTTCCACAAAAACATAATCCTTCTTTTGTTTACCCCCCCAATATAAAGTTAAAGGATCATCTTTAAGCGCTGCCTTAATCCATTTAGGCACTGCGCGAGTTACTGGACTCTGCTCATCTCCAGGTCCATACACATTATAATACCGCAAAGAAACGCTCTCTATTCCAAAAGAATGGTAATACGAGCTTAAAACATGCTCAAAAGCGTATTTAGTCGCTCCATAAGGATTAAATGGCTCTTTAACGTCATCTTCTCTGATTGGAACTCTTTTCGGTTCCCCATAAACGCCTGATGATGAGGAATAAACTATCTTCTTTACTCCCTTCTTTCTCATTGCATCCAAAAGCTTAATGCCGTTCATCAAATTATTTTCAAAATACGCAGGCGGATTTTTTATAGACAGCTCAATTATGCCAGTTGCTGCTAAATGAAAAACAACGTCTTTACCGTCCAATAACTCTTCTAATAATGCGACATTCGCTATTGAATCATTTATTAAATTAGCGCGTTTATCTATTGTTGTTCTGTTGTTTGACGAAGAGTCATCAATCACATCTACTTTGTAGCCGTGATCGCAAAGATATGTTGTTAAATTAGAGCCAATAAATCCAGCTCCGCCAGTTACTAATGCTTTCATATTTTATGAATTCTATCCTTATAATAATTAATTGTCCTTTGTAAGCCGTCTTTTAGCCCAACTTTCGGCTCCCATCCAAGTTCTTTTTTAATTCTGCTTATATCAGCAACAACATGTGGAGAATCACCTGCCCGCTCTCCTGCATCTTTTATGCTAAGTTTTCTGCCAAACAGCTTTTCTAATTCTTCAATAATATCTGTCATCCAAATTCCATTGCCGCATCCAACATTATAGACCCTGAATCCTTTTCCTTTTTCAGCAGCCAATAGATTCGCTCGCGCAATATCTTCCACAAAAACATAATCGCGTCTTTGCTTTCCTTGCCAATACAATATTAATGGCTCGCCTTTTAAGGCTGCCTTAATCCATATAGGAACCGCGCGCGGAGTGTCTGCCTGGTCATCTGCTGGACCATAAACATTAAAGTATCGCAAAGCAATTGCATCTATGCCGAAAGAATGATGATAAGCGCTTAGTGCAGGCTCAAAACATGATTTAGAAGCCCCATAGGGATTTGTGGGCTGCGGAGAATCTTCTTCTGTAAAAAAATCTTTTTGAAGATTGCCGTACGAAGACGCGCTTGAAGAATACACTATTTTTTTAACGCCTGTTTTTTTCATTGCTTCTAATAAAGCAATGCCTTCCATAAAATTATTATCAAAATATATGTATGGCTTAGTCATTGAAAGGGAAATTGTCGCGATTGAAGCTAAATGAAAAACCACATCCATGTGAGGAAGTATTTTTTCTAATAATCCATTATCAGAAATTGAACCTTTATAAAACTTGGCTCTCTTATCAATAAGATCCTTAAACCCAAAAGATAAATTGTCTATTACGCTTACTTGGTGGCCTTGATCGCAAAGATATGTTACTAAATTAGATCCTATAAAGCCAGCTCCACCAGTTACTAATACTTTCATATATGTTAAAGCTTATAATTAAAAGACACCTTTGCGCGCCTTTTTCCAAAGCTTAAAAGTGTCCATTAAAAAACCCATAATTGTTTTTGGCCTGACAAAAGCAATAATTTTACCGCGTCTGCCGAATTCAGAACTGGCAAAACCTTCAGTCCTGTGAAAATGATGCACACCCACCTCTCCTATGGTATAACCTTTTTTATAAGCAGTTAGATAAATCTCCGCATTAATAACGCCTTGGGTAAGATCTGGCAGAAAATCAACATTATCAATAACATACTTATGATATAGCTTAAACGCGCAATTAACATCCTTCAGTTTTAAACCAAAAACTAATCTCATTGTTAAATTATAAAGATCTGACATCCAAATGCGCATTAATGGGTCATTACGTTTAATCTTGTATCCAGTTACTATATCGTATTCATCGATTAATGACAATAATTTGTCCATCTCCTTAATATCAAACTGCCTGTCACCGTCTGTATAAAAAATCAATTCCTTAGTTGCGCTTTTAAATCCAGTCCTCAGAGCGCCAGCATAGCCATAACTTTTGTCCTTAGCAAGCAATCTTAAATTGTGAATCTCTTTTTGAAGATCTCTTACAATTTTATTAGTTTTATCAGTACTGCCTTCGCTTATTATTAATATCTCGTAATCCTCAAACCTGCTTTTCAAATAATTGCTTATCTCTAAAATGCCTTTTCCAATGCTTTTCTCTTCATTGTATGCAGGTAAAAAAACTGAAATGCTCTTATTAATATTAAAATTATGAATATCTTCAGCATAACTAAATGCCACATCTTTTGTCCCCTTTACCATGCGAACTTTTCTGTCCTTAATAAAACTATCCATCATTGATGTAAGATAATATTCGCCATTTTCATGTTGCACAGGCTTATAATCAAAAATTTCAGCATTAACTACCATCATTCCGGCGACAACAAAATTTGACTTAGGGTTTTCTGGCTTTTCTACAACCTCAACAATGTGCCCGTCAGGAGAAATTGTGGCAACTCCAGACTGGCTTGGGTCTGACATTTCTCGGCACAACCAGCTAAATTCATGTAAAAAGCACTCTTGTACCTGTTCTTTTGTTGGATACTCGTCCCCATAAATAATAAAAAAACGCTCATTCTTTTGCGTAAAATATTGCTGTGTCGCGAAAACTGCACCTGCTGTGCCGTCTAATGCTTCCTGTGTAACATAATAAATTCTTTTATTATTGTAATAATCGCCGAACTCTTTTTTTATCGCATTACCTAAATAACCTATAACAATAATAATCTCATCAACTTCGGTTGGTAATATATCCAAAATATTTCCCAACAATGTGGTGGATCCGACTCTAAGGAGTGGTTTTGGCATGTCCTTGGTTAAGTTTCCCATTCTTGTTCCTTTGCCTGCTGCTAAAATAACTGCTTTCATATTCTATTTTTTCATATAATCTTAGGATAGCCATTGCTGAAAATCTGTCATGAATTGATCCACTACTTCGTCTGTTTTGTAATGCGACGCCATTGGCTTGAAAAATTTCGGCGGTACGGTTACGATGTGCGCGCCTGCAAGTCCTGCATCGCGGATGTCTGTGATAGACCGGATGCTGCCAACAATAATTTCTGAATTAAGCCGGTCTTGGTCAAGTATTTGCCTAACTGACTTAACAACAATGTACGGATTGAAATCATTATCATCTAAAACTTTTTTTGCTTTCAAATAATCACGCTCAATAGCATTTTCCTCATTTATGCCCCCATCCCGGATTCTGCCCCAAAACAAGCTCACATACTTTGCTCCTGCGTGCGCCGCCATTACTGCTTGTGTTACGCTCATGCATGCTGTACAGTTTACAGAAACTCCCATTGAAGAAAGCTTGCTGATTGTTTCAAGCTCATTATAGCCAACCTGAACCTTAACACTCATCTGTGGGTAATTAAACTGGCTTACAAACTGCTGCGCCTGTTTCAGTATTTCTTCTTTATCTTTTGAAAAAACTTCCACGCTTAAATGAATGCCAGGCTTATATCTTCTAATCAGCTCAACAATCTTCTGCACATGCCCCTCAAATGATGATTTCGGCTCTTTTGCTAAAAGCGATGGATTAGTAGTAATCCCCGAAGCAAAACCCCTCTTCAATCCCTCCTCAATATCCTCCAAGTTCGCTGTGTCAATGAATATTTTCATATTATCTTTTTAATAATTTCAACTGCCTCCTGTAAATTTAAAACTTTATAATCAGCATCAACTCCTTTACCTTGTTCACTTTCAATTAATATTGTTTTGCAGCCCAGCTCTTTTGCTGGTTCAAGATCAGGGCTTCTGTCGCCAATAGCGTATGACTCTTTGCAGTCAATATTCTGCTTTTTGATTGCCTGTAAAAACATGCCTGGTTTTGGTTTTTTGCATCCGCACCCATCATCACGTCTGTGCTCACAGACATACACAGCATCAAAAGGAAGTTTTCGGATATCTGACATGATACGCTCATGCTCTTGTTTTGTCATTCTTCCATATTTAATATCTGGCTGATTTGTGGCTAATATCAGCAGAAAACCAAGGTCTTTCATCTTCTTTAATGCTTCATGAACTCCATCTTTTAAGTGAAATTCGTCATATAACCATGGCGCTGTGAATCTCACCTTTTTGCCTTTAACAAAACAATCCTCACCACGGTCTATAACATCATTTATAACTCCGTCTCTGTCAAAAAATATTGCTCTGTTTTTTATAGTCATGTATCTTTTCTTTTAATCCAAACACAATTAAGTGATGCAATACCACGTGCATGCCTTCCACAATTGGAGTAGATTCCGCAGGAACTATAATTCCAGCGTCAACCAATTTGCTCATAGGTCCTCCATCAAAGCCAGAAAGACCAATTGTTTTGCCTCCCCTATCTTTAATATATTGCAGACCTTTAAGCAGATTCTGCGACCATTGGCCTGCCACATCAGTACCGCTTCCGCCATGCACGCTTATTCCGATTCCAACACCACCTTGCTCATAAAATGTATTTAATTGATTATTATAAATATCACTCCAACCCCAATCATTCGTCATTGCGCTGACAAGAGGAATATTATCTACTAATGCCAATGCTTTAATGCCCTTGTCATTTGGAGAATCGCAAATTGTTTTTGCCAAATCTGAAGCTAGATGCGTGGCAGTTGAAGCAGATCCTCCATTGCCCATTATATATACCCATCTTTTATCCTTCCATGCTTCAAAAAGTATATCAATTGCCTGATCTAATTTCTCAATTTGGGTTACACGGATAATTCTAGTTATTTCTTCTATTTGTGATAAAAAGGATGAAGAAAAAGAGTTTAACATATTGTATTACTATATCAAAAATTACAACAAAATCAAACCTTATCCAAAATCATATTTATAATATACTTTGCTCTATTTTTCCAGCTGTACTGATAAACCTTTTCTTTGATAGATTGAGCGCGCGCTTGCAAAGACTCTATATTTTGCATGCTTTGAGAAATTTTTTGCGCCAAATCATCTGAATCATTAGGATTAAAAAATACTGCTTCAT
>Ga0180009_10007667_pt1 | contig 10947 bp, 11 predicted proteins | sample OS_PC_MetaG_FD_123537 | JGI IMG/M metagenome (GOLD analysis project Ga0180009, IMG submission 123537) | Groundwater microbial communities from the Aspo Hard Rock Laboratory (HRL) deep subsurface site, Sweden - OS_PC_MetaG | ecosystem: Environmental > Aquatic > Deep subsurface > Groundwater... | reverse complement strand
GATCAAAAGCAAGCGGTGCGTTTTCATCTTGCGACCGCCTCATCCGACTCAAACGGGGCTTATTATGTGAAGGTAAATGTAGTCTCTGCTCGATTCTATCTTCTGTACTACATAATCCCCCTTAACAAAACTTAGGGGATCGGCTAATAACCGATCCCCTATCATTCTTGCAGATAATCTAGTTGTCTATCGTTTACGCAAGGATGTCTACCAGCGGTTGCTACCGCCGCCGTATCCGCCACCGCCACGACGATCGCGGCCACCACCACCGCCACGCTCTTCGCGCGGACGTGCCTCATTGACAGTTAGTTCGCGTGATTGCAACTCAGCGCCGTTGAGACCGGCAATAGCCGCCTCACCAGATTCCTTGCTGGCCATTTCCACAAAGGCAAATCCTCTCGACTGCCCGCTGAACTTGTCCTTGATCACGTTTACGCTGACGATTTCGCCATACTGCTCAAATGCCTGGCGAAGATCATCTTCCGCCGTGTCGTAAGACAGATTGCCGACGTAGATATTCATTCTACTCTCCGGTTTTGTTTATCCCTTCACGATGTCTTCCTGTAAAAGAGTAATTTCGTGCCTCAGATAAACCAATTCTTGCGCACCATTGCGCCTGTCTCCGAATCAATACCTTACCAAAGATTGAATGGAATCTACAAACCTTGCGACAGATTAATGAAGGAGACCATCTAACATATCTAAATATATCGGCACTTTTCGGTGAAGTCAACAGCTTTCTTATATGGAAGTCCATGTATCTTATTTATTGATATTTTGTCTAACTTGTGACATGACAATCTATTAACGCCCAAGAAATGCATCGCCCCGGCCGTAGATCTTGCCATTCGAGACGCATCCTCGTATAATCACTCGAAAGATGGAGGACACGATGAAGTTCATATGGTCGAACAGGACAAAGCTGATTTTCGGTGCGGGAGAGTTCGCTAAACTCGGCATCGAGGCCGCAGCAATCGGTAAACACGCACTAATTGTCACGGGCAAGTCTTCCACAAAACGTTCAGGCGTTCTCGACAAGGCCATGGACTTGCTAAGAGCGGCCGGTGTTTCGAGCACAGTCTTCGATGAGATCGAACCGAACCCACGCTCAAAAACAGTCGATCGCGCCGCTGCTACTTTGAAAGAGAAAGGCTGCGATTTCGTTATCGGACTCGGCGGAGGTTCGCCGATGGATGCGGCCAAGTCCATCGCGGTGGTCGCCTCGTCTGGTGGATCGATCTGGGATTACATATACAGCAATCCCGACAAAGAGATGCGCGATGTAACCTCGGTGATGCCGATTGTCACCGTCCCGACACTCGCGGCAACCGGATCTGAAGCTAACGGCGGTTCGGTCATTACAAATTGGGAGACCAATGAAAAAGCGCCGCTGATTCATCCTCTCATGTACCCGGTCTTCTCGATCATAGATCCCGAACTGACTGCATCGGTGCCGGCAGATTACACCGGCGACGGCGGCATAGATATCATATCGCATGTCATGGAGTCGTATTTTTCGAGTCCTGTCCACACTCCGCTGCAGGATCGATTCTCTGAAGGCGTCATTCGGACCGTCATGGACCACCTTGGACTTGCTATGGCCAACGGCAATGATATCGACGCGCGGTCGCATCTATCCTGGGCGTCGACTGTCGCGTTGAGCGGCATTGTCAATGCAGGACGGCTCGGTGGATTTCCGCTGCACGCTATGGAGCACTCAATTTCCGGACACTATGACATCTCTCACGGACGCGGGCTTGCGATTTTGATGCCGCATTTGATGAGATATACTGCCGAAGTCGCTCCCGACAAGTATGTGCAGTTTGCGAAGAATGTCTTCTTCGTCGATACAGACTCTATGTCGCCCGAAGCTGCGATTGATGCTGGCATATCAAAATTCACCGAGTGGATGAAACAGACGAGTGTCTATTTTACTTTATCAGATGTCGGCATAGGCAGTGAGAAGTTCGAAGTCATGGCTGACGATATCATACGTGTCAGCGGCTACGGCAAAGACTACATTGACAACGCGAGAAACCTCTACAAAGAGGACATCATCAAGATATTCGAAATGGCACGATAGTCTCATTGAGATGTACGGCCAAACCCCCGAGCGAGGTGCGAAGCGGCGTGGCGATCTCTTCTACTCAAGTGAACACAGGAGCTATGCTCCTGTGAATGCTGCAAGAGGAAGCGCAGAGGCACAGCCACTGCGCACACTATAATCAGCGTCATCGTGATGCATGGAGCTTCTGAAACAAGCGCAAAAGTCGGTATCCTGAACCACCTCGATCTACTTATTCTTCACCGCAAACAGCACTGCAAGTTCGATCAGGCTGAGCGCCACCAAAACCGCCGCGCGTGTCAGCGATTCACCGGCAGACATCGCTTTCACGAGCTTGAATCCGAAAAATCCGGCGACAAACAGGGTCGCAAATATAGCTACTCCCTGGCCCACCGCGACCCCCATGAACATCATGATCGAGCCCGCGATTATGATGATGCCGAGCACTCCACCTGAAATCAGCGACGGCAGACTGTCAGCCGCAACATAACCGGCGACACCGCCACCGGCGATTACAATACCGTAAATGAGAGTTATGATTGCCTTGATATACATGTGGTCTCCTTGCATTATGTGGTCGGCGTAGATTTTCGTGCGCCAACTCCGCGTGTCTCGCGTCGTCACCTGCGCCGTCGGGAATCCCTTCCTGACGGCTCTATGATAATCTAATCGGGCAGGAAAGGGTTCCTGCCCGCGCACCTACAGCGCTCTATATGATACTCGATGGAGTTGTCACCCCATCATCGCCTGACCTGCAAGCTGCCGTCCACTGTCTGTCAGGACAAGCTGACGATTATCTATAAAGACCAGCTTACCGCGCTCCATCTGACTGACGAGCTTATCGATAAATGTCCTGTCCCAATACACATGTTCATGCAAGGTATCAAAGCAATTCTCTGTCTCCGCTTCGGGTGTACTTTCATGATTGAGCAAGTGTATCGCGAGTGTAATCCTTGCAAATTCCCAGCGCTGCCGATGCCTACGGCGAGCTATCGCTACAATCCCCCTGTGAGGGGCTATTAGAAAAGTTATACCGAACGCAACTCCCGACATTGTCGCCATGCACCCCGCAATCGAGGCGTCGAGAACGTCGGCTAGCCAGTAGCCACTGACCGCGCTCGCTGCGCCGATTATCGCGCTGAGAAGTATCATTCGACCAAGCCTGTCTGTCAGAAGATATGCTGCAGCCGGAGGCGCGACCATAAGCGCGACCACCAGAATAGAGCCGACGGCATCGAATGCGCCAACTGCCGTCACGGAGACTATCGTCATCAAACCATAATGTATCAGCCCCGGAGAGAAACCGAGCACCGCAGCGAGCGCGGCATCAAAAGTCGCAAGCTTCAGCTCCTTATAAAACAATGTGATAAACAGTATATTAAGAAGCAGTATCCCGAGCATCAGCGCAAATGCACGCGGCCCGAGATCAAATCCAAACAGGCTGAAGCGATCAAATGGAACGAGCGCAAGCTCGCCGCGCAGAACAGCATCGGTATCCAAATGAACATCTCCGGCATACCGAGAGATCAGAATCACACCAATGCTGAACAACGCCGGAAAAACGAGACCGATTGCAGCATCTTCACGCACGAGGCCGGTCTTGTTCAGCAGTTCGACAAGGCTGATCGTCAATACTCCGGTCAGAGTGGCGGCGATAATCAGCAACGGGGATGCCAAATCCTGAACAACGAAGAATGCGAGAACAATACCCAACAGAATCGAATGACTGATTGCATCACTCATTAGCGCCATACGTCTCAGCACAAGAAACACGCCCGGCAGTGCGCATGCGACGGCCACGACAACGGCGGTTATTTGTATCTCAAGCTGAAATGGGGTCACCTGTTCAACTCTCCGAATGTCGCCGCGATTTTCTCCGCCTTTTCGAACCCCGATGCTGTCAGCGCCCAGCCATCGACATCAATCCTGTAAACAAGACCGAGTTCCTCGAGCCGACCCAGGCTCCGATCGATCCCAAAATCACCGGTCCCCATCGTTTGAAGAACCGATGACGGATGCGGATGCTTTCGATCTCCGTGCTGCAATGCAAGAGAATACAGGCTCGAAAGCACAGCGTCCGTTCGCAACTGCCTTCGGTTTCTCCTGGCAAGCACCCACGCCCACACGAGTCCTCTGTTCGGAGCGAAGAGCATCGACACGAATACAATAGCGCTGATACAGAGCACAATCGTCGGTCCGGTAGGCAACCTGGCTGTGCTTGAACTGATAATTGCGCCGCTCACACCGGCAATCAAACCGAACAGCGCAGACAACACCACCATCACGCTCATACGGTCGGTCCACTGTCTGGCAGCGGCGGCTGGCGCTACTATCATAGCGCTCATAAGCACAACACCGACGGTCTGCAGTCCGAGCACGATTGCAACCACAAGCAGAGATGTCAGCAGGATATCAAGTAGTCTAATTGGAAATCCGAGGGACGATCCGAAATCACGATCGAAACTCATCAGTTTGAATTCCTTCCAGAATGCAATAACGATCAGAATTGCCACTGCCCCGACTATAGCAATAATCACAACATCTCGCTCGACCATAGCTGCGGCCTGACCGAACAGGAATTTGTCGAGGCCTGCCTGCGCAGCGTCGGGAATCTTCTGGATGAATGTCAGAAGCACAAGACCCATTCCAAAGAAGACCGAGAGTATCATGCCAAGTGCAGTGTCGTACTTGATTCGTGTCGATTTGACAATACCCATGACAAGCAGCGTGCCGATCCAACCGGCGACTGCTGCACCGAGAATCATAACTAATGGAGATTTGCTTCTTGTGAGGAGAAACGCTATCGCTATTCCGGGCAGGGCAGCGTGTGACATCGCGTCCCCCAGAAGGCTCTGCTTGCGCAACACGGCAAATGAACCGAGGGTGCCGCTGACAATTCCGAGGATTCCTGAACCGAGTGCGACGGTTCTCAGAGTGTAGTCAGTGAACAGATCACTAGGAATCATGTCACTTCGCTCCGCTGTCTATTTCCTGCATGGGAGTATCTGTATCGCTATCGTGTGTGAGGTAGGAGACTCTTCCGCCATAAGCCGCGCGGAGATTGCTTTCGGTATAGACATCCTCAACAGGTCCGCTCGCAATCCGCCTGACATTTAGCAAGGTGACCCAGTCGAAGTATTCCGGTACCGTCTGAAGATCATGGTGGACAACGACGACTGTCTTTCCCGATTCGCGCAGATCCCTGAGAAGTGAGATAATCGCCCTTTCAGTGGTGGCATCGACTCCCTGAAACGGCTCATCCATGAAATACACGCCCGCGTCCTGCACAAGAGCGCGAGCGAGGAAAACTCTCTGCTGCTGGCCACCCGAAAGCTGGCTTATCTGCCTGTCGCCAAAATCACCCATGCCGACTTTGTTCAATGCCTCCAGAGACAGATCACGCTCCCTGCGCGCAGGACGCCTTACCCATCCGAGGCTGCCGTAACGTCCCATCATGACAACATCGAGCACTGTCGTCGGAAAATCCCAGTCAACACTCCCGCGTTGCGGAACGTAGCCAATCTTGCGCCGCTGCTTTTCATATGGTAGCCCATAGATCAACACCGATCCGGCAGCAGGTGTCACCAAACCCATGATCGACTTTATGAGGGTCGTCTTACCGGCACCATTCGGCCCGACAATCGCCATCAGCACTCCGGCGGGGACTTCCAGATCGATATCCCACAAGACCGGTTTGTCTCGATAAGCGACTGTCAAATCTTCGACTTTAATCGCGAGATTACTGTCGGTCACACAATACTCTCAATCTATCGACTACGGGGTTGCGGTTCCTTGCCCGCAGACAGAGCATTTGCGATGGTCTCTACATTGTAAGTTACCATACCAATGTAAGTCCCCTCAAATGTCCCCGGGTTACCCATAGCATCTGAGAACAGCTTTCCACCAATCTTCACCTTGAAACCTTTGGCGGCTACTGCAGCCTGCACAGCTTCGATGCTCTTCGGAGATACCGATGATTCCACGAAAATGGCCGGTATTTTGTGATCCATTATGAATTGGGCCAGATTTTGTACATCCGCCGTCCCGGCTTCGGAAGCGGTGCTTATACCCTGCAATCCTCTGACTTCAAACCCGTATGCCCGCCCGAAATAACTGAATGCGTCGTGAGCTGTAATCAGAACCCGCTGCCTTTCCGGAACAGACTTTGTAAGCTTGTATACATAATCATGAAGTTCGGAGAGCTCAGTCAGATAACCCTCGGTATTGTTATCGAACATCACGGCAGCCCCGCGATCATATTCGATCAGGATGTCTCTGACCAGTTCAACCGCCATCATCCAGACCCTCACATCAAACCAGACATGTGGATCAAATGCGCCCTCAAACTGAGGCGATTCCAGAAGATGTGATTCCATGATTCTATCGGTCACAGCCACGGCCCTGACTTCGCCGCTCATCCTCTCAAACACCTCTGACATAGCGCCTTCAAGATGGAGGCCGTTGTAGAATATCACGTCAGCATTCGCCATCTTGCCAACATCACCGGCGCTTGCCTTATATGTATGCGGATCGACGCCCGGACCCATCAGCGCCGTAACATTCACGGCATCTCCGCCTATATTCTTGACAATATCAGCGATCATTCCTGTCGTCGTGACCACTTCTATTTTCTTCTTCTCTACCTTCTCACTCTTCTTCTCTTCTTCCTTCTTGCCACAGCCTATCAGTGATGTCAGAATCAGGATAGTCATCAAAATACCGAGCTTTTTCATCATATCGTCCTTTCCCGTGCACGATTCGTTGTGGATTCTCTTATACGGAGAATAATGCTAATATCCTTTGCGAAAGTCCACCAATTCTTTGTCAACAATCGAGATTCCTCGCGTGAACAGTGCCAATCGCCATAGTTCTCAGATCAGTAACACTGGAAACAGCCATGAGTTTAGAAATTTCAATCCGATGGAGACGGCTGGTCAGGCCCTCCTGAACTTGAGCAGATTCGCGCCGACAGACACGATCAAGTACAAGGCGCCTGCCAGCAATATGACCGTGGCTCCGGATGGAAGATCAGGGCCGTAGCTGATCGCCAGACCCGATGTCGTCAGAGTCATGCTCAGCAGGGTGGCTGCAATCATCGACTGCCAGAGGCTGCGAGTGAAATAACCTGCGATTGCAACCGGCAGTGTCATCAGTGCTATGACCATCACAATTCCGACAACCGTAACAAGCACCACCACGGTCAGAGCGGTGATACACAACAGCAGGAGATAATAGAACTCTACATTGATACCGCGAACGCGCGCGAACTCCTCATCGAAGCAAACCGCCTGGAATCGACTGTAAAACGCGATGCCTATCGCTATGACTACGATATCGAGCCCGGCCACCAGCCACAGGTCGGCCGTCGACACCATCAGGATATTCCCAAACAAATAGCTCATCAGGTCCTGATTGTATCCAGGTGTTTTCGCAATCAAAACTATACCGACAGCCATACCGATTGCCCAGATCGCACCGATCACAGTGTCTTCTCTCTCGCGCGCCTTGAGGCTGACCCATCCGATTATCAGTGCTGCCAGAAGTGCAGCGGCAACAGCTCCATACAGCGGATCCAGAAACTGCCACTTGTGGACAACAATCATATAGTGGGCCAGTCCGATCCCTCCCAGCACAGAATGAGAGATTCCTCCGGCGATGTATGAAATCCGTCTGGCGACCACATAAGTTCCAATTACTCCGCAGGCAATACTCGCGAGTATTCCTACCAGCAGAGCATTCTGCATGAAACTGAAGTTCAAGACTGCATCGAAGAACTGGGCCATGTTAATCTTCATCCCTGAGATGGCGATCATGGAGGACCATTTTTATGTCCTGACCATACATTTGGCTAAACACATTCCCATCGATTGCCGCAGTAGCATGCGCCGCAACCGTGCGATTGACGCAAACGACCTTTTCGACGAACTTGGAGACGAATGCAAGATCATGAGAAACCATCACAACGGTGATCTTGCTACTGAGCTTACGCAATATTTCATAAAGCTCCTGCTCCATCAGAAGATCAAGATTCACCATTGGTTCGTCGAGTAGAAGCAGATCGGGATCGCAGGCAAGCGCGCGCGCAATCAGAACGCGACGCCTCTGACCGCCGGAGAGTGATGCAAACGGGCGATCTATCTGTTCGACCATGCCAACATCGGAAAGCGCTGTGGCGGCAGTCTCGAGGTTGCACTTTCCGGATCGTCCGAATCTGCCACCGTTGCCGATACAACCCATCAGCACAACATCTCTGACATTGATCGGGAATTTTGGATCGAGTTGAGTGTCCTGAGGCATGTAGCCAATTCGTCTGCGCTCCTCGCGAGGAGATCGTCCGAAGACCCTGATTCTGCCCTCGGTCGGCTTAAGTAAGCCGAGAATCAGCTTGAGAAGAGTCGTCTTGCCGCCGCCATTCGGTCCAACTACCGATGTAAACTCCCCTTCCATAAGAGAAATGTTTACATCCTCAAGTACCGCAGGGCCACCGTAGGAGAAACCTACCCCTTCAATCTCAACAATCGCCTTCTTGCTTTCTGCATTCATATCAATTGACTCGCTCTATATGGGCTTGTTGAATAACCCCGGAGATCGTCACTGCGAGCAAAGCGTGGCAATCTCTGTGTGCTTTAAGTGTGCAAGCAGAGGCTGTGCCTCTGCGTTCTTCCATGCGATATTCACAGGAGCACAGCTCCTGTGTGCACTTTGATGCGACATAGAGATCGCCACGTCACTTCGTTCCTCGCGATGACGAATTTTGCATTGCATACGGCTTTTTCAACAGGCTCTATATACACTTACAGTTGCATCTGCCACCGGATCATCTCCCGCTCAGCGATTTCGCAATTATCATTGCCATCTTGATCATATTCGCCGAATAATCCCTTGCCAGCGGATCGAGTGTGACGACTTTGGCACCAATAGCCTCTGCAACCGCACTCGCAGCCGCAGTCGAGAACTGTTGCTGGACAAAAATCACCGAAACGCCGTCGGTTTCGGCGCGCTCGACAAGCTTCGCCAACTCGCCCGCCCCTGGTTCCTTGCCATCCTGCTCGATAGCAATCTGTTTCAGGCCGTATGCTCTGGCGAAATGCCCGAATGCAGGATGAAACACAAACAACTCCCTTCCGCGCACCGACTCGAGTATCCTCGAAACCTCAGCATCAACCGAATCAAGTTCCTTCACGAATGCATCGTAATTCGCCTCAAGGAACTCTCTCTTATCGGGCATGGCTTCTACAAGCGCATCGCAGATGCTTCTTGACTGAATTTTGACTAACGATGGGTCAAGCCAGATGTGAGGATCGAGGTCGCCATGATCGTGAGGATCATCAAAATCATGGTAAGAGTGACTTCCAATCTGCGAACGCAACTCTTTCGGGGTGTTAGCCTGCGTTTCGACGATTCTCAAATGCGGCATCATCTCTGTAATCTTGCCAATCAGCGCCCGCTCGAACGGTAGTCCGACAGTGAACAGAATGTCCGATCTGGACAAGTGTACCATCTGCTTTGGAGTCGGTTCATATGTTTCAGGAGATTGACCGGGACCGACCAGGACATTCACTTCAACAGTCGCTCCACCGATCTTATCGACGAAATATGCCTGCGGAAGGATGCTCGTCACAACTCTGACAGCGCCATCGGATGGTTCATCCGCATAAGCTGCCGGCTCCACGATCAGAGCGCAGACCGTTAGAATCACCAAAACTATCAAGCTGGTTACTATCGCACGACTGAGCACTGAATTCATTCCATCGTTATCCATTCTGCCGTTTCCTGTTCTGTCTCGCACATACAATATGCATCTCATGGCAATCGCCGCACTCTTCTATTGAGTGATCCTGCTCAAGCTCCGTGAGATGCTGCTTTTGATGCGGTGTCAGGATTCCGGTCCCACCGCAAAGAGGGCACGTACTGTCCAAAGCGGCGAGGACTGCCGACCTGATGAACTCCGACCTGTTCGGAATCCCCTTCATAGCATCCAGTAGCGCCTCATCAGCCTTGAATGTCACAACCTCAGGTTTGCTCTTTTTGCTTGAGCTCACTCGCTGCTCCTGATCCATAAGAGTTGAATTATCGTCATCAACCCGAATATTACTTTGTAATACTCGCCAGTCAATAACAATTCTCCGACCAGTCGGGTTCCCGCCTTGACAATGGCAGGTGCCCCTAGTGGAGCGGTGGATTGATCTTCATAGTATATCTTTGGACTTGACATCTCAAAGGTATCGCCCTATTCTTAGATTGATTTTGCCAAAAACGGCAAGCTGTCTCTGTCGGCAGTCGGAACTTGCAGGGGATGTACACGAGCCACGTTCACATCTACTGATGGTGAAAGCTTTTGGTACGTTCACACTTAATGGAAACGACTACAGTTGTCCGAGGGGCATGTAGTCCAGCCGGACGTCATCCTTGGTCTTGGATTGGTCTGAGCTAAAGATGGGAGGCAAGGATGAAGATCAAGAAACGGGATGCACTGATCCTGTGGCGATCAGCCTGTGCCTTGATATTTGTGTTTTCCACTGCAGAATTATATGCGCAGGCCGACCATCCTAATTGTCTGATTTTAGGACACGCATTCGTCACTTTGGGGGATGGAAGTTCCAATCTGCTTCGGGGGCAGGAAATACTCCTGTTAGAGAGATCGACACAATATGATGTGGACGAAACAACGATGGAAGCAATACTACTCAAATACAAGTTGTTCTTGGACAGCATGTTGATCGAGGCAAACAGTGTCGTGGATTATTCAGCAGACCTGGCACTAGTGTCCCGTCAACATGATATTATTGGGCATGTCATTGACTTCCGAAATTGTTTGCGCTATATTTGTGCAAACAAGGAGGTGGTCGATGAAAAAGTACATCGTTCGATTATCGAAGGAG
>Ga0180009_10007666_pt1 | contig 10948 bp, 13 predicted proteins | sample OS_PC_MetaG_FD_123537 | JGI IMG/M metagenome (GOLD analysis project Ga0180009, IMG submission 123537) | Groundwater microbial communities from the Aspo Hard Rock Laboratory (HRL) deep subsurface site, Sweden - OS_PC_MetaG | ecosystem: Environmental > Aquatic > Deep subsurface > Groundwater... | reverse complement strand
TCTGAATCCATGGATCCGAAATCAAAATCAAGCGCCCAGTCTAGAAGCATGTCCGGCCATTCAGAGCTACCCTTTACCGAGCCTTTAGCCGAAGCCCTTATATCCGAATATGTTCCTCCGGCAAATAAGACAACTTTTTTTGTTGTATCCCGATGAAAGAAAAAGTCTTTGCACAGGCCTACGCTAACTTGCTGTTCTGCATATTTGGCATCAGAATCAGTCACAGTTGTGTTTGTACTGGCCGTGGGGAAAAAAGGCGGATTATGTCGTATTTTATCGATCTTAAACTTGCCTGTGCCCCGATAGCGGGCATCCGTAAACAAGGACCATCCCTTAAAAGAAAAGAGAGTCGCGCTAACGCCTCCACCCCTTAAGAAAACATTGTCAGCGCGTAATGTTGTTTGCAGTCCCAGCTCATCTGAGATAAATTTTATATTGTTCATTACCCCGAGATCCGCATATAGTTCTATAAAATCGGCAAATGAACACAGCAGTTTTAAACTAAAAAATTGGCCTTCTATGGCTAGGGGCGAATCACCGATAGTTGAGTTTACTTTTCTTTCTTCCAGCAAGCTGATACTTACATCTATCCTCTCTTGAATATTAAAAACCTTTTTGTCTATATAAGGTCTTGCTTTTAGTTCGCTAAACAAAGGATCAAGTTCTTTTTCGCCTTCAGCCGGAGCCGTTAGGATACGGGTGGGCAAATTAATCGGCGCAGCCACGGCGGGTATGTTAGATGAAGAGAATATTGAGATAAAACAGCTGCATAATATTAAAAGGGTTGCCTTCTTCATTTAGAGCCTAATTTTAGCACTTTCAAAGCCAAAAATCAAAAGAAAAGCTGAATTATCCTTATCCCCCCCCTGCTGATTTGCCCTTGTAAAGTGAAACACAGAGGGGCAGGCACGCGCAAATCAAAGCGCTTGGCAATGTCCTGTGCATCCTCTTGCTTTTCTAACCAGTTAAAACGCAGGGGGGCCTATGGCTTGCAATATTATTATATATAAGGTATACTTTAATAATTTTAATATACATGAAACTGTTAACTATATAACACTATGAAATATAATAACTTACAACAACTAATGATATTGGTTATATTACTGGGGCAGATTTTGCCGCCTGGGGTCTGTTTTGGTTATGATTTTAGCATAAAAGATGGCCATGACACACTAGCCCCTAACCTTAACATCAGCCATAAGGCCTTAAAAGCCATATTTAAAGACATTCCTTTAGGCATTAGCCAAGCTGCTATTTTCATGGATTTTCCGGCCCAAGAGTATTTTATAAAAAGCCGCGATTCAGATGAGGTGTTCAAGATACAGATAGAACAGGCCACTGAAAGGGATTTAGATATATGGTTTAAAAAACAAAGGCATTTCAAAAGAAAACGATGGAACCGGACGATTAAATTTTTGACGCAATATAAAACCAAAGAACAAATTGTTTTTATTAAAGCCACCTATAAGGGTGAGATTATAGGCTTATCCATTTCAGATGAAGAGCTACTTATTCAGTCCGGGGTTCCGCTAGCACCGGTTTTATACGGCCGCATTGTAGAAGTTGATAAGGATTGGAAACTTCATGGTATCGGCAAACAGCTTTTAGCTGCCAGTCTTAGCGTAAAACCCAATCTAGCCCAGTGGTCAATGTTGGATTTCAGCTCAACCGATTCCGTAAGGTTTCTAGGTAGTTTGGAAGGTAACACCATCGCTGGCCGGGATGCATTTATTTATAATTATCTTTCTAAAGCCAGGGTAAAAGAATTATTGCGTAAGGACGAAAAAAGACAAGCTGATTTAAAGCAGTTGTATATTACTCAAGAAGCAAGGCCCAAAAGTTTACCAGAGCAAATCAATGCCTTAGAAGCTGAGATTAAACGCTTGCTAGAAGAAAGTAAGGGCAAGCTCACAAAGCAGATTAGGCAGTTGAAAGATAAACTGTACTTAACCGATTTAAAAAGTAAAACCGCAGAATTCCAAACACTATGCAATGACCGAGAATTGGATGCTTCCCGGGATGGGGTAGTTTCTCAAGGCATACGCTATTTAAGAATAAGCCATAAAGATTTATACTCTCGCGATATCGAAATCCCAAAAGACGAAACTATTGTTTTAGGGTCTACAAGTTATAGTTATTGTCGGGCCGGTGTTGTTACCTGGACAAAAGATGGCAAGAGATTTATGTATATCCTCCATGATGCTTGGCACAATCTTTATAGATATATAAATCATAAAGTAAAAGATTTAAAGGAAGAAAACGCCCAAGACATAAAGATTGTAATCCACGGTAGCTTTGATGAATTAACGGATCGCAGGACTTTAAACCCATTATTTATGAATATACAAAGTACTTTTTATTTTAAGGATCATGAGAAAGGACAAAAGACTGCTATTGCTCTTCTTAAACTTCATCTTGCCGATAAGTTAAAGATTTCGCTGGATAATATCGCCTTGGACATAAAAGAAGATGATAAAACCCGAGACATAGACATAACAACAGTTGTTGCCACAAAGCATGGTGTAGCGATTCATTACATAAAAGATGATTCTAAAGACAGATTTGTTCTATGGGGTGATGAGTCTTTATCGCTTCGGGATAATAGGGGTAGAATTATGCCTTCGGATGCAGAAATACGGAATAATTTAAAGAAATACAATGTACTGACAAAATATTTTCTCGGAGTTAGAATGGAAGATATTAAGAGAGACTGGGTATATTCCAAAACGCTAATAAACCAATCTATATAAACAGCCTATTTGCGTTCGATGATATTAGAAAATGATGTTAAACTATCCAGTTTTTTCTTCATCATATCAATACCGCGTTTGATTTTCTTAACATCTGTTGACGTGCCGCGTAATTCTGTAGAGACCGAGGATATATTTTTAGACGTCAGGTCAAACTCTAAATAACGCTTAACATCCTTAAGATTGTCAATCAGGCTTTGCAGGGCTTCGTCTGTTTTATTGGTCTCATCGGCAAACTGGCTAAACGTCTTTTCTTCCTTATCCCTGTTTTTCATTCCTTTTTTTCGCAATACTGATTTTTTTATTGATTCTAACTCCTGCAGCCAATCGGCAAAATACAGCTCTCCCCGGCTGCGGATATGACGGCTTGTCTTGGATAATGTCTCGGCCTGGGCCTTTGTGTTTTTAATCTCAGTGACATATTCCTCGTAGGCGGTTTTAAGTTCTGTTTCGTCCGCACCCTTTTTCTTGCCGAGCTTGGATAAGGCATCTGCCTTTTCTTCCATGGCATCAAGCTGGCTTGCCATATTAGCCATCTCTTCGCGTATATCCTTAGGCTGGGATTTTGGGCATACAGGCATTGCCTCCTGGACTGTTTTCCCGTGCATCATCGGTTCTCCCTGCATTATGGATTCTGTCCTGCACTCTGTTTCTTCTTCCATTTCTTCTGGCATCATCATTTGTTCTGCGGTGTCTTCTTCCATTTCTTCTGCGGGCATTTCCTGGGTCATCGTTTCTTTCTGTTCAATAATGATTTCTTCTGTTACTTCTGTAACCACAGGAGTTGCCCCCTGCGCATACACACCCGGCACGCAAAACATAGCTATGGCCATAAAAACTAAAATACCCATTAATTCCTTTCTCATTAGTGCCCCCTTTTATTTATAAACCCTAATTACCAATATTATCAATGTTCTTATATTTTAATATTATAGCTTAAAATGTGCAAGGGCTTAATAAAATTATCCCCCCAACAAAAAAACCCCACATTTGGTGGGGCTTTTATGGTGTTATCTATAATTTTATTACTATCTATTCTTGACTCTTAATATTCACATTAATCGCACGCGGACCTTTGGGCGATTTTTCTACGTCAAACTCAACATCGGCATCTTCGCTTAAGGCATCAAATGATGTGCCGACCACGCTATTCTGGTGAAAGAACACATCGCGGCCATCTGTATCACTGATAAAGCCAAATCCTCTGTCCCGCACAAGCTTCTTTATTTTGCCTGTATGCATTTTTTAGGCCTCCTTGAAAAATAAGGCCTGGCGTTGTAATCACCAGGCCTTGTTGTCGTCTGGTTATAATTTAACTACATTTGCAGCTTGGGCGCCTTTTGGTCCCTGTTGAACTTCAAACTCAACAGCCTGACCTTCTTCTAAAGACTTATAGCCATCACCCTGAATTGCGCTATGATGCACGAATACATCTTCACCTGACTCAGGCGTAATAAATCCATAACCTTTCTGGTTATTGAACCATTTTACTGTTCCTTTTACCATTTCTGTTACCTCCTTCCAATCTTACTATAATAAATAAGCATATAAAAAAACCGCAAGGCTTCGTCTTTCCACCTTACGGCTAAAGATTTTTACACCTCATTTACTACGGCAGTAAGTATACAGGAACAAGGATTATTTGTCAAGTAATTTGAAAAAATAAAAAAATCTCTAAATCAGAAGGGATTGTTAGCCAAATACCAGAGGGCGATGCTTACCGGCTGCCTTTTTTCCAGTTCTCCGTCGATAAACTGCTTTATTTTGGGTTTAGGGACAAGTAATACCTCGATCTGTTCTGCCGGCTCCAAGGCTTGTTTGGGGTCTTGATTACGGAGGTCTTTTTCGTCTATCTCCATAAACACGATATTGGCCTGTTCTTGGGTCATGGAAGGATTAAAGGCCAGGTCCGGGCTTATGAATTTAATCTGGCCGCAGTAGCCGGTTTCTTCCTGCAGTTCTTTTTGGGCTTCTTTTTCGATATCGCCGGCATGGGCCAGCCCGGCCGGAAAGCCGATTACCGTATTATTTATCGCGGGCCGGAACTGTTTAATCAGGACATACTGTTCCGAGGGCACAAGCTTGGCGATAACAATAACGATCTTGGCCGTATTTTTTCTTTCGATTGCCTCCCAGACAATATCTTGCCCTTTTTGATTGGTAAAAACGAGCTCTTTGAACTTAAGCCATTTGCCTTCGAATAATACCGCTTCTGATTTCTTTTTCATCGGAATATTATTTTAGATTATCTTTTATTGCTACGCAAGCGGCGGGTGAATTTAAGCAGCTTTACCGGGCCCAAGGCCATGCACGCACGTCGTTTGAATCCGTTTTTCTGGCAGAGGGTATTAGCAGCCTTCATTTTATCTGTAGTGCAAAAGTTAACGAGCCGGTACTGCTTGTCTTCGCAGAATTTGATCGCATTTACAATGAGTTTATGCCCCAGGCCGATACCCCGGAATTCCGGCGATACGAATATGCGTCTTAATAAAGCGGTATTCTTATCATCCTCTTTTACCGCGATCGTACCGACTACGCTATTGCCGACTACGGCCACCAAGAATATATCTTTTTTGCCGCCGTAATTAGCTTGGATATCGTTTATATCGATGGCCGAATAGGTTTGCTGTTCCAGCGGAAATTCCTTTTTCAAAACTGACGTGATTAGCTTATGTACTTGGGCCTGGTCTTCTTTTTCAAATTTTCTGATTTTTACATCCATTTTAAACCGCTCGCTTTCGAATTATATTTTTTACCATTAATGCCGGTATATTTTCGGTCACGATGACATGCCCGATTCGGGTGGGTAAGACCATCCGAATTTTAGCGTGAATAAACTTTTTGTCCCGGTAAAAAGCGCCTAAAACAGCCTTAAAATCAGCCTGCCTTGCCCTTACCGGCAGCTGCATGCTCTTGAGCAGGCCTTCTATGGTGTTAAGGGTTTTAGGCCCTAATAGGCCCAAATTCAGGGCGATTTCTGAGGCCGCGACCATGCCGATACTGATTGCCTCTCCGTGGTTAAGCTGGCTGTATTTTGTCGCTGCTTCTAAGGCATGGCCGATAGTATGGCCAAAATTAAGTATGGTTCTTAAGCCCTTGGTTTCTTTTTCATCGATCTCGACAATCCTGGCCTTTATCCGGCTGGCGGCGCAGATGACATGAAGTAGACACCCTGCATCTAATCTTAGCAGCTTATTATAATTATTACTCAAAAATGCAAACAGCTTTTTATCGGCAATCACCCCGTATTTTACAAGCTCGGCCAAGCCGCTTTTTATCTGTCTTTTGGGCAGGCTCTTAAGCAGATCAATATTGGAGTAGACAAGCCGCGGCTGGAAGAATGCACCGACTAAGTTTTTACCAGAAGGCAGGTCAATCGCGGTCTTACCTCCGATAGCGGAATCGACCTGGGCCAGTAATGTAGTGGGAATCTGGATGTAGTTTACTCCGCGTTTATAGGTAGCGGCAACAAATCCGCACAGGTCTCCTACTACTCCCCCGCCTAAGGCGATGAGGAAAAGACGTTTTTTTGTATCGAGTTTAGATATCTGCTTTATTACCTTTATGGATTCAGATATGGACTTGCTTTTTTCCGAGTCTTTTACGTGGATAAAATGGGATGATACCTTTGCTTTGTTTAAGGCAGAACGTAAATCACGACCGTAGAGTTTGGCTATATTGGAGTTGGTAATAATAACCGCATCTTGGCCAAGATGCATTTTCTTAATATGCTGGATTAAAGGTTTAAACCCCTTGTTTACAATCACAATCGGGTAACTGCGTTCTTTTAAATTTAGCTTTATTGTTTTTGTCATCTAAGCACTCTCCACACAAACCACAACAATACATATATTATAATTATGCCGTAGCGTTCAAGGCGCATATACTTTAGGGCCCAGCGATTGGGTAAGATCCCTAAAAGTATACGTGAGCCGTCTAAAGGCGGGATGGGAATCAGATTAAACGCCCCGATCATAATATTAACTAAAAGAACAATACTTAAAAAATACGATAACAAGCCGTTGCTTATAAGCCCGGAATTTAAGATGATAAATACAGCCCCGGCGGTAATAAAATTTGCCAAGGGACCAGCGGCCCCTACCCATATTATATCTTTTTTTGGATTATGTAAATTCTGAAAATTTATGGGTACGGGCTTGGCGTACCCTATGGGTATGGCGCCTAACATCAACAGCGATAACGGCAGAATAATCGTGCCGAATAAATCAATATGGGCTAACGGATTCAATGTTAACCGGCCCATGTGCTTGGCTGTATTATCACCGCGTTTATAGGCCGCAAATCCATGTGCATATTCATGCACAACCAAGGCGATCAGGAATGCCGGCAGTCTTATAAAAAAACCTAAAGCTAGCGCATTGTCAGCGGCCATATTAATTTAGTTCTTTTATATATTCGACTTTGATCAGCGGATATTTGGAGCGTTTGCTTGCTTGTTTCTGACCCCAGATTTGGACTTCTGAATCTACATAGTTATCCAGGTTTATATTCTCGCTTTTTAAATAGCAGATGGTTTTCTTGTTCTGGATTAATTTATGGGTACCTTTTTGTCGGAAGGCGCGGCCTGACTCTGTTACTTTTCCAGTGAATAACGCAGGTTCATCCGGCTCGAGTTTGTGCTGTGCTTTTAAAAGTTTCTCTATGTCAACAATGCGTTTTTGGGCAATACCAGCTTGCAGGGTTTCGGGGAACTCAGCGACAATACGTTTATATTTTAAGAGGGCCAGGTCTTGGCTGATATCATTCTGCTCAAGCAGTTGCGCCTGGTCAAAAAGCATCTGGACCTGTTGGGAGGCTTCTTCTTTCTGCCTGAATAGAGAAGCTGGCCCGTGTCTTTTTACATATTGTTTGTGCACCCAGGCTGCGCAGCTATCATTAAGCGGATAGATTTCATACCAGTCTCCGCTAAGGCTGATGATCTCAACCGCATCTTCTTCATTCAGCTGACCGAGTACATTGTACTTGGTGCCCTGTCCGGCCCTTACATTTACGCGGTTGGCGGTAATCTGTCCTTTTAGGCCGCTGACTGAATCCACATATTGACGATGCACATACGCCCGGCTATTACGCGGTAATTTAATCTTGATCCAGTCCTGCTCTTGGGCCTGGGCAAGTACAAGCTGATCCTTATCCAGCTGGATTACAATCTCAAAGTGCTGGCTGGGACCGCTGCGCACATTCACAGAGTCGGCGGTAATGATGCCGGTAAAGCTATCTTGTTCTGCGCAAAAAGCCGGTTGCAGAATACAAACAAGACCGATACAGATAAAACAAAACACAACGCAAATACTTAGCCTATTCATTTGTATGCCTTGGATTGGTGTTATTTGGAAGTAGTTTTTGAACCTGCTTTTGTCTCTGGCTTTGCCTTTGCTTCAGCGCCCGGAGTTGCCGCAGCTGGAGCACCGGCTTCACCTTCTTTGGCTACAGCAGCTTTCTCTTTCTTCAGCTTCATGCGCACTATTTTTTGTTTAGGCAGGCCAAAGGTTGAATCTTCTTCTGTCCACTTGCCATCTTCTTTTAGTTTTTGTAGACGTTCTGCACGTTTGGGTACACTTCGATGTGTGTTCCCTTTTGCTTCGCCTAAGCTGGGATGAATCGACATTGTACTATGTTCTCCTTTCTCTGGTCATTATGACTTTCCAAAAAAGCGTACCAAACAATCTTTGTAACGCTTTTTGAAATCTTCGAGCTTTTGCTGGGCGGTAATCTTATCGTTATATATATCAGAATACACAACGTAATAATTACCTATTTTCTGCACAAACCCGCTAACGCCGTCTTCTTTTAGGCGTTCCACCTCTTTATTTGCATAACCGTTACTGGAGTAAGTTACAAGTTGTATTGCGTATCCAGCCTCGGCTGTTTCGCGTTCTTCTGGAGCGGGATTTTTCTGTTCTATTTTTGGGGGTTCTATCTTAATGCTTGCAGCCGGTATCATGGCCCGGTCCGGTTGCGGTTGTCTTTTAGCCGGCGTTGCTGTTACGGCCTGTTTGGCGCTGTTTATCTTGGCCAGATATTTTCCGCGTTCAATCCCAAAAACAAAAAAGGACAGGTTTACCATTAATGTCGCAATGATGAATACAATCAGGGCATCATAAGCAATGGAAATGCCTGTTTTATAATTATTTGAAAATAAGCCCTTCTTAAAAGTCGTGGTTGCCTGTTTATTTTTAATACCAGAGAAGAGTTCTGGCTGAACCTCCCTGTTCTTGTAGGACATCAAGATACCTCCTGTATCTAGTAATATAATATAATGACTTTAAACAACATATATTATAGCAAAAAAACAAAAAAACACAATATTTTTTTTGCCGCATTTAAAGCTAATTATTTAACTTAACATTATTTATTAATGCGGGATAGCTTGAGGTGTTTTGTCGGTAAGTCGCGGATTATTGGACAGAGGCTGACGTTTTAAGCCATTTTTTAATTTTGAGTAGAATTTTTTTATCCTGAGTATAAGAATAAGCCTTGGTTGTGTTTGTTTTATGCTCGATTAGGATGGCGTGCTTGACCAAATTTTTTAACGCTTTTTTAGTCACTTCTTTTGTCAGCCCGACCCAGCCGCTGATCCCGGTAATAGTATCAATAGACCGCGGATTTTCATTGAAGAACTTTATGATTTTTAAATGAGCATCTTGGCTTAAAATCTTTTCCAGACCCATGCGTTTTTCTCTCCTTGAAATATTTTGTTTCGGGAACGTTTTATTACGCGGACAAAGGCATCTACGATTACCGGATCAAATTGCTCCCCACTGCATTTAACAATCTCGGAGACGGCCTGGGCAATGCTCATCTTTCTTCGGTACGGTCTTTTGGACAGCATGGCTTCAAAGGCATCGGCTACGGCCAGGATGCGTGAGCCTAAGGGAATATCATCGGCCCTGAGACCGCTGGGATATCCTTTGCCGTCATATCGTTCGTGATGATAAATAATTATCGGTAACACGGCTTTTAATCTGCCGCCGATGGGACGGATGACCTGCGTTCCTTTTAGATGCTGTTCGCGGATGATCTTGTAATCCTTGCCGGTTAATTTGGTGGTCTTGCGTAGTATCTTCTGGGGCATGCCCATTTGGCTTACATTATGCAATAAAGATGAGTAATATAAAATACGCATCTGGTCTGATCTAAGTTTTAGTTCCATGCCGATAGACATGCTCAGGTTAATAAATATGCTTGTGCGTCCAAAATGTTCCGCAGCGCCGGAGCTCAGTATGGAAGCCAGGGCCTGTATACTGTTTAAGGTTAGTTTTTCCTGCTCATCATAAAGCTGGGCGTTCTTTATGGCGATTACCGATTGCTCGGCCAAGGTGGTTAGGATTTCGCGGTCGAAAATTCCGAACGGCTTATTATCCAAACGGTAGGATACGCTGATTGTGCCGATAATATATTCCTCGGCAACCAAGGGTACGCACATATACTGAGGCCGGACAATGGTCTTACCTGATTTTACAACATGACCCGGCACGCCTGTCCCCACCCGCAGCGAAGATTGCCGTGCACTTTTATTAGCCAGATCTACAGTTGCATGCGGGATAAGGAACTTTTTCTGTTTATCTAAAAGCATTATTGAGCATCGCCTGGCCCTTAACACCTGCAGTGTAAGCCGGGCAATTCGCGGCAGGAGTTCATTGATTTCTAAGGTAGAGCCGATGATGCGGCTGATTGTATGTACGGTGGACAAGGCAATCGTTTTGGGTCTTATCGTATCATACAATTTAGAAAGCTCGATATCTTTTTGAATACTTTCGATGGTTGTGCACGTAAAGTAATAAAGCATGCCTAATAAATCCGGGGCAATCTGGTTTTTAAGATTTAAAAGGCACAGATAACAATACATTTGACCGCTGCGGGATATGGGGACGCAATATACATATTTACCGTTTGCAAGCGTTAGCTTCTGAGGCCGGCGTGTTTTCCTTGCTTTCGGTATTAACTCATTAATTGTTCTAGCGTGAGTTTTTGCCGCTTCTTTATTGCCGAGTGTATAATTGCGGTAATCGAAATTATTGTTGTCGGGATTAGGAATAACCAGCCAGATGGCCGGGCCAATAAGTTTTGAAAATGACTCTACCTCTTGCCTCCAGCTATGATGTTCAATAAGACTCTTGAACAATTCTTTTTGATTGGAGATGGTCATGGAATGGTTGGCCCCTAAATTTTAGGAT
>Ga0180009_10007665_pt1 | contig 10949 bp, 13 predicted proteins | sample OS_PC_MetaG_FD_123537 | JGI IMG/M metagenome (GOLD analysis project Ga0180009, IMG submission 123537) | Groundwater microbial communities from the Aspo Hard Rock Laboratory (HRL) deep subsurface site, Sweden - OS_PC_MetaG | ecosystem: Environmental > Aquatic > Deep subsurface > Groundwater... | reverse complement strand
TTTTTAACTTCTCCAAGGGCTGTTTTAGCATTTTTTACTTTTACTTCATAAACCTGGATTTCTTCAGGCCGGGTTCCTTTTTTTAATTCATCCAGTTTTGCCTCTTGTATCTTGATGCTGGCTTCTGCCTGATTAAGCTGGGCAGCAAGATCAGAGTTGTAAAGCTGGGCCAATGATTGGCCAACAGCAACGTGATCTCCCACTCTTACTCCTGTCCAGACAATTCTGCCAGAAGTTTCAAACGCTAAATCAACACTGCTGGCTGGCTTCACCTTCCCTGTCACGCTTACTTCCTGAATAATATCGCCTCTTTCAGCAAAAGCAAATTCATAATTCGGCGTCGTGCTTCTGGTAGAAAAAAAATATACTGCAGCAGCAATGATTATAACTGCGACAGCGACAATAATATAAATTTTAATTTTCTTATTCATATATATAAATATAGCAATATTAGATTTTAAATTCAACTAAATCCCCTTCCTTTACGATATATTCTTTGCCTTCGGTGCGGACCAGGCCTTTTTCGCGCGCTTTTTGCCAACTTCCTGCATTAATTAAATCATCAACATCTATTATCTCTGCCTTAATAAATTTTTCCCTAAAATCAGAATGGATTTTTTCCGCAGCATCCAAAATATTTGTATCTCTTTTAATTTTTGTCGCCCTTGTTTCCTTGCCGCCCTTAATAGTGTAAAAAGTGATCAAATCAAGAGTGTAGTAGCAAAATTTGATAATTTCATCAATGGAAACCGGCTTTTCTTCAATCATAAAAATCCTAGTATCCGAATTAAATAAATACACTGTCGGCTTATTTATATCGGCTTCTTTTAATTCCTCTTCAATTATTTTAATATCTCTTTGAGGATTAACCGATCCTTCAATATGAGCAACATTCTCGTCTCTAAAACTTCTCACGACTTCAACTAAAATATCCGCCTCTCTGATCTTTGCCAAGAATTTATTCCCCAAACCCTTTCCTAGATGAGCATTTTTAACCAAACCAGCGATATCAATAAATTCAATTGTGGCAGGGGTAATTTTTTCCGGCTTCAAAATTTCATTCAATTTATCCAATTTTTCGTCAGGCACTGCTACCACTGCCACATTTGGCTCAATGGTAGTAAAAGGAAAATTAGCAATATCCACCTGTTTTTTCGTAAGTGCCTTAAAAAGCGTGGATTTTCCCACATTGGGCAGGCCGACAATTCCAATAGATAAAGACATGGTAACAATATAACAAAATTAAGATATAATTAAACTTTATTTTATTTCAATACACTCCACATCCCCGGGTCTTCTCCGCCGTCGAACTTAAAGATTGCGACCCCGCGCACGCCCAATTTGCGCGCTAATGCGACTTTGTCGGCAATTGCCTGGCTGTCGCTCCATGTCATGTAATTAAAAGGCAAATCGGTTGTTATTTGCGAGCCCGCATTCTGCGCGATCGTTGTGGAAACAGCAGTTGCTTGCTGTGTCAATGTAGCTTCGTCATCCGCAGGAGCAGGCTCAAGCAATTTAGCATCATAAGTGAATCCGATTTCATTCGCGCTAGTGCGAGTGGGAGTGATGCCGAGCCGCTCAGCAATATCTGTTGCATATCCCGGATTAAATGGCCAGAGAACCTTGTATTGATATCCAGAACCAGGAACCGGCGTTACTGTGTACTCGTAGCCATATGTTGGTATGCCGATAATAAGCTTGTTGCGCGAGATTGTCTGAGCAGCCAGTGTGACAAGATTTTCAACCCATCCTGGGTCTGCAACCGGCGCGTACGGCGCTGAACGTGCATTGTTAAGGCGCACGTTAATAGTGCCTTGATCGTAAGCCATAATCTCCACGCGGTCACAATATTTGTTCATTTCAATAAAATCATTGGCATAATCAGTTGCGTCAGGAGGAATGGTCGCGCCTGGACTATAACGATCTTCAAGCGGCATGCGCGCCTCAATTGTGCAGTAAACCCATTTGTTTCCCATGCGCTGGTAAAGACCCTTGAGAAAAGTTGAGAAATAATTCATTGTCTCATGTTTTTTTGCTTCAAAATCAATATCAATGCCATCAAATCCGTTTTGTTTTACTGTATTCGCTATTTCATCTTCCAGAGCTATGCGGGTAGTGGTGTTGCTGAGAATTCGATGTATTGTGTCTCCGTTTCCCCACATAACCGTCGGAATAACACGGACTTTTGCGGCCTTGGCTGCTGCAATAAAAGATGTCCATGGTTCTTGCGATAAATTCGCGGTGTCAACGAGTGTGCCGTCGGATTTCATTGTGTAGCCAAACGGCATCACGCTTGTAAGTTGCGATAGATGAGGAAGAACATCAAGTGTTCCGGTTGCTGAGCGCCAATAAGGGATCCAGCCGGAGATCTCGAATGCTCCGGTAGCGGGAGCAGTAAGCACTGCACCAAGTGTTGCGGGATTTTTCGGGTAGGTGGTGGCGCTCTTTAGCGCGGCCCGCGTTCTCGGCCCGTAAATGCCATACCCTTGCGTAGCCGAACCCGAGCAGATGATATTTTGGCTGCATTGGAATTTTTTCACGGCGGTTTGCGTGAGCGGACCAAAGAAGCCGGTGTTATAGCCTTTGGCAAGATAGCCCTGGGAGATGAGTTCATTTTGGAGAGCCACGACGTCGTTTCCTGAGAGTCCGAGCGAGAGTGAGCGTACCGCTGCAAAAGCGTTCGCAGGCATAAGAAAAAATAGTAACAGAAAGAGGAACGGAATTACTATAGGAATCCAAGCGCTGGGATTTTTTATTATTGAATTCATAAATTTATTTTTGAATTTTTGGCAAATCTTTTATTTTCATATTTATAAACTACCTAATTGTCGATTTAGTTCTCGTTCAAGCATGGCCGGAAAATCACTAATAATGGCTTGCTGATCAAGTGGTAAAAAAGCGCCGAGTTCTCCTCGGAAATTTATCTTTTTTGCGTCTCCAAGAATTTCAGTTTTTAATTCCGTCAGCCGCTTCTTTTGCTCAGAAGAAAGCATGCTCTTACGCATAATAAAATAAAGGTCGTAAAAGTCGCGGGGTTTTTTGCGCTCACGCAGAGCTTGAATTTTTTCATCAACTAGTTCGCTCTGAGGCAAATGCAGTAAAGTATAAGTGGGCACAAAATCATTAGCTACGCTATCAACTTCTCCTTTAATCTTTCTTCCATTGCGAGCTGATATATTAATCTCTACTCCCACGGGCTGATAATCCAAAACTTTAAGAGTTGCTACGCCGAAATAGCCTTCTTTGGTTTCTTCTGATTTCTCTCCTAGCTCAACTTGAATTCCAGCACGACCTATCTCGACTAACACCTTAACAAACTGATCCTCTATAAATTTTTTTAACTCATGTTGTTGAACTTCAAATAAAGAGAAATCTAAATCTTCGGAAAAACGAGGGCTGCCGTAAATAATACGCAAAGCTGTCCCGCCCTTAAAGAGTATTTTTTCTGCGTCTGGAAGTTTATATAGCTCGCTTAAGAAAACATGCTGAAAATATTCCCGAACAATATTTGGAAATACGCTTGTATGATACTGGCGCGCTAATTTTTCCAGAGTTTCATTAGAAATCATTTTAGCGTGCTTTTGATTATGCTTATTAATTTTTTGTTTCCAAAGAGCGCGGCGTAACGCAGGGCCTTCTCTGGATTGATTTTTTCTTTATTGTAACGAGAGATCGGCTTCAGTTTGTTAAGCATGCGGAAATAATTTATGTCAACAAATGCCTTTTCCGCATCCGCAATTTGAAAACTAAATCCTTTTTCTTTTTCTGTTGTATAGCCAGTGAAAGCAGACTTTCTGATTTTGCGGTAAGAATATACTTTGCCAAGTGATTTGAACCTGCGTGTTGCCTTAGTTGTCACAGAAGTAATCTCATAAACCGTCTCTGGAATAATTCCATAATAAGACAGAGCAAACTCTAATGAGATATATGATGGAGGATAGATTCGATTGGCTATATATAAATCGGGAATCTCTTCATCAGATAATTTGTAAAGTCCTCGCTTAATACTCACAATATCTCCCCTTTTTTTTAAGCGATGGATCAGGAACCGGGAGGCAGTTTTAGACCTGCCTAAAAACCTCTGAACATCAAGAGGTGTAAATAGTTTGATGTTTTTTCTCTTTATTTCTCGTTCAAAATCTATCCATTTCATAAAGTTAGCACTTTATGCTAATTTACCAAAACGGCACTAAAATATCAAGTCCAGCTCCTATTTTTCCACAAGGGCCTCGTTTCTGCTCTTTTCGAGCAATTCCTTGTATCTCTCGCTGTCCGGCTCTGGCAACCTGATTATGAAGCTGAACGGAAGCGCCTTAATGCTACTACTTTCCCTTATTCCATACCTGATTGTGTTCACACTGTCCCTATACTTAACATGTTCCTAATTTAACAGTTTCTTAATAAAAATAAAAGTAATAAATAATTAACTCGTTATTATACGAACTCTTATTTTTATTATACCATCTCACTAGAGTTAGAGAAAGAAGTGGCTAAATAAAAAGCAGGTTTTAAGACCTGCTTTATTTTTCATTTTTCTTGGATAAATCCGCCGTGATAAATCAGTTCATAGACCTCATCGTTTATGTAGAATATTTTTTCAGTTCCAAAGAAATTCCATAAGTTTCCTTCAGTTCTATTGATATATTTAAAGTTTTCTTTATAGAAACTTTTAGGCCCTCTTAAAATTTCTATCTCGCTGGCTTGCCTCAAGGCTTTTCTGAGAAAAGAATATATTTCTTTTGCGGTTGGAGAATCAGAAGTAATTCTTCCATAATAGTTCATTGCCCAGATAATTTTTCCATCTTTCCATACTATTTCCTCTCCAATAAAGGGATTGTAGCCGAAATATCTGTCTCTGTATTTGAAATTACCTTTTTCGTAAGTTAATTCTTTACTTCCATCTTCAAGAACTTTCTCGCCACCTTCACCACTACTGGCATAAGTGTTGATTTTTGCCTTAACAAGAAATTCTTCCAGTATTTTTTGGTCCACACTATCCTTCTTTACTTTAAAGAAATTATTTGAAGCCCATATTTTTCAATCTCTTCTTTTGGCCAGAAAGGTAGTTTATTAGGATTAATCTTCAAAACGTAGCCCACTTTCTTTTCCAAGACTCTACCGGTATATTTTTGGGTTTCTGGATTCCATTCCTCTAAAATCAAGATATCCCCTATTCTGCATTCAAAATCATTCAATCTTAATTCAAAATTCTTATCACCAGCCAAGATTGATCGAAAATATACTGGCCAGACTTTCTTTCTAATCTTCACAGTTTTTCTCCTTTCTTAAGGTTCGTTCTACTTTAATTCGTAGCATATTTTATTTAGAAAAGTCAAACAAAAAACCGTTCGAGAAGCTTTACAAATTCAAACCGAGATGATATGAATTTAAATAGAATTTCCTTAAAAAAATCTTAAAAGGAGGATAAAGATGAGAGAATGTGAACTTGATCACCGAAGTCATAGCGAGGCATTATCCCTCGCAGGTAATGGATTTACTCTTTACCTAGAAGGAAATCAGTGGTGGGGCCCTAGATGGGTAGGTTCAGAGTATTCCACAAGTAAACCAGACCACATCTGGTGGGAAGGTATCGCTAGAATCATTGATATTACTACTCGGAGAACATACATCTTCACTTTTAAAACCTGGATGGATAAGTATAGCCGAAAAAGAGATTTGGAAGATTTTATTTTGATTTCTAACCGTTGGATTGGTGGATATGAAGAAACACTTCCTGTTGTAGAAAGCAGAAAAAGTGAGCTGGTTGATTTTCTTTGTGAGATAACTATCAAAAAGATAAGTGATTCAGACAAGCCATTTCCGCGTGTCTTTTTTGAAAAACTATCGTTTAAGATGCTTGTGGAAAGGGGTTTCGTGCCTGACGAGACGGGACAAATACATCTACCAAACCTATCCTTTGCCTAAAAACTAAATTAAGTAATTCAAAAGGGCTACACAAAAATCAGTGGGCCCCTATTTTTTTATTGAAATATTTAGTTGGTCCTACCAAAAAACCGCCTGCTTGGCGATTTTACCCTACCATGCTACTCACTATAATTTAAATTTAAAAATAATAGCCCCCAGCACTTTTAAGTACTGAGGGCCTTTTTGCTTCGTTTTTTTAATCAATCTTTAAAGACTTTTTTGAAAATGTAATCCACGTGCTGTAATTTTTTCTTCAAGCTGAAACACTCGCCCAATTCCTTTTCGCTAACATATTCAATGATTGTTCTGTTTTTCTTTAACATTGTATAGAAATCAAAGCTAAAATTACTTTGCCAACATTTAAGAGCTTCCTGACGAATTATCTCGTAAGCCTGTTCACGAGGTAACCCGCTTTTTCTAGCTAACAGAGATTGAACGTCTTGTGAAAATATTAAACCCTTAGTTATTTCTAGATTCTTTTTCATTTGGTCAGGGAAAATAATCATCTTATCAAGGCTTGTTGTAAAACGAGCTAATATATAATCGGTATAAACAGAAACTTCTGGCAAGATCAGTCTTTCTGAACCGGAGTTAGCCAAATCTCTTTCATCCCATGTTATCTGATTCTGAAAGGCGGTCATAAATCTACTTCCAATGTCACGGCATATACCAGAAATATTTTCCCAAGAAATGGGATTCTTTTTGTGTGGCATAGCTGAAGAGCCACGCTGATTCGGATCAAAATATTCCATTACTTCTCTTATCTCTGTTCTAGCCAACCCTCGCAAAGTGGTACATATTTTCCCAATCGTACCTGCAATAATAGCCATAACGGCCACATATTCTGAAACAATATCTCGAGAAATTATCTGAGTGGCAATGGTTGGTTTAAGTCTAAGTTTTGCACATACAATTTCTTCAATTTCTGGATCAAGAGTGTACATACCCACTGCCCCACTTAACTTACCAAAGGCTACCGCCTTCTTTAAACGCTTTAATCGTAATAGATGCCTATTCATTTCATCATACCAGTTAGCCACTTTTACACCAAAAGTTATTGGTTCTGCATGAACCCCATGAGTACGACCTATCATAGGTATATATTTGTGTTCTAAGGCAATTCGTCTCATTACAACCATTACCTGCTTGACGTCGTCAATAATAATCTTCGTGCTTTCTACTAGAGTAATACCTAATCCCGTATCTTGAGGATCATAGGAAGTCATTTTGTTATGGAACCATGACTGCAATTTCTCTGGTAACTGAGGTGAGACCTGCATCAAGAAAGCTATAACATCATGTTTGGTTACTTCCTTCTCAATACGGTGAATTTCATCGGGGTTTATGATAATTTTTCTCAATAGATCTTTTGGAATCTTTGCCTTAATCTCCTCCCGCTCAATGCGTGCTTGCATTACTGTAAATTCCACCTTCAACCAGTTAAAAAATTTTGTTTTATCAGACCATAGATTCACCATTTTCTTTCTACTATACCTTTTATTCATCCTGCTACCTCCTATTTATAATTATTTTAATTTACAAGGTAAAATCTAATCTAATCTATATCATCTCGAGATCCAAAAATCAAGCCTCTCCAAGGCAACAGCGTTTGATATGCCGTACGAATGGGGAGTGATTATGATTTTAATAGTTTACGAAATTCTATGTTTTGCTGACATAAATCCAAGATATTTTTTGCTATGTAATATGGATGGAAAGACTATTTTTTGTTTTTATAAAGATTTTTAATATCTTTTGCCAGCTCTGGAAATTCTTCCTGAGTAAAATGTTCTCTATCTTTAAAAATAACCCTTGCTGCGTTTGGCAATGATTCTTTGTATTTTCCAGCATCAACAAAAGGCACCACTGGATCATCTTCACTATGATAGATAAAAATTTTTCCTCCTTGTCTTTCCAGTTTTTCTAAATTATCAGGTAAAATAAAGTCGCCCAAAGAATATTCTGAATCTTTATCATTATATGGTGCTGCAATTAAATAAGTTGCCAATATTTTTTTAGGAAATTTATTTTCTGATAAATATTTAGCAAGAAAAATTCCTCCGAGCGAATGCCCGACCAATACGAGATTGTTCTGCAAAAATGGCAACAACTTTTCAAACAAAATTTTCCATTCAGTATATTTAGCATTTTTAGAATTTGGCATTTCTGGGTAAATCACTTCAAAATCCTCTCCAAATTTATCATCTAGGGTATCCTTCCATCCCTCTTCCATAATCTTTTCAAAATCAAGTTTATCGTTTTTCAGAAACTCTAGATATTCTTCATATGTGTCAAAAGTGTCTCCCCCGTGAATTATAAGTATTTGTTTTTTCATAACTTTCAACTAAAAAACCGGCAATTTTTATGAACAATTTATTTTTCAATTTTAAACATTTTTCCATGACCGGGAATTATATAATCTGCAATCTCTAGAATCTTTTTTCTACTGGCAACCAATTGTTCCATATTTTTTACATAAGGATCTTTGAGATTGATGAGATTTTCTTTCCTAGTTTTTTGTTCTTCATCATCTCCCCACCAAAAAACATCGCCAACTATAGCTACTTTTCCAAATTCTTCAGTTTGAACTAAGACAGAGCAATGCCATATTTCATGGCCAGGCGTCTCTATGATTTCAATATCAGTTCCCGGGACTTTACCGTCATGTTCCTTTATTTTTCCATCAAAAGAATAGATATCTCCGCTATCCAAGATTTTAGCTTTCTCAAAAATTCCAGCCAGAAGAGTGTGATCTAAATGATAGTGGGTTAGAATGACGTAATTAATTTTATCTGGGGTTAGTTCCTCATTTTTTAAGGCATCTAATAATCTTTCTCTATCCATACCTGGGTCCACAACTATATTTAAACCACCATCTCTAATTAAAACAACTGTTGATGATGCAAACTCATTTTCGTTTCCTTCTTGTGCATAACCTTGAACTAGAATTTTAACTTCTGCCATATAATCCATTATAACAAAAATAGGGCTAGTTTTCAAAAAAATGAAAACTAGCCCTTTAAGGAACTTTTTTCTTACGCTTTTTCTTGCGTAGGGAACTAAGAGTTTCAAATCTTCTTTCCGCCACCTCTTCTGGCTCTATCTTAAAAAGAATATCTTTGTCGTCTTGATAAACTTTTTTAAGAAGATGATCTAATCTTTCTAGAGAATCAGTAAGAACTGATTTGTCTTCCAGAATGCCCTGTTCTTTAAGAAGTTCAAATGTAGTTTCTTCAATCTGTCTAATCCGTTCTCTGCATAGACTATGCTCACTGCCAATATCTTCCAGTGTCCGCTTTTCAAAACTTCCATCCAGACCAAACCTCTGTTTAAATATTTCCTCATAGCGTAGCGGCAACTTAGTCAGAAAACTCATTATGCGTTTCAAGAGTGCATATATCTCTTTTATCTTATCTTTAGCTTCTAGATATACATCAGGAGAGGCTACATTACCAGGGATTATTGTCTCCCAGGAACTATTTTCATCTTCGTCTTTGTACAAATCCTCCAGATAAACTGTATTCATCCTCATTTGCCTTAAGGCTATTTCCACATCTTTGACTGGAACCTTTATTTTTTGGGCAATTTCTTCTGGCTTTGCCTCTCTTCCTTTTTCTTGGACAATTTGAATAGAAGTTTTTAAGATCTTATTCCAAAATGCCCGTAGATGCGCAGAGACTCTGATCATATCATCGTAATCATAGATAGCCCGGGTAACTGCTTGTCTGATCCACCAGGTTGCATAGGTGCTGAACTTGTAACCTCGCCAATACTCAAACTTATCTAAGGCTCTCATAAGACCGATATTGGCTTCTTGAATAAGATCAAGATATTCAAGTCCACGGCCGCGATATCTGCGTGCAATGTTGATGGCTAATCTTAAATTGGCATTGATAAATTCTTCTCTTGCTTCTGGATCGCCTTGGTACACTTTCTCAGCCAGCTTTCTTTCTTCATCGGCTTTTAGTAGGCGGTGCTTGCCAACTTCTTTGAGATAAAGGCCTAAAAGATCTTCGTCGGAGACAGCTCCCTCGTGGACTTTTTCTGTTAGAAATTCCAGATAAGGAATTTCTTCATCGTCTTCTGTTGATTCTTCGTTCTCTTCAGGTTCTTCAGGAAATTCTGCAGGCCCTTCGTGTCTGGCAACAATCCGGATGCCGAATTGCTCCAAACAGTCAAGAAGCCAATCTAAAAATTCTTCCGCTGATGCTTTATCCTTCGCTGTTTTTTTAGGAAAAACAGCTGTAATCTCATGCGGAAACAAAATACCAGCACATAGACCTTTTTTGAAAAGCCAAGTTAATTCTATTTGATGTTCTTCGAGTTTCTGATTAGTTTCTCTCGATTCCATAATCACCTCCTAATCATCTAAGGATAAGGATTCTTCTATTTTTGCGATTTTCTTATCCAATAGTTTTCTCATCTGCAACAAAGTGAATTTAAGATCTTCTTTCTCGCTAAAAGAGAGTATTTTGTAATCTAAGCGCTCAAGTAATTTAGTGAGAATTCTAACCTGAAGTCCAATCCTTTGAGGCATAATTTTTTCTTTTGGTTTATATACCTTTTCATTACTACTAAACTACTAAATACTTTTTTTCCTTGACATGCATTTTGAACAGTAATATACTTACAACAAAAGCGGTTCTTTGTAGAATATATATATAGAAAAAGGGGGTGAAATTGTGAGCAAAGAAAGTTCTTTTATGAGAGAATGTGAGAAGCTTGAAAGCTCAAGAAATTTCCAGGAAATATCCAAGTTTTCATTGGAAAATATTAGGAAAGGAAAACTGGATATCAACTTTGTTAAGTTTGAAGAAGGAGCTCGAAAAGTAGCAGGATGGATAGGAAAGACTTATGGTAAGAAAGCTAAGCTGGCAGAATAAATCCACTTATTATAGAGTGGAAAAACAAAAGGGGCAAAATTAAAGTAGTTTTGTCCCTTTTTACTTAAGAAAGGAAGCTACAAATGGAGCCAAAATTATCTTCACAAGAAACTATATTTCTTCAAATGATAGAAAGGGTTT
>Ga0180009_10007664_pt1 | contig 10950 bp, 12 predicted proteins | sample OS_PC_MetaG_FD_123537 | JGI IMG/M metagenome (GOLD analysis project Ga0180009, IMG submission 123537) | Groundwater microbial communities from the Aspo Hard Rock Laboratory (HRL) deep subsurface site, Sweden - OS_PC_MetaG | ecosystem: Environmental > Aquatic > Deep subsurface > Groundwater... | reverse complement strand
GCTCCAGTAGCTCAGGGGATAGAGCAACGCATTCCTAACGCGTAGGCCACAGGTTCGAATCCTGTCTGGAGCACAACATACGTGGTTCCGAACCACGTATGTTGGTTACTCTAGGGTGAGAGGGGAGATTGATTTAAGGAGAGGTTTGGAGTCAAGGATAAACTTTTGGTAGTCTTTTTGTGGGTTTTTGCTGTTTTTGTAGTAGTCGAGTTTTAGAATTTCTTCTGAGTGGAGCCATTTAGGGGTGGGTGACTGGTCAATAAAAACTGGATAACTGGAATATTGATAATTTTGTAGTGGTTCGGAACCACGTTTATTGGGATTGAGGTGGATGTATTTTGAGAGGTAGAGGAGTTGCTCATCGGTTTCTATGTGGACTTGTTTATATTTACCTTGAAATAGGTTACCAGAGTGATTGTGTTTGTTATTAAAGTACATAGAGTAGGCAATAGAAACGCGTCGCATGAGATTTGTAATACCATCTTGGGATGTGGGCGATACCTGTTTTAAAAGTAAATGAAAATGGTTTGGCATAAGACAGTAAGTGGTAAGATAAACTGTTTGTTCGTGGTTCGGAACCACGTATTTGGTGCGTTTTGTATAGTGAAGAGGTCTGCCCGTTGGGTCAATAAGATAGTAGGAGAGAATCTTGGTAAATACTTGGTGGTCTTGTTTGTCTAGGAAGACATTCTGTTTGTGAGATCCGCGGTTGAAGATGTGGTAGAAGTGACCTGGTTGAAAATTCCTTTGATAGTATTTGCTGGGCATTAATAAAAGTATATCAGGTTTTATACGTGGTTCGGAACCACGTTTATTTGAGGTCGAGGGAGATGAGATTTTGTTGGTCGGGTTTTTGGTTTAGGTTGGTGAGGATGATTAGATGGTTGCCGGTGGGACTGGGGGTGGAGAAAGTTTCTAGAATTTGGGTTTCTATGATGGTGGTTTGATTTAGGCCATCGTAGTCGATGGTTTCTACCTTATTTTCTTGGGTGTAGATGAGTTGGTTGGAGTTGGGGTACCAACGGAGATTGGTGGTGTAGTTTGAGTCAGTTTGACCCTTTAGTTTAGTGATAAGATCAGTGTTGGTAGAAGGGATGATGGGGTAGGGTAGAAGATAATTGGTGCCTTCGGTAATGTCGTAAACGTAGATTTGGTTAGCCTTAAGCTGTCTTTGTTCTGGAGTGGGGTTGATGCTGGGCAGACTTTGACCTAGGGTATTTTCTGGTAGATCTATATCTTCTGCTGGAATGTAGAAGACTTTTTTTTGGTCGGGGGAGAAGTAGGTGTTTTGGCTTTTTTCTAATAATATTTTTTGCATAAATTCTGGGGCTTGGCTAAGGGAGCTTTGGTCTATAAGAGCTAGTTGGTCTTGCCATTGAGAAAGAATTAGGGGGAGTTGAACAGTAACATCATTAATACTTTTTTCAGGGTTGAGGCTTTTGGCGTTTAAAAGATGGGATGAGGTGATTAAGTCTTGGTTTCCGAAAGCGACCAATATTTGGCTGCTGTCTGGTGACCACAAAAGCGTGGCTTTGGTATAGTCGTATACATTTTGATTGGTTAGCTGGATAGATTGTTTACTGCCCAACAAGGTGTTATCTAGAGATAGGGTGTAAAGACCATTGTCTTCATTAAAGGGGGAACCGGTGAGGACGAAGGCGATTTTGTCACCACCCGGGCTGGGGTGGACGTTTTGAACGTGGTAAAAGGTAAGGGGGGTGGTGGCAGGAATGGTGGGAAAGAGCCTGGCGGCGGCGATGGAGACTAGTTCTTCTTTTATATTTATTTGTTTTGACCAAGGGTGGAAGCCTTCTTTGATGATTTCTATTTGGTAGGTGTCTGGCTTAAGGTAGAGAGTGTCGTCGGTGGTGGTGGAGAGGCGGTCGTTGATTAGTACCTTGGCCTGTTTGGGGTAGGAGGAAACGGCCAGTAGGCCGGTGCCTTTTAAAGAAAGATCGTTTAGGTTGGGGCGATAACCTTTGGCAATTTTTATAGCAATGGTTGAGCCTAGAGCAATAACAATGATGATGGCGATGTTTACTAGTAGTCTTTTGCGTTTTATCTTGGTGGACATATGTAGGAGTAATTATATCAGTTAGATTCTGGACAAGCCAGAATGACATTGAGATGATAAAATGGCAACCTATGAAGTGGAGTATAAATAGGAGAGTGGCGATTGATTTGGGGACGGCTAACTGTTTGGTGTACCTGATGGGAGAGGGAATAGTAATGGAGGAGCCAACGGTGGTGGCGGTGTCTTTGTCTGACGGTCGGGTGCTGGCGGTGGGTAAAAAAGCTCAGGAAATGTTGGGTAGGACGCCTGGAAACATTAAGGCTAGTAGGCCGATGAGAGATGGAGTGGTGGCAGATTACGCGGTTACAAGGGCGATGTTGACGTATTTTTTGCGGGAGTCGGGGGCGTTAAAGGGGTTTATTAAACCGGAAGTGATGATATGTGTGCCGGCTGGAGTGACGCAGGTAGAAAGACGGGCAGTGCTGGCGGCTACTATGGCGGCTGGGGCAAGAAAGGCCTATTTAATAGAAGAACCTTTGGCGGCGGCGGTTGGGGCAGGGGTGCCGATTGCGGAGCCGTCTGGTAACTTGATTATGGATATGGGTGGTGGGGCCAGTGAGGCGGCGGTGATATCGTTGGGGGGGGTGGTGGCCTTTAAAAGTGTTAGGGTGGCAGGAAACAAGATTGACAATGCGATTGCTAGGTACGTAAGACGAAAACATAATTTGGTAATTGGGGAGCAGACGGCGGAGAAGGTGAAAATAGCCTTGGGGTCGGCGATTATGCCCAGTAAGCAAGAAAAGATGGATGTTACTGGTAGAGATAGTGTGACGGGTTTACCAAAACAGATAGAGATAACTTCTGGAGAGGTTTGTGAGGCGATTAGAGAGCCTTTAGATAAAATAGTAGCCATGGTGAAGGCGGTGATGGAGGAAGTGCCACCAGAACTTTCAAGTGATATTATTGATAAAGGGGTGGTGATGAGCGGAGGGACGGCGTTGCTAAAGAACTTTGATAAATTTGTGACCCAAGAAACTGGTGTTCCGGCCTTTGTGGCAGAGGATCCGTTGAGGTGTGTAATAAAAGGTATTGGGATAGCAATGGAGAATTTGGAGTTGTATAAGAAGAGTTTTATAGATAGTAGGTAATTTGTTGATGTACGAAGTAATGTATGTGCGTTTGGCGGTTCTGTTTAAATAGTGCTGAAATTGAATTTAGGTTTGAATTTTGAAAAAAGTGAGGAAATATATAAGGTGGTGATTTGGTCGTTCTGCGTTTCACGTTCGTCATTCCTGCGAAGGCAGGAATCTATATGGATCCCGCATCAAGTGCGGGATGACAGAGAGGATACTTCGCTCAGGATGACGAAAAACTAATGTGGATGATATATGACAGGAGAGAGAAAGGAGGGGGTGCAATTGTCGTCATTCTGGGGACGAATTCTGATGAGGACCCCAGAATCTGGGATGGATGGAGACGGGGGGTGGAAATTTGGGCGGGTACAAGACCTGCCCCTACGGGGATTGGATGATGGTGGTGGGGTGAGATACGGGGTAGGGGTATGGGGTATATGTGATGATTATATTTCTGTCATCCCGACCGAGTCTTCGAGTGGAGGGATCCCTCTCAACAGTAAAATCTAACAATATACCTATCTCTTTCATTATCAGCAATCTGCTGAAAGGGATTCCTCTATTCCATCCTCAATAAGAATCTCGGACTCCAATCGGAATGACAAGGAAAAAAAGGGACTTGATTCCTTCAAGGGGGGCAGGCGGGATGATAGGGGAGTCCCGCACCAGTCGGTGCAGGATGACAGAGGGGTAAAAATAGCTTTTGGTAGGGTTTTTGTTTTAACAAAGGAGAGACCTTTGTTAAAAGTAAGGATGACGGAAAAGAGGACAGGGGGACCGATGTCAAAAGACCTGTATCAACGTCGGCACTGGGACGGTCAACTACTGATACAACTACATAAGCTGATTTTGTAATATGGGATATTAAATAATAGTGTGGTTTAATATATAAAACGAGATAATGGATATTTATAAGAGGATATATAGTATAGTATAAAGGTTATTTGGGTTGGGTGATGATTTTTGGGTAAAAAAGTGAGAATAGCTTTAAAAATTGGGGTATTAATTTGTTCACAAATTAGGGAAATTGCTATTTGCTTTATTGATGCTTATGATAATATAGTTAAATATAGGGGGTAGTGTGTTGAGATTTAGATATAGGTTTGGGTAATATACCCTATAAATATAGAATAATTGGTATTTTTTGTTAGTTTGAAATATTTTTATCGGTTGATTGTTGGTAGTTAGGGGTCTAAAAAAAGTTGGATTTACTGTTTTTGTGATGTAAAGGACTGATGAGGCGGTAAATTAAAGTGTTTTCACTAGTGTGGCAGACAGAAGGGGTGAGTGCTAAGGTCGAGGCTGGGGGAATTAGATTCTGGACAAGCCAGAATGACGAAGATAGAATAAAGGTTACATGAAGATACTGGGAATAGAAGTAGACGAGGTAAATAGGCAGGAGGCGATAGAGAAGATCTCTGGCTGGGTAGGCGGAAAAGGGAGTTTGAAGCATGTGGTTACTATATATAGTGAGTTTTTGTTGGCGGCGGAGGAGGATAAGGATTTTAGGAGAGCGGTGGAGAAGGCAGACTTGGTTGTGCCTGATGGAGTAGGGGTGTTGGCGGCAATGGAGTATGGAAGAAGAGTAAACTTATATGGATCCCGCATCAAGTGCGGGATGACGGTTGGGGGAATGGGTCTTAGGGGGGAACTAGGGGAGCCGGTGACTGGTGTGTGGTTATTTGAGGAGTTGGTAAGGTTGGCGGCCGAAAAAGACTGGAAGGTGTTTTTGCTGGGGGGGTTTGGAGACACGGTTGAGAGGCTAGCCAGGAAACTACATGTCAAGGGTCCGACCCTTGACATTGGGTGGGATGCAGGGGAGCCACGCCTAACTTTTGCTAAGGCAAAACTTGGGCGGGTAAACAGGAAGAACGAGAGAGTGGTGGAGAAGATAAACAGATATAAACCTGATTTGTTGATGGTGGCGTATGGGCCTGTAAGCCAAGAGAAATGGATTTATGAAAATAAGAAGAAGTTAAAGGTAAAGGTAGCCATTGGGGTGGGTGGGACGTTTAATGAAGTGTTGGGCGAGTTTGCTAGAGCACCTAAGTGGATGGAAAAGCGGGGGTTAAAGGCTGTGTGGCGGTTGCTGGTGCAGCCTAAAAGGTTGCCAAGGATTTTTAGGGCAATGGTAGTGTTTCCGTGGAGGATATATATAGATTCCTGCTTGCGCAGGAATGACGAATAAGCTAGGAGGTGGATGATTGGGGGTTGATGCCCAGCATCCAGAGAATTTGTTCTTTGCGGTAGCGGCGATCGCCACGGGAGTTGATGCGGATGGCGGGAAGTTTTCCGCGTTTACCCCATCGTTTTATGGTTAAGGGAGAAACCCTTAAGAGATCGGCGGCTTCGCCAACGGTTAATAAGTCCGGTAGGTTGTCTAGTTTTAGTTGTTTCTTGTCCATGTCTGATATAGAAGTTAGCAGATAAGTAGAGTTAAGTCAAGACTTGAAAATGGGGAACTATTGTTCTAGGATGGATGAATGGTAAGGACAGAAAAAGGTAATAGGCAAGATGGTGAGATTTCAAAAAAAAGAGAGTTTAAGGGTCAGGTGGCTGATTTTTTTAAATTAGAGGTGGTTAGGAGTCAGATGGAAGTTGCTAATGTGAGTTGGGTGGTACAACCAAGGGGTGCTAGAAAACTAGATGTAGGTTTTGTTACCAAAGAAGGGGGTAAGAGTGATTTTGGAGGGCTGAGTTTGTTTGGATATGAAGATTGTATAGGAATGGTCTTGGCAAGGCCAGAGGAGTATTGGGAGGTGCGTGATGGCCTGGGAAAAAATAGACATTTGACGGAGCTAATGGCTCAAGGAGCTGAAGTGGCGGTGTTGACGGTTGATGATTTTTTGGCTTGGGGAGAGTTTTACCAAGAGGTTGATAAAATGGGTCTTTTGGATCGAGTGGGAAAAAAGGCCTTAGACTTTAGTGGACTGAGAAGATTATCTGAGAAAGAGTCTGAGGGTTTGTGGGGAGCTCTGGAGACACTTTGGAAGGAGAACGAAGATTGGTTTAAGAGCGTAGGGGTGGAGGGGTTTGAGCTTAATAAGGGTGGTTGGGATGTGGCTTTTGTGGGTAAAGACGGGGGATTGGTGGGGGTACCGATTTGCCATTTGAGAACTGGACAGGTAGAAAATGGGGTTTTGGTGGAGAGAGTGTTGTCTAAGTTGGTATGTAGCCCGGGTCTGGTGGTGCGTCGAGCGGGAGAGAACAAAAGAGAGGCGTACGAGCGAACGAAACGAATGGGAACTTATTATAAGGGTAGACGAGGTGATTTTGAGGTGACTGAAGGTTATGAGGACTTGGAGGTGATGCCACCGATGATTACTGACGGGCAGATTAGTTTGTGGCAGAAACTGGGGTTTAGAGGATCGTTGCAGTCGGTCTTGGATGGGACAAGGTTGACAGCAGAGGAAGTAATTAGATTTTTATTTTTAGGTGAAAGTAATGTAAATCCTGGAGAGTTGGCTAGAATGGGTTTCAGTTTGCCTAGTGGCGGAGGAGAGTTCCCAGGCATTGATGTGATATTTTACAAGCGGGGAGAGAGGGGAACAAGGCGGGTTGAGGCGGTGGATGGATTTATGGGGCTAGACTTGCAAAAAAGAAAACTAGAAAAGGAAGGGGTGTTGGGACTATCTAATGTGAAGGCGATTACGATTTTGCCAGATAACTGGTCGGCCAAGAAAATGCGAGATTATACTAAGATTATAAGAACCGATTTTAACTATCGGAACTTGGGGCCAGATGGTCATATTTTATATTTAACCAGGAGTCTGTTTGGTAGGTGGAAGGCGGTAGGAAGCGCATTTTTGGTAGAGAATGGAGATGTTGATAATTTTGGCTCGTTAAGACAAAGGGTTGAGTATGGTCACGGGGCAACGAATTTGGAGCGAGTGGAACTAAGGATGCCACGATTAAAACCGCAGATTGGTGGAGTGCAGATGTTTGTAGAAGAGGTGGGTAAAGGGCAGAGAGTTAGGCACGGAATCGATTTTGGTACGGCTTTTACTGGAGTGCCTGAGTCCTTGATGGAGCTGACGGCACGAGAGAAAACGGCTTTGGGAATTAGACGAAGTTTAGAAACGGGTGAGTTGCCGATGGTTTCAGGGTTGTATTACTGGCGGTATTTGTTGCAATCGGCTAAGGAGTTTCATGAGATGGATTACACTGGGAGTGAAAATCCGGTAGCTAGTTTTTTACGTTCGGAGTTGGTGGCTCAGGTGCCTTTTGACGAGGCAGTTAAATATTTGGGACGAGGTAGAGCGAGAAAGATTTACAGGTTGGGTAAGGAGGATGTGAAAGAGTGGTATGGAGATGGGGAAGTAGAGACATCTAACTTGATTTGGACTCATGGCCATATTGACCACTGTGGTAAGGCGCCGTTTATTAGGCCAGAAACAGATTTTTATGGTTCGGCTGAGACGATGACTATAGCTGGTTGGTTGACGAGTAAGGGGGCTACTTGGCGAGACAAACCTGAATATGTGAGTAATATATTAAATTATCGGCCGGGTAGGCCGTATGAGAGAGAATATAGAAAGTTAATACCAGTCTATTGGAATGACCAACGAATTCCTTTGAGTGATAATTTGTCGTTTGGTTTGCACTTGGTAAATCATAGTATGGGCGGGGCGACATCGGTAGGAGTTTGGGAAAGGACTGGGCAGCCCCTGATGATGTATACAGGAGACTTGAAGATGGGGAATAGAACCGAGGAGATGATGCAGGCTTGGGCTGGAGAGTTTCCGTTTCTTGTGGTAGAGACAACTAATATGTGGGGTAGTTTTAAGCCGTCGATAGGTTTGACGGAAGATGATGTGAAGCTAACTTTGGAGAAGATTATTGGCGGTAAGGCTGCCAGAGATATAGTTGTAGTGGTGGCACCGCCAAACCATATGGAACGATTAGAGTCAATTTTGGAAGTAGCGGCATCGACTGGTAGGCAGGTGGCAGTAGGAGTAAAGCAGGCGGAATTGATTGATAGGTTGAGGACGGCTAAAGGAGATGTAATACCCTTGCAGGTCGATGGATTTGATAATCTATATCCGGAGATTGGTGAAGAGGTGGCTTTGTGGTGGCCGCCGCGGACGACGTCTAAGTCTTATCAAAAAGAACTTTTTAGACGGGCAAGTAATGGGAGTTTAGGAATTTTAGATGGGAGAAGGTTATCGAGACAAAGAGAGAAGTGGATTGTGGTAGTTGATCCATTTGTTAAATTTATTGATGAGTTTGGAGGGGTGTATATCGAAGGTTTTACGGGTGTACATGCAACTTATTATCCCTATCAGGACCATGCTAAGGGTTTGTTGTCCGTAAATCAGGCATGGGTGAGAAGTTTGGTAGAGCAAGGAAAAAGGGGAAGATATGCGATGGATTTTAGACAGTCGGGTGCTCGGGGAAGAAGAATTATTATGTGGCCAAATTATAGTGTAGAGGGAGTAAATAAGCCGATACTACATGCTGGTGGGCATTTGACTTTTGAGGAGATGGTGGTGATGCTGGATGTCTTATTGGGAAGATCGCACAAAGGGAAAAGGGTGTTACCAATACATGGGGAGTATCCAGAAAGGTGGGCAAGGGCAATGGCTAAGCGGATAGGGTCGAGGTACTTAAAGATAATTGAGAGGGTGGCACCTTATGATCCAGGAGATCCTCTGAATAAGCCTGGTTTCTTGACGAACCTAATGTAGGAACTATTTTAGTTCGACCTTGACGCCGGCGTCTTCTAGTTTTTTTTTGGTTGCTTCTGCCTCTTCTTTTTTGACTTTTTCTAGTAAGGTGACTGGAGCTTTTTCTACTAGTTCTTTGGCTTCTACTAGACCTAAGTCTGGTTTGATTTCGCGAACAATTTTGATGGCGGCGATTTTGTTGTCACCGGCTGAGGTTATTACTACGTCAAATTCTGTTTTTTCTTCTGCGGTGGCCTCGGCTGAGCCCCCTTCGCTAGGAGCTACGGCGGCCAAAGCTGGAGCGGCGGAAACGCCAAATTTTTCTTCTAGGGCTTTAACCAGTTCAGACACTTCTAGAACGGATAGTTTGGAGATTTCTTCGATTAGTTTTTCTTGATTTTTTTTGTCTGCCATTTAATTTCACCCCCTGTCAACGACATTTTGTAATAGATATGCTAGGTTTTGCATTGGAGCGGTAAGAACTCTGACCAGGCTTTGAGCTGGGGCGTTTAGTTGGCTTAAAAGTTGGGCGTAGAGCTGGTCTTTGCTTGGTAGCTTGGATAGTTTTTGGATTTCTTCCGTGGTAAGAATTCTGTCTTGTTGTGGGGAAAGGGATAGGCCTATTTTAATGGTGAAGGTGGGGTGGTCTTTGGTGAAATCTGTAAGGGTTTTGCTGGCGGAGACTACGTCTTGGGCATAGACTGTAGCAGTGGGGCCAGACAGAGCTTCTTTGATGTCATTGGGTAAGTTTTGTGGTCTGTCTTGTAGGGCTAGGTTGACAAGGGTGTTTTTGGTGACTGAGAAGGAGTTATCGTTTTCTGATAGGGTTTTTCTTAAGGCTTGTTGGTCGGCTACGGAAATGCCGGTGTAGTTTACAAAAATAAGACTAGAAATAGTTTCTAGTTTGTCCTTGATTTTATTTAGTTGGTCTTGGTTGCGTTGTGATGGCATGGGTTCCTGGCCAGGGCTTAGGTTTTGCCTGGTGTCTTTGGTAACTGGAGGAGATTATATCAGGTTTTGGGGGTTGCACAAGGGGGAGGATTGGGTGTAAACTATGGGTTCTTGTACGTTGACAGACTCACTCAATCGTCATTCTGGTAAGTGAAACGCATCCAGAATCGATTCTGGACAAGCCAGAATGACGAAATTAGAAAAAAGGAGAAAAAGGGACCGATTTTTACATCGGGCAATGTCGGCACTGGGACGGCCTATGGGCGTATATTTTTTTACGCCTGCAGGCTTTTTTTATGGAAATGGAGTTTAACAAAGGTGAGACCTTTGTTAATGTCAAGGGTCGGACCCTTGACATAAAAAGTCTTCATGTTTTTTGATATGATAAGAGTATAAAACGAATAGATGAGGGTAAAACCAAACAGTTGGTTAAAATGTGTTATGAATAACATAAATAGGTAGTTGGGAGTTTGACTATCTCTTTTGGTGCAACGATCGTTGACTTGTGGGGGATGGTGGGGGGGTGGTTAGAGTTGAGGTTAATCGGCCGTTGGAAAGTGAAGGAACGGGGTGGGTGGCTGTTACAACTCATGAAAAAATGGATGAACGTTGGGAGTTGCTTAAAGATGAGACCAGAATTTGGTTTTCGGTGGAAGATTGTAAGTTGACGGGTATGTTGACGGTGTTGGCAAGAGATGGTTTTAAAGAGATGGTGGATAAGCCTGCAGAGATAGGGGATTTGGTGAAGGATTTGTTGACGGTTGGGGCGGTGAATTGGGATGATTGGTTGTGTATAAATTAGATAGTGGTTAGGTGGAGGTGGGCTTCGATGTAGTCTATACGGCGACTGAGGTTTTGGTATTCTTGATTGGAGGAGCCTTCTATGGTAATTAAGAACTTGCGAATGGAGCCAATCTTGCTTTTGAGCTCGATTTTTAGGCTTTTGAGGTCTTTTTTGTTAACCATGGTTTTTTCTATTTTGGAGATTTTTTGGTTTATTTCGTCAAATTGTTTAGCTAGAACTTTATTATTGAATTGCATAAGGGTGTTCCAGATGTCATCCTTTACTACGTCGTTATGGAATTGGGCTAAGGAGTCTCGAATATCTTTTTTTACTACGTCGTTATGGAATTGGGCTAAGGAGTCTCGAATATCTTTTTTTACTACGTCGTTATGGAATTGGGCT
>Ga0180009_10007663_pt1 | contig 10951 bp, 8 predicted proteins | sample OS_PC_MetaG_FD_123537 | JGI IMG/M metagenome (GOLD analysis project Ga0180009, IMG submission 123537) | Groundwater microbial communities from the Aspo Hard Rock Laboratory (HRL) deep subsurface site, Sweden - OS_PC_MetaG | ecosystem: Environmental > Aquatic > Deep subsurface > Groundwater... | reverse complement strand
TTGGTGAAAATATTAATTCCGGCTTTGGCCGCAGAGTAGATGGCTCTTCCGGGCATTCCATAGCGCCCGCTAACTGAAGAGATATTGATAATCCGTCCGTTTCGTCTGTCAATCATCGACGGAAGAACGGAGCGGGTGCAGTTGAACGCGCCGATAAGGGTAACCAGCTCATCTTCCTGCTCTTTTGTTGTTGTCTTCTCAAATGGTATCATCTCAGCCATTGCCGCCGCGTTGTTGACCAGAATATCAACGGGACCAAATGCCTGTGCTAACTTTGCCACCATCGTGTTTACCGTATTCTGCTCGGCAACATTACCCGGAATCGCTATTGCCTCTCCGCCGGTATCTGTTATTTCCTTGGCGACGGCAGCCGCAGTTTCTTTGTGCAGCGCGTTCACACCTACCTTTATCTTTTCCGCGGCCAGGGCCCTGGCGATTGCCTCGCCAATTCCTTTGCCGGCACCGGTTACCAGTGCAACTCTTCCCACGAATGACATGACCTCCTCCTTATTTGCATTGAACCGTTCCGCGTACGGCTAATCGGTGGCAGCATCCCAATGGGCAAGGTATTCCTGCCCCCAATAATTATACATTATTTAAAGTTAAAGCTAATGGTGTTGATAATCATCCCGCCCGCTCTGCAGTTTATCATTGAAGTAGGCGTCTGGATATGATAATGTAAACAGAGCATTTATTTGAGGTATTTCTGAATATCCCGTCTGCAGAATAAAGGAGGATGAACATGCCTGACCATCTGACGACAATGGCCGAAGCCGTAAAAAATGGTGATGAGAAACTGACTGTACAGACTGTTGATGAGGCGTTAAAAGCCGGAATTGCGCCCGATGATATACTGGGCAAAGGTCTGGTGCCCGGTATCCAGGCACTGGGGCAGCTTTTCAAGGACGGAGAGGCCTACCTGCCGGAGATACTTATCGCCGTTCGTGCCATGAGAAGCGGAACAGAGAAACTGCGCCCGCTCCTTGCTGGTATGGACATTCAGAAGAGAGGGACCGTGGTCATCGGGACCGTTGAGGGCGATATGCACGATATCGGCAAGAACCTGGTCAAGATGATGCTGGAAAGCAACGGCTATGACGTACATGACCTGGGCGTGGATGTCTCGGCGGACACGTTTGCTGCTGAGGCCAAGGCCGCAAACGCCGATATCGTGGCGACTTCAGCCCTGCTCACCACTACCATGACCATGATCCCCGATATCTCCAAAGCCCTGACGACGGCCGGCGTCAGAAGCAAGGTCAAGATGATAATAGGCGGCGCGCCCATAACCCGCCAGTTTGCCGACGAGATAGGCGTTGAGGGCTACGCTGACGACTGTGCCTCGGCTGTGGATGAAGCGGACCGTTTGATGAAGCTGGCCGCATAGTTGTATTAAGCCGGGATACCCATGGCATTTTCCTGAAGGTAGGTCGCCCATGAACACCCGCGAACGCTTTATGGCGATTATGAACTTTGAAGAGCCAGACCGTCATCTCGTATGGGAATTTGGCTACTGGGGTGGCACGGTGCGGCGCTGGTACCGGGAGGGCCTGCCCCGGGTACACGGACTCCGCGATGGTATCGCCGATGGCACCGGCCTCTTTAACGAATCTGCCGGCGTGCCGCTGAACCGGGACACTGCCCTGGACGTTCACGATTATTTCAAGATGGACCCTTACCTGGTGCGCGTGCCATTGAATATCGGTGCCTACCCCCAGTTTGAGGCCAAAACCATTGAGGACCACGGGGACTGGTACATCTGGCAGGAATGGGACGGCTGCCTGCGCAAGGAACTCAAAAACCGCACCAGCCTGCCTACCATCGTTGGCGGACCGGTGAAAGACCGCGAGAGCTGGGAGAAATATAAGGCGGAGCGACTGCGCCCCAACCTTGAAGGCAGGCTGCCGGACAACTGGTCGCAGCTCGTTGCCGAGTACAAGAAACGTGATTATCCCCTGGGACTCGGGCAGACCCATGGCTTCTTTGGCACGCCCCGCTATCTCATGGGCGTTGAGGAACTGCTGACCAAATACTATGATGACCCCGAGATGATGAAGGATATCAATAACCACCTGGCCGACTTCTGGATTGCTCTCTTCGATGGTGTGCTGAAAGATGTCGACGTGGATACTGTCTTCATCTGGGAGGACATGTGCTATAAAGGCGGTCCGCTTATCTCCCCGGCAATGTTCCGCGAGTTTATTTTGCCCGGATACAAGAAGTTGACCGACTTCCTGAAGGACTACGGGGTTACCCTGGTACAGGTAGACTCAGACGGCGATATCTGGAAGCTGATTCCGCTCTGGATAGAAGGCGGCGTCACCGTGCTCTATCCTTTCGAGGTAGCTGCCGGCATGGATGTCGTTGAGGTGCGCAAGGCCTTCCCCAACCTGGCTATCACCGGCGGCATTGACAAACGGGCACTGATTGGAGGCAGGGAAGCAATCGACCGGGAGCTGGAATACCGGGTGCCCTTTATGCTCGAGCAGGGCGGTTTCATCCCCAACGTCGACCACATGGTATCGATGGACGTGAGCTTTGAGAACTTCAAATACTACCGGGAAAAGCTCGACCAGATGCTCAAAGAGCACAGCAAGTCCTGGGATAGAGACTGAGCAGCAACGAACCTTATTCAAGCCCGCTAACGCCGTTTCTGAATTCAATTTTCTGCCGGGAGTCTTGTCATTGACCCCTTAACGTGTTAACATTATCAGGGTCGGGATGTAGCCGTTAACTTTATTCCGATTGTGCCGAAGTGGCGGAATGGCAGACGCGCTACGTTCAGGGCGTAGTGTCCGTAAGGGCGTGAGAGTTCAAATCTCTCCTTCGGCACCAGATACAGCACGCGCTTGTAGCTCAGTTGGATAGAGCGCAGCCCTGCGGAGGCTGAGGTCGTGGGTTCAAGCCCCGCCAAGCGCGCCATTGGGGCGGTTAGCTCAGCTGGTTAGAGCGCCTGTTTTACACGCAGGAGGTCACAGGTTCGATCCCTGTACTGCCCACCATTTTTTCCTATTATCAAGCCGGGCAGAGCCTTTATTCTTGACGGCTGGTAAAGTAGAAAGATAATAAGTTGAGGGGGAGCTAATACTAGCTCCCCCTTATTAGTAAATAATATTGACTTATTCAATACCTGAGGCGTAATATAATAGCCTGAAAGGAGGCATTCAGCCTCCGCCTTTTATTTATCATGCTTTATACGTAAGAGGTCAGGTAACGAAACCCAATTGAGTAAAGGAGTATGAACCCTTGATGGATTTAACATCCTTTCCCGTCATCGACCACCATTGCCATCCCTACGACCCCGCTAAAGCGGTCCTGGAGCCGGAGCTTTTAGCCCGTGAGTTTTTTCACGGAAGGGGAGATATTCCCAATGAAAAAGCCCCCAAAGCCTGGGGAGCCAGTGAGGAACTCCGCTACCACTTCCGCCATATGGGGATTGTCAACACCATGGTGTGCCAGCTATCCAGAGTTTTCGACTGCCCTGCTGAGCTGGATGCGGTGGCGCAGGAACGCAACCGCCGTGCTTCGGATGACTTTGCCGCGTATTGCCGGCTGCTGTACAAGGATGCCGGAATTGTGGCCACGGTTCTGGATACCGGTCTCCCCAACAATGACCCCCTGTTGGACCTGATACCGGGCACCAAATTGAGATTATTCCAGTTCGAACCACCTCTGCAAAAACTGCTCGTCAAGGCTGAATCCTATCAGGAACTGCTGCGGGATTTCCAGGAAACCCTGGACCGGTCGATTAAAAACGACGGCTTCATCGGGGTGAAAGTCCACCTGGCCGAGCTGGTCGGCTTTGGGACAATGCCGGTCTGGGAGGATGAGGCAAAGTCGATTTTCCCCCGCGCCAAAGCAGGGGACGCTGACGCTTACAAAAAATTGTACACCGCTGTATTCACCGCGACCTTGCTCCAATGTCAGGAACTGGGTGTGCCCGTCCATCTCCACAGCGGTTTCACCGGCGGAATGTGGGATGGCCCCATATACGACGCGGACCCGTTTTTACTGGCTCCCTTTTTATGCCGGACGGAGTTTTTGAAAACCAAAATTATACTGCTCCACGCCGGGTATCCCTGGACGAAGCAGGCGGGGCAGCTTGCGCACTCTTTTCCCCATGTCTGGGTGGACATGAGCCAGGTTACGCCGTGGGCATCTCTGCGTATTGTCGAGTGCTATCGGGACGTAATGGCCTGGGCACCGCTTTCCAAGATTGTTATCGGAAGCGGGGGGCATGGAAGTCCGGAGATTGCGTGGCTTGCCGCCCTGACGGCCAAAACCGCTCTGACCGAGGTTTTAGGAGATGCCACAAAGCTGGGCTTAATGGCTACAAAGCATGCGGAAGCAGCGGCCCGAATGATTTTACACGACAATGCTGCTCGCCTGTACGGGCTTGATACGTGAACTTCCTGCCTATCGTACGGTACCGCCCACCACAATCATACTGACTGGTCGGGATTAAACTCAGCGATTTCCTCGTCCTTACGCACCAGAGCCAAAATACGCCTTCGCTCTTCTTTGTCCAGCCCAATTATGTTTATCAATCTCTTGATGAATCTGAAACTTGCCTCGTATTCGGGGCTGACCAATTCGGTAATCCCCAGCCCCTTAAGTATATCTGCCTCCCGCACACGGTGAACCCGTGCCAGAATCTTGAGCTCGGGGTTGATACGCAATGCGGTCTTGGCCGTGGTCACCACCGCCATCGGGTCGGGATAGGTTATGACCAACGCCCGTGCTTTATCCAGGCCTGCCTTCTCGAGCACGTGGACATTGCTGGCATCGCCATACATTCGCGGCCTGCCGGCTGTTCTTGCTTCGGAAACACGCTCCGGGTCAATATCAATGACAAGGTAGGCGATTCCAGCGTCCTGCAGCCCCTGCGCAATGTTCTGCCCGACCCGGCCATAACCGGCAACAACCACCCTATCAAGTATCCCCACAGGTACAGAGGCGGGTGAAGCTGAAACCTCCCCGGCTGCCATTCTTCTGCCGCCGCGTGCCCAGGGCCATCTGTGAAATAGCCGAGAGGTCAGGCTGATGGAAAGCGGGGTCAATAACATGGTGATAATAGCGCTGGCCAGAATCAAGGAATACAGCTGCTGTGATAGGATACCCACATTGATGCCGCCCTGAGCTAAAATAAAACCAAACTCGCCAATCTGAAAAAGACCGGCACCGGTCAGCAGGGCTACCCTCGCGCTGTAGCCAAAAAGCCGAACCACGCCGAAAACAACCAGCAATTTCAACGCGGTGATGACTGCCACCATCATCGCCACCAGTGCCCAGTTTTTTACCAAAAACATGGGGTCAAGCAGCATACCCAGCGAAACAAAGAAGAGGGTGGCAAAGATGTCCCGCAGCGGGGTAATCTCGGCCAGCGCCTGGTGGACAAACCTCGTTTCCCGCAGTACCATGCCGACCAGAAAAGCGCCAAACACGATGGAAAGCCCGAAAATTTGGGTGCCTATCGCGGCGCCCAGGCACAGGACCAGAACGGTCAGCAGAAACAGCTCGCGAGCTCGTACACCACCAACTCTACCCATCAACCAAGGGAGCACCCACCTGCCGGCCACGATGGCAACCCCAATAAAAAGAACTGCTTTTCCAACGGCCGTAGCCAGAGACAGCAGTATGTTTTCTTCCATACCGCCCATTAGAGGCATAATTACAATCATCACCACCACGCTGATATCCTGAAAAATAAGGAAGGCGATCATAATTCGGCCCTGCACCGAAGTCAGCTCCCCACGTTCCATCAGTATTTTCAAACACACCGCCGTGCTGCTTAGCGAGATAATCAAGCCGAACAGTGCCGCCTGGGCTGGAGACCATTTGAATAAAACAATGCCTACGGTTAATCCCAGGCCAAAGGTGACCAGAACCTGAGCCACGCCCCCCCAAAGTCCGACCTTGCCCACTTCCCGTAGCTGGGCGATTGAAACCTCCAGGCCAAGCGTAAACATGAGGAGGGCAACGCCTATGGTCGCCACCGCTTCAATTAACTCTAAATCATCCACCAGGCCAAGAGCATGGGGACCAACCGCCACGCCGATTACCAGGTAGCCCAATATTACCGGCTGTCGCAAGCGGTGGGCTACCATACCGCCAACCAGAGCAGCTGCCAGAAGAATAGCGATGGTTACTACCGGATCTAACCCTTCCATCTATCCTGCACAATCAAAGACTACAGCTTTATTTTATCACAAGAACCGCTGCCAACCCGCATAAATAAATAAGATATTGGGAACGAGCCTGAACATAGAATACGAACGGATGCCGGATACCGTTGCTGTGGTCTAATCAGCGGCGCTCATTTCCCCGCATGGCGTGCGGTAAGATGCCTTTCCCGGACCTCGGGATTGGCGTAGTCGGGAAGCAGTATCGGGGCCACCCGGTCGGTTACAATGCCGGCTTTTTCCAATTCCTTCTGATAATCTTCGACGTGTTGCAGTGACAATTTGCCATCTCTGGCCTTAGCTTTGGCATAGTCCGCCGCGCTCTCGCCGGCAATTCGCCCGAAGACGAGGACATCGAGCAGGGAATTGCCCATCAGGCGGTTTTCGCCGTGCACGCCGCCGCTGACCTCCCCGGCGAGGAAGAGCCCGGGTATGGACGTCTCCCCGCGGGCATTGTATTCCAGTCCACCATTCTGGTAGTGGAGGGTGGGGTAAACCAGCATCGGTTGCCTTGCAATATCTATGCCGAAACGTCGGTAAACGATGAACTTGCCCGGGAACTCCCTCTCCACCGCACCTTCGCCCATCAATATATCGACCATCGGCGAGTCAAGCCATACGCCCAGTTTTCCGGCGGGCGTGGGAACGCCCTTTCCCCTTTCCAGACATTCCCGGATGATGGCGGCCGATTCCACATCCCTCGGCTCGCGCTCATAGACGAATTGCTCCCCATCCTTATTGACTATGTTGGCTCCCGCCCCGCGGAATTTTTCTGTAATCAGAATGCCTTCAACCTGCTCGGGGAAGACGGCGCCGGTGGGGTGGTATTGAACCGTGTGCAACAACTTGAGTTTCACGCCGGCCCGGTAGCCCAGAACGACGCCATCAGCCGTAGCCCCATAGTGGTTGGTGGTCATAAATCCCTGAACGTGCAGTCGGCCGCAGCCGCCGGTGGCGATAATGGTCGCCCTGGCCCTGACTATCAGGTATTCTTCGGTTTCCAGATTGTAAAGTATGGCGCCGGCGCAGTGGCCGTGTTCGTTCAAAAGGAGTTCGATGGCGGGTGAAAATTCCAGAACGGTGATATTCTCCCAGTTGCGGGCCTCATCACGAATGGTGCGCATAATCTCGGCGCCGGTGATATCGCCGCAGAAATGCATCCTCTTCCGGCTGGTCCCTGCTCCGTGCAGGCTATGCAGCCTCCCATCTGGAAATTTGGAGAACATCACTCCCAGGCTTTCCAGCCACCTGAGCACCTCCGGCGCTTCATTGACCAGGATTTGAACCAGTTCCGGTTCGTTTTTGAAGTGACCGCCACCCACCGTGTCCAGGTAGTGCAGGCAGGCTGAGTCCTTCTCGACCTTGGTGGCCGCCTGAATGCCTCCCTCCGCCATCATGGTATTGGCGTCACCATGGCGGAGTTTGGTGGCCAGTATGACCCTGGCGCCACTTCGCTCGGCAAGCATGGCCGCCGCCGTTCCGGCACCACCGCCACCTATTATCAATACATCAGTCTCCAGGTCCACGCGGGATAGGTCAATCCGGTCCGGATTTATCCGGCTCCATGCCTCCAGCAGGTCGGCAAACTCGCGGGCAATTCGGTAGCCCTTGCTCGGCCCGACTTTCAGCTCACGCCGCCCTTCTTCTTTGTAATCGGGATGATATTTCTTCAGTATCTCGTCGGCTTCATCCGGCGACATCTTGGGGAATTCCTCTCCCCTCTTCTTCCGCGCCAGCCGCTCCCGCCTGCTCTTCTCCACCACTTTTATCAGGCTTTTGAGTTCCTCGGTATAGGGCATTCTCTCCTCCTAGAGATAATCGCGCTTTGCCGGCGTCCAGTCCTCGTCAGCCATTTCCGGCTCAATTTCCCGGGCCTGATATATTTCTTTAAGCTGTTTAATATCAGCCTTCATAATCTTCTCCAGCGCCTGCTGGCATTTTTCACCCTTGGCCGCTTCGACCGCTTCGTTCAGGTGCTGTGCCCGCGGCGCAATCCGGCTCCCGTAGATTCTCCGCGCCAGCTGCATAACATGATATTGGGGTAATTCCCCCATACACCGGCTGACACAGAGGCCACACTGAATGCAGCTAAACGATAAGGTGGCTGCCCGCTCAATGTTGCCCTGTTTCACCGCCGAGATAACGTCCATCACCTGGACATCCATCGGGCAGACTTTGGTGCAGGCATTGCAGGCGATGCAGCGAAACACCTCGGGATACAGTTTGAATATTTCCTCGGGACTGGCGGAAAGCTGCTCGAAGTCGTAGCTGGCCCGGTTCGCCGGGTAAAACGGAATCTGCGCCAGATACATATCCGGTTCCACCACCGTCTGGCAGGCCAGCCCGACGTAAAGGTGGTAGTCTCCCGGCTTGCGGTAGACCGTAGCACAGGCCCCGCAAATGCCGCCCCGGCAGCCACATCCGCGGATAAACCGGTATCCAGCGTATTCCAGCGCCTTCATGATGGTGAGCGTCTCGGGCACCATGTACCTTTTGCCCATCACGTAAACCGGGATGAGTTTTGCACTCTCCGCTTCTGCAGGTGCGCCGCTGTCGGTCGCTTTACGCTCTTTTTCCGCCATATAAACCTCCGCTCGATTATAACCCAAGCGAGGTCAACAGACCAGAAGGTGAAATCAGATGTTTTTTAAACCAGGACCGGGTTTCTTTTATTCCCAGGGCAAGCCCGATGAGTTCGGTGAAATAGAATACGGGCAGTTTATTGCCATTGAGCCCGCGCTGTCGCATTTCCAGATTGGCGTGGCAGAGGGGACAGGCAGTGACCATTGCCTCGGCACCGGCCCGCCTTGCCATCTCGGTGAGTTCACCAACCATCTGGCTGGCGATATCCCGTTTGCTCAAAGACAGGCTGCCGCCGCAGCAGTCCACCTTGCCGGACCAGTCCCTTACCTCGGCACCCAGTGTATCGAGCAAGGTATCCAGGCACTGCGGGTTTTCCGGGTCATCGAAGGCGACTACATCAGGTGGCCGGACAAGGTAACATCCATAATAGGCCGCCAGCTTCAGGCCATGCAATGGTTTCACCACCTTGTTTTTCAGGTTCTCCAGACCGATTTCATTGCAGATTATGTCAAGGAGATGTCGGGTGCTGTACCGAGCATCATAGGACAGGTCTGCCGAGCGTGTGAGTTCATCGCGCAGCTTCTTATCCTGCTTCATTTCATTTTGCGCGCTTCTCAGCCTGATGTAACAGGCGGGGCAGGCAACCGCGATGTCCATCTTCATCTCCTCGGCCAGCGCCAGGTTCCTGCCGGCGAGGGTACTCGCCAGCCGCCGATTGGTGCTGTGCCCTGACGATGCCCCGCAGCAATTCCAGTCGGGAATCTCCGCCAGCTCAATGCCGAGATGGTCACAGACGGCGCGCACCGACAGGTCATACTCCCTGGCCGTTGCCTCCAGGGAGCAGCCGGGATAATAAGCATACCTCAAACCTGCTGCCGTCTGCTGGCTCATCTTTCTGTTCTCCGAAATAAGTCCCTGACCTTTTTTATTTCACTGAAACGCACCGGGAATAACTTCAACTTGCCCTTGAGCAGCATTTTCATTCCCGGAAGCAAATCGCTGAACAGGTCCCTTGTCTTGAGTTTCAGCATCAAAATCAGGGACAGCTCGTGCTGCCTTCCCCACCGCTCAATGTTGCCCAGAAAAATGCGGTGAAAATCGGCCACAGCGTGCTCTTTGGCCAGTCCTTCCCGCAGTGAAATCTCACGCAGAACGTCCATCATTTTCACCAGGTCAACCTCGTTGGGACATCTGGTGGCGCAGGCCTGGCAGTCGGCGCAAACCCAGATGGTGGAACTGGTCAATACCTGCTCCCGCAGGCCCAGCTGTACCATGCGGACAATCTGGTGGGGAAGATAGTCCATGGCAAAGGCCGATGGGCAGCCCAGGCTGCAGGTGAGGCACTGGTAACAGCGGTTGATTTCCGTGCCGCTGGCTTCTTTCACCTGCGCGCCGAAGCGTGACTCAATTACCGCTACACCATCTTTACCCAAGTACTGCATACTACTTCCCTATATCGGTCAGCTCTTCCTCTTTGAACGTGGTCAATGGCAGTTCCTCGTCCAGGCTTCTGCCCGGCACATAATCGAATAATTTCTGCACCTCATATCCCACCAGACGGAAGATGTCGGCCACTGGAATACTATTCGGACAGGCCTCGGTGCACAGCCCGCAGCCAACACAGGAAATCACCATGTGGTTCAATCTGGTCAGGTGGAAGAGAAGCGTATCGCTGGGCATACGGAGGGCACCCTTTCTTTTCGCCCAGCCCAGATACTTCTCGGCCTCAAATTCAAAGACCGGGGAGTCAAAGAAACACTCCTTGCAGTAGCAGAGCGGGCACGCCGTTTTGCAGTTGTGACAGTTAATGCAGGGGGCAAGAGCCGCCATCAGCTTATCCAGACCCCGGACTTCTTCCCGGGTTTGCTTCAGCATTTCCTCCCGCTTCCGTGCCCTCTCCCCTACGAGCTTTGCTATCGCTGCCTCCCTATCCCCGGCTTTTACCTCTTCAAGGCCCAGTTCCCGAATTACTTTCTCCCCCTCCGGCGTTCCGGCCACCAGCAGGACACCGGTATCAAGGTTGGCGCCAATCAGACCGATGGTAAGGTCAGCGCCCATGGGGACCGGATATTCGCAGACCTGGCAGGCCTGGCGGAGGAGAGGGTCCTCTTTTCCCTCTCGAATTCGGTCCAGGAAATCCTCGGTCGGTGATGAGCTTTCCTGGACTGATTTCCCGTAGTCATCAA
>Ga0180009_10007662_pt1 | contig 10953 bp, 17 predicted proteins | sample OS_PC_MetaG_FD_123537 | JGI IMG/M metagenome (GOLD analysis project Ga0180009, IMG submission 123537) | Groundwater microbial communities from the Aspo Hard Rock Laboratory (HRL) deep subsurface site, Sweden - OS_PC_MetaG | ecosystem: Environmental > Aquatic > Deep subsurface > Groundwater... | reverse complement strand
CAGGTAGTTGACGCTGAGCACGGAGTAAAAATAGCAAAAGCTATATTTGCAGGTAAATTTATAAATAGAGTTAAAAATAATGATGATATTAAAACTATAAAAGCCATTGAGGAAGTAGGAATAGTTGATGCTAATAGTAAACAAAATCAAATACTAGCTAAAATAGATACAGGTGCATGGAGTTCTACAATAGATATTAGTTTGGCAAGAAAACTTGGACTTTTAAAAAAGAACAAAATTATAGCAACTAGGAAAAAGTTATCATCCTTGGGTGAGGAAGAAAGGCCTGTAATCGCTATAACATTTTATCTTTCAGGTAGAAAAATAACAACTCGTGCAACAGTATCCGACAGAAAATTATTAAGATATCAGTTTTTAATAGGAAGAATAGATTTGCAAGGGTTCTTGATTAGTCCTATAATAGATAAAGATAACTTGGTAAAAGCAAAATGGTGATGTGAAACATGCATAAAATACTAATACTTACATCTGGAAATGTATCCAAACTTGATGGTTTCAAAGATAAAGGCGTATCTTTGGGTTCTTTTTCTGATATTAACTACTCATCTGAATCTTATGACCTAAATCTTAAATCTTACAACCTAAACCATTTCGATCTAATTTATTTCAGGATGGTTGGGAAAAGCTTAGAAATTGCAACTTTAGTTGTTGATTATGCAAAACAAAATGGGATACAGATTGTAGACAGAATGTATGAAACAGCCCATCTTCTTCCTATTTCCTTGGGGAAAGCTTTAGAGATGAGAAAATTACAGGAGAAGGGGATTCCTATACCAAAAACAGTTTTTGGTTCATTTGATGGGATAGATTTTCCATACATAGTCAAATCAACAACAGGACAAAAATCAAGAGAAGTGTGGTTAGTTAATAATTTAAAAGAGTTGGAACTTTTACGATCAAAGATCGACAGCAATAAACTATATTTTATTCAAGAATTAATTGAAAATGCTAGAAGAATTAGAGTATTGGTGGTAGGTGATAAAACGATCGGGGCAATTGTAAGACAAACTAAATGGAACAAAGACGAAACAAAAGAAACACTGATGCCAGTTCCTGGAGATGTGGCCAGTTTGGCCACATCTGCGGCTAAAGCAGTTGATTTAGATATTTGTGGAATTGATATTTTAGTAAATAGTAAAACAAATGAAAAATATGTGATAGAAGCAAATGCAGCTCCAGCATGGAAGCTTATTAATAAATATTGTGGAGTAGTTGTTGAAGATGAAATCATTAAATATTTATCGAAACAAATTTAAAGACTTTGGAGTGAGCCATAAGAGTTTGCAATGGAAAAGCAAAGGGGCGGCACACCAAAGGTTTCGCCAGTTTTGGGCGGAAATTGATTTTGATAACAAAAATGTTCTTGATGTTGGTTGTGGATTTGGAGAATTAGGCAATTTCTTAACAAAAAGGTATAAATATGTAACATATAAAGGTGTCGATATTATGCCAGAATTTATTGAAAACGGAAAGAAAATTTACCCGAGCCTTGATCTTGAAGTCGCAGATTATTTTAACCATCCAAAAGGCGAATTGTACGACACCATAATTTGTTCAGGTGCGTTAAATAGTAACCTCGGAACAGAAAAAGAAAATAGACTTTTTAGAGAAAATGCCATAGAAACAATGTTTCTTCATACGACTAATTTATTAGCTTTTAACATGTCAGGTGGTCATCCTTCTCTTAAAAACAGTAAAGAAAACAATATCTATTATTCAGATAGTTTAGAAATTTTAAAATATTGTATGACCTTAACTCGTCGAGTGATATTTAGACAAAATTACCACCCATCCGACTTTACAATATTCATGTACAATGTAAGGGAGAAATAAAAATGCTCTTTTTATTCTTACATTGCAGGGTCAGACCCTGCAATAGTGCCGTCAGATAGGTCTAACTCTTCGTTAATATATTTAAATTTTTCGACAAATTCTTTATATGATTTTATATTCTTAAATTTAATAAAAGAACTCTCATTAAAATAATCTAATATAATTTTAGTGTTTATCCATATAGTGTTGTTTAATCCTAAATATGTAGAATAAGAAGAATAGCAATCGATTAAATTCCTGGTATATTTTAATGGATTTTTGTGTATGTAACGAGAAACATCCAATAGATAGTCTTTATTTATAACATTTGTAGCTTTATATCTTCCCTGAAAAAGGGGACCGAATCGTTTATATTTTTTATTAAAATACATCGAATATCTAGTAAACAAGGATTGAGTAAATTGCCGGATTGAATTTTTATCCTTTTGTTTGATTAATAAGTGAACATGATTTGGCATTAGACAAAATGCTAACAAATCAATTTCTTCAAAATAGTTTTTTCTTGGGTGAAATTGCAGGGTCAGACCCTGCAATTTAGCTTCAGGGTTTGATAGATATTCCTTTAAATAGGCGAGAAAGACTTTGTGGTCCTGTTCATCTATGAATATTTTTCTTTTTTCGACACCACGATTATAAATATGGTAAATAGAATTCTCAATATAATATTTGATGGCACCTTTAGCTGGCATAAATTAATTATACATTGCTGGGTCTGACCCTGCAATATCTTATTTAAATAATATGATATACAATCGCGACGATTATAGGGTATAATATATGTATATGAAAAAGATTCTTGTTTTGGTGGAGTCAAAAAGTTCTAGTAAAAAAAAGTTAGTTAGATATTTAAATTCTAATTCTAAAAGTAAATACAAAGCATTTTTACATTCTTTTACAGATTTATTTTTTAATATTAAATCTGGCAAGGTAAAAATAACAGTAAAAAACACAGATATAACTAATTTTGACCTTGTTTTTGTGCGACGAGCTGGCAAATATGTTAGATACATGGGTGCAATATCAAAATATTTAGATTACAAAAAGATTAAATTTATTGATCCAGCATTTCGAGAAATTGGGATGAGTATGGATAAGGCCTCAAGCACTCTAAGACTTGCGATAAAAAGAGTACCTGTACCTCATACCATTTTTTGTTTTAAACAAAACATAATTTTTTTTAGAAAAAAGATAATTAAGATTTTGGGTCTGCCAATAATTGCAAAAGCAATATTGTCTCAAAGAAATCAAAGTATTTATATTTTAAGAAGCGAAAAAGACTTTGATAGTTTACTTAAAAAGTCTAACAAAGAATTTATATTTCAAAAGTTTATTGATATAGAGAAAGAATATAGAGTATTGATTATGGGAGAAAAAATTATGGTATTAGAACAAAAATTCAAAAGAAATTATAAAAATTTAAAAGTTGAATATCTAGATTTAACTGGCCCATCTGTTTTTTTAAATTTAGATAGTACGACACAGAAAGCAAATCAAATTGCTTTAAAATCAGCAAAATTACTTGGGTTAGACGTTGCAGGAGTTGATTTGGCGATAGAAAAAAGTACACACAAAAATTATATTATTGAAGTAAATAAAGGTCCCGGAATTGAACCCAATTCCAGGACCTCACCTGAACTTAAAGCCTTTTCTGATTATTTAAGCTCAATTACTTAAGTTCCACTGTTGCACCAGCTGCTTTTAACTTTTCTGCTGCTGACTTAACATCCTCAGGTTTTGCATCTTTTAATACTTCAAAAGGAACATTATCAGTTGCATCTTTTGCTTCTTTAAGTCCCAATTGTTGATTAATTTCGCGAAGTGCTTTAATAACTGCAATCTTTGTTGCGCCTGAATTTGTCATTACTACAGTTTGGTTTCCACCAGATTCTTCTGCTGGCGTGCCGGCCGAAGCTTCAGCGGAGGCTGGAGCAGCGGTGGCCATTTGCGGCATTGCACTAACTCCAAGCTTTTCAGAAAGGGTAGTTACCAATTCAGATAAATCTAAAACTGTAAGTTTACTAATTTCTTCTACTAACTGGTCTATTTTTTTATTAGCCACGTGTACTCACCTCCTTTAGTACGAACAATAACTTTTGCATATTTCCATTTAGAGTACCAACTAATCCATACATTGGGGACATCAAAGAACCAATCACTTGACTGTATAAAACATCTTTTGTAGGAAGAGTAGAGATTTTAACTAGCGCATCTTTATCTTGGAAGTTTCCTTCAATTATTCCCACTTTAAACTGTGGAACTTGATTCTCCTTGGCAAATCTTCCGATTACCTGAATTGGGGCAATAGCGTCTTCTTCAGTTAAAATTAAAGCGGTTTGACCCGACAATACTTCATCAGTTAAAACAGCATCATTAATTTTAGCTTCTTTTCCTGCTCTTTTAATTAGAGTATTTTTAACAACTGTCATGTCAGACCCAATTGCTTTTAATTCTAATTTTAATTTTTGTTGAAGGCTAACTGAAAGACCAGCAAAATTAACAAATACGATAGACTTTGCGTCTTTTAAACGTGGAGTTAAACTTATTACTAAATCTTTTTTGTTTTGCTTGTTCATATTCCTCGATGTGACTTGCTTTGTATGCACATTTTCTTTGGACAAATTCTATTATATCACAATTTTAACACTAGGTGACATAGTAGATTTTATAAAAGCTCTTATTATTGCTTTTGAACCACCGAGTGACAAAATAATAGTTTCTGCATTTTTGACTAATTCTTCATTTTTTTGGCTAACTTTACCAAAAGAAGTATGAATTAATGGAGCTTCTCGTTCAGTTTTAATTGTAACCATGTTTCCTTTAAATTTGCCCGCATCTTTTAATGATTTTATTATAGTTCCATTTTTAGGATTTGGCATTAACCCTTTTGGTCCTAATAGCTTTGCAAAACTTATCAATTTTGGCATCATTTCAGCCGTTGCTAGTAATAAATCAAAATCAATTTTTCCTGCCTGCAACCGAGTAACAGTGTCATCTGATGCCACCTCAATTTTTTTTCGTTTTCCAGAGGAAAAGGGGAGTGTTACTTGAGCTGTTGTACCTACTTTTTTGGTTACCAAATGCATTTCAAAAGTACCATCAAATTTTACTGAAGAAATATCTTTTATAAGTTTGATTGCATCTTCTAAAGAATAGAGTTTTTCTCGTGAAATTTTTGCTTTTGATTCTAAGTACTTTTTACCACGTTGCTTTTCAAGTATTTCTTTTTTAGTTTTAATTTCTGGTCGCACTGCCTCATCCTGTAATACCTGTTCTACCTGTAATACTTGTTCTACTTTGTTTTCAAGCGTTGCGCGTTTAGCTTTTTTCTCAGCATACAACTGGGCAGAAGTTTTAGTTACTGCTGGTTCGTTTGTTAATATTGCTGTTTTTGTTTTACCCATTGATTTTTATTCCCATGCTTCTTGCTGTTCCCTCTACAATTTTAACTGCCATATCTAAATCTTTGGTATTTAAATCGTCCATTTTATTCTTTGCAATTTCTTCAGCTTGTGCTCTTGTTAGTGTGGCAAGAGTTTCTCTTCCTGCAGTTCCTGATCCTTTTTCAATATTTAACATTTTTTTAATCATTGCAGACACTGGAGCTTTTTTAATAATAAAATCAAAACTTCTATCCTCATAAATTGTAATAACAGCAGGAACTACTTCACCCTTCATATCTTTGGTTTTGTCGTTGTATGCCTTAACAAATTCCATGATAGCCACACCATGTTGTCCTAAAGCTGTACCAACTGGAGGCGCTGGAGTTGCTTCGCCACCTTTTAAATTAATTTTAACTAATGTTTTAATTTTCTTTGCCATTTTAAATCTTAAGAATTTGTAAAAAATCAAGTTCAACTGGTGTTTCTCTTCCAAAAATACTAACCAATACTTTTACTTTCCCTTTTTCTTCATCAATTTCATGGATTGTTCCAAGAAAATCACTAAATGGCCCGTCTGTGATTTTGACGGCTTCACCTGTTACAAATTTTGTTTTGTAACGTGGGGCAGGACTACTTACGAATTTTTGAATATTTTTAACTTCAAGTTCAGATAATGCAGTTGGTTTGTTTCCTGCGCCTACAAAGCCTGTAATACCTGCTGTTGTTCTGACAGCAAGCCAAGTAGGGTCGTCCAAAATCATTTTGACAAGCATGTATCCAGGGAATATCTTTTCTTTGATTTGTGATTTTTTACCTCCACGAATTACTATTTTATCTTGGGTGGGAACTAACATCTCAAAGACACTGTTTTTCATATCCATCGTTTCAATCCTTTGTCTTAAGGTTTCCATGACTCTGACCTCATGACCTGAAGAAGTATGAACTACAAACCATTTAGCGTTTGGATTTTCTTCTGTGTTAATAATAATATGACCAGGGATTTTTTTATTTTCCATTTTGCAAAAAATATTCTAAAGATTTGGTAAGTGAAAAATCAATACCACCTACAAAAGCTGCTACAATTATTGAAATAATTATAACTAAACTTAGGTAGTTTATCACGACATCACGTTTTGGCCAAGTAACCTTTTCAAGTTCTAGTTTAATTTCAGAAAGAAAATTTGTAACAGTTTTCATTTTCAATAATTTCTTTTCTTTTCAAGCATTCTATTGAATTCAATCTTGTATCTTTTCTCTTTTTTTCTCTCAGAAGGCTTTTTAAACCTCTCTCGGTCACGAAGTTCCAGCAAAAGGCCAGACATAACTGTCTTCTTGCGAAATCTTGCCAGTAGTGAATCGTCCGATTCCCCTTGTTTTTTTGTTACTATGAACATAGTTAAAATCGCCTCCTTTCACAATAAGTGTAAACTTATTGGTTACGTGTATCATCATTATTTATTATTCTATCATATATGGTATGATATTACCAAGCATATGAAAAGGGCACTCATAACTGGAATAACAGGACAAGACGGGAGCTATTTGGCAGAACTTTTGTTAGAAAAAGGGTATGAAGTCTCTGGAATTGTTAGAAAAACTTCTCATGAAGATTATGCAAATATAGGCCATATTCAAGAACAACTAAAATTATATCAGGGAGATTTATTAGACCCTGTGTCTCTTCGTGAAATTATTCAAAAAGTAGAACCTGACGAGGTTTATAATTTAGCATCACAAAGCCATCCATCTGAAAGTTTTAAACAGCCAATTCATACAGCCGAAATTACAGGGATTGGGGCACATAGAGTTTTAGACGCTACACTTGATGTTAATCCAAAAACAAAATTCTATCAAGCTAGTTCATCTGAAATGTTTGGTTGGGTTCGGGAAATTCCACAAACAGAAAGTACACCATTTAATCCTGCAAATCCATATGCTGCTGCAAAATTATATGCATTTTGTATGACAAAAATTTATAGAGAAAGTTATGATATGTTTGCTACAAATGGAATTTTATTTAATCATGAATCACCAAGACGCCATTTGGGTTTTGTAACACAAAAAGTAACTTACTCTGCAGCTTGTGCAAAATTAGATATTAAAAATTCTACACACTTAAATGAAGAAGGTGAATTAATTGTTAAAAATGGAAAAGTTAGTTTAGGTAATTTGGAAGCAAAAAGAGATTGGGGTTTTGCAGGGGATTATGTAGAAGGTATGTGGAAAATAATGCAGGCTAAAAAGGCCGATGACTTTGTACTAGCAACTGGGAAGACACATACTATTAAAGAATTGTGTGAAGAGGCATTCAATTATGTTGAGTTAAATTGGGAAGATTATGTAGTGGTAGATAAAAGATTTATAAGACCAACTGAGACAGGACCTTTAATTGGAAACGCCTCGAAGGCGAAAAAAATATTGGGTTGGGAGCCACGAACAAAATTTAAGGAACTTGTCAAAATTATGGTTGATGCACATCTTGCAAGATTAAAATAATAGGGTAGTGCTGGGTTGAGAGATGATATTTAAGAAATTATTGAAATTTGCGCAATTTTGCATTTTTCGATTCTTAAATCATTTCCCTCAACCCCTTTGGTCAACTATTTCCTTTCTTCTTTTGCAGTCGGCATTTTTTGTAGCTTTTGATCGATCTTGCGTTTTTTGCAAAGCTTACGTGCTTGCTCGTTGAACCATTGTTTCCAAGCGCCCTTACGAGATGAACGAGATTTTGATCCCATTTTTTATGCCTCCTTTGGCAAAAGAAAAATTATTAATTTTCCAATTTTTGTGTGCGTTCGTTGTAATGACATCGAGGGCATACGCCGTTGATAGGTGTTGCCTTATCACAATTCATACATCTGTCATTACCCTTGGGTTTTTTGAGCCCAGAAATTGCAATTACTGCCATAATAATTGCAATAATGACAATGCCTAAACCTGTATAAACTATTTCCATGACTTGCTCCTTTTCAATGAACTTTTTCTAAGTGCCACGCACAAAGATAACTGATAGTATATCAAAAGTATTGCAAAATTGCTATATTTATAGACAGAGTTGCAAAATTGTAATTTGTGACCTATAATACGTGTCAACCACAAAATGTGGAATCCTATTATACGAAGGAGTTAGAAATGATAGCTGTGAGACATAGCAAGTTGAAAGGTCTGTTTGCAGGGTTGGTTATTGAAAGTGAATTCAATGTAAAATCATTGAATCAGACTTGGGTCAAAATTGTAGGCGATTACGCCTACGACAAGGACGGTCGAGCCTATCAAGATCAAGGTGAAGGGTGGACGTGTGTTTGTAGTAGGGGGATGCCTATGACAGTGGCCGGTGAAGGGCTAACGAAAAAAGTACTCAGAAATTAATGAGGATTTTTTCAAATTGGGAGAGGATGCGGTTGTTTATTTAGACAAAAAATTAGCAAAGTAATTGCACCACGCTAATTCCTAAACGACTAATTCCTCTCTCAAGTACTACCTTCAAATAATTGCAAATATTTTGCAAGGCTGGATAGAATCGAACTATCATTAGCGGTTTTGGAGACCGCTGTCCTACCATTGAACGACAGCCTTAAATATTATTTTAATTTACTTGTTTCTTTGTGTGAAGTAATTTTTTTACACCTTTGACACCATTTTTTAAGTTCAAGTTTCCCTTTACCTTTTGTATCCATATTAACTTTGTTCCTCTCTGTCACATAATTTTGTGCTTTACAAGTAGGACAAATCATTCCAACTAATTCTCTTGCTCCTTTTTTTGCCATATGACAAGTATTCTAACATATAGTAGTCTATGTTATAAGAATGAAAATTTGGTTTGTTTCAACTAGAATAATTGGAAACGATGGGGTGTCTCTGGAGGCAGTAAGGTGGAGGACAATTTTACAAAGAATGGGGCACAGGGTTACTTTTGTTGCAGGAGAACTTGATAGAACAGGAATACTTATACCAGAACTTTTTTTTGGTAATCCAAAAGTAGTTGAGCTTCATGACAAAGTAGTTTATAGCAAGAATAATTTCAAAGAAATCGAAGCAGAAGTTTTTGAGCTTGCTGGAAAAATAGAAGGAAAACTTCGAGAAGCTTTTAATGGACATAAACCTGATTTACTAATTATTGCTAATTGTTTGTCGCTTCCCATGCATTTTCCATTAGCTGTTGCCTTAACTCGTATAGTTGATGAATATAAAATTGCAACCATAGCAAGACATCATGATTTTTGGTGGGAAAGAAAAAGGTTTTTAAAGTCGTCTTGTTTTCCTTTTTTTAAACGTTGGTTTCCTCCAGTAAGTCCATATATAAAACATGTAACTATTAATTCAATCGCACAAAAAGAATTAAAAGAAAAAATTGGAATTGATTCGATTATAATTCCTGACACTTTTGATTATCAGTCAACAAAAAACAAAAAAGACTTGTTTAATAAAAGCTTTAGAAAAGATTTTGATATATCAAAAGATGACATTGTTTTTTTACAAGCAACAAGAATAATTCCTAGAAAACGGATTGAGATAGCTATAAAACTTGTTAAAAAACTTGATAATCCTAGAATTGTTTTAGTAATTGTTGGAAGAGCAGGCGATGAAGGTAGAGAATATAAGAATAAGCTTTACTCTTTAGTAAAAAAACTTAAAGTTAGAGTAATTTTTGCTGGTGACTATGTAAATTTTCACAGAAAAATTACAGGTGGTAGACGCAAAATATATACACTTTGGGATGCTTTTGTAGCTTCAGATTATGTAAAATATCCATCAGAGGTGGAAGGATTTGGAAATCAATATATTGAAGCGGTTTATTTTAAGAAACCAGTAATAATAACGCCATATCCTGTTTACGAGAGCGACATTCGTCCTCTCGGTTTTAAGTCAATTGAAATTACTGAAAAATTAACAAAAAAAGATATAGAATTGGTTAATAGTTATTTAGTAGACAAAGAAAAAGTAAATAAAATAGTAGAAAGCAATTTTAAACTTGGCAAAAAATATTTTTCATATGAAGCCACAGGAGAAAAAATCAAAAAACTTTTGAACAGTTGAGCCTGAGGTGAGAATTGGACTCACTACTTCTTTCTTACCAAGAAAGCGTTCTACCGATGAACTACTCAGGCCATTAGTGCCAAGGCTAGGATTCGAACCTAGGAAACCTTACGGTGTTTGCTCTACAGGCAAATGCTTTTGACCACTTAGCTACCTTGGCATTTGAGCCGAGGGAGAATATTGCAATCTCGACCTGCTGTTTACAAAACAGCTGCTCTACTTCTGAGCTACCCCGGCGTAAGTGATAGTATACCAAAAAATAGTCCTATCTGAAAAGGGTCTTAGTGAATTTCCTGGAATTTCTTTCAGGTGGGTGAACTGTCTAGAATCATAACAATCCTAGAACTTTATTCTCCCTATTCAACGATTTAGTCAGGAAAATCATGACTAAAAACTCTAATCAAACAGGACCATGTATATTATAGCACTTAAGTGCTGAATCTCATATCTTGATGAGTCAAGGGATGAGAAGACCTAAAACTGAATTTGAAATTGGTAAAACTATTTGAGAAACAATTGATGAACCACCAAATATAGGAAAAATCAAAAGTAAAAGTAAGATTAATCCATACTTATGTAAAAATAAATCAAATCTTGCCGCCTCTTGTGGCGGGAGAAGACCTGCTAATATTTTACCTCCATCTAAAGGATGTATTGGAATTAGATTAAATATCGCAAGCAT
>Ga0180009_10007661_pt1 | contig 10953 bp, 8 predicted proteins | sample OS_PC_MetaG_FD_123537 | JGI IMG/M metagenome (GOLD analysis project Ga0180009, IMG submission 123537) | Groundwater microbial communities from the Aspo Hard Rock Laboratory (HRL) deep subsurface site, Sweden - OS_PC_MetaG | ecosystem: Environmental > Aquatic > Deep subsurface > Groundwater... | reverse complement strand
TCTGGCTCTGGGTGGCACGGCCAAGCAAGAGTGCAGACGTCGCCAAGTGCCCGCTTGGCCGTGTTTCACCGACGGTTCATGCCTTTCGCGGCCCACGGCCAAGCAGATGCTTGGAGGCATTTCAAGGCTTGCTTGGCCGTGCCACCCTTTTTCGGCGCACGCTGCTAGAGCGGATTTCGACTGAATGGAACGATCTGGTGGTAGGGCGGGTCGCTCAGCCCTGCGCGGTCGCGTCCTTGCTCTTCTTCACCATGACTTCGGGGGGGAAGAGCGGGACGATGCGATGAAACACATACAGCAGGATGAAGGGAATGGTGAAGATGATCACGGCCACGATCAGGCCTTCCCGGGTGCCCCAACCTGGCATGTAGTCGGTGAATCCGCGGTGGCTCTTGGAGAAGAGCTGTCCGCCGATGACGACATTCCACCGCATCAAGAGCACCTGAGCGAGCAGCATCACGGAGGCGACCCACAGCACGACGTTGGACACGCGGTCGCGCAAGCGGAAGAGCGTGTTGATCCCGAGCAAGAAGAACGGGATGAGGGAGAAGACCAGGTACTGAAGGATCACGTAGGTGAAGAACAGCTTCTTGGTGATCAGCAGGTACAGCAGCTCCCACTCCTCGGTTTGCTTGTATGCGATGGACAGCACCTCGAGCACCTCGAGGGAGACGGCCACGATCATGAACCCCCAGAGAAAGCCTCCGAGGGCGCGGACGCACTCCTGGTCGACCTTCCAGCCGTTGATCCAAGCAATGGTCATGTAGTGGAAGGTCAGGACCGCGATCCCCGACACGATGGCCGAGAAGATGAAGATGACGAACATCAACGGCGTGGACCACCAGGGATTGGCTTTGACCGAGCCGAACAGAAAGCCGACATAGCCGTGCAGCAGGCACGCCATGGGAATGCCGAGGCCGGCGAGAAAACGCACGATCCGGTGATTCGCGCGGCGCATCTCCGGGCTGTCGCGTCGGTCGCCGAGCAGCACAACGGAGCAGAAGGCCCGTGTCAGCAAGCCTCCGCTTTCGTACCGTTTGACGAGGTCGCTGCGCACCACCAGCCAGACCTCGATGGCCACGACGATGAAGTAGGCCGAGTAGATGTACCCGAAGCCTGCCATGGCCGAGGTGAAGTGGGGGGTGATCATGATGTTGAACGCCCGATCGGGTCGCCCCAGGTGCATGAGCAAGGGGAGCGTGGCGAACATCAGGAACACGAGGGCCGCGACCAAGGAGAAGCGGGAAACGGCCTTGATCTGGTGGCGGTCGAACAGATGGTAGAGGGAAGAGACGACGAAGGCGCCGGCGACGAGTCCAGTGATGTAGGGGTACAGGACGATCATCACCGTCCAGACGACATTGACCTCATTGGGGAATACGTAGCCGTCCACTACTTCACCTCGATGTCCATGCCGATGTAGTAACACTTCGGATGGGTGCCCAACTCAGGGTGCAAGAGGGTATATCGCCTCTCTCTGAGTATTTCGTGCAGCGGGCTCTTGGGGTCTTTGAGGTCACCCACCATGCGTGCCCCGACGGGGCATGAGAGCACACACGCTGTCGTCTTCCCCTTCGTGATTCGGTGGTAACAGAGGGTGCACTTGTCAGCGATGTGGGTATCGGGGTTGATGAATCGAGAACCGTAAGGGCAAGCCTGTACGCAGTACGCGCAGCCGATGCAGCGCTCCGCATCGACGAGCACGACGCCGTCCTCGGTCTGGTACGAGGCACCCACCGGGCAGACCTGGCTGCAGACCGATTGAGCGCAGTGGTTGCAGATCTTCGGGACGAAGAAGCTCTTGGCTTTCTTTTCTCCCGCGGGCAGCGCATCGGCGTCAAAACTCGCTTGTTCGTTGAGAGCCACGTCGACGTGGGCCTCGCCGCCTTCCCGAAGCTCGTAGCGTTCGATCCAGGTGCGGAAATAGTCTTTGGGGACCTTGTTCTCGCGGCGGCACGCTCGCATGCACGAGCCGCAACCGATGCACTTGGTCGTGTCGATGACGTAGGCCCAGTAGTGATCGTACCAGTTGTAGTCGCCGAAACCGGGCGGGGCGGACTTGCCTTCGCCCTCGCCGGGCGGGGGTGTCCCGGCTTCCGCGGACTCATGGCGCATGCCGACCAAGATCACAATCAGGCCGCCCGCGGCGCCTGCGTTGAGGAATTGTCGTCGTCCCCAGGCCTTGCCCGGTGCCCGCTCGCCAACCGGGCGCTGCGGGGGTTGTGGGTCTGAAGCCGTCGGGGACGTAGCGGTGCCACTTCCCGGCTTGCGACCTTGGTTACTCATGGGGTCTCCGGGGCAGCCGGCTCCGGCTTGGAGCCGTGGATGTTGTCGGCGTGGCAATCAATGCAGGTATCCGCTTTGCCTTGGCCGTGCGCCGGCCAGTCGACGAGCGGTGGCGCGGCATCCGTTCGGAAAGGCTTCTTGGCGTGGCACAGAAGACAGAACCGCGGATCGCGGTGTTTCACGATCCGCACCGCCGTCGGTGATTCGCGATAGACCTGGTGGCAACGACTGCAATCGAGATTGTGGTGCGTGCGCTTTGCGAAGTCGCGGGCCAGGTCTTGGTGGCAATAGCTGCACTCGAAGACGGCGGGATGATCTTCGGGTCGTTTGGCTTCTTTGGCCGGTCGAACTTTGTGGCAGTCCGTGCATTGCTGAATGACAGGGTGCATGCGCGCCTCGTGCACGGGCCGATCGAGGAAGAGCGGTTCGTGCGGACTATGGCACTTCATGCACGGCGTGGAGGGGTCCCCGACCCCGAGAAAGGCGTAGTGCTCGTCGGGATCCACTTGGGGAAAGGAGCTTGGTCTGGCGGCCAGGCGACGGTGACACCACAGGCAAGGTTCGCGGGTTGTGGGGACGAAGATGGCCTTGGAGCCGAACATGCCCTCCTTTTCAAAGTGGGCGAGATGTTCGGCGGCCGCGCCGTGACAGGTCTCGCACTCGACCTTGCTGTGCACGTCCTTGGCGTGTGCTTTCGGCTCTTCAGGATGGCAACCGCGGCAGCGCTCCTTGCCCTGATGCTGGGGAACGCCTGCGCGCGCCTCTCGTGCCGCGTCACCGCGGTAGTACCCAAACTCCCCGAGGGTTTTCGGGACGAGGAAGTAGCGGACGGTGGCCGCCCCACCCAACCCCACGACCAGGATGCCGAGCAACCACAACACATGGCTGTAGTCGGCCGGCTTTTCTTCGTCGCTCTGTTGGGCCTGCTTGCCTCGCGCTCCCAGCTTGACCAATCCCCAAGCAGCAGCAGCGAATCCCAGAATGCCGATGATGACAATCGTCGTGAGGTTGTACACCGGCTTGGGCGCGGCCACCTCGGCCCTCGCCATGAGAATCACGACACCGAACAGCACCACGGCCAGCACCAAGGCTAGCCAGCCAGTCGGTGCCCTTGGACTTTGCAACATGGACAGACAACCCCAATGAGCCGACGGTTACGCCGCTGTTCCGTACAATTGAGACCCAACAGGATTGGCCTCTGACGCCGCTCCTCAATGCAGAGGAATAAACCGAGCAACAAGAGTGCCAGTTTCACGATTTTTCAAAAACCTGCGAGGAGCGGCGATCGAAGATTTCCTTCTGGGCAATCGGCTCGTTTGTCTGCCCAAATGTCGGCAAGATGTGCCGACATTTGGGCAGGGCGCATCGGAGCCAATGCCCAACAACCTGAGTCGGATTACGCGTCCTATTCGTGAACCATACAAGGCTACAAACTGCCCATCTTGCGCGCCAAATACTTTCGTAGCAGCACGCAAACACTTGACCCGTAACCAACACAACGTCACGATTAGAACTGAGCGATTTCGCGGCACGAGACCGCGTTCAACAATCTGGGGGTCTGTCGGCTCGCCGCAGAATCCTCGAAAGCATTCCAGGAGGGGGCATGCTGCTTTCAATTCTGTTCGCGATCGTATTGACCTCTTGTCTCGCCCTTACCGCGAGGAAACACAAGGCGTCCGGTCTCATTCCGCTCTGCGCCGCCGCCGTCGTCTACCTGCTATTCTCCATCATCGCGAAGATTGCGTTCGAAGGCTTCGCGCCCGGAGGAGGAACGCTGGCCGAGGTCGGTGGGATCGTCGTGCACGGACTCGGTGCCGTCGCAGTGTTTCTGTTCGCCGCACGGTGGATCCGAAAAGGAGCCGGAGCGACGACCGAGATGTCCAAGGCAAGCTCCGTTCATCGGTAGCACGGCGCGATGCGGGGCGGTCGGGCAACTCAGACCGCTGTACCGATCGTCCATTTTCCGCGCGCGGTGGTGGGTACCCCTGTAATATCCACGCTCATGCGACTCTCAATCTGTTTGGCGCTCGCGTTGTCCGCCTTGGCAACCGGTTGCTGCAAGTCCAAGTCCGACAGTTCCTCGACCTCCAACAAGGGGGACAAGCCAGGGGACATCACGATCACCAAGGCGGCCGACGGCGGCATCCGAGTTACCGGAGGGGGAAAGATGACCGGTGCGCCGAAGGATTGCGCCGCGTTCAACGCGTGCTGCACCGCCCCGGACGCCGCCCTCTTCTGTGGTCTTGTGAAGTCCTCATCCAAGGACTGCGCAAGCGCAGCCACGCAGGTTCGCAACTTCCTCAAGGAGAAGGGAACGAAGCTGCCGGCCGGTTGTATGTGAGGGTTCTCGAAATGCGCAGACGCATCCAGTCGTTCGATGTGCCCGGCGGAAGTGTTCCAGATTCTTGGTAGGGGCGGGTTTCAAACCACCGCTGTCAACTTAGCGGTCGACGATCGCGTTGACCGTACATTTCTGGGGTAGGGGCGGGTTACCAAACCCGCCCGTTGCACCACGGTACCAAGCGGGCGGGTCACAGACCCGCCCCTACGAAGAAGATGATCCAAGCGGCTCTGCTAGTCGTCAACCTTCAACGTCTGCACGCCGCCGTCCGAATCGATCTGCAAGGCATGCAGCCCCTCTGACGTCCGCAGCAAGAGCACGGCAAACTTCTCGCGGGCGATCAGCTTCGTCTCTGCCAACGTGCTCGTCTTGAGGACCTGCCCGTCTTGCACCAGATCGTCGAACAATATCTTGTCCGTCGCCTTCCCCAGCTCGTCGAGTGCCGCCAGGCGCATGCGCAGCCCACCGCGTTCGCCCCCCGTCCAGACCACGAGGATCTTGCCGTCGAGTTGCGCGACCATGGGCGGCGCCACCGGGGCGAGACCGAGGGTGCCCTTGAAAATGTCCTCGAGGGTGACTTGGTTGGACTTGCATGCAGCGGGGGTACACCGCTCGGCCACGATGCTGGATTCCAACATGCCCGCTCCAGGCGGTGACTCGAACCGAGTCAACCACGCTTCCACGCGACGACACGACAGCTCTCCGCCAATCCCCGAGGTCTTGACCGGCTTGGTCCACTTGTCGGCGACGAGGAACGTGAGAAAGTCGTGGCTATCTCCACGAACGCGGACCACGCGCGACTTGCTCGACTGGCATCCGGCGATTGGGATATCCGCCTCGTTGGGCGGACGGTTCGCCCCCGCCTCGGGGAGCATGCCGATGTCCACGGGAGCATCGTTCGCAACCGCGCCGGTTTGAATCCGCGCAGCCGCGAGCCAGGTCTCGTCGAATCGGTTGGCGCCGCGAAAAACGATCTGATCCCAGAGCACCTGAACATCCCGCAGCGGCGCGGCGATCTTCAACTTGTCCTCGAGACGGATCGGCGACGACTTGGGCTCCTCGGTTCCCGTTTTGCGAATCAAGGACAGACGTTTTGCGCCCTCGTCCCAGCCGAGCACGGCCGAGAAGTCGCCCTTGGCCGCGTATCCGCCGAGCGTGGTTGTGGCTCCGATCTTCTCCCCGCTCGAGCTGCGGAACACACCCTCACTACCGCGACTACCGGAAAACACGAGCGGGTCCGCGTCTTCATCGCAGGTTCCGAGCAAGCGGAGCCCCAGCTGGGAAGCGGGAATCGTCGCAGGGATCGGTTCGCATTGCATGGCCTTCGCGTTGGGACCGAGCGTGCAGGCCAGCGTCTCTTCCTTCTTCGTGTCCTCCACGAGCAGGTGAAGCGCCGGACCGGGGTGCAGATCGGATTGCACGGCATCCATGGCCGGAGCTTTCTTCACGATGGGCTTGGCCGACTTCAGATCGTCGACCGTCATGGCCTTGGTGAGCGCAGGCGGCTCCGCTGCGGTTGCCTGTCCCTTGCCACGCTGCATCCCCTCCTTGCCCGCCTGCTCCCACGTCTTGTCGATGACTTCAGACAGATCCGCCGCTGCGGACCCCGTCGCCGTCAACGCGCCAGCAAGCTTTTCGGACCAGAAAACCAGGTTCTTCTCGCCTGCCGGCGCTTCGGACATCTCCGTCAGTCCTTCGCGCAGTGCATGCGCATGCACTGCGCAGCGCGCCGGCCACTGTTCCTTTTCTTTGCCCGCCTCCAGGGGGAGCGAGATCGCCGACAACTGCAGCGCGCGAAAGCGAAGGCTCGCCTTCTCTCCCTCGGCCAGCGGAGCTCCAAGCAGACATTGGTCCAACGACGCCCACGAGTTTGCGATCTGCTCTGTGTTCTGCGCGGTCAGGTGGCGGAAAAGGAAGTACCCGCCAACCCCGAGGCCGATGACGAGCGCCAGGGCTCCCAAGGCAAAACGGCGTCGCATCGACGCGGATGACTGCGCGACCAGAAGAATGGTGCGCGAGCCATCCTCAATTTTATTGAACCAACTCATGGCGCGATTCTTCGCCAAAATGGACCGTGACGGCAAGCTTCGTGTTCGAACAATGGAGAGACCGCTGCGACGGATCGGTAGGCCGCCCGGTAAGTGCGGCACGGCGCCTCGTAGAGGCGCCCTACCAATCGACGGTGCGACAACGACAGCTATCCCGTCAACGCGAAGAGGAGGGCTCCGGCGTCGCGCCCGACGTGCCCGTGGCGGTCGTCGCGGTGGACGGCATCGAGGGCGCTGGCGATGTCGTTCCCGTCACAGTCCCTGGTGTCGCGGTCGGAGAGGGCACCGACGTTGTCGTGGGCATCGTTCCCGCAGGCGGACTCTTCGCGGACGCAGGGACAACTGGCGCTGCGCTCTTGGTCGACGAGGGTGGTGACGACGGGAGAGGCGGTGCCGTCTTCGAGCTCGCGGGCGAAACCGAGCTCGCGGATCCACGCGTGCTCCGCGGAGGCGCATTGCGCCGGTTCTCGGTGTCGGACTTGCGAATGAGCTCGTCGAGGTCAATCTCGATGGGCACTTCGGGCACCACCGGCTCTTCGTCATCCTCTCCCGTGGCCTCCTCCGTAGGGACCGATGTCACCACGGGCTCCGCCGACGGCGTAGCATGCGCAGCAAGCGAGCTCGACGGATCGGCGTCGGGAGCTTGCCCGCGAAAAAACATGCCGCCCGCAAATCCAAGCGCGAGCATGCCGCCGCCAAACGCGGCGAAGAGAATGGGCTTCCACCGATTGCGTGGCTTTCGGGGCAAGTACACCGTAGGCGCTTCCCGGGCCTCTTCCGGATCGCGTTCAGGCGCTAACTCGGGTGCCGTCTCCTGCTCCGGGGGCGTCTGGCCCGGGTGGTTCAAACGGAACCGCGCACGGCCAATGAGAAAGCGCGCCTGCGAGGGTGCATACGCCTCCAATGCCGCCGCGAGCTCCGCCACATCGCGGTAGCGATCCGCCGGCATCCGCGTCAAACACCGCGCCACGACTTCGTCCAGACCGTCGGGACAATTCGGAAACACTTCGCGCAGCGGCGTGTGGTCGCCACTGAGTACGCGCGAGCACACCTTCTCCGTGGTCTTCTCCGCGAACGGAATCTTGCCCGCGAGCAGCTCGTAGAGAATGACTCCGAGCGCCCAGATGTCCGTCGCCGGTCCGACGTCCTTGGAGGAGACCATCTGCTCGGGCGACATGTAGAACGGCGAGCCCATCACCACTTCTGTGCGTGTCAGCGACCCCTCGCCGTCCCCGCCGCTCAGAATCTTCGCGATGCCGAAGTCCACGACCTTGATGCACGGCGAGCCGTCCGCTCGATGCGTCAAGAACAGGTTCCCCGGCTTCAAGTCCCGGTGGACGATGTCCAACGAGTGCGCCTCGGCCACCGCATCACACGCCTGCAGCACGTACTCCACGGCCTGTTCGAGCGGCAGCGTCTTCTGCACACGAAGCAAGTCCTGGAGATCGCGCCCCTGCAGGTACTCCATCACCATGTACGGTGTGTTTTTGACCACCCCGGAGTTCAGCATCCGAGCAACATGGTCGCCTTCCAGTCGGCTGATGACCGCTTGCTCACGCTCGAACCGCTGCAAGATCTCCTTGTGACGCGCAGCCTTCTTGAAGAGGAACTTCAGCGCGACACGCTCTTCGACCTCGATATCTATCGCGGCGACGACCACGGCCATGCCGCCGGTACCGATAACGCGTTCGAGACGGTACCGACCGTCGATGATGTCGCCTGCTTTGACCGGTGCGTCCATGTGGGCAGAATTCGCTCCGGATCCGCGTGGAGTTCGTTGGGGAGGCGCGGCTGGTCGCGTAAGCGAGCCGAATCCGGGGGGAATCTAACTAGAATCCTAGGTGATTCCGGCACTGGTGGCCAGGAAGCGTGTGAAGCGGCATTTCGGTTTGATTGGGGCCGCCACCTTCCTACAATGGAACCGCGCGCATGCCTTCACGCAAGCCAAAGCCGCTCATCGCCCTTGCGGCGCTCCTGCCCTCAACCTGCCTTGCGTGCTCCCTGACCACCTCGCTCGACGGACTCGATGACGCGCCACGCTTTTCGGACGCCGGTTCGGAGGACGCCGGTTCGGAGGACGCCAGCGTCCAAGAGGACGGGCCACCACCCGACGACGCGGGGGATGCGGATGCTCCTTGGGTCGAAGCCGGGGACGCGGAAACCGACGCGGAAACCGACGCGGAGCTCCATGACGTTGCAGAGGATGCCCCCCCATGCGGCGCGGACCTGCAGAATGACCCGAACCACTGCGGAGAATGCGATCACGGATGCCTCGGGGGAGACTGTACAGCCGGCAAGTGTCAGCGCGTCGTGGTCGCCGACGGGCAGAGCGAACCGGCCGGCATCACCGTCGATGATGCTTCCGTGTATTGGGTGAACGTTGCGAACAAATCGCTCAAGCGGATGCCAAAGACAGGAGGCGCGCAGGAGCGATTGGATGTCGCCGCGGATGGGGTCACCGATCCGTTCGACGTCGCGGTGGATGGTTCGTACTTGTACTGGTCGGAGCGATCCGGCACGGAGGTGTTTCGCAAGCCGCTGGCGGGCGGGGCGAAGGAGCACGTCACGTGGGGCGTAGGCGCGTGCGCGTTCCTGGCCATCGGGGGCGGGCTCGTGTTCGTGTCCGACTTCCGGAGTGACGATCCGTCGATCGGGCACATCGTGTCGAGCCCGGTGGAGGGCTCCAACGGCATGCTCATCTATCAGAATCAACCCTTGGCCGCGGGGCTCGACGCGGTGGGCGCGGAGTTGTTCTGGGCGAGGGCGGAGCCGGACAGCATCATGCGTGGAACGTTCGATGGGGGACCGTCGTCCACGATGGTCACCGCCACGGGGACGATCTCCGGATTGGCCTACGATGGCTCGAAGCTGTACTGGATCGAGGAGGAGCAACGCGTGATGTCGGCGGAGCTCGGCATGGCGACACCGGAAACCTTCTACGGCGGGGCGCCCGGAGCGGGGATGACCGACCTCGCGGTCGACGACAGTTCGATTTGGTGGAGCGAGCGCGGTACGGGCATCATCGCGCGGCTTGCCAAGTAGTCCGCGTCCCGACTCCAGTGTGGGGCAGAAGAACAACCACCGAAGGCACAGAATACACAGAACGGGTCAGTCGCCGATGCGGCAGGAGAACCCGCCACAACGGATTCGTCGCGTTCCAACGGATGGACTTTGAAACATGGTCACGCCCGGGCGCGCCCGGGCGGCCGACGTCGAGTTGAAATCGGACACCCATGATCCAACCGATCATGGCGGCGAATCCCAAGACCGTTGTCAAAGAGGTCGCCCATTACCGTGCAATCGGCGGTGGTCGCGCCTCCCCGGACAGCGACCCCCGATGCGATCAACTTGATCGCATGTGAGCTTCCAGGTCGCATAAGCAAAGGGAAACACGAGTGGCATGCCCCTCGCACTACAGCGTCGCAGCGCTCGCCTCGATGCTGGCGGCACGCCCCACGCCGAGACGCGAAAGAGAATGCAATCATCCCCCGAAGGAGCGAGATCATGCGCCCGAAGTCTGTCCTGATGCCCCTCGCCTGGCTCCCAATCATCACCCTCGCCACCGCCTGCGCGATGGAGGCCGACGACACGGAATACGATGTTGAGTCCGGCGAGTCTGCGGTCTCGTCCAGCGGATGCCAAGTCGATTACGTCGTGCAGGAATCGTGGACGGGCGGATTCAAAGCAGAGGTCAAGATCACCAACAACAGCCCGGCCTCGTACAACGGTTGGAAGCTGCGCTGGAACTTTCCCTCGGGCAGTCAGAAGCTGCAGAACCTTTGGAACGGGAAGGCCACCCAATCCGGTAGCGCCGTCACGGTCAACAACGAGAGCTGGAACGGCACCGTGAAAAAGGGCGCTTCGACGAAGATTGGATTTGTCGCCAACGGTCCGGGCTCGTCGGTTCCCACCTCTTTCTCCGTCAATGGCGTGGCCTGCAACCAAGCGTCCGGGGGCGGCAGCGCGGGAGGTTCGGGCGGTGGAGGAGGCTCCTCGACGAGCGAGACCGATGGCGTTGCATTGAAGTGGTCCTACGCCGGCCCGATCGGCGGCATGACATGCACGCAATTCAAGGAGGGTGCCGATCCCCACACGTGGAATGACAATTACCTATGTGCCAATCAGGACCTTGGACTTCGGTGGAGCTATGCGGGAAAAATCTCGTCCATGCACTGCACGAAGATCAACGAGCCGGCGGACCCCCACACCTGGAATGACAACTACCTATGTGCGCCGTCCGACCTTGGGTTCAAGTGGTCTTACGCAGGTCCCATCACG
>Ga0180009_10007660_pt1 | contig 10954 bp, 7 predicted proteins | sample OS_PC_MetaG_FD_123537 | JGI IMG/M metagenome (GOLD analysis project Ga0180009, IMG submission 123537) | Groundwater microbial communities from the Aspo Hard Rock Laboratory (HRL) deep subsurface site, Sweden - OS_PC_MetaG | ecosystem: Environmental > Aquatic > Deep subsurface > Groundwater... | reverse complement strand
TGGACCATAATGAGTAAAATCAGAGCTCACAATAAAAGTAACTTTTCTCTTCAATTCTTTTATTGTTTCTTTTAAATCGTTTACTGCTTTGTCAATATCTAAATCATCAGACACAAGCAAAGGTAAAATTTTTATTTTTTCAGCTCTGTCACCAAGGACAAACTGCAAAAAAGGAAGTTGAACTTCCAGACTGTGTTCTGGTTCATGAATCTTTTCATTAATCTTAATATTTCCTTTGCCTGCAAGAACTTTTGCAAAGTCCTGATCAACCCTGACAAAACCAAGTGGTGTTTCAAAAGTTTTTACTGAAATGCCTGATTCATTTGTTCTGTGGTTTGGGCCTATTAAAATAAAAAGATCTGGAAGAGGAGCTTCTGCAACTGCTTTATAACTCCATGCTGCTGCCATGCCACTGTATACATAACCTGCATGAGGACAAATCACAGCTTTAACAGGCAAAGCATTTGGTTTTGGTCTAGTTGGAAGCGCTCCAGGACCTAATTCACTATTAAAACACTCATCTAACACTTTTTGCAAAGTGTCAACTGTCGTAGGATAGAATAAACCTGCATAAACTGCTTTTCTCATTTTAACATGATGCCTAAATTTTATTTCTTATTCTTGTTCTGTGTTTCTAAGAAGAGTAAGAGCAGTCCATGCGTCAGCATCAGGATTTCTAATGAAGATGTTATTTTGAGATTCTGTTATGTTTGCATCATCTGCTTGAACATGAGCTACTAAATGACCTAAATCTGCTGAACCAAACCCAGTATAATTAAATGAAAAAAGCCATGTCTTTCTCAAAGTCATAGGGTTACATTCTTTCTCAGCAACACCAAACACTTCTTTATTGCCTAATCTAGCAGCATAAACTTTGTTAAACATCTGGAGTGACGCCAAGTTTGTTTCCAACCCGCTTGGAGCAGGACAAAGCCAGCCAATCCACCAAGGAGGATTATCACAAATACCACTAAATAAGCCAGGAATTAAATTGTCAACAGGTTCGTTACTAAACACAACCATTTGATAATTATCATCATAATAAAGCTGTACATAATCATTATTTATACATCTGTCAAAATCATCAGTGTCTTCTCCGCAATTTGAATTAAAAGAAACACCCATTTCTGGATAAGACACTAAAAAAGTCTGTTCAAAAGCAGTAATAAAATCATTATGAGTTTCTGAATCATAAAGTGGCTGATTCAAAGTCGTGCCAATAATCCTCTGCCCATCTAAATTCAACACACAATAATTATTGCTCGCACCTATATTATGGTCCAGATTAATTAGCACATCATCAGGAGTACCGCACATAATAACAAAGTTATCATTATTGCCAACAAGTGCAGACATTTCTTCTGCTAATCTTTTTGTCCTGCTTTCCCACATACCATTAACACACAATGCATCTCCAATATATTGATTATTATCAATACATTGAGGATTGGCACTGTTAGAAACATTATTATTCTGATAAGAATTTCCAGTAATATCATACAAACATTGAGATGCTTCTGGACAAATACCTGCATAGCAGCCATCAGGAGTTCTTTTTCCTGTAGCAAGGACATTAATCCACTCTCCTAATAAACACTTGTAAGCAACTGTTTCATTAATAAGTATATATTCATCAAATCCTGTTTGCTCTGGAATACACACACCCTTATCAGCATCCCAACATTCATTTGGCCTGCAGCAATTTGCTTCCTGGAGAAGCGAAGTATCCTTACCAGAATCTGCCCAAGATTGATTTATATAATTAAATAAAATATCTGGTACAGCAGAATTATGAGAAAGATTTTCTCCCCCAGTAACATTCCAAGTATTATTATAAGAGCAATAAAAGTCTCCACTTGAAGATGTATTTATAATTGTGCAATATTCAACTTCTTTAATCAAAGGTTCTCCTGTTTTTGTATCTGCGCAGCCCGTACCTGGGTTTGGCCAGTCCTCAACATTATATAAGCAAGTGTCATTTAAAATATTATTATCATCCAAAACACAAACATTACTTGAATTCACTTGTTTAAAAAGATCGCAAGTTATAAAATCAGGAAGATAATTTACATTTTCACCAGCAATTATGCCTATTGAAAGATTATACTCGCTTTCAAACAAAGAATTATTAAATCCACAACCAAAAAAAGTCCCGTTATTAACAAAAACATTTGGATATGCGGTTCCATTAAAACTCATAAAATAATCATTATATTGAGGTTCTGCTTTGAAGCATGCACCATATTCACTGCCAGGATCATTATAAGATTCACTAATCCACGGTCTTGTATCATCACTTTCTGCACAGCAAAAATTATCTGTTGCAAAATGCCCTGCTCTTAAACATGCTCCTTGAATTGCAGTATCGTTATAATCCAAGTCTTCACTCCAACTTCCATTATGCATGCAATAAACTATTTTGCCACTCACATTGACATAATCACCAGGGTTATATTCATTTCCCCCACTTCCTATATCTATATCACCACAACCATCATCTCCACAGCAAACACCAATTTTTGCTCTGGAAGGCTCATCATGTTGAGGAAGCATGGTTTCATCAGTAAAGCAAAGATAAGAATTATTATTAACATCACCCATCATAGTACCGTTGCTAAGGAAATAATAAGTTCTTGGAAGAGGATACTTACCACTGTTATCAGTATCGTCTAAACGCGGCCTACAAATATTAACAGTAACAGAATATGCACCACCATAACTAACACTCCATGATCTTTCAATATTATTAATTAAAAAACTATTTTCCAAGTCCATATTAGAAAGAGAAATCTTTCCAGGACAAGGAAGAACAACAAGTTCATTTCTTGGTTCTGAAGTATACTCTGTTGCAGTTGCAGATGTTTTTTCTTTCCATTCCAAAACAGGAGCAGGACAAATATCATACCTATTCTTACCAGGAGCATTATCATCTTCTGGAATAAAAACACTTCCTAATGATTCACCACCTGAAATTATCCTTCCTGCATCTAAAATTGCTGCAAATGTATAAGTATCGCCTGAAGCATCGCAGATGAAAAAAGAACCACGAGTACCTGCTTCTTCTACTTCTATTGCATCAATAGGATGGCCAGGACAAAAATTTCCATGAGAAGCTACAAGACCTCTGTTACCTGCTACAGTATAATAATCCTTTCCGCATGCATATTCTCTGCCGCCAGTCAAACCTGAATCAAATGCCTCAGAAGCGCCTTCATTAGCACCAGTAACCTTTGCATAATTATTTCCAATAAGTGCATTTGACCAAACAGAGTTATTCATAACAAGATCAGGAGCACAAATACCAGTGTGTCGTGATTGAACATATTCACTAGGTCTGTCAAAATCAACACACCGCTTAAAAATACCATTTATATTAGCAATAGGATAATTATAACTATCATCCTGCTCGCAATCAGGAGCTTTAAAAATTTCTCCATTAGAATCATATTCTCCATCATTATCCTCATCAGCAGTAGCATCATGCCAATATATGCCATCACAGATAGCATTAACATTACACATAGAAGTTCCTTTTTCCCGACATTTACCATTACCACAACAACCAAGTCCATCAACAAAATCAGTTCCACCAATTTCACTGCTCAAACAAATAGTTTCAGAACTATCTATATCATGTGATAAATAAATAGGTAATGAACTGCCATCCCCCCATTCAGAAGAATACTGAGTACCATAAGCAGTTGCAGATGTTTTTACATCATAATAAAAATAAGGATTTTTTTCTTTGCTTGGCAAAACAACATTCTCAGAAGTTGCATCAGATCTACCAACACATTCACTTTCAACACAAAAAGGACTTCCAGGACGATCATTCCTATTTTCAAAACCACAGAAAAAATCAGTTTCGCTTTTTCCATCAGCATCAGCAAAACCACAGCCACCACAATTAAAAGGGTCTGCAGTTATATTTACACAAGCTTTTTTAGTTGCTGCATCAACAAAAATTTCATCATAAATCGCTGAAAAATTATAAGGATAAATTTCTGGGCTTGGAGTGTGACACCATTTGCATTCATCAGGATAATCACCACAATCGCCTACTTTTTCAATCACGTTACAGGGTGGCTTTGCACTTCCACATCCACAAACAATAGCAGCGTCATGAATTTCATATATTTCAGTGCAATTCTTTTTAGCTAGTTTGCAGCTGGATGGGACGTTATAATAACCAGGACCAGTAGCGCCTTCACATTTACAGCATTTTTTACATCTTTCAGGATTAGCAACACAAGCAGCTGCAGAACAATTAAAAGTTCTAGGATCAATTTCTGGTGGTGGGTCGCTACCAGAACCAGAACCCATTGTACACATAATTGCTTCATCATCACGATCTATTTCTTTCCAACCAACATCTGTATTTATTCTCCCTGCAACAACGCCATCAACTAAAACCTTAGCACAGTAAACTTCATGTACACCATCATCGCTCAGTTGTTTTGCATAAACAGCCACTCCATTGTCTGAGCACATTGCTTCTGTGTTACGTCCGTTAGGATCAAGATTACCCGTACCAACAAGAGAAATAGTCTTACCGCCAGCATCAAGTTTACAACATTTCATATAATCAATTTCACCTTGATCACCATCATCACCTGCTTTAAAACCACAAATGACTTTGTTATCAAGGCACTTAGTTTCAGAACTGCCAATTGATATCCAATTAGTTGGATTCTCATCAATAATATTCACTCCTGAAAGACCTATACAAGCAAATCTATTTACACTAGCCTTTTCAAGTATGTCTGGTTCATTTTTAATTTTATAAACAGCTTTCCCAGCAAATTGATTTTTGCAAGAACCACCAGAACAAACACAAATACCACTAGAACAAGAAGAACATGTTGCAGCATTATCAGCAGTACATGCACTATTGGAACACTTTTGACAATCTCCACAATCATTATTATTATAGCATGTTTTATCTTCACAAACACCTGCCCGGCATTCACAATAACCAGAACTACAGGAATTACACGGATCTTTGTTTGCCTGAGGCACGCAAGAACCATAAACATAAGGTTGAGAACTACAATCTGGACTACCACTACAAAGCTCGCAGTCATCACACTCATCAACATTACAGCATTGATCACTTGGTACACTCATCGAAATAGGAATATAAAATAACAAACTAGCTATTATAATTAGAACAAAAAGAAAAAACACTCTTGAAATCTTCTTCATAAAATATACCCACCCTTCTTTTTTAATCTTTCTCTTATCAGATAACTATATAAATTTAACGATAATCAATAAAAAATCACAAAAGTTTAATCATTCTTGAAAAACCATCAATATCTATAGGCGATCTCATTTCCAAAGGAGATGTGGCAAATGACGCCGCAAGAAAATCAACTTTATATTTTCTGCACAATTTGGCATTTTGCACCATTCTTGCCAAAACTAATGGTTTTTCAGCTATGATTTGCATATTGAACACAATTATCTGATTTTTCTCTTTAGCTAAGCGACACATCACATCATCAAGACCTGCTCTTTTTTGATATAAAAAATCCTTTTTTTCATCTGTTTCAGCATTCACAAGGTATTTGATTTTTTTGTTCTCAAAAAAAGCTCTTTGAGCAGGCCCAAACACAAAGTCATAATTTTTACCTGCTTTATCTACATCTTTTGTCTGCATTGCCAAACCCGCAGTATAGAGTTTGATTTTATCAGATTTCAAAACCAAAGGCTTTTTGTTCAAATCAGTGTAAAGGAAAATCAACTCTTTAAAACCAAGCTGAATAGCCATATCTAAAATTTCTTGTTCATTATTTTTTGGAATCACAATATCAATCTTCATAATATATATAGTTAGCAGGGTTTGCTTTTATAATTTTCCAATTTAAACACTTAATAGAAGGATTCTTATTTATTCTTTTTGTACTCCTCAAAGACCTAGACATTAGTTATTTGTCAAGAAAAAAATAAAATATCAAAAATCTCAAAAAGGCGTTATAATGCATTATAATGCGCATTATAACACATTATAATGGGTCTAAAGATTATAAAGTTTTTTTACTTTTGCTTTATGTTGAAGACTAAAAAGTTTTATACCATTTGGAAGCGTGCTTTCATCTACTAAACTTTTAAATTTTAATTGGTTCATATAGACGCGAACAGTATTAATTGTCTTTCCAGTTTTCTGAGCAATCTGAGAATAAGATAAAGGATTGTCAGCATTAAACAAAACCCCTACGAGCCATCTTTCGGGATTGGATAAACCATCATAATGTGGCTCAGGCATTATTTTTTTAACATTACTAACATTATCAACATTATCAACATTAGCTTTGAGCTTAATTTGCTGTTTTTCTTCATAATCCTTCATAAAAACCTCGACTTCCTTAAGAATCTCTTGTTTTACAGCTTTTACATCCTTAATATTCTTTGCATATGCTTCTTTGAACAAATTAAGTGAAGTAGAAGTAAGATTTTGAAAGTCTTCACGAATAGATTTCTCTAAAACCATCACGTTTTTCTCAAGGTGAATAATAGATTTATCAAAATGATGTATCCAATCTGCAATCCTCTGATGATTTAAGGTTGTAGATCCCTTAAAACCATGATGTTGTTCATACATATCTTCTAAAAACTTCTTCTGAGAAGCAAGATCTTCACGAATCCTAGAAAAAGCTGACACTAAACCTGAATTCATCTGCTCTAATTTAACTTTTTTCCTAAACCACCCTATCATTTTCCTAAATATATTTTTAATCTGCTTATATATAAATGTTTTTAAGATACCTTCTTTGTCCAAGAAGCCTTTATTTATCGAACGAAGTGAAATTCGGAACAAAGCTTAAAATACCATAAATCCTAAAAATAACAAAAAAACCATTAATTCCTGTTATTTTCCAGTGGAAATCATGGGGGGTTAAAGGTATACTGGACGCTTTATTTTGCGTTAAATCTGTTTATTAAACGGAAGAACTGTGTTTCCATAGGAAATCATGGGGGCTTATGTTTTTCAAAACAATCTTTGTTAAACCTATTTTTCAGGATAAAAGCATTTATAAATGGGCTGGATTTTCTCCTTTATAAAGGGTTTATAAAGCTCTCGACTAAACGTAAAATAAGGGGGAATCATAATGGTGAAAAAAACAAATAAAACCAAGAAAGCTGTTAAAAAGAAGACAGCAAAAAAAGTTTCAAAGCCAAAAAAGAAAATAATTGCTAAAAAAATAGTCAAAAAGACTATTCAAAAAAAACTAGTAAAAAAGGTAGCAAAAAAATCACTGGCAAAGGTAAAAAAGAAGCCTGTTCAAACTATTAAATCAAGTGTCAAAAAAGTATCTGAAAAATATGCTAATGCGGGACCAAAAGATATCCGTATTGTTAATATAGTTGTATCAACAAGCTTAGAGCATGATATTCCACTTGAGAAAATGGCTGCAACATTGAGCAACACTGAATATAATCCTGAACAATTTCCAGGACTAGTAATTAGAATAAAGGATCCTAAAACTTCTGCTTTAATCTTTAGTTCAGGAAAAGTGGTTTGCACAGGAGCTAGAAGCATTGAGAAAGTGGAGGAAAGCATTGACCGAATCATAGAAAGCCTAAAGAAAATAGGTATTAATATTACTATTAAACCAAAACTAAATATTCAGAACATTGTTGCGAGTGGAAGTATTGGTATGGATCTTAATTTAAATGTTTTAGCTATGAAATTAGACAATACAGAATATGAACCTGAACAATTTCCAGGACTGGTTTATAAATTGATGGAAGCAAAAGCCACATTTTTGCTGTTTAGCAATGGAAAAGTGGTTTGCACAGGAGCTAAGTCCGAAGCAGAGGTTCATGCAGCTCTTGACAAGCTGGTTGAAACCTTAAAAGCAATTAAATAAAATTATTTTTTCATATTTTTAAATCAATATAAACTTAAAAATATTTAAGTTGAGGGTGATGGGTAGTGGATGTTACAGAACAAATGAATTTGTTTCATAAATTTATTGAAACAGATTATTATAAAGATCTTCTACGTCAGGTTAGCAAAGGAGAAAAATATCTTAAAGTAAATTTTAATTTATTGTCAAAATTTAACCCTGAACTTGCAGAACTACTACTTGAGAAACCAGAAGAAATAATAAAGGCTGCTGAACTAACTGTTGAAAGCTTTGATATCGACGGAGACACTCAGAATTTTAAAATCAGGTTCTTTAATCTACCTGAATCGCAAAAAGCACAGATAAGAAACATCCGTAGCAAACATATTGGAAAATTAATTGAACTGGAAGGCCTGGTCAGGCAAAAAAGTGATGTCAGGCCTCAGGTTACGAGTGCACGTTTTGAATGCCCTAGCTGCGGTAATATCATTGCAGTTCTTCAATTAGACACCAAATTCAAAGAACCAAGCAGATGCAGCTGCGGAAGACGCGGAAAATTCAGATTAATATCAAAAGAATTAGTAGACGCTCAAAAACTTGTATTAGAAGAAGCACCTGAAGACTTGGGAGGAGGAGAACAACCAAAACGTCTGAACATATTTTTAAAAAGTGATTTAGTCAGTCCTATGAGTGATAAAAAAACTAATCCAGGCAATAAAATAAATGTCGTTGGTATTATCAAAGAAGTACCTATTGAAATAGCAGGAATCAGAACCACTAGATTTGATCTTTTCAGTGATGCGAACAATGTAGAACCTATTCAAGAAGATTTTTATGATTTAGATATTAGTGAAGAAGAGGAACAAGAGATATTAGAGCTTTCAAAAGATAAAAGGATTTTTGAAAAACTAACAGAATCTCTTGCACCAAGCATTTATGGTCATGAAAAAGTAAAAGAAGCAATATTACTTCAGATGCTGGGAGGTGTGATAAAGAAAAGAGATAGAGGAGACATTACACGAGGAGACATCCATATATTGCTTATTGGCGACCCTGGAAGTGGCAAGTCACAGCTTCTAAAAAGAGTTAGCGTGATAGCTCCTAAGAGCAGATATGTAAGTGGAAAAGGAGCAACAGGCGCAGGACTAACTGCAACTGTTGTAAAAGATGAATTTCTCAGAGGATGGGCATTGGAAGCAGGCGCATTGGTTCTGACAAACAAAGGAATATGCTGTATTGATGAACTTGATAAAATGACGCCTGAAGACCAGAGTGCTATGCACGAAGCACTTGAACAGCAGACAATCAGTATTAGCAAAGCAAATATTCAGGCAACATTAAAAGCTGAAACCACTGTTCTTGCCGCTGCAAATCCAAAATTTGGGAGATTTGACCATTATGAAATGATTGCTAAGCAAATCGAACTTCCAACAACTCTAATTAATCGTTTTGATTTAATTTTCCTTTTAGAGATCTGCCAAATAAAGAAAAAGATGAAAAAATGGCAAATTTTATTTTAAGACTGCATCAAACATCTGAAAAGCAAGAAACAGTAATTAGTTCAGAGTTATTAAAAAAATATGTTTCTTATGCCAGAAGAAAAATTTTCCCAAAATTAACAGATGTTGCCCTAAATGAAATAAAGGACTTCTTTGTCACAATGCGCAATATGGATAGTGGAGACTCAGGTATAAAGACAATCCCTATTAGTGCAAGGCAATTAGAAGCATTGATACGACTTAGTGAAGCCAGTGCAAAGGTAGAGCTCAGAGAAAAAGTTACAAAAAAAGATGCTAGACGGGCAATAGATATTATTCATTATTGCCTAAGCCAGATTGGTATGGATCCTGACACAGGAAAAATTGATATTGACCGGCTGGTTACAGGTATTAGTGCTTCTCAAAGAAATGAAATTGTTATTGTCAGAGAGGTAATTAATGAACTTGAAAAAGTTCTTGGAAAAACAATTCCTCTAGAGGATGTTGAAAGAGAAGCAGAAATAAGAGGCGTGGATAAAAACAAATTAAATGATGTTATTGAAAAACTAAAACGTTCAGGAGACATATTTAGTCCAAAGCACGGAGTGATTTCAAGAATTTGATAACAAAAAAGTACTTAGTTGAAAAAATAGTTGATTTTTATGGCTCAAATCAAAAGAGAAACCGCATTTATGTGTAAAGTGAATGATTTACTTAATGGGAGTTTTGTTAAAACAGAGGGCTGGAACCCTAGTTATTTCTCAACTGCTTATGGAGATATTTCCCGTGTTAATCTTACAGGAGTTATTGTAAGCAAAGAACAAGGCGGAAGCGTAGTCATAGATGATGGCAGCGGACGTATTCTTCTTAGAAGCTTTGAAAATGATGCATTTGAAAATATCAATGTAGGAGACTTAGTTTTGATTATAGGAAGACCGCGAATTTATAATGAGCAAAAATATGTTTTGCCTGAAATTGTAAAAAAAATTGAGCAAAAATGGGGTGTGTACAGGCAGCTAAAATTAGAAGTGCTGAGAAAAAAAATTAAAGTAAAAAAAGTTGAAAACAGGATTCCTGTAAAAGGAGATACTCAGCCAGTTAATTATTTTCAAAAAATTCTTGAGTTCATAAAAGACCTTGACACTGGAGAAGGCGCAGAAACAGAAGAAGTAATAAAACGAAGCCAGGCAAAGAATGCAGAAGAACTGATTCAAAAGCTTATTGAAGAAGGAGAAATCTTTGAAGTTCGGCCTGGTAAGTTAAAGATACTTGAGTAAAAGTTATTGCACTGCGTATATTTCCCAATTAAAATATCGCAGGCGTCACAAAAACTTCTAAAATCGCTGCTATAAACAAAATTCCCAGACTTAAAAGCAATAGGTCTGCAGAGTCAAGAAGTATATGTTCAAACTTATTTGTACCAAAATCATGTTTTATAATGGCTATTCCTATTATTCCTCCTGCAAGTCCACCTACAAAATATGCCAAAATTTCAGGTATACCGTGAATCGAATATCTTAATAACCCTAAACTAATGACTTGGAAATAGTGCGCAACCTTTTCAAAGCCAATCAGATGAACTGCTTTGGCTATCTCGCTTCGCATAAAATTTCCAATTGCAGT
>Ga0180009_10007659_pt1 | contig 10954 bp, 7 predicted proteins | sample OS_PC_MetaG_FD_123537 | JGI IMG/M metagenome (GOLD analysis project Ga0180009, IMG submission 123537) | Groundwater microbial communities from the Aspo Hard Rock Laboratory (HRL) deep subsurface site, Sweden - OS_PC_MetaG | ecosystem: Environmental > Aquatic > Deep subsurface > Groundwater... | reverse complement strand
TTGAGGCCGCTCCCGCTGTTTGGCGCCGGCACGTTCAGGCTGTTGGACACTTCCAGCTTCAGCCGCTCCCGTACCGTCCGCTTTTCAGAATCGGACTTTGGGGTAAACCCATGCTTGGCAGCCAAGTCCACCATCTTGATCGAACTCGGAATGTTCATGAGTGGGGGCTTTTTCTTTCCGCCCGCCATCATGCTTTAGCTCCGTCACGGCTTTGGTCTTGTGCTGCCTCCGATCCGGCGTAATGCCCTGCAAGGCTCGGCACCAACTCCCAGAGGAGAGCATGCATGGTTTCATAGGCAGATGGCATCGTGCCCTTGCGCGACGGCTCATGCCGATGCGCAGGGATGCACAGGGTGGCCGATTCCTTGTAAGACTTGGCGTCAGGGACTACCGTATCGAGGACTGTGACCCGTCCGCCCAGCTTGATGAAGTCCTGTCTGATCGACTCCGCGATAATTCTCGCGTCAGCAGTCCGATCCTGCATCGATATGACTGCTTTGACGGGCCCTACCCTGTATTTCGAGTTTGGTGAGGGCTCAAGCCGCGCCAGCAGTTCCATCGTTCCCGTTTTGAACTCACGTGCCGACAGGATTTCAGGCTTGATTGGGGAAATGATCTGCGTGGCAGCGAGTGCGGCAGTGTCCTGCAGTGGGCCCACGGTCCCCTGCGTGTCGATTAAGACACAGTCGTAATAGTCTTCGGATACGGCGGGGGAATTCAGGGCATTGCCAAGTCGTTCGCCGCGATCAATCCGATGCAGGAGCCAGGTTTGGAGACTGCCATCTGGATCGTCCGACCGGATTACATCGAGCCCATCGATTACCGTCTGAGAGATGCAATCCTCAGTGACATATCCGGTGGTGATGACTTTTGTGAGGCCAAACGGGGCTTCGCGCTTAATACGGTAATATTTTGATAGCGCTGGCTGCACATCAGCGTCGACAAGCAGAACTCTCAGCCCCATGTCCGCCATAAGGGCACCAAGATTTGCTGCTAATGTGGTCTTACCGACCCCGCCCTTCGTACTCAGTACAGTGAACTTGATCATATCCCTCCCCAGGTTTAACGAGGGACATGGACATAACCAGTCTGGATGCTGCGGAACCCGCAGCAGGCTTGAGTTAGCGCGTTACTCCAAAGAGTGGTATATCAGGAAACGCTAATATACATTATGCGAAGTCTACAACGGGAACCGGCAATTCGTGCTGGCCTAGTACTGGAACGGCAGCAACCTGCCAACTAATAGTCAATTAAAACAATATCTTGCCTGTAATTAATCAATGAGGTTTTGAGGCAGCCAATGTGGATCGGGATGCCAGCCTAGCCTGTGTTCTCGCGCTGGATGCTAGCCTTGCAATCAATTATTCTCTTCAGGCGGCCTATAAGCCCGTCGGAATCCAAATGGCCCCGGTATCATCTCCAAGCGGAACGGCATCGTCAGCAAGATAACGAGCAGCCGTCCGCGCACGTGGAGTGCAGCCAGCGAACGATCTCGTGAGCATGTGTTTCTAGTCACCGTGATGATTTCATTGCGGTGAGTTACTGCAACCTTTTGATTCATGAGACAAGCAAAGAATGGCCAAGGATTACAACGCAGATTCGATTCAGGTTCTTAAAGGACTTGAGCCCGTCAGGGCTCGTCCCGGCATGTACACACGGACCGACAGTCCGCTTCATGTCATCCAGGAGGTAATCGATAACTCAGCAGACGAGGCATTAGCCGGGCATGCCACCCAGATCGGTGTCAGATTGTGTGTAGATGGCTCTGTCAGGGTTAGCGATGATGGACGCGGCATCCCTGTCGACCTCCATCCGCAAGAAAAAGAGCCCACGGTCGTGGTGGTGCTGACCCGTCTGCACGCCGGGGGAAAGTTCGACAAAACCTCCGGCGAAGGGGCTTATGCTTTCTCCGGAGGTCTGCACGGTGTGGGCGTCTCGGTGACCAACGCCCTCTCCACCCGTCTCACCGTGACGGTGAAACGAGACGGCCAGATCAACGAAGTCGAGTTTGCGGATGGCGGAAAGGTCAGCAAGAAGCTCGCGGTCATCGGCAAGTGCGCCAAGAAAGAGACGGGCACCACGATTCATGTCTGGCCCGATCCGGCCTTTTTCGACTCGCCCAAAATCCCCGAGCGTGAACTCGCTCGTCTGCTGCGCGCCAAGGCCGTGCTGCTGCCTGGCGTGACCTTCCGGCTGGAGATCGAACGTAACGAAGCGGTGGATGAGCACGTCTATTGCTACCAGGGCGGATTGGTCGACTACCTGTCCGAACAGGTTCCCCCTGACGAAGCCCTGGTTCCTGTCTTCGCTGGCGAGGCCTACGCGGACGGCTCCGATGGGTTTGCCAAAGGAGAAGGCGCGGCATGGGCAGTGACCTGGGCGGAATCCGGTAGTTTCTCTGAATCCTACGTCAACCTCATTCCGACCTTGCAAGGCGGCACGCATGAGGCCGGTCTGCGCGCCGGCGTTTTCGATGCGGTGAAGTCATTTGCAGAACATCACGCCCTCCTTCCGCGCGGTGTGCAACTGCGCCAGGAAGATGTCTCGGGACGGATGTCCTTCGTGCTCTCCGCACGACTGCTTGACCCCCAGTTCCAGGGGCAGGTTAAGGAAAAGCTCAACTCACGTGAAGCGGTGAAGCTCGTATCGACAAGGATCCGCGATCCCTTCGAAGTCTGGCTCAATGGCCACGTGGAGTATGGCAAAGCCATCGCCGAGATGGCGGCCAAGGCCGCAGCGACCCGTCTCAAATCTGCGCAGAAAACCGAGAAGCGAAAAACCTCCGGGGTCGCGGTCCTGCCCGGCAAGCTGTCGGACGCCGCAACGGACGACCCGGTGATTCGTGAAATCTTCCTGGTGGAGGGCGATTCCGCCGGTGGCAGCGCGAAACAGGCACGCGACCGCGAAACCCAGGCCATCCTGCCGTTGCGCGGCAAGGTGATGAACTCATGGGAGACCGACCCCAACGCGCTCTACGCCAACAAGGAAATCCACGACATCGCGGTCGCGCTCGGGGTGGAGCGGCATAAGCTGGGCGACCATCCGGACCTCAGCGGCCTGCGTTACCACAAAGTGGTGATCATGACCGATGCCGACGTCGATGGCGCGCACATTTCCACCCTGCTGCTCACCCTCTTCTTCCGCCATTTTCCGAAGCTGGTCGAGTCGGGGCACATCTATGTAGCGCAGCCACCGCTCTACCGCGTGGACGCGCCGGCCAAGGGCAAGAAACCGGCCCGACGCCAATACGCGCTGGACGCCGGTGAATTGACGGCGATCAAGGACCGTCTTCTATTGGATGGGTTCAAGCCGGAAGCCATCGAGGTCGGTCGCTTCAAGGGCTTGGGCGAGATGAACCCGTCCCAGCTTCGTGAAACCGCCATGGACCCGGCGACCCGCCGCGTCCTGCCCGTGCTTGCCACAGCCGACGAAATGCACGAGGCGCTGAAACTGTTCGACATGCTGATGGGCAAGAGCGCTGCCGGCGATCGGCGCGAATGGATGGAAGCAAAAGGCAATCTGGTGGAGGCTGACGTATGAGCAAGGTGGTTAAAGCCAAGACGCTGGACCTGTTCGCGAACCCGGATGAAGCTTCTTCCGAGTCCACGCCGCCTCAGGCACCGCCTCCCCCGCCGTCTTCTGGTGACGGCGGCTTGAGTGGTGAAGAAGGGCTTCCACTGGGCATTTATGCGGAACGCTGCTACCTGGCCTACGCGATGAGCGTGGTGAAGGGCCGTGCGCTGCCCTACGTCGAGGACGGCATGAAGCCCGTTCAGCGCCGCATCCTCTACTCGATGCGCGAAATGGGACTGACGTCCAGTACCAAGCACGTCAAATCTGCCCGTGTGGTGGGCGACGTGATCGGCAAGCTGCATCCTCACGGCGACCAGTCCGTCTATGACGCCATGGTCCGCATGGCCCAGGGCTTCACCCTGCGCTATCCGCTGATCGACGGCCAGGGCAATTTCGGGTCGCGCGATGGCGACGGCGCGGCAGCGATGCGCTACACGGAAAGCCGCCTCACCCCCGTTGCCGAACTGCTGCTGTCGGAGATCGACATGGGGACGGTGGACTTCGTGCCCAACTACGACGGCGCATTCAGGGAACCCGCCCTGCTTCCGGCCCGGCTGCCGATGCTTCTGGCCAACGGGGCATCAGGCATCGCCGTCGGCATGGCCACCGAGATTCCCTCCCACAACCTGCGCGAACTCGGTGCCGCGGCCATCGCCATCCTGAAAAAACCCGAGCTCAGCCTCGACGCCATGCTGGCTCATGTGCCCGGCCCCGATTTCCCCGGCGGCGGGCAGATCATCACCTCTGCCGCCGATCTTCGTGCGGTCTATGAATCGGGCCGAGGCAGCGTGCGCGTGCGTGCGCAATGGACGGTGGAGCAGCTTGCCCGCGGCCAATGGCGCATTGTTGTCACCGAACTGCCGCCTGGCGTTTCCACGGCCCAGGTGTTGACCCAGATCGAGGCGCTGGCCAATCCGCAACCCAAGACCGGCAAGAAAGAACTGTCGCCGGAACAGAAGAACCTCAAGCAGGCGATCCTCGCCCTGCTGGACAACATACGCGACGAATCCGACGAGAAAAACCCGGTTCGCCTGGTGCTGGAACCCAGCTCACGGAACCATGATCCCGAACCCTTCATGCGTTTCTTTCTGGCCCAGACCCACCTGGAAACCAATGTGCCGGTCAACCTGACGGTGGTCGGCCGCGATGGCCGTCCCGGCCAGAAGGGTCTGGTGGCATTGATCGCCGAATGGGCGAGCTTCCGGGTTGACACCGTACGCCGCCGAAGCCAGCATCGGCTCGACGTGGTGAACCGGCGCGTCCACATCCTGGAAGGCCGACTGACCATCCTGCTCAACATCGACGAGGTGATCCGGGTCATACGTGAGTCGGACGATCCGAAGACTGACCTGATGGCTGCTTTTGAGCTCAGCGAAGTGCAGGCCGATGACATCCTGGACATTCGCCTGCGTCAGCTCGCCCGGCTTGAGTCCATCAAGATCGAGAAGGAATTGAAGGAATTGTTGAGCGAACGCGACGAACTCAACCGCATCCTGGGCGACGACCATGCCATGAAGACGCTCGTCATCGACGAGATCCGTGCCGACATGAAGAAATACGGCGATGACCGCCGCACCCGCATCGAGGCAGCACAGTCGGTGACCGCTTCAACGACGAGCGAAGAGTCCATCGTGGACGAAGCGGTGACCGTCATCGTGTCACTGAATGGCTGGCTGCGCACCCGGCAAGGCCTGGGGGTCGACCGGGCCTCGATCCAGTACAAGGCGGGCGATGGCGAAATGGCAGTCATCGAAACCCGCACGGTGCATCCGCTTATCCTCATGGACAGCAGCGGCCGCACCTATACGCTTCGCATCGCCGACTTGCCCTCCGGTCGCGGCGATGGCGTTCCGTTCACCAGTCTGGTTGATCTGGCCAAGGGCGCGAAGCTGATTCATGCCCTTTCGGCGCCGCCAGAATCCCGCTGGCTGGTATCCACCACACTGGGCTACGGATTCATTGCCAAGGGTGCCGACATGGTGTCCCGGCAACGGGCGGGCAAGGCGTTCATGACGGTCGAGGACGGCCAGACTCCCCTGCCCCCGGTCCCCACAACGGGCGACTGGGTTGCTGTTGCGGCAAGCAACGGTAAGGCGCTGGTGTTCCCCATCGAAGAAGTCAAGGAAGGCACGGGCGGCAAGGGCGTGCAGCTGATCAAGCTCGACGCGGGGGAAACCATGATGGCGCTGACCGTATTCGACGGCCAGACTCTGATGGTCGAAGGCGCCGCAAAGGGCAAACGCAGCGGCAAGCTGAAACTGTCGGGCGAGAACCTGGAGCGCTACCGGGTCCACCGTGCGAAGAAAGGCAGCCTCCTCGAAAAAGGGATGGTGGCGAGCAGACTGTGGACAGATTGATCTGCCCTGTCCCATTGACAGATACGCATGCCCGAAACTGGGCGTGCGTCTTTGGCAGCCGCGCCAGGCTTTGCTTATGATTAAATCGAATGGATCATGACATTGGACCCACATGAATACTGATACCCCTGAATCCAGTCGCAAGTCACTGATCGACGCCCTGCTTCTCAAACTCCCTGGCGTCAGCGCAAGAAAAATCAGCGGCCTTGATGCCTACTTCGTGAACGACAAGATGTTTGCCTGCATCAGCGGTCGCGGCGTCGGGCTGCGCCTGCCCGCCGCGATCGCGACCGAACTGCAGTTCTCAAGGGGTGACGTCGTCTCGTTTCAGCCCGGAGGTATGGCTAGCACCAGGGAATGGATACAGATCGACCGCGCCGAGGCAGCTGAATATGAGAAAGATCTCGAGTTGTTTCAGGCCTCGCTCGAGTTCGTGAAAGCCGTCCGGACCCGATAGTTCGGCAGCGTTGCCTGACAGCCCTAATTTTGGACGGTTAGGTTAGGTTAGTCTGGTCATCGGCCGTAGCGGTCGGTCGAAGATTCCCCTCAGTTTGTGTGAATGACTGGTAACGGGTTTTCACGCAATAGGCAGAGGTGAACTATAAGCGGTAGGTCGGATGGATGGCTATTGCCGACCGTCCCAAAGTTGTCCGATGCTGACGAAGCCAGGGTTGATAAGTGGTTGAGAAATTAGTTCTTTCGGCATACCCGTGTTGAGTCCATCTTTATGAATCATACAGATACCAACGAGAGGGCAAAACGTGATTGAACTGTCGTTTAGAGCAAGTCACATCCGCCAAACAATCCCAATCTGAAACACTCCTGACGTTGAGACAATCCTCGAGCCCTGATCCTTGGTAAGGCTATCCCCGTTTTAGTCAGGGTCGCCATGGCTATCGGCCCTGAGGAGCAGACTTCTGAATTTCTCGATAGTCAGTTCGCGGTCAATCCATTCGTACTTCTGATATTCGCGGCGCGCCGTAGTTTCATCAATTGTTAGCAGAAGAGGAAGACGGAGGAAGCCGTAGACGCCAACGCGGTTTGAAACATCCCTCATCTGCGTGCACAACCTTTTTACGATTTCACTTTCACCCATAAAATGGTGCGCGACGCCTTGCGCCTGCTTGGCGTACAACGTTCCATTGACATAACCAGATCTGTCCTGAATATCCTCAGCCTCCGCAGCCGCTTCCAATGCCTCCTCATATCTTCCGAGAAATGACAGTCCGAGACTTTTTGCTGCAAATGCCTTCCCAATCTCGATGGGGGCCTGCACCGCCCTATTTAGCTCGATAGCACGTTCAGCGAATTCCAATGCAACCCCTGGCCTCTCCCAACATAACGCTTCCGCCAAATTCGTAAAAGCCTTACCAAGCATGGCATCCGCGGCACACTCTTGTGCCAACTTTTCCGCCCGCTCATATTCCGCTTGAGCTTTGCTAAATTGCGCATTAAAACGCCAAGCATGTCCTTGAAATCGGGCCACTTCCGCTTGCCATAACGGGTCATCATATGCATCACGCATTGACTGAAAGCGCGCCAGAGCAGTTTGGAACCTACCCCTGATCATTTCTACGTCTGCTATCTGCCGAATTGCAAGAAAACGTGCCAGGCGCTCCGCTTCGGATGCACCATTTTGCCGGCTTACCTCATCGTATTCCGACATCGCTCCCGAAAAATCTCCTAGCAAATGCGTCACATGCGCGGAGTGATATCTTAAAAGCGGCGCCATTTCAGCGAACTCGCCTACATGCTTAGTAGCTGTCTCATAAAATCCGCGAGCATCTTTTAACCGCCCCTCCTTGCGGGCACAATAAGCACGCATGTAAGCGATGGCTGCTTCTTTTATCGACACATTTCTCTCGTCGACAGCGGCGTCCTGCAGCGAAGGTACCGAGCGATCAATATCAAGCCACCGCCCGCCATCGATGATTGTGATCCCACTTTGCAAGAGCATGCGCCACTCCTCCGAAGTTAGTGCCAAGCCAAAATGTTGTCCTGCCGCGCACAATTCACCAAAAATCCAGGCCGCCCGAGTTATGTCACCATGAAGGGCGCTGACTTGTAATTGCGCTAGCAGGCAACTTACCAAATGCTGACTTGGAAATTGCTCTTCGATGTTATTTAGAATGTAATCTCGAACGATGTCATGGGCTTTGTAAAGCCCCTTGCCCCGCTGAATCTCGGAAATATACGAGGAGCCACAGAAATTTTCGAACTGCATCAACGAAATGTTGATGTTAAATTTCCTACAAATATCGACAAATAAGTCTCGGTCGAACAGTTGCAGGATTGCCATGACGCGGAGCGCGGATGCCCAGTTTGGATCAAGGTGTGCAAGGAATCGCGTTATAACCTCTTTAGAATGGCCGCGAAAATCGCCTGCGCTCACTTGTGCACCGGACGCCTTTCGTAGCAGATACGTTTCCGCACAAAGGTCGAGATATAAAGGAACCCCTGATGCTGATTCGATGATCGCTGCTCGAACATCCGCCTCGATCACAGGTATGCCTTGAAGAAAATCATCCGCATCACGAGCCGAAAGGCTTCCCAGAATGTGCTGTTCCAAGTAACTACCCCACTCGGATTCTCGATCCTCCCATTTCAGCCGCTCTCGCCCCGCAATAACGTACAGTCCAATTTCAGCGGCGCCGATGAATTCGGTAAGCCAGTCATCATCCATCTGCTTTGTATTACGATACGCTGATCGCCACGCGGAAGCCTCGTGGGAATCAAGGAACATTACAAGTTGCGTGCCCGAACGCCTAAGATATTCTCCCAGTTCATTCCCTAGATATGCCGGCAACATTCCTTCGAGGACTTCATCATCTAGGAGGTCAATCTTTTCGAACTCCGTCTTTAGGGTTGGTAAAAGACGACGAATGCGCTCATGCCCTTTCTCGAATAGGCGCCAGAGCAGTCGGGCTGGGGCGACGACTTCGGCGACACTGGACCCGAGCTCGATCAAATCAAATAGGAGGCTGTCATCCGGAATCCCTTTCTTGATAATCTCATCGATCTTTCTACCCTGTCTCGCCAAATGGCGCACCAACGCGTATTCAAATAGAGGATATTCTCCAAGGAGCGCTCGCCTAATTTCTAAAAGCACATCAGGGACGGAAGAAAACGCAGAAGCTTCCAAATTCACGAAGACCGTAAGCAATCCCTTCTCTATCGGTTTTTTCAGAATATGGCGCAACAAGCTCGTCTTGCCGATTCCTCCGACGCCGTAGTACATAAGAACGTGAAACGGACTTGTGCCCTCTTCCAGCCTGGCTAACGCCCTTTGAAAGCTCGCTTGTGGCTCCTCGCGATCAGTGAATATTTTCACTGCGACGCTCGTCATCCGAGCCTTTCCTCGGCTTAACATGATTTTCTCCCGTGTTTTCTCCGACAACCTATGGCCTAACGGCCCCAGCCATGTGCTTGGAATAAAACTCGATGTAACTCGTACGCTGCATCGAGATTGTCTCCGTTATTCACATCGATTTGCTCCGCAATGTTCGAAAAGACACCTACATAATGATTTGCGAGCCTGCTTTGTCCGTCGTCAAATCTTTTATCCCACAGTAGAGAATCATCACGCCTCGCAAATACCCGCTGCGAGACGTGTTCGAGGACGATTTCGGTATGGCTTTCGTCAAATATAAATCGTGTGGTCTTCGCATTTGTCTTTAAATACCAATTAGTGTCGATTATCCCGGCACCTACCGCCCCACTTGAGCGAGGGAAGTGAAAATATCCACTAGCTTGAATTTCTTCCCGCCCGACGACATCCAAGGCTAGCCGCTGGGCACCTATAACAGAAACATTAGAGCAAGGTATAAAGCGATCGATGACACTGAGGGCATTTATCGCGCTATCCAACCATGCACACTGGAGAGACTTCGCAGGTGACGCTAATTGGTCATCGTAGATATACGGATCGTAGAATTGCGCGACAAATCCAGTGAGTTCACCAAAATCCTTAGTCAAGGTTACGATATTTTCCTCCAGCCACTTAACCTCGTACGCAGTCGCGAAGTGCAGCGCAGCAAAGCATTGAACCCCTTGTTTTCGTGCGGTGTCTCGGAGCGTTGCCAAGTCTCGGATGTTGTCGCAAACAGGCTTCTCTACAATTACCGGGATACCAGCTTCTAGCGCACGCATGGCTAGACTGAAGTGACTTTCGTTCGGTGTCGATATCAATATTATTTGCAAACCGGGTGCCGACAAGAATGCATCAAGGCTGCCATAAAAAATGGAGCCCTCGGGAGACAGTGTTTCTTTTTTCGGATCAAGATCGTAAGCGGCAACTAGCTTGAAACGCTTTTGGCGGTTCAGTGCATTTATCTGGGCCTTGGCGACGTTTCCCAATCCAACTATTCCGAGTGAGATGCTCATGGTTCAGCCTTTGACGTTTTTCATCTTTTAGGGGCCCTGTGGAAGTGTTGATGGAGCCAAGATATCAACTCCTAGAGGTTCCGCAAGAGTAACAACCCAATTAATGATATCCCCTTAGCATGATGGTGTTAATGACCAAATGAGGCAGGAATGCTTTTTCGTCTTTTGAGAAGCTGTCATTCGTAAATGGCTGCTTCCGGGGAGGAGCAATGACGGATTCGGCCGATGAAGAGACAGTCCTCTTTATCCGTCTGAACTTTCGCTATTGGCCTACAAGCGCTATTTTCATCACCGAAACAGCCACAAAAAGGAATTTGCCAAAATCAACTTGATCCTTGATCAATAGACTCCGCTGGCCGCGCTTAACCAACTTTGCAGCAATGGCAAAGGAATAGGTCGAAATCCGGTTGCGATTTCGCCAAACCGATGGCACGCGAGATTAAACTTAATCGCTAACCATTTGATTCTTCAATGTTGCGGTTAGAAGGTTGTAGAGGTACCTTCGCTTCTTTAAACAACAACTATCGGATAAGCCATGAACCTTGAGAAGGTCGTGTTTGGTTTTTTCATCATCCTGGCGATGACCCTCAACTTCGGCTTCGTTCTCGGCGATCTCGACAATCCGGCGCATCACCATGTGT
>Ga0180009_10007658_pt1 | contig 10956 bp, 7 predicted proteins | sample OS_PC_MetaG_FD_123537 | JGI IMG/M metagenome (GOLD analysis project Ga0180009, IMG submission 123537) | Groundwater microbial communities from the Aspo Hard Rock Laboratory (HRL) deep subsurface site, Sweden - OS_PC_MetaG | ecosystem: Environmental > Aquatic > Deep subsurface > Groundwater... | reverse complement strand
TGGGTGTCGTGCAACATCTTCTCCACCCAGGACCACGCCGCAACCGCCACGGTGGTGGGCCCCGACGGCTCAGCGGACAAGCCTGACGGCGTCCCGGTCTTCGCCTGGAAGGGCGAAACCCTGCCCGAGTACTGGTGGTGCACGCTCCAGGCGCTGGTGTGGCCCGACGGCAGCGGACCGACCCTCATCCTGGACGACGGCGGCGACGCCACCCTGGCAGTGCACCTGGGCTGCGAATATGAGGTGACCGGCACCATCCCGGCCGTGGACACCGCCGAGAGCGAGGAGTTCAAGTGCGTGCTGTCGCTGTTACAAGCCGTGCGCGCCGCCAAGGGCGACCGGTTCTGGCGGGACCTGGCCTCCACCATCCGCGGCGTCTCGGAGGAGACCACCACAGGTGTGCACCGACTCTACGAGCGCGTGGAGAACGGCACACTGCTGTTCCCAGCCATCAACGTCAACGACAGCGTCACCAAGTCCAAGTTTGACAACGTCTACGGCTGCCGACACTCGCTGGTGGACGCCATCATGCGCGCCACGGACGTGCTCATCGCCGGAAAGCGGGCCCTGGTTTGCGGTTTCGGCGACGTGGGCAAGGGCTCGGTGCAGTCCCTGCGTGGCCAGTCGGCGCGCGTGGCGGTCACCGAGATCGACCCCATCTGTGCGCTGCAGGCCTGCATGCTGGGCATCGACGTCGTACGCCTCGACGACGTGGCCGCCGACATCGACATCTTCGTCACCACCACCGGCAATAAGTCCATCATCGGCGTCGAGCACATGAAGCGCATGAAGCACAATGCCATCGTGTGCAACATTGGTCACTTCGACAACGAGATTGACATGGGCGAGCTGGAGAAGCTCGTGGCCGCGGGCGAGGCGGAGAAGATCGAGATCAAGCCCCAGGTACACGAGTTCAAGTTCAAAAACACCACCCACGGCCCCGACGGCGGCGGTCACTCCATCCTGGTGCTGGCCGAAGGGCGGCTGGTGAATCTGGGCTGCGCCACGGGTCACCCCAGCTTTGTCATGAGCGCGTCGTTCACCAACCAGATCATGGCGCAAATCGAGCTGCACAAAAACGCCGAGCAGTACGGCAAGACCGTCACCGTGCTCCCCAAGGACCTCGATGAGAAGGTGGCCCGGCTGCACCTGGACAAGTTCGGCGCCAAGCTTACCAAGCTCACTCCGGAGCAGGCCGCGTACATCGGCGTCACCGTGGACGGACCCTACAAGTCCGATCAGTATCGGTACTAGCGCCGCGGACCCACTGCTCAACCGGCACGCCCGGCCCGGATACGAGACCTCGTGTCCATATGACCACAACACACCACACATTCTGTCGTATCTGCGAGGCCCTGTGCGGGCTTGAGATGCAGGTGCACGCCGGCCGCATCACAAGCATCCGGCCCGACGGGGCCCACGTGGGCACGGCGGGCTTCTGCTGCACCAAAGGGCTCCGACAAGCCCAGCTCTATGACTCGCCCGACCGACTGAAGCGCCCCCTGAAACGCGTCGGCGGCCGCTACGAGCCCGTGTCCTGGGACCAGGCCCTCGCGGAGATTGGCGCCAAGGTCGCGCAGCTCCGCGGGCAGCACCACCCCGATGCCGTGGCCATGTACGTGGGCACTGCCGCCGGCTTCAGTGTGCTGCATCCCGCCTTTGCCCAGGGGTTCATGACGGGATTGGGCTCGCGGTCCATGTATTCTTCGGCGACCCAGGACTGCTCAAACAAGTTCGCAGTGTCCCGGCAGATGTACGGCTTCCCTTTCACCCTGCCCTTCCCGGACGTGGACCGTACCTCGTGCCTGATCATCGTGGGCGCTAACCCGGCGGTGTCCAAGTGGAGCTTCGGGCACCTGCCCAATTCACCTGGGCGGCTCCGGGCCATCGAGGCCCGGGGTGGTCAGCTCTTTGTGGTGGACCCGCGGCGCACCGAAACCGCCAAGGCCGCGGGCGAGCACGTCTTCATCCGCCCCGGGACGGACGTGTTTTTCTACGCGTCCTTCCTGCATGAGCTCCTGGCGCACGGCCACGTGGACCGAAACCGCGTCGTACAGCACATGACCGGTTTCGAGTCGCTGCACCGCCTCGTGGCAGACTGGACGCCGGAGCGCACCGGGCCGGTGACCTCCATCGCGCCGGACACCCTGCGGCGCATGGTGCGCGCCTACGAAACCGCCGACGGCGCGGCCCTGTACTGCTCCACCGGCGTGAACATGGGCGGCGCCGGGTCCCTGGCCTACTGGCTGCAGGAGGTGATCAACGCCATCACCGGGAACCTGGACCGCGCGGGAGGCACCCTGGTGGGACGCGGGATCCTGGACTTCGCCCGGTTCGGTACCCGCCACGGCCTGTTGATGCGCACCGACCGGAGCCGCGTGGGCAACATCGCCTCGGTGAACGACGCCTTCACCGGTGGGGTGCTGGCCGATGAGATCCTCACGGCCGGCGCGCGCCAGGTGCGGGGTCTCTTTGTCACCGGGGGCAACCCGCTGCTCACCCTGCCCAACGCCGGACGGCTCCGCCGGGCGCTTCGGGAGCTTGAGCTCCTGGTGGTGCTGGACATTCAGCTCAACGAGACGGCATCCGAGGCCCACTACGTGCTGCCCACCACTTCCCCCCTGCAGCGACCGGACCTGCCCTTCCTCTTTCCGCTCGTGCTCGGCATGCAGTCCCGCCCGTACCTGCAAGCCACCCGCCCCGTGGTGCCGCCCGACGGCGAGCAGCGCGACGAGGCGACGATCTACCTGGACCTCTGCGCGGCAACCGGCGTGCCCCTCTTCGGCTCCCGTCCGGCGCAGTGGCTGCTGGCGGGGCTGCGCGCCCTCAAGGGCAGCGTGCCCCAGGAGGGTCTCCTGGACCTGCTCCTGCGACTCACGGGCCAGCCGTCTTTTCGCCGGCTCCTGGAGCACCCCCACGGGCTCGCCCGGCCGCTCGAGCGCGCCGGCACCTTCCTGGGCCGGCGGGTAGTGACCCCGGACGGCAAAATCCACCTGGCACCCGCCGCGCTGCTCAAAGCGGCCGAGCGACTCGAGCGGCTGTTCGATCAGGAGCGAAAAACGACGTCGGGGTTCCGACTCATCACCAAGCGGCGCACCACAACGCACAACTCCTGGACCCACAACATCGAGCCCTTCGCACGGCGCCGCACCAACCAACTCTGGATGCACCCCGACGACGCCGCGCGCCTGGGCATCGCGCCCGACGACCTGGCTGACGTCCGGTCCGACACGGCCACGGTGCGGGTCCCGGTCGCGTTGACCGACGACCTGCAGCCCGGTGTGGTGGCCCTGCCCCACGGCTGGGGCCATCAGCACGCCCAGGGCCTGACGGTGGCCCGTCGCACCCGCGGCGTCAACGCCAACCTCCTGGCCCCGGACGGCCCCGACTCTCTTGAACAAGAATCCGGCATGACGCGACTCACGGCCCTCCCCGTGGAGATCACGCCCGCCGCGGGCCCCCAGGACCCCACCGACTGGTCAGGCATCGCCAAGGACTGATGATCGAGTCCGACTCGATCCAGCCCACCGGAGACTGACCGGTATGTTGCAGGTCCCGCGCGGCAGTGGTGAGGAGCGCTCAGCTCACTTTCGTTCGGCGAGGCGCGTCAGGGGGGAGCCGCGACGGAGGAGGCCGTAACCCGCGGGCTCGGAGGCGACCACGGGCGACTGCACCGCGGTGAGCCACGGATTGCTGGGCCACCACTGGGTCAGCGCCGGGGGCGAAGCCGGCTCCACCGGGTCACCGGGGCGCGGAATGACGAGGGTGGTGGGCCGCTTCTTCGCCGCCGCGCGCAGTCGTTCAGCAGGCTCAGTCCAGCCGTGCGGCGCCAGCACAAACGTGCCCCAGTGGATGGGCAGCATCACCTTGCCCCGCAGGTCATGATGGGCCTTCAAGGACTGTTCGGGGCCCAGGTGGAAGTCGGACCAGGCGGGGTTGTAGGCGCCCGACTCCATGAGCGTGATGTCAAAGGGACCGTACCTCCGGCCGATCTCGGCGAAGGTGGGCGAATAACCGCCGTCTCCGCTGAAATATACGCGGTGCTTGGGCCCCAGCAGGGACCAACTCGCCCAGAGCGTGGCGTTGCGATCGGTGAGCCGGCGCCCCGAGCCGTGTCGGGCGGGCGTGGCCACAAGCTCCACGCGACCCACGGTGTGGGACTGCCACCAGTCCAGCTCCACGATGCGGGAGGCCGCGACCCCCCACCGCTCGAGATGGGCCCCGATGCCGAGGGGCACCACGAACTTCACGCCGGTCTTGGCCAACTGGCGAATGGTGTTCATGTCCAGGTGGTCATAGTGGTCGTGGGAGATGATCACCGCGTCGAGCTTGGGCATCTGGTCGAGGGGCAGCGGCGCAGCGAAGAACCGCTTGGGGCCAAGACCCAGGCCCGGACCGGCCCGCGTGCTCCAGACGGGATCGGTGAGGATGCGGTGACCGTCCAGCTCCACGAGCAGGCTCGAGTGCCCCATCCAGGTCACGCGCAGACCGCTCCTGGGTAGCTGGGCAAAATCCCGCTTCGACAGCGTACGCACAGACAACGGCTCACGCGGCGTCTTGAAGGAGCTCCCGTCGAGGAACGATTTCAGCGCCCGGCCCACGCGAAACTTCTTGATGCGGTAGAGATTGATGAACCTGCCGTTGTGATAGTTGGGTGACCGCTTCATGCGCTCCAGCCTTTCTCCCGTCGGAGTGCCGCCAAAGGCGGCGCACGCCCCAAGAGGTGCCACTGCCAGGATCAGCAGCAACCATAGGGAGCGCATCAGCTTCCGGCCTGCGCCCCCCGACCGGCCTGCAGACGGTCGAAGCGCACACCGGAGAGCTCCTCGGAGACATCCCAGAGACGCGCGGCCACGGCCTGATCCCGAGACGCGTCGTTGGACCGCACCCGCTTGGGATAACCCCGCATCTCCATGAACCCGCCCGGGCCGTAGGACTTGGCCTTTTTGTGCTTCTTGCGCTCCCACTGGAGATCCTCGAAGTCGATACTCCCCCAATTGTGGGCCGCACTGGCCACATTGACCACCCGGGAGCCCTCAGCGAAGGTCGCCACCGAGCTCAGGCTGGCGAGGTCCAGCTCCATGACCTCGACCTCGGCTCCCGCTGCCTCTTTCCGGATGCGCTCGGCCGCCTCCTCGCCCCGCTTGGGATCCCGCACGGCCACAATGACCGTCGCCCCCGCACGCCCCAGCTCCAACGCCGCCTCGTACCTGATGCCACTATTGGAGCCGCACATGCCGCCGTCCACCGTCAGCTCCTCGCCCGTGATGAAGGAGGCGTCGTCGCTGGCACTGCTCACTGGCATCAATTACGTATATGACCGGTCATATAAGAAACAACCCCCGAGGGGCCAGAAAGGCTAAGTTTCCTGGACCGTCGCCGCAAAGGCCCGGACCCCAAATGCCCTGAGCCCAATCTCGAGACCTGGCCCAGCCCAAGAGGAAATTCAATAGTAAAGAGAGGGTGTGAGAAGAGGAGATTAAGCAGCCCGGCGGAGCCCATCAGAAGTCGCAGACGCGTCCCTGGGGATCCAGGAGCATGGTGATGAGGTCGGTCCAGCCCTCGCCCGCCACGGCCACGGTGCCGCCCTCACCGGCGCGGTCGCCGATGATGTACGTGTGGTCCACAGCGAGGCCCGCTTCTTGGTAGGCCTGGATGTCCGTGTCGGCGTTGCCGAAGGCGAAGCTGAAGTCCCACCCCTGGGCGATGAGGTCCTCCAGGGCGCCGCGCTTGTAGGCCGCGGTCTCAGCCCCTGAGTTGGGTTCGGTCGCCAGCACCAGGCGCGTGCGCTCGGAGTCCATGGGGAACCCCTGATCCACAAGCCAGGTTTCGGTGAACTCCCGGGCCAGGGTTCCGTCGAGCAGCGCCAGGTCTTCGTACCGGGCACTGAGGTAGAGGATTTGATAACCACGGTCGTAGAACCCCTGGATCAGCGCCACCGCACCGGGGCGTTGGGCCTGCACGTGCTCGGGTTCGACGATCTGCAACAGGAGCTCATTGTCCGAGGTGGTGAGGGTCTCGTCGATGTCACTCACGATGGCGGGCAATGGCGACAGATCAGCGCAGTCCACGCCCGCAGCCGGGAGCCCATCATCGACGCCGCAGGCCGTCCCGAGGGCGGCCACCCACAGTGCAAACAAAACGGTGAAACAAAAGTAATGGCGCAAAGATCGGTGCATGAGACTAACTCCTGACGGGCAGCACGACCCTGGATCAGTAGTAGGCCAGGTGGGGCTGGTTGTCTACCGCAAGGTGGTGGGGAAGTGGCGACAGGGCGATGTCATCAACGGCGTCGCAAGATTCTTCGGCTCATGGCGAGCGGTGGCGTTGTTTGGCCTCGGGTTTGAACTCGCTCCACGGCTGTGGAGGCTTCTTCCTCGCACCGGCCTGCCAGACCACGGCCCCGGATGGGCACGCTTCCAGACAGGTTCCGCAGGCAAAGCAGTCGGGGATCGTTTGCTTGTCCCGTTTCAGGATCGCGTCCATGACCGAGGAGGGGCAGGCCTTGGCGCAGGCCTCGCAGCCGATGCAGGCCTCGTAGTCCACCTTGATCCGAAAGACGGAGATCTTCTCAAACACCCACCCCACCAGGCCAAAGGGACACAAGAAGTGACACCACGGGCGGTATACAAACAGGCTCGCGACCAGGAGACCGCCCATGAACAGGCCCCCGGCCCAACCGAGCATGGCAGGCTTGTAGATCTTGAACGGATCAACGGCGGAGACGATATCCACGGCCCAGAGCACCGCCACCGCGGTGAAGGCGACAAAAAAAAGCACCCGCACGCTATTGGATAGCCAGAAGGGCGGCTTGTACTGGCGCCAAAGGCCGCGCCGATCCCGCTGATTTCGATTCAGCCGAAAGATAAGGTCCTGCAACACGCCCACCTGGCAGCCCCAGGAGCAGATGAACTTGTTGGCCAGCACCACCATCAACAGAAACAGTCCCAGCGCGATCATCCTCGGCGGAAAGATCACACCGCTGTGTCCCCACAGCACGATGGCGTCCTTCACCGTGCCCATGGGACTGGGATCCGCCCCGAGCACGACCCCGAACACCAGCGCCGAGGCTGCGTAAAACAACTTTCGACGGCGAGGATTGAGCCTCGCCTTGCGCATCAGCACAAACGCGAGGACCAGCGCCAGGAGCCAGACCACGAACTTGACGACAATCTTCTGCCAGTTCTTGGCGCCTGCCTCCGCGGCGAGCGCCAGCGTCTTCTTCAGGCGCGTCTTCGCCTGGGCCGGCAGGATCCCGAGATCCGCCAGCGAGCGGTCCAGGTCAGCATTCGAGCGGATGCGCAACGCCCGCCGGACCAGCCTCTCCGGCACGCCGTTCTTGGCTGCGATCCCGCGCGGAGTCATGTCTGAGCGCGCGACGAGGGACTTGGAGTCAGGAAGCCGCTCTGGTTTTCCCTTCCAGATCAGGACCGAGATCAGGGAGCCGCCGACCACGACGATCGTGAGCAGAAGCAGAGACAACAGCGCTCGCGTTTTGAGACATGGCTTCGGGGTCATGTCAACGTTTGTCTGTAGTTCATCGATGCCACTGCATCAATTGGCCAGACTACGACGCGAACAGCTTGTTGGAGGCAAAAGCGGGATCGCAGGTGAGGCTCACGCCGAGGCGGCGGAGGCCCTTCTCGTCGCCGGGCGTGGGGATGTGAGTCATGTGCATCTCGCAGCCCCGGAGCCGGGTGAGCTGATCCATGGCCAACTTCGCGGTGGGGTTGGTGGTGGAGCTGATGGCCAGGGCGATGAGGGTCTCCTCGAGGTTGAGACTGATCTCATCCCGGCCGAGGATCTCGCCGCGGAGCTGGGCGATGGGGCCCACCACGTTGTCACTGATGACATCCAGCCCCGGCGGTAGCTCCGCCAGGGTCTTGACCGCGAGCAAGACCAGCGCCGCCGCGGCGTGCACCGTGGGCGTGTTGTGCGCCGCCACCAGTTGGCCGTCAGCAAGCTGCAGGGCCGCCCCCACAAAAGCACCTTGATGGCCCTTGTCGGGTTGCAGACGCGCCGCCTCCGCCATCTCCCGGGCCGGCCCCACCACCACCCGGTGCGTCTGCCGCAGACCGAACTGCCGCATCAGGCTCTCGATGCGCTTCACCGACTCGCCTTCTTCCAGGCCCAACGCAACGTCACAGGCATACCGGAAATACCGACGGAGGATCTCCTGCTTGCCCGCCTCCTGCGCCACCTCATCGTTCACCACGGCGAAGCCGGCGCAGTTGACCCCCATGTCGGTGGGCGATCGATAGGGAGGCGCGTCGCCGGTGATGCGCTCGAGGATCTCGCGCAGCAATGGGAAGGCCTCAACGTCCCGGTTATAGTTCACCACAGTTTCCCCGTGGGCCTCTAAGTGATGGGGGTCGATGAGGTTGACGTCGCGCAGCTCGGCCGTGGCCGCCTCGTACGCCACGTTGACCGGATGCTTGAGCGGCAGGTTCCAAATGGGGAATGTCTCGAACTTGGCATATCCCGCCGATACACCCCGCTGATGCTGGTGGTAGACCTGCGACAAACACGTGCCCATTTTGCCGCTATTGGGTCCGGGGGCGTTCACGACCACCAGGGGCGCCGTGGTCTCGATGAAGGGGTTGGCGCCGTAGCCCTGGTCGCTGACCACCAGCTCCACGTCGTTGGGGTACCCCGGGATGGGGCGGTGGATGTGGCTCGTGATGCCGTGGCGCTCGAGCTTGCGTCGGAAAGTGTCCGCCGCCGGCTGATCCGCGTAGCGGGTAATCACCACCGAGTTGACGCTCAGCCCCCAGTCTCGGATATCGTCGATGAGCTTGAGCGTGTCGGCGTCGTAGGTGATGCCGAAATCGGCCCGGACCTTGCCGCGTTCGATGTCCCCGGCGAAGATGCACAGGATGATCTCTGTGTCGTCCCGTAGACGCTGGAGCAGCCGCATCTTCACGTTGGGATCAAAGCCGGGCAGGACCCGGGACGCGTGGTAGTCGAACAACAGCTTGCCGCCAAACTCCAGGTAGAGCTTGCCGCCAAAGCTGTCGATGCGCTCGCGAATGGCCTGGCTCTGCTCGGCCAGATAGCGGTCGTTGTCAAAGGCTACTGGTTTGGGTTGCGCACTCTTCTTCATCTCAGGATTTTGTCCCATAGCAGCCTTCGTCGCCGTTCCAGCAGTAGGTGCAGACCTTGTCGTGGGGCATGCCAACGGCCTCCACCATGTCGTCCAACCGCTGGTACTGCAGGGTCGTCAGGCCGATCTGCTGGCGGATCTGCTCGATCATGTTGGCATAGCGATCGCTTTCGGCGTTGGCGTAGTCGTCCAGGTGCTCGTCGCCGTTCGCTTCCAGCTTGGCAATTGCCCGCCGGGCCGCGAGATCCAGCTCTGATTTGGACCGCGAGAAGTTCAGGTACTTGCAGCCGAACAACAGCGGCGGACAGGCCGGCCTCATGTGAAGTTCCTTGGCGCCCATGTCAAAGAGCCGCGCAATGATGTCGGTGAGCTGCGTGCCCCGCACAATGGAGTCTTCACAGAACATGAGCCGGTTGCCCCGGATGAGCTGCTCCACGGGGATAAGCTTCATGCGCGCCACCAGGTCCCGCACCCGCTGCTCCTGGGGCATGAAGCTCCGGGGCCAGGTGGGGGTGTACTTGACAAAGGGACGTCGGTACGGGATGCCCGACTCGGTGGCGTAGCCGATGGCATGGCCGATGCCGGAGTCGGGGATGCCCGCGGCATAATCAGCGGCAACGTTGTCGCGCCGGGCCAGGGCCGCGCCACAGCGGTTGCGTGACGCCTCCACATTAACGCCCTCGTACTCCGAGGCCGGGAAGCCGTAGTAGATCCACAGGAACGTGCAGATCTGCATCTGGTCCCGGGGCGGCGTGAGCTGCTCGATACCCTCGGGGTTGATCCGCACTACTTCGCCGGGCCCAAGCTGCCGCTCGATCTTGAAGCCCAGGTTGTGCAGCGCGCAGCTCTCCATGGTGGCCGCCCAGGCCCCGTCCTTATGGCCCAGGACAATGGGCGTGCGCCCCCACTTGTCGCGCGCCGCAATCACGCCCTTGTCGGTGAGCAGCAGCATGGAGGCCGAGCCGTCGATGGCGTCCTGCGCTTGGCTGATGCCCTCGGCGAAGGTGTCCCCCTGATTGATCAGCGACGCCAACAGCTCCGTTGGATTGAAGCCAATACGCGTGATCTCAGAAAAGTGCGCCTTCTGCTTTTGCAGCGCTTCGGCGACCAATTCCTCGAGGTTCCACACCCGACCCACAGTGACCAGGGAGTACACGCCGTGATGCGAGCCGATGATCAGCGGCTGATCCTCGAAGTCGCTGATCACCCCCAACCCGAAGTTGCCGTGCATGCCCGGCAGGTCGCTCTCGAACTTGGAACGGAACTGCGCGTTGCTCAAGTCGTGAATCGCGCGCCGCAGCCCGTCCCCGTTCCGGACGACCAGGCCCCCCCGGCGAGTGCCGAGATGAGAGTGGTAGTCGGTCCCGTAAAAGAGCTCAGCCACGCAATCTTCTTTGGATGCGATGCCAAAAAATCCGCCCACGACAAACCTCCGGTGCTCAACGCCATATTCAGTTGGTCTGCGTTGCGCCGCAGAGTAGCGACGGGCGCGCTGCCGGGCAATAGCCTCCTCCAACTACCCGATCCAACGATGGGTTCCATCTCCGGGCTGCGGCGCCGCCAAAACTCGGGTAGCATGCCGGGCCATGGGTAGTTACCACCGCCACACCCCCGCCGAGGTCAACAGCCGGCTCCGGTGCCACCGCTGTCACCGGCCGGAGGTGGTCTGCCTGTGCCGGCACCTACCCGACCAAACGCTCGTGCAAAACCGCATCGGCATCTACATCCTGCAGCACCCGCGGGAGCGCTTTCATCCCAAGGGCACCGCGCCCATTGCCCAGCTCATGCTGCAGCGTGTGCAGCTCGAGGTGGCGCACTTCGACGGGAACCGCGAGCCGGTGCGGCTGCTGCCC
>Ga0180009_10007657_pt1 | contig 10957 bp, 6 predicted proteins | sample OS_PC_MetaG_FD_123537 | JGI IMG/M metagenome (GOLD analysis project Ga0180009, IMG submission 123537) | Groundwater microbial communities from the Aspo Hard Rock Laboratory (HRL) deep subsurface site, Sweden - OS_PC_MetaG | ecosystem: Environmental > Aquatic > Deep subsurface > Groundwater... | reverse complement strand
GCGCATGGTGGAGATCATCGATTTGCCCGCGATGTGGGCGATGTCGGTGCCGATGGCGAAGGCCATGGGGAAGCCCAGGATGTTCAGGCCGGGGGTGACCATCCAGGCCCCGCCCATGCCGAAAAAGCCGCCGATAACTCCCACCGAGTAGCCGATCAACACCAGGCCGGGCCAGAAGATGTCCACTCCCGCGATGGGCATGTGCATGTATAGCCAATCCATGATAGTCGCTCCTTGTGCCCGGGTTGCCTAGTGTTCCACGTGACCGGCGCTTTTGCCCAGGTCCAGGCCCACGTGGCTCATGATCAAGTCCATGAGCAGGCCCAGCCCCACGCCCAGCACCGAGGTGAGCACTACCGCCCAGGTAGCGAACATCCACATGTCTTGGTTATAAAGCTCGGCCAGGTAGAGGTTGAAGCCGTGCAAGGCCCGGGTGTCGGCCACCACCACCAGATCGGTGGCCGCTCCCCCCGCGGCCCAAGCCCAGGCGGGCAACAGGCTCAACAGAGCGGCCACAAGACTTGCCGCCGAGATTTTTTTCACCATAACCCTTCTCCCTCAGTAGATTGTTTGCCCTTTGCCTAGCTTCGGCCCCGCCGGACCCATGGGCCGGGCAGAACTTTTTGCTCATGTGATTCAGTTAAGCCCAGAGAGGGAAAAGGGTAAATGAGGTGGACACCTCATAGAGGGCATACATAGGCACTAAAAAGTGAGGGGGGAAATACCCTGCCGCTAGGGTGAAAACACCATGAAGGGGCAGGAATCCGCTCGCGCGAGGAGGGCGCGTCTCCAAGCCGGGGCGCTGAACGGGCCCCGGCCGGGCGGCGTCATTGGAACCTGGTCACGCCGGGGCCGGCCGGCAGGGAGGGCGGCCTCGCGGCGGCACAGCCAGGCGGCGGCAGGTAAGGCGCCGACGAGCGACAAACGGAGCTGTGGCTTGGCCTACAGCGAGTTTGGAGCGATGCCGGCAACGCAGCATCCCGCCGTCTGGCGCAGCCGCGTCAACGTCCCCAGGTGTCGGGGTCTACTAGCCCTGTGGCCAGGGCGTACTTGACTAGGCCGATGACGTCGCGCCGCCCCAGCTTGGCCATGATCTTGGCCCGGTGGTTGTCCACGGTCTTGGGGCTCAAAAAGAGCTTTTCGGCGATCTGCTTATTGGAGAAGCCCTCCACCACCAGGGATAGGATCTGGCGCTCGCGGTCGGTGAGGGCCTCCCGGCCGCCGGTGGCCGGTTCGGTGGCGGAAGGCAGCTTGACAAACTCCTCCACGATATGGCCGGCCACAGGTGAATCCAGGTAGCTGTCGCCGGCCAATACCGCCTCCACCGCGTCCAGGAGCTTTTCGCCGGCCGAATCCTTGAGCACATACCCCCGGGCCCCGGCCTTTAGCGCCTCCATGATGAAGGTCTTGCGCGAATGCACGCTGAGGATCACCACCCGGATGTCGGGGAACTCCTTGGCCAACTCCCGGGTCATGTCGATGCCGTTCATCTCGGGCATGGTGATGTCGGTGATCACCACGTCGGGGTTGAGCTTGCCGATCAGGGCCAGGCCCTCAAGCCCGTTGGCCGCCTCGCCCACCACCTCCAGGGAGGGATTGGCCGCCAGCACCTGTTTGATGCCCTCGCGCACGATTGCGTGGTCGTCACAAATCACCACCCGACTTTTTTGGCTCATGCCTGACCTCCGGGATGCACCTCCGCCACCAGCACCGTGCCTTGGCTGGAGGTCTTTATGGTAAGCCGGCCGCCCACCAGATTCAAACGCTCGTGCATTCCTAAAAGCCCCAAGCGTCGGCCCCCACCCTGCTCCAATATCTGCTCCACGTCAAATCCCCGGCCAAAATCACGCACCTCGGCCCGGATCAGGCCATCCTGGGAGCTTAGGCTCACCTCGGCCCGAGCGCTCTGGGAGTGCTTGATCACGTTGGTCAGGGCCTCCTGCACAAAGCGGAACAGGGTGGTCTTCACCGCCGGCCCCAGGGCCCGGTCGTCGATCTTGTCCAGGTGGGTGGTCACCGCCAGCACCCCGTCCTCGGACAGGCTCTCGCACAGGTCGGCCAGGGCGGCGGTGAGGCCGAAGTTGTCCAGAATGGCCGGGCGCAGGCGGTAGGCCAAGGAACGGGCGCGGTCCATCACCTCCTGGGTGAGGCGGATGAGCCGATCCAGTTCCGGGCGCACCTTTTCGTGGCTGCGGGCCAGGGTTTGCAGACCGATCTTGAGCGCCGAGAGCAATTGGCCCATCTCGTCGTGCAGGTCCAGGGCCAGGCGCTTGCGCTCCTCCTCCTGGGCGTTGATGAGCTGGCCCGAGAGTTCGCGCACCCGGCGCTCGGCCAATTCCTGCTGGGTCACGTCCCGGGCCACCCCCCGGCGGCCTAGGTTGCGTCCCCTGGCGTCGCTCAACCCCCGGGAGTGGATGGAGAGCCAGCGCACCCGGCCGTCGGCGGTCTGGTGCCTCAGGGCCAGGATGCTCATGGGCTCGTCCTGCTCGGTGCGGGCCTTTTGCTGATCGTACTTGGGGCGGTCCTGGGGCAGCACGAACTCCCGTTGGGTGCGCCCCAGCATCTCCCCGGGCTGGTAGCCCAAGACCCCCTCCACCGCCCGGCTGACAAAGGTGAAGCGCCCGTCCTGGTCCAGTTCGAAGACCACGTCGGGCAGATCCTGCACCAGGCTCAGGTAGCGTTGGGTGGACAGCTCCAGATCGGCGGTGCGCTCGGCCACCAGGGCCTCCAGGTGGCGGGCCTCCCCCTTGATGCTCACCAGGCGGCGCTCCTGGGCCCGGTAGCGGGTGAACAAAAGCGCCCCCAGGAAAATCAGGCAGCATAGCAACAGGGCCAGAAACAAGAAGATGTTGCGGGCCATGGCCCGGTTGGGGGCCATGGCCGTCTGGTAGTCGTGCATGACCACAACGGTCCAGCCCGAGGCGGGCACCGCCGCCGCCGCGGTGAAGACCTGATCGCCGCCTCCGGGCAGGCTGGAAACCCCAGCCCAGTGGCCCTGGCCCTGGCCCAAGCGAAGGCGCACCTGGGAAGCCAGCCCCTCCAGAGCCCCGGCGGGCAGCTCGGCCTTGGCCAGGCCGGCGGCCACCACCTGGCCCCTCTGGTCAAAAAGGAAGTAGGTGCGCCCCGGCCGGGCGGCCAGTTGGCTAAAAAAGTTTTTCCAAAAGGCCGGGGGCTGGGTGACCCCCAGGTGGGCGCTCACATTGCCGTCCAGGCTCACCACCGGCACCGAGAGCACCAGGCAGGGCCCCACCGGCCCGCAACGGCCCGGCTCCAGGCCCGAGACCCAGGGTGTGGGAGGCAGATTGCCCACCGGCGGCAGCTGTTCGCCCTGGGCCGCCAAAGGCACCCGGGCCAGATAGCTGCCCTCGGGCTCCACCAGAAAGGCCGAGCTTATCTGCGGCCCCAGGGCCAGCACCGGCTGCAAAAAAGAAGCTAGGTCGGCGGCGTTTTTTTGGGCCAGGGCCCGGCGCAGGCGGTCCCGGGAGGCGATGACCCCCAGCAGATTGAGCAGGCCCTCCTGCTGTTCGCCGATGAAGCGCGAGGCGGTCTCGGCCTGGACCAGGTTGGCCTCCAGATTTTCGCCCAGCGCCTGCTCCTGGATGGCGGCGAACACGGCCAGGGAATACACCGCGCCCAGGAGGATTACCAAAAACAGGGCGCCGTAACCAACCAGTTGGCTGCGGCGTGGGGCTCCTGCGGAGTTTTCCTTGCCTGGCAAAACACACCTTCCCGGCGCGAAACCAGGGGAAGACACGCCCCGCGCCGCCTACAATATATCCGATGCGCCCCCCGCCTCCAATCTTAATGCGAGGCGCGGGGACTTATTCAGGAGGCCGCGCCCGGCCCCAGCCGCCCCCGGTAAATGGCGTAGTAAGCCACCGGCACCACCAACAGGCTAAAGGCGGTGGAGGCGGCCAGGCCGAATATCAGGGCCCAGGCCAAGCCCGAAAAGATGGGGTCCAGGGTGATGGGCCAGGCCCCCAGGGCGGTGGTGGCGGCGGTGAGCACGATGGGCCTGAAGCGCACCGCTCCGCTGGCCAAAACGGCCTCCTTGAAGGAGAGCCCCTCGTCCATCTGGTTGTGCACGAACTCGATCAAGACCACCGAGTTGCGGATGACGATGCCGCCCAAGGCGATCATGCCGATCATGCTGGTGGCGGTGAAAAAGATGGGGTTTGGCAGGCCGGCCACCGGGGAGGCCCCCACCAGGTTGAGTAGCCAAAAGCCGGGCATGATGCCCAGCAGGGTCAGGGGGATGGCCACCATCAACAGCGGCGGCACCAAAAAGCTTCCGGTCTGCACCACCAGTAAAATGAAGATGCCCACCAGGGCCGCGCCAAAGGCCAGGCCCAGGTCGCGGAAGACCCTGAGGGTGATGTGCCACTCGCCCTCGCCCTCCCAGGACACCTCCACCCCCGGGGGCAGCTTTTCCCGCTCCAGCTTGGCCTGCATGTCCATGATCGCGTTGGCCGGGGAGCGGCCGGCCAGCTCGGCATAGGCCATCACCACAGGCCGCAGGTCCTTGTGCATCACCGGCTGCTCGCTGTCCATCTGCTGGAATCGGCCCAGCTCACCCAGGGGCACGGCGCCCCCCTGGGCGGTGGCCAGAGGAAGCTGGCCCAGCTCGCTCAGGCTGGAGCGGGCCAGCCGGGGCAGGATGATCTTCACCGGTAGGGGCTGGCGCTCGTGGGCCAGATGCACCGTGGCGGGCTGGGCTCCACCCAGGGCCAGGCGCAAGGTTTCCATTATCTGGCCTGTGCTCACCCCGTGCAGGCCTGCCTTCTCCTTGTCCACCACGAAGTCCCAGCGGGGCCGCACCGCCTCGGCCGAGTCGTCTATGTCCACCACCAGGAATTCGGACCCCATGACCCGGCGCACCACCTCGGCTCCTTTTACCAGGTCATCATAGGGGGTGCCGGGACGGCCATGGACCTCGGCCACCACCGTGGCCAGCACGGGAGGGCCGGGCGGCAGTTCCACCAGCTTGAGGTTCACCCCGTGGCGGCTGGCGATGCCCTCCAGGTCGGAGCGCAAGCGCAGCAATATCTCGTGGCTTTGTTGCTCCCGCCGGTCCTTGGGGGCCAGGTTCACCCGGATGTCGGCCACGTTGCCCCCCTGGCGCAGGTAGTAGTGGCGCACCATGCCGTTGAAGTCCATGGGCGTGGCCGATCCCACCTGGGAGGTGTAGTTGACCACCTCGGGCACCCCGGCCAGGTAGGCCTCGAAGGCCCGCACCGTGCGGTCGGTGGCCTCCAGGGTGGTCCCCTCGGGCAAATCCAGCACCAGCTGGAACTCGTTCTTGTTGTCAAAGGGCAACATCTTCACCGGCACCAGGCGCAGGGCCACCAGGGCCAGGCTGGCTCCCAGGGCGGCCACGATGGCCAGGCCCAGGGCCCAGCGCAGCCATCGCCGCTCCAAAAACGGCCGCACCACCGCCCCGTAGGCCCTCCTGAGGGCCGGGGAGGTCACCTCCTCGGGCGGCTTGGCCGCGCCAGCGGCGGCGGGGCCGGCCGGGGCCAGGCCCTTTAGCAGGCGGTAACTGAGCCAGGGCACCACGGTCAGCGCCCACAGGGTGCTGAAGGTCACGGTGAGCGGCACGTTGGCGGCCATGGGGGCCATGTAGGGGCCCATCATGCCGGTGATGAAAAACATGGGAGCGAAGCTGACGATGATGGCCAGGGTGGACATGATAACCGGGGGCATCACCTCGTTCACCGCCGTCAGGGTGGCGGTGAGGGGGTCGCGCTTGCCCATGCGTATATGGCGCTGGATGTTGTCCACGTTGGTGATGGGGTCGTCCACCACCAGGCCCAGGGAGAGGATCAGGGCGAACATGGTCACCCGGTTGATGGTGTAGCCGAAAAGGTAGTTGACGAACAGGGCCATGGCAAAGGAAAGGGGCACGGCGATGGCCACGATGAGGGCCTCGCGCCAGCCCAGGGTGAAGGCCAAAAGGGCCACCACGGTGAGCACCGCGAAGAATAACGAGTTCATGAGCTCGTCGCTCTTGTCCTGGGCGGTCTGACCGTAGTTGCGGGTGACGGTGAGCCCCACCCCGGCGGGCAGGACCTTTTGCTTCAACTCCTCGGCCCGGGCCAGAATCTCCTGGGCCACCTCCACCGCGTTGGTGCCCCGCTTCTTGGCCAGGGCGATGGTCACGGCGTTTTGCTCGGGTCCGTCCTGGGGCAGGCCCTGAGCCTTCAGCCACAGGCGGCCAAAGCCGATGCGGCTGTAGGTTTCCGCTTCGGCGGGGCCGTCATGGACGCTGGCCACGTCGCGCAGGTACACCGGCCGTCCCTGGCTCACCCCCACCACCAACTCGCCCACCTGGCGGGGGCTGGCGAGGAAGGAGTCGCTGATGAGCTGGAAGCTCTGCCCGCCCTGGTCGAAGCTGCCGGCCAGGGCGGCGGCGTCGGCCCCGGCCAGGGCCCGGCCAACCGCCAGGGCGGTGATCCCGTGGGCGGCCAGGGCCTGGGGCAAAAGCTCCACCCGCACCTGGCGGGGCCGCCCGCCCACCAGGCTGGTGCGGGAGATGTCGGGCACCTGGGAGAGATGGAAGAGCATCTCCTCGGCCATGCGCCGCAGTTCATGGTCCGAGTAGCGAGACGAGTGCAGGGTCAGGGTGACGATGGGAACGTCGTCGATCTCCACCGGCTTGACCACCCAACCCTTTACCAGGGGTGGGGCGGTGTCGGTGTTCATGGCGATCTTGTTGTAGAGCTTGACCAGGGAGCGCTCCCGGTCCTGGCCCACGAAAAAGCGCACCGTGACCACCGCCTGGCCCCGCCGGGCCAGGGAGTAGACGTGCTCCACCCCGTCGATCTGCCACAGCAGGCGCTCCAGGGGGGTGGTGACCAGGCGCTCCACCTCCGCCGCGCTGGCCCCCGGGGCGCTGACCATGACGTCGGCCAGGGGCACCACGATCTGGGGCTCCTCCTCCCGAGGGGTGAGCCATATGGCCGCCGCGCCCAGGGCCACGGCCAGGATCATCAGCAGGATGGAAAGCTTGCCGGTGACAAAGGGGCGCACCATGCGGGCCATGAGGCCCAGGCGAGTCTCGCCTGATTCCGGTGGGTTAGCGGCCATGGGCCTCTGCCGGAACCAAAAGCTCCTCGCCGCCCATGAGGCCGGACAACACCTCCACCTTGTCGCCCACCCGCCGCCCGGTGGTGACCATGGCCCGCTGCCAGACCCCGTCCTGCTTCAGGGTGACCGTTGCCAACTGGCCCACCATGCGGATGGCCCGGGCCGGCGCCATCACCGCCTGGCGGCGCTCCACCGGAATGAGCAGGCGGCCGTACATGCCCGAATACAGCTCCGGGGCATGGGGCAAGGAGGCCTTGACCAAAAAAGTGCGGGTGGCCGGGTCGGCGCTGGGCACTATCTGCTCCACCTTGGCGGCGAGCCTTTTATCCTGGGCGGGCAGATCCACCGCGATCTCCTGGCCCGGGCGCACCCGGCCGATGAGCCGCTCGGGCACCAGGGCCTCCAGGCGCAGGCCGCCGCTGGCCTCCAGTGCCAGCAGGGGTCGGCCGGGCAGGGCCATGTCGCCGGGTTCGACCAAGCGCTTTAGCACCCGCCCGGCGGCCGGGGCCGCCACTCGAGTGTAGCCCAGGGCCACCGTGGCCTGTTCCACCTGGCGCTGGGCCTGGGCTTCTTGAGCCTGGGCCCGGTCCATGGCCTCGGTGGCCTGTTCCATCTGACGCCGGGTGGCCGCCTGCCCTTCCAGTAATTGCTTTACCCTAGCATGCTCCGCGCGGGCCCGGCGCACCACCGCCCTGGTTTCGGCCAGGGCCTGGCGGGCCTGCTCCAGGCGGGAGCGGTACTCCCGGCTGTCCAGAAGCACCAACTCCTGGCCCTTGGCCACCATCTGGCCGGGCTGGGCCTTCACCGCCAGGATGCGCCCGGGCACCCGGGCCTCCACCCGCACTTCGCTCACCGGGCGCAGGGTGCCCACCGCCTGGTGATACACCGGCAGTTCCATCCGCTCGGCCCGCACCACCTCGCCCTGGGGGACGGCCTGGGTCTGGGCCCGCACCCGGCCCGGAGCGATCTTGCCAAAGGTCAAAAACCCGCCGGTGTAGAGGATCAAGAGGACCAGCCCCGCGCCCCCCGCTATTAAAGTAATTAGCTTAATTTTTTTGGGGCGCATGGCGCACTTCCTCCTGGCGGGCCCACAGGCCCAGGGAGCGGGCGATGTCAGCGGCGGCCTTGGCCTGGTCGTAGCGGGAGGCGGCGGCCCGCTGTCTGGCCCGGGTCAGGTCCAACTCGGCCTCCAGATAGCGGGTGACCGTGGCCGCCCCGCCGTCGAACTGGCGCTGCACCAGGGTCAGCGACTGGCCGGCGCTGGCCAGGCTGGCTTGGCTGACCCGGCCCCGGGCCTGGGCCGCGGTAAGGTTCAAGTACGCGCTCTTGACCTCCAGTTGCACCTGCCGGGTTGCCTTGCGGTCGGCTGCCAGCATTTGCTCCAGGCCGGCGGCGGCGGACCGCACCTGGGCCCCGGTGCTCAGGCCGGTGAACAGGTCCCAGTTGAGCACCAGCCCCGCCACCCAATTGGCGTTGTCCGTTTCGAACTGGCCGGGGGTGGCGGCGTCCATGTACACCCGCCCCTGGGCGTCCAGGGTGGGCAGGTAGCCGGCCCGGGCCTGGTCCACGGCCAGGGCGGCCTTCTCGACCTGGCGGCGGGCCTTTTTAAGTTCAGGCCTGAGCTTGAGGGCCATAGCCAAACCATCCCGGTAGATTGCCGGGGTCTTGGCCTGCGGGGAGTCGCCTTGGTCCAGGGCGAACTGGGCGTCCGGGTCGGCCCCCATCAGGTTGGCCAGGGCGGCCAGGGCCAGGCGGTGCTGGTTTTCGGCCCGCACCCACTCCTCCTGGGCCTGGGCCAGGCGCACCTCCAAGGAGAGCACATCCGCCTTCAGAGCCCCGCCGGCCTCATGGCGCAGGCGCATGGACCTTAGCTGGGCCTCCACCGTCTTTTGGGACTGGGCGGATATACCCGCGAAATCCCGGGCGGCTAGGCCGTTGTAAAAGGCCTGAATCACCGAGGCCACCAGGGCGTTTTCCACGCTCTGGCGGTCCAGGCGGCTTATCTCCAGACCGGTGGCGGCCATCTGGCGGCGCAGCAGGTCGCGCCCCCCCCGATAAAGGTTCCATTGGGCCTGGAGCCCAGCCTCGAAGTTTTGGAAAACGCCCGGCTGATTAAAGTTAACGCTCGAACCAAGGGTGCGCTGATCTATAGAGGAGAACAGATAGGCGCTGGGCGCGTCGCCACGCTGATAGGAGCCCTGGGCCCGGAGCACCGGCCAGAAGGCGGCCAGGGCCTGGTCCACCAAGGCCTCGGACTGGCGGATGCGGGCCAGGGCCATCTCCTGGTCCGGGCTGTGGGCCAGGGCCAGGCCGACGGCCTGGCGCAGGCTCAACCGGGCCGGCACCTTGGCCTCGGGCAGGGCCCCGGGCGCGGCCCGCTCTCCGGGGGTGGCCGGCGCGGCGGCGGGCCGGGCCTTGATCGCCTCATAGCTCCGGGGCGGGGCCGTGGCGCAGCCGGCGGCCAGGGCCAGGGCCGCGCCGAGGGCCAGGGCCAGCCGGGCCTGGGGCCACGCTATGCGGTAACGGCGAGGATGCATCGACTACCCAACAAATTGTGAAATATCCAAGCACAACGGTATCATCTATTCTGCGCAAAGCGGCGGCTGGTTGCAATACGAGCTTGCCGTCCGGGCTATGAAACCGGCCCGTGGCCAGCTTTATTTCTTGTGCGGATTTCTCCTTTGGAGTAAGCTCCTTGTTCAATCAATAGACTACCATAGCTAATTTTGGCGATGACGAAAGCCAGGGGGCCGCGATGAGCCAACACCTTGAAACCACCATCCCCCCCGGTTTTTGTGCGTTTAATCACAATACCCTTTGTCCCCGGGGCCCGCACCACGGCCCGCTGAGGAGCCGAAGGGACCAAACCAGCAGCGAGGGAGACCGGCCAGATGATCATAGAAGCCTTGGCACTGGGTGGACTTGGATGCCTGGCGGCCATGGGTTTAGGCGCGGCGGCCAAGATGTTTTATGTGGAGGTAGACCCCCTGGTGGCCGCCATTGAAGACGCCCTGCCCGGAGCCAACTGCGGAGGCTGCGGCTATGCCGGCTGCGCCACCGCCGCCGGAGCCATAGCCAAGGGCGCCATGGCCCCCAACGGCTGCGTGGGCGGCGGCCCCTCGGTGGCCGTGGCCGTGGCCGCCATCCTGGGGGTCAGCGTTTCCGAGACCGAGCCCCAAATAGCCAAGGTGGGCTGCCGCTACCCCGTGCAGCGGGCCGACCTGAAGTACCGCTACAGCGGCGCGGCCGACTGCCGGGCGGCGGTGATCCTGGCCGGCGGACCCAAGGAATGCCCGGTGGGCTGCATCGGCCTGGGCTCCTGTGTGAACGCCTGCCCCTTCGGCGCCCTCAGCATCGGCCCCGACGGACTGCCGCTGGTGGACGAATACCTCTGCACCGGCTGCGGAACCTGCCAGCGCATCTGCCCGGTGGGCATCATGGGCCTCACCTCGGTGAGCGAGCGCATCCTGGACGAAATCACGCTGGAAGACTGCTCGGCCCCCTGCCAGCGCCGCTGCCCGGCGGGCATAGACATCCCCCAGCAGATTCAGCGCACCGCCCGGGGAGACTACGCCGGGGCTTTGGCGGTTATCAAGGAACGCAACCCGTTGCCCCTGATCTGCGGGCGCATATGCCCCCATCCCTGCGAAACCGAGTGCCGCCGCAACCTGGCCGACGAGCCGGTGGGCATCAACCCACTCAAGCGCTTCGTGGCCGACCGGGAGCGGGAAAGCGGCCAGCGGGCCCTGCCCTACAAAGCCCCGGCCACCGGCAAGAAGGTGGCGGTCATCGGCGGCGGGGTGGAGGGCCTGTCCACCGCCTACTTCCTGGCCCGCCTGGGCCACAGCCCGGTGATCTACGAGACCCGGGC
>Ga0180009_10007656_pt1 | contig 10959 bp, 8 predicted proteins | sample OS_PC_MetaG_FD_123537 | JGI IMG/M metagenome (GOLD analysis project Ga0180009, IMG submission 123537) | Groundwater microbial communities from the Aspo Hard Rock Laboratory (HRL) deep subsurface site, Sweden - OS_PC_MetaG | ecosystem: Environmental > Aquatic > Deep subsurface > Groundwater... | reverse complement strand
TGTTCGTCGTCACCACCGAATAGACCAAGCACGCCACCAATCAGCGGGAGATACGGTATCAAGTCCATTACTTATCACCTCTTACCACACGGTCATCTATGCCCAATACTTGCGCGTGTCGTAGCGGCTTGTAACAGCCGACTTTATAAACCCGACCGGCTTCCACTGCATCGTGCCTGTCCAGCGCACGCCGTAGCCGCGACTGGAACGGTAGCACGTGTATCAGCACGTTAGGGCACTCGTTCGCACCCGCGTAGTCGTCAATATCGTCCAGTATCGCATCCTCTGTCGCCTCGTCTATCTTCTTGTTCCAGTTCACCATCGGCACACGCAGTGTAGGCTTGCCGGAACACTGGTCGGTGTATGCCACAAAGAACCCCACGAACCGCGCTGTATCTTGGTCAAACAGCACTACCAGCTTCGGCGGTGCTTCGTCATCCAGTGTTTGCATCGTGAGCTTGCCTATAAGTCCGTCAGTAAACTGCCCGCTATCCCGTGCGTTCTTGAGCCATTCGGACTGGCAGTTCTCGAAGTCGTCAAGCTCCGCGCCCAGTGACTTCGGGTCACGGTAAATGACGTGGGTAAGAACTACCGCGTCTTCGTTTTTAGTCTCTCTTTCTCCCATTGTAAGGCTAATCCTCCGATGCCTGCGCCACGCTCGTTCCCCGCGCTTTGCACGAATACCGATAATTTCTCATTCCCGTAAGATGGCGGGATGCCATAGGGATTGTCAAGATAATCACCTACCATCGCATCCGCGTGCGTATTCACCGCGCCAGTAGTATACGCCACATCTACCGACGCAAGTCCCCCGCATAGACAGAACCAATAGGTTGTGTTAGCCGAAAGCGTTGGGTTAATGGCATATTTCTTGAAGTGCCACCGTGCTGTGTTTGATAAACCGCCACTCGATATTTCAAGACTACTATGCGTCACCAGCGCATTAGGCGCACCGGCAGTATCCGTATAGATAGCGAACCTTGCTCTAGCCGCAGTTCCAGCATTGTATTTCCCATAGAACGCCACGCTGTCCACGTCAAAGCCCGTGTTTCCGGTTGTGAACCGGGTTGCAATCTTTTGATTGACGGGAATGTTAACATGGTTGGCGCTGGTGCTTTTGTTACCCGCTACCTGCCCGCCATCCGCCCTAATCTCCACTTGAAAGCGCACGCCAGTTGTGCTTGGTTCATCTTTCGCCACTTGGAAAACAGGGTATTTGTTAGCAAAGCCCAAGCAGAAATCTTGGCTTACCGCCACATTCCACCAGAAGGTCGGCACGGTAGTAGTAGACCGTGCAACTTCCTCTTGTATCCGCATCCGTTTGAGTTCCTTCACATAGTTAGGGAACCCTATATCAAACGGCATAGACTTCCAGTCTATGATGTCCATTGGCAGTTCAGTCCAGTAGAGCGGGCTGCCGTTCTGGTGTGCATCGCTATCATAATCGTAAAGGGCTATCGCGTAAGTGCTGCCAGACGTGCATATCATCACATAGTTCTGCCGCGATAGTTCATCGTAAGCACTGGCTGGGTCTAACCCCGCACGAAAACTGCGAACCAGCGTGGGATATATGCCGTAGCCGTAGTCGCCCAGCGTATCACACGCCGTATGTTCTACCCACTGCCCGCTGTCCAGCGAATACATTCCGCCGTGCTGGTAATACGTCCCATCGAAATGGTCACGGGTCAGCGCAGCGGTTACAACGCGGTCGTGGTAGTCGTCGTAGCCAGCGGAATAAGCCGTTACATTTTGACTATTACCCCAACCGCCGAATATCCGCTTGTGTCCCGTGGCTACCGGCTGCGCCAGGCTTGCCATTGACCCATCAAACATATAGAAGTCATCACCGTGCGGGAAGAACAAGCCACGTGGTGTCTCCACCACCGAGTTGAACCCGCCATCAGTGCCTATCTTGTCGCTTACGAAGTCCAGCCGGAATACGTTCCAGTCGCCCGTGTAGCTCACGCGCCCGATAGCGTCACGCTTGAATACCCACGCAGCACCGGCGAACACTTTGATGTCCAGTATGTCGCCATCGCCCCAACCCATCTCGCGGTAGTTGCCGTCGTGCATACCGCTGGGGTTCCAGTTGGTGAACCCGCCATTATCCTTTGAATTGCACCAGCGGACGTAGTTGCCACCAATCTTGCGAAGGATGGCAAAAGGCTTCTTGTCTGTGCCGCTATTGTTTAGGTTCGCGTCTACCTTGATGGTCTGCGTGCCAACCCCATTTACTTTCTCTATCGTATAGAAAGCGCCGTTACGTCCCCAACCGCCACTATAATCCGGCCAGTGCAACCGCTCCGCAAACGTTGGCGGATTGCCTCCTGCATCTGTCCAGTTAGGTGGCGTGATGAATATGTCGCCTTCACGTATGTTGTAATCATTCACATCCCACGTCGCCGCCGTGCCAAGCACGGCAAACCTATTACCAGCAGTGGTGCAGTATGGCTCAGGGTCAGCGGGGTCAACTGCGGGCGCTATTACTGTCCCAGGCTCAGTGGTAGTAATCGGTTGTAAAACCTCGAATGTCCCGCCTAATAACACATACTCCATAAAGTTGCACGCGGCATTAGCGCCGCGCAGGATGCTCACACCTGACGAGTGGTATGCTCCGTAGCCAAACCAATAGTTACCGTAAGCTACCGCAGCACGGCTGTCTATTGCTTGCTGCTCATTGCTTTCAGCGGTGTTTTGCAGGGCAAGCCATCGGAAGTAGGGGTAATAACTGATGGTTTCGTCATAACCATCGCCCTCGTCACCAAACCGCTGTGGTCGTTCCCCCGTGGCTCCATCCCATACTGTCATCGGCATCTTGTTACCGATAAACATTAGGTATCGCCCATACATTCGGACGAACTTACCTGCCGTGTTCCGAGCTTCGCCATAACCATAGTGCGGCAGCCAAGTCATTTCGCAAGCTCCCGTAGCTAACGCATAAGGATGCGCCGCGCCGGTAATATCTGTGGTAGGAATGGTGGCCGTCATCGCTCCTGGCGAGCCTGCTGCCCATTGGATACTGCTTACCCGCACCCAGACCCCTGGCGTCCACCCAGACGCACTATCTATCCAGCGTATCTTACAGCCTGCTGCCGTATGGCGCATTGGGGCTGGGCGGAAGGGCTGGCTATCATTTGCGCTAGTAAACGTTACCGTAGTGCCACCAGCATCCACGCTCGCAAAGGTATTCGTATATGGGCTAAGTATCTGGTTTACCTCGTTCTCAACATACCCAAACGGGTTATCCTTGTATGCCCCCCTGATACCGCCAAAGGGGAATATATCGCCCGCGTGTATCAGTAGCAGGTCATCGTAGGTGATAGCGTCCAGCGCGGGTTTCTCCCACTTCTGTGACCCGTTGGCATCAGGGTCACTGGTGGTATCGTAGGCATACATCTTGCCCACTTGCCGCAGTATCAGCCCACGCACCCACATATTCCGTGCCGTCTGCGCCATTTCAGGGAAGTCGTGCGCGGTTGTGCGGAAGTCGGGGGCAAGCCCCAGCAGTTTCTTTACAAAGCTATCTTGAATATCACTTGCCACGTATACCCCGTCTCTTACCGTAGATGTCTATTCCTGGCACAAGTTTTATGCCACTGGCAGGCATATAGTCTGCCTCGTTCACCAGCGCCATCAACAGTGCCTCGTCAGCCGCAAGTGCGTATTTGTTCGCCGTCTCCTCATCGCCCATCCAGACCAGTGCAATTTTATATGCCACACGGTAGACCAGCAGATAAGGGAAGCGGCGGGTTATTGCGTTCTCATCATCCGCAAGCACTAGTGGCGGGGGTCGCCTGCGGTAGAACGCACGGATGGTGTAGTTGTCGTTCGGTGGCGGGTAAATCTTGAGATATGCCCGCTGCTTGGCACGTGAGTTAGTCTCGTTACCCGCGTCAGTCGCGCCGTATAACGGGTATTGCCAATCCATCGCCCACCTCGCGGGTTCGCCGGTGGATACCCCGCTGTAGTCCGTAATAGTATCCGTGTGCCCGTCGTATGCCGTATCCTCGTAATCGGCGGCTACCACACTAACTTCCGGTAGTGGCGTCCACCTCAAGGTGTCACTATTGGAATAATCGCCGCCAGCGCCCGCAGCCCACGTGACCAGCGCAGCGTCACTGAGCATATTCCAGTCGTGAACCGTTAGCCCGCCGGTGGTAAAGGTGGCAAGGTCGCTGTCGCTTGACGGACGGTATCCTACCGATACCAGCCCGATGAAATACTTCTCCTCGTAAGTAGCTTCCACCGTGGCATCAGTTTTGATATACATTACCGGCTCGCGCATATCGCCTACCGCGCCTTTTGCCAGCACACCGTAGAGCCGGTTCACGGTGGAGTATATGATGCCGTCTTTCGGATATTGCCTGCTCTGCTTGTTGCGCCAGTGCAACGGACGAGCATTGGTAGCCAGTGCATTCAACTCGTCGTTGAATAGGTTGCCGATGGAACTGGTCAGCCCGCTTTCCGTGTAGCCGGTTATCCGCTCAACTTCCGTTTTTAGGTCGCTAAACTCAGGCCACGCCATATTTTATACCTCACTCAGCGCGGCGATGGGGGCGGGCTTGTGACCCGCCCCAAACCGCCACTCGTCTAACCTTCGTAGTCACTCACAGAATAAGTGACGTTACGCTGCTCCGTGATAGTAACCGAAGTTCACTGCCGTTGTTTCGCGGGGGTCGTAAGCCACGGTGAAATAACCCTTTATCGTGCCACTCTCAGCGGGGGCAGCACCCGTGCCTGCCGTTTTCACTTTAATGGTCACGACATCTGTCGTGGCTAATGCCTGCGTTGCTTTGGTAGTCAGCGGTATGTTGAGATACCCACCGAGGGCTTTTCCTTCCACTACCCTGCTGCCCAGTTCGGTTGAACCGTTATACACTGCCATATAGCCTGGAACATCTGAACCTGCTACCATAGCCGTCTGGCAACCCATACTAGCGCCAACTAAATAGCACTTCCACGGAGGCAGGAAAGATGCTAAAACAGTGGTCGCTGCCTGCGCGATACTCGCTCCCGCAGTAGGTAGTCCTTCAAAAGTCTGAGTAATTAACACTTCTATACCTCCTTATTTTACTGGAATGTGGATTGCGCTTACAAGTCCTGGCGCTACTGTCTGACCGTGCTGAAGAACGAAGTTCTTATACGCGGTCACGGTAAATCTCTCACGCTTCTGCGCTTCCTCGTCATACGGATAGTAGAAAATCTTCTCTGGCTCCCACGTCAGTTCTTTCACTGCGTTGTCTGCCAGAATGAAGCCCTCGTAATATCCGTTCGTCCGGTCAAACTTGATGCCGCCAGCTTCGCCGGTAACTACGCCCGCCAAAATCTGCTCGGTATGCCAGATTTCAAACACGTCCATCCCTGGCACTTCGCCGATGTGGAAGTCGTAATACTTGTCAGCCCCGCTAAACTGCCGATAGAACGGAACGGTTAGCGCTACTCCCGTCTGAAGTGCGGTCGCCTGATACGAACTTGTCAGGAAAGCGAGCTTCTGTGTCTGCACAGTCCCGCCGCCCTTTATGTGTGACCAGGGAGCCATCTGATACTTAGCGCGTGCCTCGGTAATGATACATTCCAAGTCCAGCATCGCGTTCCCTCGTGCAGTTGTCGCCGTAGCACCCGTCTCCAGGAAGTTCGCGTAACCGTGAGCAGCCTGCGGCGTGTAAGTCACTGCCGCGTTAGGCGTTGCACTTGCGCCGGTATCCAAGTTCAGTCCTGTCATTGCGTGTCCGCGAATGGACTGCAAGAACTCACGGGTATACTTCTTCGCCATTGCGTTTCCTAGAAGTTTCGTGAGCACACTGATAATCTCATACTTGGATGTCAGTTTCGCAAGTTTCGTGACCTCCGTAGCCGCTTCGTAGACCACAGGGTCTACCGTTACGTGTCCTGGCTCAATCCTAAAACCAACAGGGACAGACGTTTCCGTGCCTGTCGTTGCGCTGGGGAATTGCTTAATTCTCGTTATCTGCTGTTGATACGTGCCGCTGATGGTTTCCTGAACCGCCAACTGGCGTATCGGCGAAAAATACAGAGTAGCTAGTGCAACTTCCGCAGCCAACTCAGGCTTGGAAAGCTCGCCCTGAATTGTCGCAAAAATCGTTGTTCCTGCCGCCACGTCAAATCTCCTCCTTGTCGTGTTGCTTTGGAGGTGACTATCAGTGAGGCAACCGTGCTAGTCTTGCTGGTCTGTCACCTAAAACGGGTTGGGAGGTCTCCTGCCGCCACCTTCAGGATAAACTTTCTTGAAGATGTCAGCAGCACGCCCCTTTGCGGCTTCCTCTTTTGAAGGCTCAATACCGCCGTCGGATGCGCTTCTCCCACCAGTAGCACCTGTGGCCGTAACCTCAGTAGCCGAGGGGTCTGTAGGCTTCTCTCCCGCCTGCGCCTTGTGCCCACGATATGCTTTATACAGCTCGTTCTTCTCAAGCTGTGCAACAACCTCATCGAACAGGCGCACCTCGTTGGCACGTTCTGTCGGGTCAAGGCCGTGCATCTGCATTTCGCGGACAGCTTCGGCTTCCGCTACCACCAGTAACGGTCGTAGCGTAGGCTCACTCAGGTCAGCGCCCTTGCGTTGGGCGTGCTGAAAGAAACGCATTCCCTTCAGTTCGCCTTCAAGCGCGACAACATTCTGGGTAGCAGCGGCTTCCGGTTCTGGTTGTGTTCGCTGCCCGCCATACGGGTAGCCTGTGGACACTTCCTGCCGGTAGTCCTGCTTCGTTTCCAGTTGCCGTTTGAGCGTTGTGGTCTGATTGAGTAAGTTGCCCTTGTCTCGGCTAAGTTCCTCGTTCTTACTTTTCAAATTGTCAAGTTCCCGCTGGTGTGCAGCCTTGAGTTCACTTAACGCCGTCGCATCAGTGGTCTCCGCTACCTTCCCAGCTTCCTGAGTTCCGCCCGCAAGCGGTGTATCTCCCTCTGTCATTGCTCGCGCCTCCTTAAAGGCTGTCCTATTATACCCATTTTCACTTAGCGGCTTCCCCTATCTGTTGAGCATGCTCCATCAAATGGCCGCGCCTCAGGTCTCGCAGGGCTTCCATCTGTGCCCCTAGCGCCAGCATACCGCCCTTCACAAGCGCCGCATCCGCCGTGCCTTCCATTAGTTCGCGCCACAATCGCACATCAGCTTCGTTCAACACGGCTTCGTAATAATCAAACAGACAGGCGTTGGCGTGTTCCCGTAGGATAAGCGAGTGCTTCTCCATAACCTCACGGTAAACTTCCGCCACGCCTTCCTTACCCGCCTGCCGGGGGGGCTTGCCTTGCCTGAACCAAGCGAATACGTCCATTATTTTCTCCTATTTGCGTCCTTGCACACTTTGAGGCGCTGTGGCAACCGTAGGTGTTGCACCCGCCCGTGCGGGTCTGCCAGTAGGCTTACTCGCGCCCTGCTGACTGCCACTGACCACCATTTCCACCGCGCTGGCTATGGTCGCCCGCCGTTCCTCTATCGGCATCAGCAGCAGCTTATCGGGGTCTACGCCGTCTATGCGCCACAAGAACTCCTCAGCTATCTTGCCAGGGTCTAAGCCCATTGCCAGCAGCGCCAGCGGGTTCTCAAAGAACAAGCGGAACAGCGAAGATAGCGCCTCACTTTCCTGCGTGCGCTTGTAGGCAGCGGTGACACCGCTCACCACCATATTCGGTTCGTTTACCATCGCGTAGCGGATTTCCTTCTGTTCCCAGAACTTCTTCAGGAACTCCTGCTTCGCCGCCCGTATGCCTTGCGCCTTCTCCGGCTCAAGCCCCTCCTGGTTCTCGTCGCCCAGCGCATTACCCATATCCAGCCATTGCTCGGTAGGCATATACTGGAGAATGTGATTGCGGGTTTTGGTAAACACTTGGCTCAAAGCATCTTCCAGCATCAGGATTATGAACCGCTGCTGTGACCCCAGCATCGTGCGCCGTGTCATTACTTCTTCCGCCGTTGTCCTGCCACGCGGGGAAGCGCCACCGTGCAAGAGTTCGTTGTGCCCACTCATCGCAAAGTCCGCTTCCATCGTTTTATACATATCGAACAACTGCGGGTTTATCGTGGAAAGCTCCTGGTTGACCTCGAAGATGTTACCAGGCTCAAGTTTCTCCAATACCTCTCCTGGCGCTATCTTGAAAAGCCCTGCCGTCATTCGGGTATTCAGCGCACCGGTATACATAGCAATCAGCGGGCTTCCTGCCCACTGCGCTTTGTCAATCATCGCCCGCCGCATACTACCCAGCGCTTCGCCTGAGTGGTAGAAGTAATACATCCACGGGATAGGCCAGACCTCGTGCGGACGCGGGTTCTGATGCGCGATAACGAGCGGGGGCTTCGCATCCCACGCGCCGTAGAAACGCGGCTTGACGATGAACTTGCCGCTTGCTATAGCAGCCCACGAGAACCGGCGCACTATCGCGCCCTTCTCGTTAGGGATACCGCCCCAGATTTCGAGAACCGACACCAAGTCATTGTCGTCCTGCCTGCCTGCACTATCCTGTAGGAACTCCTCCTGCAGTGTAATATGACTGCTATCGCCAAAAACATCACGTCCTGGCTTGGCGGCTTTACACGCTTCCTTGTCGTAAACATCAGGGTTCGCTTCCGCCAGTGCTATTAGTTCGTCTTTAGAAATCCGATAGGTGGACATTTCATAACGCCGAGTGCGTGTCCAGTCACGGAACAAATGCCCTGGGAATATGGGCATATCAAGTTCCTGCCGCCCCTGATAGATAATCTTCGGCTGGTCGAAGTTCGCCAACCGTTCCGCATTCTGCCACGGGCACTTGATACCCACCGTGCCATAGAGCAGCATCGAGCGCAGCGTTTCCAGCACGGCGGTTTTCAGCCCACCGCGATGTAACTGGGCAAGCATCTGCCGCTGCAATTCGCGCCGCACCTGCTCCTCCACGTGCGCGAACTTGCCAAAGGATGTGCCAGCCGTATAGGACGTATCGGTTTCAGCTATAGCATCGCCCACTTGCAAGAACATCTGCCACGTGAACGCGGAAAGCAGGTCTACCGCTATTGGTAGCCGCGTGGACGGTGCTCTCGACATCCAGTCGGCAGAAGGCTGTATCTCCTTTACGCGGTAAGAGTTAGCCATCTGTTTCCAGCGTGGCTCGATATTGTTGGCACGGTATTCCTTGCATTTCTGGAACTCCGTATCAATCCCGCGCAACATATCATCGTTACTTGTGCTGGTTACGCCACGCCTGTCATATTGCGTTTTGTCTTTGGTAATCATAGCCATTTAGTTCGGCCTCCGATACGTCCAACTTCCCGTTTGAGCCTGCTGCTGCCTAAGTCTCGCCATCGTAATCTGTTTATCCGTCATCTTATCCGTTACCAACCTGTTCCCGCCGCTCAATCCACTCAGATGTTCCGGTATCTCGTGCCCGCACGCGAGTATCCCGTAGGTTAGCGCGTCAATCCCATGCTCAAAGAACCCGTCCTTCATCGGTTTATCCAGCAGGTTGCCGAACTTGTTGGTTGCCAGCCGGTAGCCGTGTGTGAAAGCGTCTATGAGGTTAGGGCAGTGCGTCCGGTCTATGCAAAGCATCGGCTTACCCGACACCGCCTGCCGGAGATACTGGTTTACCATCCGCATCCGCAACCCCGCATCGGTAATCTTGGGCGGCGGGCGCACGTCCAACCCGTAAATATCGCGTATCACGCGGAAGTAATCCCCGCCAGTCTGATAACTACCCGTCGGGTCAGGATGCACAACTTTGTGAACACCGCCAAACCGCTCGGATAACTTCATTGCCAGTTCGTGCATAAACTGGTCGAAACTGTGGAACGGCGGCCATAACTCGTCCTCTATCAGGAAACGGTGCTCGTCGTCAAACTGCCACAGTATCGCCGCCGGGTTCTGCTCGCCCAAGTCCATTCCGATATGCAGGACGGCATTGTCTAGCGGGATAATCTCATCAACACTATGGAAATCCGCGTTGAACGAGGGAAAGGCGGGCGCATCGCTGGCAACGTCGAAACTCAGGTTATACTGCCGCAAGCGGATGTCACGGTCAGCCTGTAGGAAGTATTTCTCATACCAGTTGACCATATCGCCCGTGACTTCATCGCGCCACCGCTTCTCGCTGTCCGCCCGCTTGTCAGGGTCGGCGGTAAAGTGCATCAGGATAACCACGTCGTTTAGCTGATTGAACCCTATCCAGCAACCTGGGACTTCCTCTTTCAGCCAGAACTTCTCGCGCTCATCCGCGTCTACCGGCCATACCAAATCCCCCGTATCCGCGCTGTATCGCGGGGTTTCCAACTCGCTCTTGCCCTGACAGAATACATAGTCATACATCCGCGTATGCCGCCCGTTGGGGTTGCTCACGCCGATAACCTGTAGCATCTTGCGCCCGCTGCCTACAGTAGCGTGCAGCACTTTGCTGGGGTCTTTATCTTCCTCAAACTCATCCCAGAAGTAGATGTTGCAGTTCCAACCGTGCAACGCAGCGGGGTTCGCGCTAACGCCCGCGATAAACCCGCCACCAACGCCTTCCATTGTCTTGGCGGTAATCTTGCGCTCAGTGCCGAACACGTCCTTCGGCAGGTCGTCATACCACGGATGCGGCGTGGTAATAAACATCTCATAGGCTTCGGAAATGAGCAGTTTCACGTCGGTATCCGTCTTACGGTGAATAGCCATTTCCATCGCTGACCTGAATAGCAGGTTGCCCATCAGCCAACCGAGGTTAGTCTTGGTGGTCATAAGGTCACGGGATTTGTAGACCCACACGTTCTGCTGCCGGTATTTCTCTAGCTTGGAAATATACCACTTGACGTGTTCTTTGTGCGCGGGGAACGGCTTGGAAAGGCCACCAGGATTTGCGGGGTCTTGGTTGTCAAGCGTCCATAGCCCGTGCTTGAACCAGAACATCAGGTCGGCTTCCGCCGCCGCGTTCAGTTCATCCCCTGTAAATCCCCTTAAGTCCTCTACTGCATCCATTCTAGTTATTTTGGCACGGGAGCGA
>Ga0180009_10007655_pt1 | contig 10960 bp, 10 predicted proteins | sample OS_PC_MetaG_FD_123537 | JGI IMG/M metagenome (GOLD analysis project Ga0180009, IMG submission 123537) | Groundwater microbial communities from the Aspo Hard Rock Laboratory (HRL) deep subsurface site, Sweden - OS_PC_MetaG | ecosystem: Environmental > Aquatic > Deep subsurface > Groundwater... | reverse complement strand
GGCTCTTTTTGCCTTTGGTGGTTCTCCAATGAAATTTGGAGCCCTCACAGCCGCTTTATTGCCGGAATTTCAGCTGCTGCCCTTTTCTAACAAGCTGCCTTTGATCGTTTTGAAATTGGCTCGACTGTCAAGAAATAATTGAGGCCGCGTTTAAGGACTTCCATTTGTCACACATCAATTCGCAACCCCTTTTATTATTTATTCAGAATACTTGGACCAGGCAAGCGGAAACCTACATAAATAATACTCTAAAAAGCCAAGCAGAGGGTGACTATAAACAAGTTAAAAATCTATCCCAGCAATATATAGAATTAATTAGTAAATACAGATTATTGATCGACGAAATGTTAAGGATATATACAGGGTATTTTCGTGATATAGAATCAAATCTGGAAAAGTTGCAAAACATTTCAAAGTCTATCAGCACGGTTGCGATTGAGCCGTCATTTCAACTTATAGATACAACACATAAAGATTTATTACAGGTCAGGAAAACAATAGCAACAACAACTTTTGCATAGATTGGAAATATAGGCGAAGTTCTTTTTGTCTTATCCGCTTTATCTGTGCGTAGGATGCATCACATTTACTCACTTTCTACGTATAATATTTACTATTCCTTGTTGGGCAGTAGTGAAGACATGTAGGTGCACGGGTGGATGGCTTCATTGATATTTAACCAAGCTCAGGCATATTGATAACTGGTTATAAGGTGGGAGTTTGGCCGTGGATGCGACTTGCGGGATGAAAGGTGCAAGTGCAGGACAACTGATTTTCTGTCTCTGAGAGGTCCAGCATCCTTCCTGAAACATACAAATCATCGGCTTTGATGAAACTTCCTGATTTCGTTAATAAATGATGTTGTTTTCTCAACGATCATGATAAGGGGTGATCACACTGGATTTTTATTTTCACCGGAGACAAAATTATTTTATGGAGCAGGCGGGTGTATTGAAGTGCTGGTCTCGAGGACCATGCGCCTGCTGAAACATACAATATGAATGAGAATACAATTTAATGGAAGGAAGGTAGAAATTACTATGTCTGAAGAAGAAGAAGGCAGAAAAATTCTACTCATATGTATAGTTGTCGTTTTTATAAGCATATCTATTGATTATTTCTTACTTCCCCAATTGAGTTCTAATATTGGCGGCTTTTTATTGTTTGGCCTTTTCTTTTACTTGACATATAGTGGCTACAACTGGTCGAGAATTTGTCTTTTTATCATGTTATTGATATCCGGTTTAGGAGGGGCATATGCTGGTGTAATGATTAAATATTGGTACTCTGCTGGAATATTAATTTTAATTATGAGTCTATTGAAGCTGTCTATTGCTTTTATTTTATTATTAAATAAAGCAGTAAAGGCTTTTGTAAATAGAGAAATGAAAAAAATAATAATTAGCCGCCAATCTATACATGAAATAATTAAATGGCTCACTTGTGAAGAAAAGATAGGGAAAGGGGCAAGAAGATTATTAATAGTATTATCAATACCTTTTTTTTTCATTTATATAATTCCAGGGATATTATTTTGGCTCTTTGTTAGAATTGTTTTATGGATTATCGATGGTTTCAAACAAGATACCAAGAGAAAACAAGTGCCTATCTCTAAAGAAGATTGATTTATATTTTTTTTATTCATTTATTGAAAGACGTATAATTCTATCTGAACATTGGCCCCATATATTTAAAAATGCTTTTAGAAGATAGATCTCTTGAATACCAATGGTTTTCTATTGACTGGATTTTTTAGAGAATTTGAAACTCCAAATGAAAAGAATAGGGGATCAGGGTGATATGGAAAGTGGCTCCCCAAAAGATATTGCTGACATAGCCGAATCAATGATTCAGAAGGGTCAAAGAACCGAACCTGAAAAACTTTTGATAAAATTTGTTTCGGAAATGCCCCCCGATTGGAAGCCAGTGACCATATCAACAACTTCAATCGACATTGCTTACTGGTCCATTATGGAATTTATGAGTTACGCCCCGCATTATGACCAGGGTGGGAGCAAAAAAACGATCAATTGGGTTTATAATTCCTACTCAAAAGCGTTTTATTTGCTGGCTTTCATATATGTGGAACGGGAAGATTGGCCTAAGGCAATATTGTATATTGATCAAGCATTTAAACTGGAACCGGATCATCCCTTAATTTTATGTGAAAAAGCTATTATCTGTTCATACACAGGTCGACTCCAGGAAGCCTACGATCTGTATATAAAAGCAGCTGATATTCGACCCTTGATGCCTTTTCAACAGCGAGCCAGAGCCCTAAGGGGCGCAGCTACTGTCCTTATCGATATGGAAAGACTGGATGAGGCTGAAGACTTATTGAAAAAGTCGTTGGAAGTAGAACCTGAAAATAAAAATGCACTGCACGAACTGGTTTATATCGAAGAATTGAGGAGAGGTTGTAGACAGCGACAGTCGCAAGTTGTTTTTCAAAAAAAACTCTTGTAATAAACAAGAGGTTTATAAATGTACGAATATATAAAATTCGGAATACCCACCTTTATGACAATACTAACTTCACGAATGTTTTTGGGGTGAGCATCATATCGTAGCGCAGTTGCAGAATGACGCTTATTCAAATTCATGCTTTCTTTTCTTAATCAATTCTTTGCGTCAAACAAGGTATGTCAATACTCGGTGATATGCGTAAGATCCTGCAACTGGACTTTTTCCGGCATCCTGGATAATTTCCCAGTTTTGTTCATGAAGTCCTATCACGGCCATTTCTTTAACATAACAGCAAAGAATTCAAAATACCGGCCTTCCTGGTATTCCAACCTTCTTTTCTAAAAAGAAAAAAACATAACAATCCGGGCGACGCAGTGTGGAAAGATGAGCCAGGGAGGGACAGGATATAAGGTCAAGGTCTCTCCTTGTGAGGATTTCCCTACAGTAAATATCAGGTTTCCCTGACAGACAAACTATTTGAAAATGATATTATAAAACGATTTTCAGGGAGTTGTAAAAAGGTCTCACTTGATTAAAAATTGAAACCATTATAACTGAAGCGTATATCTAATATCAGAGATTAAAATTACTGAACCATTCAACCTTGCATGAGGATGTTATGGACTGAATACCGAAGCCACACATATCCTATAACTGCTACTTGCCCTGATGACGATATCTACACAACAAAATGGTTAGGCTCTGTGACTACGATTCTATTATGACAGCAATAATGCCACTTACATAAAGGAGGGAGAAGATGAGATATCTGGTTGACAAGATATTGAAACATTGGAAGGATCATCGCCCCAAAATGTATCAGGCGTTTACGGCGACGGGCCTTCTGGAGGAAGCGGGGGATTGGGTGAACGAACGGGCAGAGGAGGAAATCCTCTGGTTGGCGGAGAGGGGAACCGATTGGTGGGAGGCTGAGAAGATAATACTGGAGAAATTCATGTTCCCCTCGGAGGAGGAACAGGCCACATTAACGTATGATCAAATGCCTTTTCTCCAGATCGAAAGATTTCGTCATCCACTCTGTTTTGATCCTTACCGTTTGCCTTAATCATCATAATCTGTGGCAGAAACTGGGGTTTGGATCATGAAAATATGCATCCGGCGTGGCGCTAAACAAATCGGCGGCACCTGCATTGAGATCGAGTCGCAGGGAAAGCGGCTTGTTCTCGACATCGGCCAGCCTCTGGACAATCCGGATGCCGAATCGGTTGAGATGCCCCGGGTGAAAGGGCTGAAGACCTCAGATGAATCGCTCTTGGGCGTGGTGTTGTCACACCCGCATATCGACCACTATGGACTGGCGTTTCGGGTTCCGCCTTCTACACGCTTCCTCATGGGCTCGGCGGCCGAGCGGATTCTGGAGGCGTCTGCGATATTCACGCCATCAGGGGGTACGTTCGAGAACGTGACCCATCTCGAAAACGGTAAAACTCTCCCGCTTGGCCCCTTCAAGATCACGCCATACCTGATGGACCATTCAGCCTACGACAGCTATGCCGTGCTTGTCGAGGGTGACGGAAAACGGATTTTCTATACGGGCGATCTTCGTGAGCATGGCCGAAAGGGGTCCCTGTTCACCCGTCTGGTCGCCCACCCACCGCCAGGCGTGGATGTTCTCCTGATGGAAGGCACTACCATTGGCAGGAAGAATAGCGAAAAAGGGTTTCCGACCGAAAACGATCTGCAAAAAGAGTTCGAGCGCATTTTTCGCACCACCGGAGGAATGCCGCTGGTCTGGTGCTCAGGGCAAAACATCGACCGACTCGTGACTGTTTTCAAGGCGGCAAAACGATGTCGGCGTCAGTTCATCATCGACATGTACACTGCGGAGATCCTCCGGGCTACGGGAAACAGCAAACTACCCCAGGCGGATTGGGATGGCATAAGCGTGTTCCTGCCGGAATTCCAAAAGAAAAGGATCGTGCGTATAGGTAAAGCCTCGGTAGCAAATAAATACCGGCCCTATCGTATCTTCCCGGAAGATTTAGCGGCGGCGGCTAAGAACTCCGTGATGTTGTTTCGTCCGAGCATGCAGATTGATGTGGATAGAGCCGGATGCCTTGACGAAGCATGCCTGGTCTATTCGATGTGGGACGGGTATCTTGCGGATGAGAAAACAAAACCGTTCCTGAAATGGCTCAAGGGACGGGGGATACCCATGTACAAATGCCATACGTCGGGACATGCATCAGTCAGGGGATTGCAACGTCTGCGCAAAGCATTCGCGGGTGCCGTTGTGTGTCCCGTCCATACAATAGACCCCATGGCGTTCACACAACTGTTCGATAATGTCAGGGTGTTGACCGACGGAGAACACTTCGACATCAACCGATCATGAAAGAGGAAAAAACGATATGAACAGACAGCAAAACGTTCTCTACAAAACCATGAGTCTCCACGATATCAAAGACAAGATGCAATTGAAGTTCGCGGAACAGCACGCGGACTTTATCGCCGATAATCTGGAGACGCTGATCGACAACACATATTGCGTCGCGCCGGTACGCAAGGCAGATCATCCATATACCCTGGTCCACAAGAATCCTCACAAACTGGCACCCAGCGTCTCGCCTCTTGAGAAACATTGGGAGGAGGCGATCTTCAGAAAGTGGGAGAAAGTTGACAATGGCCTTGATTCTCTGATCCCTTTCAGAAAGGTGGTAGGCTTCCAGGTGATGTTGCGTGATACAAACAAGAATTGTGGATGGGGTGAACTCGATCTTCTCGGCGCCACGGCAATGAATATCCCGGTTGCAATCGAGCTGAAGATCTTTCCGAGTGAATACCTTCTGCGGGCGATCGTAGAAGTTCTGGCATACGGAGTCGCAATCCGAAAGGCATGGAGTTGTATCGATGGGTGCCCGCTGCCCTCGCAGTGGGCCAGCGTTGTTGGTAAGATCGAAAGCCTTGTTGATCTACCGCTTGCCATCGTAGCCCCCGCCTCATATTGGCAGGTTGTTCTCAGCGATAGCCCCAAGCATATACGGTTTCAGACACCACAACCCGCCCGACAGAGTATCAAGAAACTCCTGGAGAAGATGCATTGCGCTAACTACCCGTTGACCTTCGTTGAAGTCAACGCGGAGGAACAGCTGGACAAAAGTGGACTGCCAGTCATTATCAATGCTGTCATAAAAGATATGCCGATTCCAACCGGTTCGAGTAAATAGAGTAAAATAGACGTTCAGTCGTTGACTATTGACTGAGACAAAAAGAGACGTCCATAAAATCATAAAAATATTGCCCAACATCAACCGCATCAACACGGTCTGGCCGGTTATACGGAGTGTTGGGCGTCACAGAGGCAGATATGAATGAAGCAGTAACGCTCGCTATTGTTGCTGGTGGTTTTGCGATCATTGGCAGCGCTATCACCGGCTGGTTCACGTATCTCTCAGCGGTGAAGTCGCGGAAAGCGGAACAACCCATTGCGGAGCTATCGTGATGCCCAACCATGCGTTCCGGTCGATGTACCATCTCTTCAACGACCCCATAGGCTGTGCAGAGGATGATCATTCTCGTTCCAGCTATGTCCGAAGTCTCGTTCAAACTACTCAATCTTTACCAGCGCCACCGTTAGATTCTAAAAAAACCATACCTAAGGTTATTGTTCAATTTTGGGATAACTTGGGCCAAATACCTAAAGATGTGCAAGAGTGCCTCGACACCTGGAAACCACTTGCAGCTCACGGCTTTTCTATATTGATATTTGATGATCGAAAAGCCAGACGTTTCATTTTCACTGAGTTTGGTTCTACTCATGTCGAAGCCTTTGATCTCTGTTATCATCCTGCAATGCGTTGCGACTATTTTCGACTTTGCTATATCTTGTCAAGAGGTGGATTCTACGTCGACGCGGATGAAGTTTATCAAGGGACGGATTTTAATCACCTTTTTGATGATAACAGATTAAAGATACACCCCCTTTGCTACGATACCGAAACAGGAGCAATGATCAAAACCGATGTCTTCATGAAAGATCGACAGTATTCGCCCAAGTGGATATTCTATTTCAATAACAACCCTATAATCTCTCCGGCTGGACATCCAATAATCCACCTCGCGCTCGAAAGAGCAACTTGCATTCTAATAAACTCTAGAGAGAGACCAGAAATCCAATCCACGACCGGACCTGGAAATCTCACCGCTAGTCTAGTTAGGCATGCCATTTCTCAAGAATTAGCAGGCGAAACTCAAGACTTTCTACTCCTGTCTGATTGGGAAAATACGTCGATCAGTCTCTGGCCTTTGAGTTATCGAAATGACGCAAGGAATTGGAGGATCTCAAACGCAAGAGATTTTGCGGAAGGAGGTTAGCCGATATTTCCTCCCGCAGTAAGCTACGTAAGGAGCTTCTGACGTATGAACCATTTTAGTTACCCAGGATTGCTTTTCCGGTTGGCATATCGCCTTGCGCTCAGCGGACGGTGGATAGCCACCAAACCCGTCTGCAAGTCATTTGAGCGCACGACTAACCAGTTATCTGAAACGATCCAACAAATATATGTCATCAACTTAGACCGACAATCTCTCCGATGGGGCGAAATGCAACGAGAATTGCAACATATTTATGACGGCTCTGGCTCGCCTCTAGTTGAATTGACAAGACGTTTCCCAGCAATTGACGCAAGAGACTACGCGGGATCTCCTAACGAATCGGTAATCGAAACCTACTATTCGCTTGCGGACCAACTGTATGTGGAACCACAGCCAGCTATATCGATAGGTCGGATAAACATTGACCAACGTATTCAAATGACACGCCAAGAAGTGGCTGTGGCACTTTCGCATATCGAAGTATGGAAACGGATAGCCTCAGGCGAACATGGCTACACGTTGGTGCTTGAGGATGACGTCTGTTTTTGCCGCGACTTCGCTCAATTTACTGACCAAGCATGGGCTGACCTGAGAGATGTGCATAAATATTCGCCTCCCTTCGACCTCTTTTATTTGTCTTACGAAGAGGTAAAGACGAGGGCGCAAAAATCTGACGTATCAGACTTTGTCTTTAGACCATTTCGTGGCTTGTGGTTCCTCTCCGGATACGTCTTATCTAAGAGCGGGGCGCATAAACTCTTAAGCCTCCTTCCCGTTCGTGGGCCCATCGATCTATGGATTAATCATCAATTTGAAAAACTTAATGTGTTCGCAACCTCGAAATCCGTCATCAATCAAAGATTGGACTATCGATCCGATAACTCATACTCGATTCTGCCTGTTCTATCCAAGATAGGCATCCTGAAGAAGGAGAAGCCAATACTGTTTGAGACGAAACCATTAAAGAGGCCTGTATTTGCTGTTGGAAGGTATGGCACGGGCTTGACCTCGCTTGCTATGGCGCTCTCGATGCTGGGCTACCGCTGCTGTAGTGACGTTAACGAACTGCCGATGACCGAACGAGAGAGCCTCTTTCGCAACAAGCGAGGGCGAGTATTTGATGCATACGTTAATGTCGGATCTTTGGAAGAACATTACGTCGAATTAGCGAAGGTGTATCCCACCGCTATGTTCATTGTTACGGTAAATACCGAAGAAGATTTGGCTGAATTGAATCAGAAAACAGTAAATGAACAGGGCGGACCAGATGAGGAGGATAGTATGCACGATATTCACAGACTAGTTCGTCGGATTCGGCAATCGTCAGATAATCTACTGATATTGCCTGCGCAGGCATCGAACAATTGGAAGTCGATTTGTGAATTTCTCGAGTGTGTTCCGCCCACTAGTCAATACCCGGCCTTTGACGACCAAATGCAACGCCGACTTTCTCTCGGCAATATCAAGGACGGCCGGGAGCATTTTCCTCGAACACATAGGTTGAAGTTCGATGCCTCGCCTTGGATCGCTATCTCAAACAGAAACTGGACCGGGGTACCATCCGATGGGGGCGATCTTGAAGCGATGACTGATGAGGGCTCGATAACAGTATGTGACCGGTTTCGCAAGTTTGACAGTTCGCTCTGGGTATTACGCGACGATACATTTCCGAGCAATTTGGCGCTGTTCGAACCATCAAACTTTTCGACTACGGATGATGGTGTTGCAAAATTGACGCTGCATAAGGAGCGCTCGGGCGTGCGGGAATATACTTCTGCTTCGATTTGTAGCCGGCAAAGGTTCTTATACGGTCGATTTGAGGCTGTAATTCGACCGGCGAATGTCCCGGGCGTGATAACTGGAGTTTTTTTACACCGAAATTCCCCGCGCCAAGAGATCGATATCGAGTTTCTTGGCAAGGATACTACCAAGCTGCTGCTGAATGTGTACTATAACCCAGGAGGCGACGGGGCGAGGTTTGACTATGGGTACAGAGGTACGCCAGTCCTCATTGATCTCGGTTTTGATGCGTCCGAGGACTTCCATCGCTATAGAGTTGAATGGTCTCCCGCGGCAATTCGGTGGTTTGTCGACGATCGACTCGTTCATGAGCGGATCAATTGGGAGCCAACTCCGATCCCGCATCTCCCGATGCAATTTCATGTGAACATATGGCCCTCAAGGTCTGTGGAGCTAGCTGGAAGACTTTTGGAACGTAAATTGCCTGCAAATAGTTCTATTCGGGCCATTCACATGAAGGCTTTTTTGGTGGACGAAAACGAATCGAAACGGAAGACGAACAAGGTGCGTCAGACCGACGCCTGATCGGCGCGGCTGTGCACTAGCGTTGTAGATCAATTATTTCAAACGCAAATTCTCATCTCAATTCAAAATTGAGAGTTACTGCTTTGCAGGTGTTTTCCTTAAAAGTTGCGGCTTTTCTGGCGGAAAAATTGTTTTCTGATCTACACAGCCTCTTTTAACTTTTTACCTGCTTTAAATTTTACAGCGTTATGTGCTTTAATTTTAATTACTGCGCCGGTCTGGGGATTTCTGCCTTTTCGAGCTGCTCGTTTTATTTTTGAGAATGTTCCAAAACCAACAAGAGTAACTTTACCATCTTTTGCTTTTAATGCCTTGGTAACATTTTTAGTAAATGAATCCAGAGCAGCAGTAGCAGCTACTTTTGTGATTTTTGCATCGGCGGCTATTGCATCAACTAATTCTGCTTTCGTCATGTTCTATTCTCCTTTATCGAGGGAATGGTGGGAACGCCAAAAAAACCGCATCTGGAAAATATTCTAATATGGATTGAGTGTCAACTTTTAGTTCCTGCAAACAGGCTTTTCCGGCATCCTGGATATTTTCCAGTTTTGTTCAAGAACTCCTATAGTTGTCATATCGTCACAGCCTGCCAAATTGTGCCTATAAAAAGCACTCAGGAATAACAATAGGAAAAGTGTGTGTGTCAGGCTCCCTGGATAGTGTAATTACAGACATTCTCCCATCTCGGTTAGATTGTAATAGCATAGTAGTAACACGTTCATTTAGTAAAAGATTTAGCATCCAGTCCCTCTATCCTCTCTCATAAAAACAGATTATCCATAAATCCATATTTTTTGAAAACAAAACCAATTAAAACAACTGTAAAAGCCATTGTAATCAGTGATAAATTCTTTCAGATAAAGAAAAAGATGTAGAAAAACGGTGCAGATATCCCGTGCTTCATGATTTTTCAGAATATAAAAGCCATAAGAGAAAGGCTGGGGGAACCGGAATATATATTCTGTTAAAGCTGTTTCTCCCTGTCTTTTGTTACTGTTGTTCTACTTACTGAGGCTTTAACAATAGATTTTAGCCCGCCGGTGAAAATTTCCACCGTAACCTGAGTAATTGCGAATTGAGAGGGATATGTTTGGCGATGATTGTTCTTAAACTTGTGAAGTGTCGGAGAAATAGCGTCCGGATCATCTACGTCATCCTATTTGGTACCCCCGGCAGGAATCGGACCTGCGGCCAACGGATTAGGAATCCGTTGCTCTATCCACTGAGCTACGGGGGCATTGTTTGAAAGCTGTATTATGAATCCGGATAGCGAATAACAGATAGTATATCAAAACTCAAGTGGTAAAAAATGACGGATTTGTAAAAAATCCATCAACAGGTCGAGGGCTGGGACGAGGTCTCCAAATCTGAGGAGAATGCGATCGCTGTTTCGGTTCAATTTATTTTGTACCGGATTTCCAAGTTTGTTGCCATATCCAACCTGTTTGTGTTAATATAACAATTATAAGGATATCCTCTGAAAGAGTTGGTGATTAAATAAGGATTCAAGGGGTCAAGGGTTCAAGTGGAACGAAAAGCGAGAATATTTTCCGCCGAAGGTCCCGCCAATCAGTATGGCGGGCGGAGCTTAAAAAGAGATGGAAAATGATGGAATAACAGTAGGTATATCAAACTTTAAGGAGGCAAAAAATGATCGAAAATAAGCGGGTTAATAATGTTTTAGCATATGTCAGTATGTTTGCAGTCATTCTGTTGCTGTTTGCGGGGTGTTCCACCTTGAAAACGGATGATAAAGATTCTTTTTCAACGCCATCCTTCTTTAGCTTTAGTGAAAAAAAAGATGTGCCGTCATACCATGATTTTGGAGATGTCC
>Ga0180009_10007654_pt1 | contig 10962 bp, 5 predicted proteins | sample OS_PC_MetaG_FD_123537 | JGI IMG/M metagenome (GOLD analysis project Ga0180009, IMG submission 123537) | Groundwater microbial communities from the Aspo Hard Rock Laboratory (HRL) deep subsurface site, Sweden - OS_PC_MetaG | ecosystem: Environmental > Aquatic > Deep subsurface > Groundwater... | reverse complement strand
CGAAGCTGTTGGTGGATTCACGAAAATCGCTGAACCGCTGGTCACGCGCGTCGGTTCTTGCTTGGGTCAGCTTGTCTACCGCCTCGGTGCGTTTGCCCGGGGCGCCGGAGGCCGGATGGCCGATCTTCTCACGCACGGCCTGACCCTTCTCAGTTACCCACTCCACGTATACGGCATCCGGGTCTGCCCCCACCGCACACAGACGCATGTCCACGTTGTCCGCCACCGGGTGTTCGCAGATTTTACAGGCTTCGGTGATATCGATGCCGTTTGACGCTGTCTCGCATGACCGGACATTCTCAAGGAACGATTCCGCAGTTCCGCCCTGTTCCTGGAGTTTTAGAAAATCCTCGTTTTCGTATCGCCCCAGACAATCCAAGCCGATCAGGATGACATCGTCAAGATTGGCCTGTTTGAGTTTTACCAGTTCTATCAGAGCCCGGACCTCGCAAGACCTCATCACCATGGCCACGGGTCTGCCGGAGGGTCTGGCAGTCAGTGAAGCGGCTATTTTTGCCGAATTCACCGGCACCACCGGGGCAAAGGGATCGACAATTCCCGTTTTTTTCGGATCGGTAATCAGGGTCTGCATGACGCCCCTGCTCGGGTGGGCCGCGGGTGTCAGAACAGCTTCCACAGTCCCCTTCTCGATCATGTCCTTAAACAATCCGGCCAACGTCGTGTTCATTTCGCCTTTTTTGAAAGACAATTTCGTAAATTCAGTCATTTTTATCTTCTCCGTATCTTCAGGCTACCATTCGCCCCTTCATCGGGCTGGGACCGAGTTCCCTTAACTTTTCGATCATGTCTTTTGCGATCTCCTGGAGCATGTTCCCCTCGCTGGCAGCGATCCAGCGCAACCAGAAACGATCCTCGCCGATTCCGAACTGTTTGAGAATTTCAGTAACCAGGGCTACACGGCGCCTGGCCTTGAGGTTGCCGTTTATGTAATGGCAGTCTCCCGGCCAGCAACCGCCGATGAGCACACCGTCTGCCCCGTTCAGGAAGGCCTTGACCACATATTTGGGATCAACCATGCCGCTGCACATCACCCGAATGATTTTGATATTCGGCGGGTAAGACAGACGGGACGTACCGGCCAAATCCGCAGCAGTGTACGTGCACCAGTTGCAAAAAAAGGCGACAATTGTGGGTTCGAACTCACTCATCTTAATCACTCCTTATTTGGATTAACTCGCTTTCGCCAATAGACCATCGATCTCTGCAAAAACCTGTTTGTCCGTAAAATGCCGTATTTTAGCAGCCCCGCTGGGACAGTGCCCGGCACAGCTTCCGCATCCTTTGCACACGGCTTCGTTCACCTGGCTGATGCCTTTTAATTCATTGAATTCTATTGCTGAGTATGCACACAGCCCGATACAGGCCTGGCACCCGATACAGACATCGGGATCGATCCATGAAATGATCGGGGGCACCTCCACACGTCCGGAAGCGCTAAGGGCCAGTGCCTCGGCGGCCGCACCCTTGGCCTGGGCAACCGTATCCGGGATATCCTTGGGCCCCTGGCAGGCGCCGGCCAGAAAAACTCCGCTGGTAGGCGTTGAAACCGGCTCGAGCTTGGGGTGCTCCTCCTGAAAGAATCCGTCATGGCCGGTGGTAATGCCGAAAATGCGGGAGACCTCGTTTGCGTCGGGACGGGCCTCCATTGCGGTACACAGGATCACCATATCCACCGGCACTTCCACGATTCGGGCGGAGAGCGTATCCTCTGCTTTCACGATGAGCGTGCCGTCCTTTTCTTCAACCCGAGACGGCTTGCCGCGAATCATACGCACGCCTTCCATCTGCACGCGCTTGTAAAACTCCTCATACCCTTTACCAAAACAGCGCATGTCGATATAGAAATTGTAGACTTCGGTGTCATGCCCGCATTTGTCCTTAAGGAGGTGCGCGTACTTCAGTGCATACATACAGCAGGTGCGCGAACAGTACTCATGGTATTTTTGATCACGGCTGCCGATACAGTGGATGATGGCCACACGCTTCGGCGGATCGGTGAATTTGAGGGGGTCGGTGGGATCCCGTTTGAGGAGTTTTCCGCTGGTCGGACCAGTGGCGTTGGACAGGCGTTCAAACTCCAGGTTCGTAAAAACGTTGCTGTACTTTCCGTACCCATACTGCTCCATGGGTGTAGGGTCCAGCGGATCGAATCCGGTGGCCACAATGATGGACCCCACTTCGATCTCTTTTACCTTATCTTCCATGCCATGGTTAATCGCTTTAGCTTCGCAGGCGCTGACACACAGCTTGCATTCACAACATCCGCCGCAATCCACGCAGCGGGCCGCTTCGTTTTTAGCCGCTTCTTCTGAGAAACTCCTGTCGACCTCATCAAAACTGTTGACCCGTTGAATCGGATCCAGATGTTCGGATACCACTCGGGGAGCATTTTCAACGTCTTTTGATATTTCCTGCCAGTCGCTTCCCGGCGGCTCTTTAGCCGCCTGTTCTTCCACGTATTGATCGAGATCCTCACCGTTGATAAACCGGTGTATGGCCGCCACCGCCTTGTGGCCTGCCGCCACGGCCTCGATGACCGTTGCCGGCCCGGTCACTGCATCGCCGGCGGCAAAAACGTCGGAAATATTGGTTTGCAACGTGTGAGGGTTAACCCTGAAGGTGTTTCTTGAAGTCAGTTCCAGTTCGGACTTTTCTTCGATCCAGGTGACATCGATTTTCTGGCCGATGGCCGGTATCACCGCATCGCATGGAATGACGAATTCAGATCCCTCAACCGGAACCGGCCGCTGTCGACCGCTGGCATCGGGCCGACCGAGTTCGGTGCGAATGCACTCGAGGCCGGTCACCTTCCCGTCCTGACTCTGAATGCTTGCAGGAGCCGTAAGGTAGGAAAATTCGATCCCTTCCTCCTTGGCCCCCTCTATTTCTTCAGGATAGGCCGGCATTTCCCGTTCGGACCGACGATAAACCACCGTCACCTTCTCAGCTCCGAGACGCTTAACCACACGGGCGGCGTCTATGGCCACATTCCCGCCGCCGATGACAATGACCCGGTTGCCGGGAAGGTCTCTGCTGCCCAGATTCACCACTCTCAGAAAACCGACGGCATCGATGACGCCTTCGGTCTTATCTTCCCCCGGGATGTGCATCCAGATGGAGTCGTGAGCGCCGATTCCCAAAAATACGGCTGAATAACCGTCTTCCCGGAGATCCGCCAGGGACAGGCCCGGCCCGAAGCGAACGCCGGTTCTGACCTCAATCCCGTGTTTGAGAAGATAATCGATTTCACGGTCCAGTACATCAATCGGCAGGCGGTAGTCCGGAATCCCCACCCGGAGCATACCGCCCAGTTTATCCAGCGCCTCGAAAATGGTGACCTTATAGCCTTTCAATCGTAAATAATACGCCACCGAAAGGCCGGCGGGCCCAGAACCGATAATCGCAATCTTCTCCGGCCGGTCTTCAATCTCCGGCAGGGGCAACTCGGAAAGATCCACCTGGTCTGCTGCAAACCGTTTCAAATCACGAATGGCAAGGGCGGAGTCCACTTCGGCCCTGCGGCATTCTTTTTCACACGGGGCCGGACAGATCCGTCCGAGGGTTCCCGGAAGTGGGATGCGCTCCATGATCAGCTTTACGGCTTCCTGGTACCGGCCCAACTTGACCAGCGCGATGTAACCCTGCACATTGGTTCCGGCCGGACACGTCTGAACACAGGGGGCTCGGTCGTACTTGTCGATACAGTAGGTGATCGGAACGGCCTGGGGGAAGGGACGGTAGACGGCCTTTCTCATCTTTGTGCCCACATCCCATTCATTGGGAAACTCAACCGGGCAGGCCTTTTCGCACTCACTGCACCCGGTACAGTTATCCTCCACATAGCGGGACTTTTGTCGGACTTTTACCTTGAAATTGCCGATAAAGCCGCTGACATCTTCTACCTCGCTGTATGAAAGCAACTCGATGTTCGACTCCTGACCGACGGAGACCATTTTGGGTGTGCCGATGCAGGCTGCACAATCAAGGGTGGGGAATGTTTTGTCGTACTGGAGCATATGCCCGCCCACCGTTGGTTGTCGCTCTACCAGATATACTTTGAATCCGGCCTTGGCAATGTCAAGGGATGCCTGCATCCCGGCAATGCCGCCGCCCACGACCAGGGTGTTGGTGCATACCGGAAACGTGGCCGGGGTCAGCTCGGATTGATGGACGACCCGCATAATACCGGCTCCCACAAGAAGCTTGGCCTTTTTCGTGGCCTCGTCTCCATCCTCAGTGACCCACGACACATGCTCCCGCACGCAGACCATGTGAAACGCCCGATAGGGATTGAGACCGGCCCGCTGGCAGGCTCCACGAAAGGTTTTTTCGTGCATCCGCGGAGAGCAGGAGGCCACCACCACGCGGGTGAGTTTGTGCTCCCGGATGTCCTTTTCGATGAGTTCCTGTCCGGGATCGGAACACATGAACAGATAATCCCGTGCAACAGTCACGTTCGGCAACGTGGCAACGTATTCGGCGACTTCTTTTACCCGAACCCGGTAAGCGATATTGATACCGCAGTGGCAAATATAAAATCCGATTCGTTCAGACATTAAAAAACCTCCTGATCTAAGCCTACGCTCACAAGTTCCGCCGTATCCGCTTCCTCCGTTATCTCCACCGACTGCAATAGCAATTCAGCCAGATCTCGGACGATAATTTGATCCTCGACTCCGAGTTCGGTTACAGCCTCGTTAAGCATACGGATGCAATAGGGACAAGCTGTGGCCATCACCTCGGCGCCGGTGCGAAGTGCCTCTTCTATGCGCAGCACACCGAAGCGCTGCTCGACCGGATAGTCGCTCCATGCACCGCCGCCGCCACCGCCGCAGCATATGCTGTTTTCTTTATGATTGGGCATCTCCACCAGCGTCAGTCCCGGAATGCTTTGAAGCACCCGTCGAGGCGCTTCGTAGATGCCGCTGTGACGTCCCAGATAACAGGGATCGTGGTAGGTAACCAATCGATCGACTGTCTGCACGGGCTTTAAACGGCCCTCCTTAAGGAGCCGGTCGAGAAGCTCCGCATAATGCTCGCTGCCCACAGCGCCCTTCAATTCATCATAATTTTTCCGGAAAGCGTTCAAACAGTGGGGAGAGGTGGTCAATATCTTTTTTACACCGGCTCGCAAAAATTGGTCGGTGTTATTGCGGACAAGCCCTGAGAATATATCGTGGGCACCGATCTGGTTCGCCGGGTCGCCACAGCAGCTTTCTTGGGTGCCGAGTGTGCCGAAAGAGATCCCTGCATATTCCAGCAGCCGGGGCAGCGCTCGCCCGGCGATTTGATTGCGTTGAGAGGGGCTTGAGTCATATGCCGTCGTACAGCAGGTGAACAGGCAGTACTCATGCTCGGGTGTAAATGAAGGGATACTCAAATCCCCGGTCCATTCCAGGCGTTTTTCACGGTCACCACCCCAGGGGTTGCCGTTTGCTGTCAGGCTGTTTAGCGGTTCTGTAAAACGTTCTGGGATCTTTCCGACTGAAACATTGAGTGCCCTCACCGCCTTGGCGACATCGGTGATCTCTATTCCGCGCGGGCAGTTCTCTTCGCACGCATTGCATGTTACGCAGCTCCAAACAGCCTGGTCCACAGTCTGTTCGGTGCCGCCGTCCAACGCGAGCTGACGAAGAATCTGACGCGGGCTGTATGAGGAGACCTGGTTCCACGGACATACGCTGGTACAGGAGCCGCATTGAAGGCAGCTCATAAACGTATCACCGACCTCGGCCATTACCGCTTCAACATCGACGCCGGATGCTGTTGATGCCTTCTCCTTGACGCCGGCTAAAAATATGGCCAGCGGCCTGTAGAAAAGATGCGACCATTTGCCAAAGGGGACCTCTATAACCAGCATCGGCACGGCCACCGCCAGGTGGATGACATACATGACATATGTTCCCATAGGCCACCCGGCCAAGCGAACAGCGTGCATAATAATGCCGGTCAGCGTCGTTAAGAAGAGGAGGATTAAAAAAAGCCAATCGGACAAATGAGAGTAACGGTGGATGGTTTCCTTTTTTTTGAGCCGGCTGCGGAACATCTCCACCGTCATAATCAGCAAGACACCGGTGGCGTAATAACCGAAGATACTCGTAAAATGCCAGTTGCTGTCATCCACCTGAAACCAGCGAATGAAAACGATCACCAGGGTCATCATGGTCAGGTAGCCGGTAACCAGGATAAAGTGCTTCTGCCACCGGCCCCGGTCTTCCCCGCATTCCCTCCAGCTTTTCTGGGTCAAGAAATGCAGGATAAAAGTTTTTGCTTCTGCAATATAAAGCGAAAGCGGCGCCTTGGTATCTGTCATGATGAATCGATACATTCTGAATGCGTTTGACATCAGAAAAGCCGACAGGATGGCACCCATGGCCAAATCGCCGATCTCAATCCAAAGCACCGGCACGAATGTGTTGACGGAAACACGATCCGTAACGATCGGTCCATGAAAAAAATAAAAAAGAGCGATGATGCCGAAAGCGATGATGCTCAATGCACCCAGTTCCCATGTTTCCGACAGGTAAAAGCGCTTGGCCAGGCCGGTCCAGTCATACTGGGTGGTCAACCATCGGCGGGTGGCCATCATCGTCTCAGCCGGCTCAGCCTCCCGGGGACAATCCGTATTGCATTCACCGCAGTAATAGCACAGCCAGGGCTCCGGTGATGCGAGCAGCTTGTCCTTAAGCCCCAGCTGAAGATAACGATAGATCTTTCGTGGAAACGCATTCGTTCCGGTGGACAGGGGACACGATGCACTGCAGACGGCACACTGCATGCAGAGTTCCATGTCCTTAGCCCCGAATTTTGCCACTTCCTGATACAGTTCGGAATCAACACGGTAATTCATCAGTCCAGACAAGTCCTTTTTATAAGCAGTTTTTTTAACATCAACATACCCGCCCGATGAGGTGTAAATGCCGCGTCTTCATTTGTTTCGGATATCTGTTCTCTTTTTCACCTGAACCCGATAGGATGCGTCCTGTTCCATCTCTTCCATAACGATCAAATCATATGCAAAATCGGGTAAAATTTTAAACATGTCTGTTCGGGTATCCGGATCTCGTCCAAGTATTTCCAGTATCTCATTTGGTTTCATTTCCCTGAACATCTGCGTTACCTTAAGGAGGGAAATCGGAGGAATTATCCCCCTAAGATCAAGATAATGATCTGCTTTGGGTTTCAAGTTAAACACCCTCCATCAGTGTTCAGGGTTTTTATTTCAGCAAAGTTGATGCCAACTGAAAAATTGTGGGCTTTGCCCCCATTGGAATACTGGAGTAATGGAATGCTGGAATATTGGGCTTAAAGATGGTTATTTCAATAACTGACTTATATTACTTGTTTTTATAACCATTATCCCATAATTCCATTTAGGGGATAAAATAACTGAGGTCATTAATATAAAACGATTCTCCCGCTTCAGCTCTGATATTTTTGTTGCATTTTAGTGTTAAAATGTTAAATATTGGCATTTAACAACTGCTAATTTTTAACAGGGAACGATTCATGTTTGAACAGGAATTAAACAATTACTGGAAGATTGTTGTGGATACGATCCAAGATGGTGTCATGATTGTTGATGAAAGCGGGACCATTGTTTCAGTCAATAAAGCACTTGAAAAAATTACCGGGTATTCTCGCGATGAGATATTAGGGAAACCCTGTACCATATTAAACTGTGATATCTGTGAAATCGTACTTGAAAAAAAGGGGGAGTTCTGGTGCAAGTTATTCAAAACCGGTGCCCTGGAATTGCGGGAATGTTCATTTAGAAAAAAAGATGGGAGCGACATCCAGGTCTTAAAAAACGCTTCGCTGCTTCATGACAGCGAAGGTAGAGTTATGGGAGCTGTAGAAACCGTCACCGATATTTCAGAAGTTGTTGAAAAAGATAACCAAATCGCCGAACTTCGCCGAGAACTCAGATCAGAAAACGGCTTCCATGGTATTTTGGGAACATCTCCTGAAATGCAATGGGTATTTGATCTCATAGAGAATGCGGCTCAGTCTGACGCTCCGGTAATTATTTTTGGAGAAAGCGGAACCGGAAAGGAATTGGTGGCCAGAGCCATCCACGAAGCGAGCATGCGCAAGGACACTCCTTTTGTGAAGGTAAACTGCGCCGCCTTGAATGAATCGCTGCTCGAAAGCGAGTTGTTCGGACATGTGAAAGGCGCGTTTACCGGCGCCTTTCAAAATAGAGAGGGACGGTTTGAAGCGGCACACCGCGGATCGATTTTTCTGGATGAAATTGGGGACTTGCCGCTTTCCACCCAGGTGAAACTGCTGCGGGTCCTTGAAGAAATGGTAATCGAAAAGGTGGGGGATAATAGGCCCATAAACGTCGATGTCCGAATCATATCCGCAACAAACAAGGATCTGAAAGCGCTCGTGGACAAAGGACATTTTCGGGAGGATTTATTTTACAGAATCAATGTGATTCCGATAACCGTTCCTCCCTTAAGAGATCGGGTAGATGATATCCCCATTTTGGCCGACACTTTTTTTCGAAGGATAAAACTGAAGAATAATAAGAAGATTCAAGGCATTACAAATGAGGCCATGAAGCTGTTGATGGAATACGCTTGGCCGGGAAATGTGCGGGAATTGAAAAGCGCCTTTGAATATGCTTTTGTGACCTGCCAGAATGCTTTGATACTGCCCGAACACCTGCCACCGAATGTTATTCACGAGAAGACGATATTAAAAAGGGTTAAGACACCGTCTCCGAGTCGGGAAGAATTGAAGAAACAGCGTCTGGTCAAGGCGCTTGAACAGACCAATGGAAATCAATCTGAAGCAGCCGCCATTTTAGGGATTTCACGGGTAACCGTCTGGAATCAGGTGAAAAAATTCGGCATCAACCTCAAGCGGGGGATTGATGCTTGATGCAAGTGTTCTTAGCCACTGTTGGGTATTGCAGTTGGTTTGTTCGCTCAAAGTGGGAGTTTGAAGTGACTAAAGTGAGCTAAAGTGCCTAAAATTGATGTATCCTGTCGATTCTATGTATTCTTTCCGATGGAGGTAAAAAGCGCAAGTAATTCACTGCATTCATTGTAATCACTTTTCACTTGGTCCCAGGATAACCATTTTGCCTTTATAATGACTTCTATCCAATATTGAGTTTCGCTTGCTTCACTTTCACAAATCTTAATCTTATTTCTAAAATCAGCCCGACTTCTGGCCCTGTTGGCTTCGCGGTAGTTCGCACCGATTGACGTTCCGGATTTAGTCATTTGGTTTCTCACGACCAAACCCTCTGGAGTATTGGGCAGGGTGGTTGACAGCCGAATAATGCATACAGCGAATTTTTTTGTTCGGCTTTCGAGCTGTTTAGAAAACGCTTTGTCGTCCATAATATTAATTGACCGCGCTGAAAGCGCATTCCTCAATTTTAGCTCACTTTAGGCACTTTTAATTTTAAATTCTTGGAGTTAACTTGAGCGTCAGCGTATTTTCAAATACATGTACTAAGAGTGCCGTGCCGGTATTCTTATTTTATCGGCAGCTGAAGACGAAATTCCGCTCCCTGCCCCGGCCGGCTGTCCACCTCCACCGAACCTTTATGGCGTTCCATAATCCCGAATACTGTCGAAAGTCCGAGCCCTACGCCGTAGCCCTCCTGCTTTGTGGTGAAAAAGGGTTCGAAGATATGGGACAAGTCTTTTTCCGGGATTCCGGTTCCGGAGTCTTTCACGCGGATGGTTGCCCGGTTCTTTTCGAGGTCGACCCCGCCGGATAACTCCATGGCGCCCCCATCCGGCATGGCATCGATGGCATTGAAGATGAGGTTGATGACACATTGCTGCAATTGATTATAATCCCCCAAAACCGGCGGAATTTTCGGGTCAATGGAAAGCGTGAGATGAATGTTGCTCAGTTCCAGTTTGTGCCGGCTCAGGATCACGCATCGATTTAAAAGTTCCTCGATCTGTACCTCTCCGAAAGCAGGGGGCGATTTCCGGGAAAAGGTCAGAAGGCTTGAGATGATCTTGGAACAGCGACCGGTTTCGCTCTCCACCAGTTCAAGGTATCTTCTGAACTTCTCTCGACGGTCTTCGGATAACGGTCCGCGGTTTATGATTTGAAGCATCAGGTGGAGATAGTTGAGGATGCCGGCAAGCGGATTGTTGATCTCATGAACAACACTGGCTGCTAATCTTCCCAAGGACATCATCTTGTCCTGATGGAGGATGCGTGCCTGATCGGCGACTTCCTGCTCCAGTTTTCGAAGCTCACGAAGATCTCTGAAGTAATAGACCAGCCCGGTCTCTTGCCCTTCGTCCAACAAAACCGTTGCCGATGCTTGAACGGGAATTTGATGTCCCGAATTCCCCACCAGTGTCGTTTCATAAAGGTGAAGGCGGTTCTTTCCTCCGTATTTCTCCCCTTCAAGCGCTTCTTTCAATCGTTCTTTCTCGCCGGGAAGAAAGATCCGATCCAACGTCATTTTATTCAGAACCTCTTCTCTGCCGCAGCCGATCATCTGTTCCATGCTTTTATTGAAAATAACCACCTGTTCATTCTCATCGCATCCCAGGATTCCATCCATGGCGCTTTCAATGAGATTTCTCTGGAATGAAAAGGTCTTCATCAGTTCCTGGGCGGTTTCTGCCTTTTCTTTTTCTAACAGTGCCGTATAGTCTTTGAGTTGTTTTCTGGATGTATACCGCTCCTTTGCGCGCTTCAGTGCCAGGTGAAGCGCCTCATCATTAATCGGTTTGGTAATAAAATCCGAAGCATCGCGTTGCAGAGCCCGGATGGCCAGGTCCATATCTCCGAAGGCGGTGGCGACGATGACCTCAATATCCGGGTTGTGGGTCTTCACATGCTCCAACACTTCAATTCCATCCATTCCGGGCATCCGGATATCGGTGATGACGATCTGAGGGGATATCTCCGCTGCCATACGGATTCCGGTTTCTCCATCCTGTGCGG
>Ga0180009_10007653_pt1 | contig 10962 bp, 10 predicted proteins | sample OS_PC_MetaG_FD_123537 | JGI IMG/M metagenome (GOLD analysis project Ga0180009, IMG submission 123537) | Groundwater microbial communities from the Aspo Hard Rock Laboratory (HRL) deep subsurface site, Sweden - OS_PC_MetaG | ecosystem: Environmental > Aquatic > Deep subsurface > Groundwater... | reverse complement strand
TACTTCGGTTACGCGTTGGGCCGCCTCGCCTACCGCACGTTGGACTTCGAGAGGATCGACGCCGAAGGCGACTTCCAGGGAACCGCCGTCATGAACTACTGCGACTACGACGTCCCCTTCACGCGCATCAGCGAACACAAGTACTTCGCCGAATGGGAGGTCGCCGACTTCGACACGACCGTCTGCTTCAGGGAATTCAGCCGCGCCTGCGGGGCTGAGGACATCCCCTACTATCCGATCCGCCAGGTCCGTGAGAAGGCGATGCTTGATAAGTACGTGGAGCGCGCCGAACAGGAAGCCGGCGTCACCTTCGTCGGCCGCCTCGGCACCTACGCCTACCTTGACATGGACGTCACCATCGCCCGCGCCCTCGAGACCGCCGAACAGGTCCTCGAAAGCCTCTCCAACGCCACCCCGCCACCGGCGTTCGTTCATCGCCCTGTTTGAGACCTTGCGCTTTTCGGCCTGCCAGCCCGGTTCGAGTTCGGAGTATAGACATGAATATTCAATTTGACCGAAAGACCATTTGCGAGAGCACTGCTGCGCACTACGAAACTTGCCTCTACCGCATACCGATGAGACACAAAGCTGAGGTGGAGCGATTATTCGTCGGCTATGGCGATCCCGAGCGGCATGGCGTGCCGACCATCAGTCCCGACGGTGAACTGGTTTTCAGGAAACAAAGCACGATCGATTTTGATCGCCTTATGTCCGCGTTCTTCGACAATGTCTGGTTTGAAGACACGAGCCTGGAGCGTGTTATCTTGCGCGGCGAAATTATCGGGCCGACGACAATAGAACTTCTGCGGAAAACAGCCGACGGCTCAGTGATGGCTGTCGGCCGGGACTTCACGGATGCCGACAAGTGCAACTTCGAACTGACGATCGACAAGAAGTCCCTTCTCAGTCCCTCATACGGACGGCATTGGATCGTGGTTCGAAGTTCGGGTCCTTTCAGGATACGCAATCTCGCCTGGTATACCGATCAGCCGCCGCAGCGCGACGTTTCCCTCGGTATCGTTCTCGCCACGTTTAACCGTCCTGATTTTCTGGCCCGCACCGTTCGCTCGATGCTCCTCAGCGACGAGGCCTACGATGCGATCGGACGCGTTATCGTCGTCAACCAGGGCGACGAGTTCGATTTGGAGCACCTTGTCGGCCCAGATGTCACCGACCGGGTTCGTCAGAAAGTGACCGTCATCAAGCAGGGCAACTTCGGCGGCGCCGGTGGATTCACACGCGGCATGATGGCCGTGTCCGATGATCCGTCGCTGACGCATGTCGTGCTCTGCGACGACGACATCGTCCTGGAGCCGTCCAGCATCGCGCGCACCCGAGCGTTTTTCCGTTATGCACACGACAAGGTGGCCCTCGGTGGCCTGATGCTGGATCTCCTCGAGCCGAACTCGCTCTATGAATGTGGCGCCTTCGTCGATCCGGTCCGACACACGGCGCGGCCACACAAGCATCGCTTGAACATGGCCGTAGACGGCGCACTCGATACCTTCAACGAAAGGGAACACATCGATTTCAATGGCTGGTGGTTCTTCGGCTTCGACAAGAAGCTGCTGGGCGAAGTCGGCTATCCCCTGCCGTGCTTCATACGTGGTGACGACGTCGAGTTCGGCGTGCGCCTGAACAAGGCGGGCGTCCGGACGGTCGCTCTGCCAGGCATCGTCGTGTGGCATGAACCGTTCTATCTGAAGCTTGGTGGCTGGCATTACTATTTCGAGGTGCGCAACCGCCTCATATATGCAGCTCTTTATCGTCCGGAACTGTCACCCGAAGCGCTCATCAAGCCACTTGCCGACATCTTCTTGAGAGATCTCGCCACCTGCCGTTACTATACGGCCAAGCTCTGTCTACTCGCGATCGAAGATTTCCTGGGTGGCGAAGCGCAAAGCCTCGCCAACCAACCTGGAACGCTTCAGCGGGTCCTCTCGTTCAAGAGCGAGTTCGGTCCGAAGACAATGTCACAGACCGACCCCATTCCGCCGTTTGCACCCAACGCCCACGTGCCGAGATTGCGCCCCTACCAGCAAATCAAGGAAATCAAGAGCTTCCTGCAACACATGTATCGTGAGCATAGGCCCCACTATCCCCTCCAGACCCTCGAAGCACATCGCTTTAACTATTGGAACACGCGCGACCGGACGGCTTTTGTTGTACGTGAGCCCGATCGCAAGACGCATCTGCTCTATAAGCGAAATCCAAGGTTGACAAGGGAATTGCTCGCCGATTTCCGCAAACTTAAAACAGACTTCAAGGCCCGCTACCAAGCGGCCGCAACCGAATATCGCGACCGCAAGCCGGTCTACACGTCCCGTGAAGTATGGGAAAAGCGTCTTGCTATGTCCGGTGCATAACGATGCCCGTCAAAGATCCGCAACCTCTCAAATTAGGCCGAAAAATGCTGCCAATGAAAGCCGCCTGCACCATCTTTGTGCTGACACTTCTGATGGCTAATCCTCAATCGTCAAGTGCGACAGACAGGCTGCAACCCAATTCTGATGGCGGCCGCATGCAACTGGCTCAAAAAGAACGGGCGCCAACACACGATCAACAGGTTCCAACACATACCCAAACTACCGTTTGGAAACCCGCTCCCTTACCAAATGGGAGAGAGTATGCCTGGCTCCGTGACCCATCAATTTATTATCATCAACCAAATTCTTATATTATGTCCGGGACACGTCCTTTCATAGTTGAGTTTCCTGGCATTACGCCCGCCGAATTACAGTCGCATAAAGGGCGCTGGTACAAACTTATAATCTGGTCCCCTAACGGGAAACGTCGCCTGCGCCGAGATGGTTTTAATGAATGGGGGAAAAGCTTTACCCTAACGCGCAAGGGCGTCGTTATGCTTGCCTCGCTTCCAGCCGCGATCGACTTCGACTACGACAACCGCGCCAAGACAAATAAAAGGCGCCGTAGCGTCTTCTTGTTCGAGCCAATGAACAAAGGACGCACAACCGCACGCGGATTTCCGCTCGACTGGCGTATGAAAAGCAATTCTCCATTCCTTCAGGGCATTTACTCAGCACGACTCTTTGAGATCCAGCATAAAAAATACCTTCTGAGCGACCGGCGCCACGATGCAGGTATAAAAGCAACTTGCATATCGATATTAGAGTTGGACACTGAATTAGACAAAGGTTCGCCACAAAACCTACTTTGTCCAGGTCAACAAACTGGCCCCGCACAATGGAGCAGAGAGCAACCATACCTTTCTGAAATACGCTTCGAGGATGGCGGAGGGCTCGTCGAAGGTGCCTGGATGCATCGCAGCAGCGCCGGCCAATATTATATTCTCTATTCATCGGGAGACTATGCGGCAAGCCGAAATTACGGCGGATTCGTCGCTACGTGCAAAGATGTCATGGGACCTTGCCGCAAGATACTTGACCACAAGACAGGGCGCGTCAGAGTGTTTTTAAGCGGAAGCTCAAGGGACTATGAGCGTGTAGGACGCCCGTATCCCGTGGTGGACAGCCGAGGCCAACTCGTAAACATCATTTTCCACGCTCGGATCCGCCAGACGAACAGAGATGCAATAATAAGCTGCGCGAATTTCACACCTACGATAATCGAAGATTTCATTGCCGGTGGACCGGGCTGCGAATATTAGGTATACAAAAAATAACGATCTACCATCCCGAAGGATTCAGCGATGACAAAACGGAGACTTGTACTCCATATAGGAAGTCACAGAACCGCAACAACATCGCTGCAGGCTTACCTGCACGAAAACGCAGCAACTATGCGGAGGAAAGGCTTTCTTTATCCGTTCAATACTCCGAGGCACCTTAAGCTCTTTAATACTATCTTTAATCAAAACCGGGATGTGCATGAGATTTCAGACGTATTAACGGAGCGTGCAAATAAAAGCGAACATCCCATTCACACAATCGTTCTTAGCGATGAAGATATTTGCACACGTGAAGATATTGCACCGCTAACTCGTTTCGGCGACTCTTTTGATATCAAGGTCGTCTTTACTCTTCGACGTCAAGACTTGTGGCTTGAAAGTTGGTTCTTGCAAAACATTAAATGGCAGTGGAACCCTAAACTCAGTCATTGTACTTTTGATGAATTTTTGTCGATGGCCGAAGACTTCCATTGGGTTCATTACGACAGCTACTTGGATCATCTCAAGCAGAACTTCGGGCAAGAAAACCTAATTGTAAACGTTCACGAAAAAACTCAAATGCCGGCTGGTCCGATAGCGACCTTCTGCGACAGCATAGGCTTAACAGATCGCAGCGAATTTACTGACGGCGCACACGTAAACCAGAGCCTATCACCGCAAATGTCGGAATTTTTGCGCTGCCTTCCGTTGCATCAAGCACCGCCCGCGATACGTAGCCGGGTCACGGACGCCTGCGCGCGGATCGATGGCAAGTTGGAACGTGAGTCCCAGTCAAGTCTGCTCATGGCGCACGGTACTCGCGTGGAGATGATGAGCCGCTACGAAAAAGGGAATGAAAGTGTAGCGCGGCAGTTTTTTGATCGAGACAAACTGTTTTTTGACGAGCTTCCTGACCCTAATAGCCCGCTGGCAGACTCGAGTTTGCCACAAGACAGCTACAAGCTTATGGAACACTACGTTGCACCTTTGATCGCAGCGCTAATAAGTCGGGAGCTGCTCTAAGACTGGCTCAGTGCAGTTTCCATTGTATTGGCCGTGCCATGCCCTTCTTCGAACTTCGCCAGTACGAGATCAGTTCACGTAAGATGCTGGATTGAATCGAGTTTACGGAAAACGAGATCATCCCGCTTAAATTCCCGATGGTGGCGCCATGATCTGGGTCAGGACCATTATCAGGAGGACGTTGCAAGGCTAGTTGTCAACGTCTCGGCCGAAGCTTCCCAACAATTGTGTACCTTTGTCCTGCTGCGTAGTCCATGGCCGACGGCGGAATGGGGTCATGGTTCGGCAATACCTCAGTATCATACCCGGCGGCGTCCATCATGAGCAGTGTGGCCGACAGTGACGGGCGGCCGACCAGTTCATCTGTTGCTGAATTGCTCTCGATAGCCGTGTCCTCCCGTATCAGCTTGATGATTGGACCAGGCCGCTTGATGACCGCAGTATCCATGATAAGGGTCCGGCAACCAAGACCTCGGTAGCCAGCCAACAGATCCATATGTCGATGGGTATGATAGAAAAATCCAAGGCAAAATCCAACATCGTATTGATCACCCCGGTCGATAGAATCTTGAATGAAACGGAATCCATCACCGCAATGAAACTCTACGTTTCCTAAACCCAGGCGTTTGGAATGCGATAAAGCGTCAATTACCATCCTGTCGCGAGCCTCGATCCCAACCACATGGGAAGCACCCGCCGTTGCCGCCGCCAATGACCAGCGACCATCATGGGCTGCGAAATCAAAAACGCTTGCGCCATGAATAGTCTCGATATTACGTTCAATAATGAGCTGGTGGCGGTATTTGAGCCGGGCAAGGTCTCCACCAACGCCAGCCGTTTTTGAAAACTGCACATTATTATCAAAGAACATTTAGACGACCTTTAATTACTTCCACAAGGAACGTTCTTGGACCTAGTTGTACTGGCTGCCGAACACAAATTCGGCACGCATGGGCCGATTTGATAAGGCTTGATCACCGTTGCGAGCGCGCAATTTGACAACGATACAATGAACAATTTCCGGACATTGAAACGGTGTTCCAGATCCAACTATCCCAAAAATGCGACAACTCTGCAATCGTAGATGCACATGCGATCATGGAAAGTTATCGCGCTTCCAACGAACGACTGAAAGAGGTGTACGGCCTCGATTTGACGGGTTACGTGCCGGCCGGACCGCGCCTGTCGCATGCCGAGAAATTGGAGGGCCAATTGCGGTTCGAGAGGCTTGTGAGTGATCGACTGATCGACATAATGTTGCTCATGCAGACGGAAAAGCGGTACAAGCTTCTGTAACCACGCAAAAGGACCCACCATGCCCTTCTTTGAACTTCGCCAGTACAAGATCCGCCCCGGCAAGATGCAGGAATGGCTCGCATTCATGGAAAGCGAGATCATCCCGTTCCAGGTGTCGAAGGGTGCCGTGATCTGCGCCAGCTTCCAGGGCGAGGAGGACGATTCGGTCTACGTCTGGATCCGCCGCTTCGAAAGCGAGGCCGAGCGCGAGCGCCTCTATCGCGAGGTCTACGAGAGCGACTTCTGGAAAAACACCGTCGCCCCGCGCGTCACGGATTTGATTGATCGCGAGGCGATCAACGTCCAACGCGTCACCGCAACGCGGATGTCGATTCTCCAGTAGCAGGAGCGCCGTTCTCGGCAGGGATGCCGGCGGCAGTCCCCATGCCGGCGCCGGGCCGGGCGCCGGGCAATCGGTGCCGCGGTCGCCGCGCGGCGGCCGTCGGCTGCCCTCGATGTGCTATTCTGAACCAGTCGTTCAGGAAGGGGTTACGCAATGGACTTGTAGAAATTGTCATTAACTTTTTTATCCAGCAGTGTCCGCCAACCAGCCGGCCGCTGCGCGCGGCGGCCCGGTTTATAAGGACTGAAGCCCGCCAGGGACGCCAAGTACTGGTTAATATCGGGCATGCTGCGGAGTTAACCGATGTCGCTCACCGCCCCCACGCCAACCGGCGCGCTGACCCAGCGTCGCCGCTCATTCCGCCAAAAAGTGAAGTTGCCAGCCGAAATGAGCTTCGGTGACCGCACCCGGCGCCTGCGCGTTCGCGTCGTCGACATGTCGGCGACAGGCGCCCGCGTCACCGGATGGTGCGAGCGCGAGATGCCGCGCACGGCCGGCGTCCTCGCCAGCGACCGCATCGCCCTCTATCTCGATAGTCACGGCACGCACGTGGAATGCCAGATCGTCTGGCACACGAACGAGGAATGCGGCGTTCGCTTCTGCTCACCGTTCCGCCACGCCGCCCGGGCGTGATCAATCCGGGTTCATGATAGAAACGATGAATAGCGGACGACGCCGGCTCAATTGACCACGGCCGGCCGGCGGCCATCGCCTCGAAGCGTCAACTTGCGGCCACCGCGGTGGATGATGACTTCAATCTTGCCTGACGGACCTGACTTGGCTGGCGTATCTCCGCCGACCCCGAGGTCATTGAGAGAGATTTCCTTCGGGCCCGCGATCACTCCCTGATCGGGATTACGGAGGGCCAGCGAAATTTGCCCGACCGTCGTTGCAAGCGCCAGCTTCTGCGCATCCTCCAGCCGGACAGCAAGTGTCGCCGACCGAGCGACCTTGGCACGATAGGCTTCTGCGTCGATCTCCTGGCCCATGGCGAGGACCCTGATGTTCTGTAGGATCACACGCGCTGAAGCCGACTTGATTTCCTTGTTCTCGACGCGGGTTTCCGTCAGCAGGATATCGACGGCGTCATTCGGCTTGATGAACCCGCCGACCCCACGCACTTCGTTGACCTGAATGGTCACCGCCCGCATGTTGTTCGGCAGAAGATGCGCCAGCGCCGAACCCTGGTTGAGCGAGCTGACCTTGCTCTCGAGCAGCACCTCTCCCTCCGCCAGCGCCGTTTTGAGATAGCGCGACTGACCGCTCGCGAACAGGTCCGGCATGCGGCGCACGGCACCCGGTGGCAAGGATGCTGCCGGCCACTTTGTTTCCTGCAGGTCCTGCGGCCCGAGTTTATGTCCGATCGCCAGCTTGCGCGCCGCGGTGATGACCGTCTCCATTGCAATTGCAACCGGCTCTGGCGCCACAGCCACGGCCGGCACGGCAGGCACGGCGGTCTTGTACTTGGCGTGAACCGCCCGCGTATACTCCGAAGTCCAGCCGATCGCGAGCGAGGCGGCCGTGGCGGCGTAGGCCAGTGCGATGAGTTGCTTGAACTTCATTGTTTTTGGAGACCCTCTTCAGATTTCTCCAGGTTAATCAAAGGAGCTCAAGAAACCATTGCGATGCTCGCTTCAATGTCGATAAAATTGTGCGCATCGATGACCTGCGCAGGCGCGCATCTTTATCGACAAGGTCTCAATCCCTGTCACTCGACACCGGCGCGTCGCGTCACGGTCTGCCTGGAGGAACGGTCATGCCGCTTGAAATCGCCCCCCTGCACGATGAATTCGGTATCCGCATCAAAGGCGTTGATTTGAGTCAGCCGCTCGAGCAAGCAACGCGTGACGAGATCATGGCACTTGCCGATCGGTATTCGTTCCTCTGTTTCCCCGGCCAATCGATGGACGACGAACGCCAGCTCGCCCTGACGCGCAGCCTCGGCGAGCCCGAACCGAGCCATACGGCCGTGGGGCACACCGAATACTTCGGCACCATCGGCAACGTCCAGCCGGATGGCACGGCACTTGGCAACGACCACCGAAAGACGGTGTTCCTGACCGGCAACAATATGTGGCACTCCGATGCCTCGTTCAAACCCGTGCCCGCCTGGTTCTCGATCATGTGCGCCTATGAGACGCCCGCGCAAGGCGGCGAAACGATGTTCGTCTCGACCCGCAGCGCCTATGCGCGCCTGGACGCGGAACGCCAACGGCAACTGGATCCGCTCGTTGCGATCCACGACTACGTCTTTTCGAGGTCCAAGGTCGCGCCCGACGCGGTTTCTCCGGAGCTTGCGGCCTCACTTCCGCCGGTTCGCCAGCGCCTTGTCCGGCGCAATCCGCGCACCGGTGCCAGGAATCTCTTTCTCGGCTCACACGTCCGCGAAATCGAGGGTTGGAGCGAAGCCGAAGGCCGCGCGCTGATCGATGAGCTGACCGCTGAGGCAACGGCCGATGAGCACGTCTACAGCCACGCCTGGCGACCTGGAGAGGTCGTGATATGGGACAACCGTTGCCTGCTGCATCGCGGTGCCGGATACGATGCCGATCGCTTCCGCCGATACATGCGCCAGACGCGGACGCGTGGCACTGGCCCGACGATCGAGGAAGCGGCCTCACTCAATCGAAGCCGCGAAAGTGAGCGACGTTCGCGAGGCTCTCGCGCTCGCTGACGAGCGTGTTCTCGATCGCATCGGGATCGGCATAGCCAAGGCTCATGCCTGAAACGAGTACCTGGTCTTCCGGCACGCCGAGGTGCCTCAGGACAGGCTCCTGATAGGGAACCCACGCCGCCTGCGGACAGGTGTGCAGACCGAACGCCCTTGCCGCGAGCATGATGGTCTGCAGGTACATCCCCGCGTCCGCCCAGCTCCCGCGGCCGAGGTAGGCGTCAGTCGTGACGAACAGGCCAACCGGCGCATCGAAGAACAGGAAATTCCGCGCGGCCTGCCGCGCGCTGCCCTCGCGGTCGCCCTTGCCGACACCGACGAGCCCGTAGAGCGCCCAACCGACCGCCCGCCGACGGTCACGGTGAATATTCTTCCACTTGGAGGGGTAGTAGCCGTGTTCTTCATAGCTCGCACCGCCACCAGCCCGCGCGAGCGCAAGCACGTCATCCGTGATCGCCTGCTTCACAGCCCCGGCGCAGACGTAGACGTGCCACGGCTGCGTGTTTGTGCCGCTCGGCGAGCGCTGCGCGATCTCGAGGATCTGTTCGATCGCCTCCCGCGGCACGGGGTCAGGCTTGAAGGCACGTATCGACTTCCTCGACCGGATCGCCTCGAGAACATCCATGCCTGCCTCCGAACTTTCGGCCCCAGCCGGCGCGCCGGCGCCGCTCACTCTGCCGCCACGTGTCGCAGCGCGCCGACCTTGGGCCGCTCGAGGCCGAGATGATCCCGCAGCGTCGCGCCGGAATAATCCTTGCGGTAGATGCCGCGTCTTTGCAGTTCGGGCACCACGAGACGCACGAAGTCTTCGAAGCATCCCGGCTGATGGGTCGGCCCGACGACAAAACCATCGCAGGCAGGCTCGGGGCCCGACCACCATTCCTCGATGCGATCGGCAATGTCTTTCGGCGATCCAACCCAGGCTTCATGGAGCAGGCCGCGACCAGTAACGCGCATGAAATCGCGCACCGTGGGGTTCTTGTAGCCAGCCTGCACGACACGATCGCGCATCGACTGCATACCGTTGATGCCGTTGATCTCCTCGTCGCTGAACGGCTCGTCCATGCCCTTCTTGGAAAAATCGAAATTGAGCGCTTCCGAGAGCAGCGAAAGCTGGTCTACCTCGTTCGGCAACTTGTCATAGGCGGCCTTCTTGTCCTCGGCTTCCGCCCGCGTTTCGGCCACCATCGGATAGAACAAGGAGCAGATCTTCATGTGGTCGGGATTGCGCCCGACCGCTGCTGCGGCATCCTTCTGGCTCTTGTACATCTTGCGCCCGATGTTGACGTCGCGATAGGCGACGAACAACAACTCGCCCCAGCGCGCCGCAAACCGCTGGCCGCGGCCGCTCATGCCGGCCTGCATCACGACCGGATGCCCCTGCGGCGAACGCGGCACTGTGAACGGGCCGCGCGACGACAGGAACTCGCCCTTGTAATCGATCCGTCGCACCTTGTCGGGGTGCGCATAGAGGTTGTTCTCCTTGTCGACGACAACCGCGTCATCGTCCCAGCTATCCCAGTGCCCGAGAACGATTTCCATGAACTCGTCGGCGCGGTCGTAGCGCAGGTCGTGCTCCATCGCAGCGTCCCCGCGACCCATGTTGCGCGCTTCGTTGTCGTTGACGGAGGTGACGCAGTTCCATGCCGCCCGCCCGCCGGTCATCAGGTCGATCGTCTGGAACACCCGGGCAACGTGGAACGGATCGTAATAGGTCGTCGAATAGGTCGCCCCGAGGCCAAGGTACTTCGAGGCTGCCGCCATCGTCATCAGGCATGTCGTGGCGTCGAGCTTGACGCACCGGATCCCGTTCTGGACGGTATGCGCGTGGTCCCCCTGGTACATGTCGGGCATCGCAAGGCGGTCGTCGAAGAAGCCGACGTCGAATTTACCTTCCTCGAGAACGCGCGCGATATGCTGATAGTAGGCCGGCGAATAGGTGTCCGTCCGCGCCTCCGGATGCCGCCACGCGGCCGGAATGGTGGTGCAGTTCTGGGCCTG
>Ga0180009_10007652_pt1 | contig 10964 bp, 16 predicted proteins | sample OS_PC_MetaG_FD_123537 | JGI IMG/M metagenome (GOLD analysis project Ga0180009, IMG submission 123537) | Groundwater microbial communities from the Aspo Hard Rock Laboratory (HRL) deep subsurface site, Sweden - OS_PC_MetaG | ecosystem: Environmental > Aquatic > Deep subsurface > Groundwater... | reverse complement strand
ATATTTTTAAATACCTTCTCTCTTTAATCTAATTATGACAGAAGGCATAGTTTCTTTTTCAGACTGGGAAAAAATTGATTTGCGGGTTGGGCAGATTGTTAAGGTTGAAGATATCGAAGGTGCTGATAAATTGTATAAATTAACAGTTGATGTTGGTGATTTTGGAAAGCACCGCTCGGTGTACCCCAAGGAGGGGCTAGACCCCAAATTGCGGAATGCTGGGGTAAGAATTGTTTGTGCTGGATTAAAACAATATTATGATAAAAATGATTTGCTTAACAAAAGAATAATTTTGTTTGTTAATTTAACTCCAAGAAAAATGAAAGGAATTGAAAGCGAGGGGATGATTCTGGCTGCAGATGATGATAAGGGAAATGTTGTTCTAATTTCTCCTGAAGATGAGATTGAGTTAGGAAGCAAAGTGAGATAATTATATAAAATTTATTTATAAATTTATATAAACAATAAGTGATTACCTTTCTTATGCAATTAGAGGAAGATATTCCTCTTTCAGAAGAGGATATAAAAAGAATAAAAGAAATTCTTCTGAATTTAAAATTTGATTCATTTCAAATACATCCTCATTATTGGCTTAATGGTATTAAAGGAATCCCACGACATGGTTTTGAGTTAGAAAAATTGAAAGAATTATTTAATAAAGTTGACTTGATAGAAAAAGGATTTAAAAGAAAATCAAAAAGTGGATTTAGTTATACTTTAATCTATAAAATAAGTAGAAATTATTTTGTTAAAATATCTTATTTTTTTGATGAAAGACCTATGAAAATATTTAATGCAATTCCAATCAACAGAAGTTTAGATAAAGCGGTTTCTAAAAGATATGGATTAAGAATTTAATGAGCAATTGCTTGTATATTTTGTGATGGAAAATTAAATTGGAAATTTGTTTTAATTTCTCCTTTAGCTAAGAAAATCCCCACTAATAACATATTTCCTTCTTTTCTTATTATTAGGTTTATTTCTTCTAATTCCGAAAGAATATTTTGGTTAACATTTAAGATTTTGCTTGCTTCTTCTATCTCTAATCCTATTATTTTATTATCATAAGATATATCTAAAGTAGCATAACCAAAAGAAATACAACCTTTAACCCCTTTTTCAATTTCAGATGAATAAACATGTAGTATATCCAACTTATTATCATATTCTGCTTTTATAGTCATAATTATTAATACTGCTTTTTCTTTAAATATTTATCTATATTATTTAGAGGGTAGGGAGAGATAATTATATAAATAAAGAATTCTTAATTAAAATATGGGATAGAAAAATTGGCCTTATTGGTTGAGAGGCGGAATGGTTGGATTAATTGTTGGGATTATTTTATTTATTATCAATATTTTTTTATATGGTCTTCTGGCATTATACTTGTTGATTATTCCATTAAAGGAGTTTTTTTCAAATTTTTTTTCAAATATTTCTCTTACATATCTCCTTTTTATTGGAAGTCCATGTCTATTAATTGTTTCAATTCTCTTTGGAGCACTAATAGGCTGGATTGTTGGTAAAATCAAAAACAGAAAATAACTAACATCCAATTAGATTTATAAATTCCCCAAACTACCTTATAAAATGGGGTGGAATATTGCTGGTTATGGAAGTTTGATTAGTCATAATTCTTTAAAAGAAACTATTGGAAACAAGCGTTTTATTCCTGTAATTGTTAAAGGTTACAAAAGAATTTTTGATATTAACAGAATAAAGGGCGAAAATTCAGATGTTTTAAATTTAGAGAAAAATTCAAAATGCAAATTTAATGGAGTAATGTTTAGTGTTACTGATAAAGAACTTGAGAGATTAAGAAAACGAGAAGAGGGTTATGAACTTGAAGAAACTGCTTTTTATGATATGAAAAAATGTGAAAAATTAGGAAATTGTTTTGTTTTTGTTGATCATATTGACATGGACAAGGAAATGCTTCCGAGCAAAAATTATTTTTTGTTATGCAGAGAAGCAGCATATCATTTGAGCAAACGATTTGGAAAAATGTGGGATAATACAACTTATATTTCAACAGGAGAAAAAATATCTGACTGGTTAAAAGAGCATAAAGAATATGATTGCATTGAAGGAGATGGTATTAATTAATAATTTTTAATTTTTTTGTTTCATCCATTATTTCAATATATTCTTTAACTATTCTCTCTAAATCTTCTCCAACTTTTTTCTTTCTCTCTTTAAGTTGCTCTTTTCTATACTCAACAGAATTTGTTCTTTCCCCTATATCAACTAGCATTGGAGAATTACCAAAAGTAGGGCTTGCTCCTGGTGTTAAATGAGGATATCTTCCATATAAAGATTCTCTATTTGAGAAGTATTCTACTTTATCACTATGAACCATTGCAAAACGGGCGTCTGTTCCATAAATTTCATCTGCATGTTCTGCAAGATATCTATTTTGGGCTTGCATTAGTCCTAAATCTACCATATCAAATCCAATAAAATATCCTTTTTAAAAATAAGTGTCTTAGAAAAGAGTAATCTATTTACTCTTATTTAGATGAAAGAAATTGTTTTAAAGTGTTTATGAATCTTTCCACATTTCCTGCATATTCTTTTAATTTTTCAAGATTAATATTTATTTCTTCTCCTTTATAAAAAACTTTTAATGCAACATTTTTCCTGAATTCTCCTATTCTTTCTTTTCTTAATTCATCTATTTTTCTGAACATCTCATACATTTCTATTATTTTCAGAAATTCTTCGTCTTTTTTGAACAAGATTTTAACAGATTCTATTTTCTTGATAGGGCTTAAAGGTATTGTAGATATCTTTTTCTTCTTTTTTGCCTGTTTTAAAAAAGAATCAATTCCTATTTCAATTAATCTTCTCCATCTTAAAATCAAATTAATAATTACATCACAAGTTTTGGTATATTTCAAACTAACATAAAGCAAATGGTCTGCGCTTATTTTTTCCTGCATTATTCGTTCCACTTTCTATAGTCCTTTCTTGTATTAATCTCAAAAAACCTCTTTTAAAATTAGAATATACCAAGAAAAAGGTATTTTTATATTTATCTGGGCTAGGACACCTTATCGGTTTCCTTAACTCACAACCTCGCTCGTTATTAATAAATATAATTTGTCTCGCGAAATTGCTCGGCTTAATTTTCCCTTTGTATTACTACTCAAAGTTGATTTTTTTGATATTATCAAACAACTTGATATATTTTTTCTCTTGTTTTTTTCAGCAAACTTTTGCATAACAAGATAAATTCTTTTGCTTTTTCTATTGTAACTATTGATAGATTTAAGTTTTCTGAGAGTATGATTACTTTTTCCTCTCTTATGAATTCAAATGGGCTTTTTTTGTGCTTTTCTCCAAGTTCAAGGATTTCAAGAATTAATTTTATTTCTGCATCATTGATTTGATAACGCGGAGCACATTGTTCAGTAAATATCCTTAAGTTTATTCTTGCATCTTTGCTTAATTTTATTTTTTTTAGGATATATTCATATTGCAGGATAGCATTAAGCAGATTTAGGATAATTATATTTATCTCAGAAAGTATTTTTAAAAGCAGTCTTTTGTCTTTTATTAGGGGGAATGTTACATAAATCATATGGTCTGTATTTTGTATTTTTTCTTCTGCTGTTCTGATGTATTCTATAAATTTTTCAGCCATATTTTTTAATGATTTTAGAATTAATATAATTTGAGGTGATTAACCATTCATTTCCAAAATAGCTTCTGCGATGTCGCCATTTGAATTTTCAAGAGCTCTTTTTGCCTGTGATTCTGTGCATTCTGTTTTTTCCATTACCTGCTTAATATCATCTTTTGTGAAGGGTTCTCCTGCTTCTTCTTTTATATTTCCTGAAACCTGAAAACTTTCCTGTCCTCTTACATCTAATTTTATTACATGGGGGTTTTCTATTATTATCTTTGTGCCGTCATTTTTTTCAATTGTTACTTTAGAAGCATCTATCTCTTCCTGTTCCATGCCCATTTGTTTCATAAGGGCTTTCATTTTTGCCGGATTTAAATCAAACATATTTCCCATTTTAACCTAAGAACATTGGTAATAGAATTCTAAGAACTATTACTAAGACTATGAATGCGATGATATGTGTTGGCTTGAGATTTATCTTGCTTGAATATTCTTCTGAATATCTCATTAAACCGCCAAATCCTGCTGGAAGATTTATTTTATTATCTGCCATTGTGTATGATTTAGAGAGAAAATGTTACTATAAAAATCTTTTTAAGATGTGAAATAATGATTGGTGGATGGAAAAAACAAAGATTGGAATGATTGATTATAAGATTAGTCCAAAAGCAAATTTTGTAAAAGATGGTTTAGAAGATCTCGGCTTTATTGTGGATGCATATTCTAGTTTTAATGAGTTTATAACCAAAAATAATTCTTTTAATGATTATTGTGGGTTAATAGTTCACTTAGGGGTTATCCCAAATATTATCCTAAATAATGTTTTGTTAAAATACCCCCATTTAAGGTTAGCTATTGGAAGTTTAGGTGCAATAACCTTTTATGATAAAAATAATTTAAAAGAAAATTTATTGACTGATATCTCAACTAGAGACAACAAAGAAATAATAAAACTTTTAGGTGAAATACCTATCTTTAATTATTCTGATGATTTCGATGAAATCATGAAATATTTTAAAGGCGAATAAGAAAATATAAAAACTTGGTTCTTGTTTTTTAATAATGGATAAGAATTGGACAATTGAGGTGGAAAAAAAGATTACTGAAAAATGGAAAAATTCTGAATTATTCAAAATTGATAAAAAAGCTAAGAAAATTTATTCTATTGATACTCCTCCACCTTATGTTAATGCTCCTGTTCATATTGGGCAGGCAGTAACTTATTGTTATATGGATTTTTTTGCGAGATTTAAACGAATGAAAGGGTTTGAAGTTATTTTTCCTTTAGGTTTGGATAGAAATGGTTTACCTATTGAAATGGCTGCTGAGAAAAAATTTGGAATTTCTCCGTTTAGAGAAGGAAGAGATAAATTTATTGCATCTTGCAAGAAACTTTTAGAAGAAACTTCTACAGAGACTTCAGATACTTTTGCAAAACTTGGTATTTCTTTTACTTCTTATAAAGAAGGCAATCATTTAGGAGCTGTTTACAAAACAGATTCTCCTGAATATAGAAAAATTACACAATCAACTTTTATTGAACTTTTTAAAAAAGGATTGGTTTATGAGGATACAAGAATAAACAATTGGGATCCTAAATTACAAACAACACTTGCTGATTCTGAAATTGAATATAAAGATATTCCATCAACTTTTAATTATATAAAATGGAAAATCAAAGAAACAGGAGAAGAAGTTATTATTGGAACAACAAGACCTGAATTAATCTGCACTTGTGGGATGGTTATTTTTAATCCAAAAGATAAAAGATACAAGAATTTGATTGGAAAAACTATTATTTCCCCCTTGTTTAATAAAGAAATAAAAATAAAACCTCATTCTTTAGCAGATATTGAAAAAGGCACTGGATTAGTGATGATGTGTTCTGCTGGAGATTTAAGTGATATCCAATTTTTTAGAGAACAAAATTTAACTCCTGTTATTGCAATAAACAAGAATGGTACAATGAATGGGCATGCTGGTTTTTTAAAAGAATTGAAAATTAAAGAAGCCAGAGAAAAGATTATTGAAAAATTAAGAGAAAAAAAATTGCTTGTTAAACAGGAAAAAATAACCCATAGAACTCCTGTTTCTGAAAGAAGCGGAGCAGAAATAGAATTTATTGAGATGCCAGAATATTATCTAAAACAAATTGATTTTAAAAAAGAAATAAAAAAAATTTCTAAAAAAATTAATTTTTTTCCAGAAGAAGCCAGAAAACTTTTGGAAGATTGGATTGATTCTGTTAATATAGACTGGCCTATTTCTCGAAGAAGATTTTATGCTACTCCTATCCCTCTTTGGAAATCTGGGGATTTGATTGTACTGGGAAAACAAGGAGAATATTATGAACCCTGGAAAGAGCAACCAAAAAATGATTTTGAAGTCTATACCCTAGAGGGCACAAGTAAAAATGGAAAAAAGATAGGATTTGTTAAGGATTTTCCAAAAGAAAAATGGGTTGGAGAAGAGAGGGTTCTTGATACTTGGATGGATTCTTCTATTTCAGAATTAATTATCTTAAAATATAAAACAGATAATAATTTTTTTAAAAAGGCATATCCTTGCTCTTTAAGACCTCAAGGAAAAGAAATTATTCGAACTTGGTTATATTATACTTTGTTAAGGGGTTATCTTGAAACAGGAAAAGCTTGTTTTAAGGATATTTGGATTAATCAACACATTACAGACGAAAAAGGATATAAAATGTCTAAGAGCAAGGGAAATGTGATAGATCCTCAGAAACTTTTGAAAAGTTATGGTGGAGAGGCAATAAGATTTTGGGCTGCTACAGAAGGAGACTTGGCTAAACAGGATTTAAAATGTTCTGAAGAAAGAATAAGAGCAGAAGTTAAAACTCTAAATAAAATTTGGAATGTTTCTAAATTTGTTATGCTTTTTAATAAGCCAAAGAAACCCCAATTGACTGCGACTGATAAATTATTTGTAGATTATATGGAAGATATGACTTTTAATATTGAAGGTTATTACAAGGTTTATGATTTTTATCACCCTGCTATTTGGTTAAGGAGATTTTTGTGGGAAATTTTTACTTCTAATTATGTGGAGATGATTAAATCAAGAGTATATAATCAAGATAAAAAATTTTCCAAACAAGAAAGTGATTCTGCGAAATACACTTTACATTTTTTACTTGAGAGGTTTTTAACTCTTCTTTATCCCATAACTCCTCAAATTACTTCTGCAATAATGAAAAAAAAAGGAGTTGATTTATTAAAATCTGAATGGCCAAAAGCCAAACTTGGGAAATCTGAAAAATTAAGTTTAATTTATTATATTATGGATTTTAATTCAGAAGTCTGGAAAAAGAAAAAAGAATCAGGCAAAACTCTCAGAGATGAGATTAAGATTAAAATTCCTGAGCATTTAGAAAAATATAAAAAAGATTTGATTGCTATGCATAATTTGAAATAAATTTCCCCAAAAACATTTATATAGTCATATCAATTGATATTATAGATAAATAATATGGAATCTCAGATAAAACAGAAAAAAGGATATTTTGAATCAAATGAGATAGCTAGAAGCCCGACATTGCAGACAGTATTAATGGTTGAAAAATTTATTGATAATAGTTCTGGAGAATACAAAAAAACAGAATTATTTAATAATTTACCAAAAAAGGTAATGTGGCAGACATTTCAAGTCATAATGGAATATTTAGAAAGCATAAATAAAATTGCTTATGATAATGAAGATTATGTAGTTTATATTTGGAGTCCTGAATTAGGTCAGAAATATAAAAACAGGAAGGATTTAGAATGGAAAAAGAAGGAGAAATAAGATTTGTTGATTTAAAACTAAAAGAATCATTTAAAGAATTAGAAAATTCTGATAAGGAATTTTATGAAGAAATACAAAATGCTCTAAATGACATAAGTAATAATGTTTTCTGCGGGAGAAATGTTAAAAAGGAATTAATTCCAAAGGAATTTATTAGAAAATATAGTGTTAAAAATCTTTGAAAATATGATTTGCCTGATGGTTGGAGATTGTTATATTTTATTACTACTCCAGATAAAATTGATGTTCTCGCTATTATTCTTGACTGGATGAATCACAAAGATTATGAAAGACTTTTTAAATTCTAATTCAGATTAAATAATATGATAAATGAAGAAATGAAAAAAGCAGAACTTGAAGAATTATTAGGTATTCTGGAAAAAATAAAAGGACGTCATACAGAACTTGTTACTGTTTATATTCCTGCAGATTATGATATTAATTCTGTGCAAAGGCAATTGGAAGGAGAAAAATCTACTGCTAAAAATATTAAGTCCAGTTCAACAAGAAAAAATGTTACAGAAGCATTGGAGAAAATTGTGAGACTTTTGAAAGAATTTAAGAAAACCCCTCCAAATGGAATGGCTATTTTTTGCGGAAATGTTTCAGAAGTTGAAGGACAGCAGGATTTGCAATTATGGAGCATTGAACCACCACAACCATTGAATACAAGATTATACAGGTGTGATAAAGAATTTGTTTTAGATGCTCTAAGAGAACAATTTGAAATTAAGGAAGTTTATGGGCTTTTGGTTATGGACAGAAAAGAGGCAACTATTGGATTGCTTGTTGGAAAAAGAGTTGAATTCTTGCACAGAATGACTTCTGGTGTGCCGAGTAAAGTCAGGGCTGGGGGGCAATGCCTTTCTCCTGATACATTAATTATGAAAGATAATGGAGAAATTTTAGAGATTAAAGATTCCCACAATCCTCTTTTAATTTTATCTGAAAATTTTAATAAAGAGAAAACAGAAGAAACTCCTTTAATAGCTAAATGGGAGAATAATAAAGAACTATTTGAGATTATAACATGCTATCCTAGATTTAAGATTAAATCCTCTAAAGAACATACTTTTTTTGTAAGGACTGAAAAAGGAATAGAAGAAAAACCTTTGTTTGATATTAGAGAAGGTGATTATTTAATTATGCCTGAAAAAATAGAATTAAATCTTGAGAATCAAAAAATTGAATTTACCCCTTTAATTAAACAAGAATTTAATATTAAAAAAGTAAATATACCTGAAAAAATAGATTATGATTTTGCTAAAATTCTTGGTTATTATCTTGGGGACGGCAATTATGAATTAGATAGAATCACTTTTTCTGAACAAAGAAAAGAAGTTGCAGAATATTATAAAGACTTAATAAAAAAAGTATTTTATATTGATTCTGACTTAAAATTTAGAGAAGATAAGAATTATTGGCAATTAAGGGTATATAGCAGAATTATCTCTCAGTTATTTAAGCAGTTTTTTCTTGAAAAAGATAAAACTTTAAGTGAAAAAATGCCTGTTATGATTTTAAAATCTTCAAATGAAATACTTACTTCATTTATCTCTGGATTTTTTGATGCAGAAGGTTATGTCTCTAAATCAAGAGTTGCATTAGGGATAAATAATGAATTGTTAACAAGACAATTGCAATTAGCATTATTAAGGTTAGGGGTAATCTCTTCAATTAATGAATATGATAATAGAAAAAACCCTTACTCTAACAAAATAAGGTATACTCTTGCAATCGATGATATAGAATCTTTAAAGAAATTTGAAAAGAATATTAATTTTTGTTGTGAAGAGAAAAAAAATAAACTTTCTGAAATGATTAATAAAAGAAGCAATAGAAATAAAGTTAGACAAATAATTGTTAATGGTAGTGAAGTTGCAAGAATAATAAGAAATTCTGGATTAAATACGCGGGATTTTCATTGTGGGTATTTCTTTTGTAATAAAAGGCAGTTGAGTAAGGAAGTATTTAAGAAAAAAATATTGGATAAAATTGAAAATTTTGATTTAAAAAAAAGGCTCGAAATGTTTTATAATTCTAACTTAATCGCAGTTAAAATATCTAAAATAAATTCTCTTGGGGTAAGTCAAACAATAGATATTGAAACTAAAAATCACAATTTTATAGCAGATGGTATCCTTGTCCATAATTCAAGCCAAAGATTTCATAGAATTACAGAAGGACTTACAAAAGAATTCTACAAAAGAATTGCAGAAGAAATGAAAAAGACATTCTCTGAAAATAAAAAATTAAAAGGTATTTTAATTGGAGGACCTATCCCAACAAAAGATGAATTTGTGGAAGGAAAATACCTTTCTACTCCTCTGCAAACAAAGGTTATAGGAGTAAGAGATATTGGAGATTCAAATGAATCTGGATTAAAAGAACTTGTAGGAAAATCACAGGATATTTTATCACAACAAGAAAGCATTATGGAAAAAAAGCTTTTGGAAAAGTTTTTTGAAACATTAGGAGCTAATCGTGAAAAGGCAGCATATGAATACAAGGATGTGAAGAAAGCATTGGAAATGGGGGCAGTTGATACTCTTATTTTATCCAAGAAACTCAAGAAAGAGGTATCAAAAGAACTTATTAAAATGGCAGAAAACATTTCTTCAAATATTGAAATTGTTTCTATAGAGACAACAGAGGGAGAGCAGTTTTATAATATAGGTGGAATTGGTGCTTTGCTGAGATATAAGATTTAGGAAGATTTTTAAAGATTTCCTAATTAATTTTGTTATGGCTAAAGATGAGAAAATTATTGGTGGAATCCTTATTTCATTTGCTGGATTTTATGTTCTTGCACAGGATTTTTCAGGAAATTTATTAGCAGGATTAGCTATTTTAGCAATTGGATTTTATTTGATATTATCTAGTTTAAAATAATTCTAAAATGAAAAAACAATTTGAGAAAAATAGATTAGATTTAGCATATGAAAGGCAATTACATTACCTGAATGCTGTTTTATTATTAGCTACGATTGGAATATTATCTTTTATTAGTACATTTATATGGAAAAGAGAATTATTATTACATGGATTTATTATTAGTTTTTTGATATTAATTATTGTCTATTTTTTGCATAGAAAAATTGATAAGTCTCTTAAAGAAATCTCTAATAAAATAAGAAATCTTTAATTTCCCTAATTTTCTATATTTATTTAAATCAAAAATTCTTTAATTTTTTATGAAAGAAAGCAAACTTGTTACTAAATCTAATGGTGTGAATTTTTTTACAGATGAAAAAGAAAAATTAGATAGAACAGAAAAGAGAGGACGAATAAGATATTATATTATTAAAAAATTCAATAATCTGAGAGATAATTATAATAATATAAGAACAATTTGGTGAGATATCTTTAAAATAAATCAATAAACTTGTTTGAAAATCTTCCAGAATTATTGCAGTGATATATTTTATGAAATATCTGGTTCAGGAGCCCTTTTATTTTCATATTATTATTTTTTATCAAATTTTTATTATTTTCTGAAATTTTTAATTGCGGTGATTTGAACATT
>Ga0180009_10007651_pt1 | contig 10966 bp, 11 predicted proteins | sample OS_PC_MetaG_FD_123537 | JGI IMG/M metagenome (GOLD analysis project Ga0180009, IMG submission 123537) | Groundwater microbial communities from the Aspo Hard Rock Laboratory (HRL) deep subsurface site, Sweden - OS_PC_MetaG | ecosystem: Environmental > Aquatic > Deep subsurface > Groundwater... | reverse complement strand
CAACGCAAGAAAATTTTTAGAGATTTTTCTGTATTACAAATATCCAGATAGCTCATCACAGATGGATAAAATGGTAAAGTTTTTTGGAGAAGAAAAAATACCAGCAATTCTTACTAACAGAATAAATAATGAATATTCACACTTGTCAGGTGGTTTTGAAAGAGGGGCTGCACCTATTGAAGTTCCAGAAATGAAATCAGCTGCAGAATTGATATTAAAAAGAATTGAATTAACAGATGAAGACCAATACGAATCTTTACTAAAAAGTATAGGTGAATTATGAATTAGAGGCAGCTCAATGACCCAACCTTCATACCAAGTAGAAATAATCCTCTACATCACCCCAGATGCAGCTAACGTTGAGTCAGCATCTATGAAGACGTGGAACTTAAAAAATCAATTTTGCAAAAAACGTTTTAGGGAGACTTATGATGAAAAACAAAAACAACCAACCCAACAAACTCGTAATCTTTCAAAGTAAAAAGATTCGCAGAATATGGCATGCAAATGAATGGTATTATTCAGTCGTAGATATCTGTGGCGCATTAACAGATAGTCGTAATCCTCGTGATTACTGGTACAAAATGAAAATTCGTGTGAAAGATGAAGATGGATTTGAACCGTCGACAGTTTGTCGACAGTTGAAAATGACTTCTCCTGATGGTAAAATGAGAACAACTGATTCTGCAAATACGGAAAGCATTTTCCGCCTTATCCAATCAATTCCATCCCCTAAAGCAGAGCCATTTAAACGATGGTTGGCAAAAGTCGGGTATGAAAGAATTGAAGAAATCGAAAACCCGGAGCTTGCTCAAGAGCGGATGAAAGAGATCTATGAGAAAAAAGGTTATCCCAAAGATTGGATTGATAAAAGACTTCGAGGGATTGCGATTCGTCAGAATTTGACGGATGAATGGAAAGAGCGAGGGATTAAAGAGCAACGGGACTTTGCTATTTTAACTGCTGAAATTTCGAAAGCAACATTTGGGATGACTCCCGGAGAATATAAGAAACATAAAAATCTACCCGAAAAATCAAAAGCCAATCTGCGTGACCATATGGATGATTTGGAACTTATTTTTACAATGCTGGGCGAACGGGTTACAACAGAGATTTCTAAAAATGAGCAACCTGATACATTCCCTGAAAACAAAAATGTTGCAAAACGAGGCGGTAAGGTTGCTGGAAATGCAAGAAAAGAGACAGAAAAAGAGTTAGGTAGGACTGTTGTTTCAAAAAATAATTACCTGGATAAGGATAATGTGCCGGAGTTGGAGGAATAAGGATGAACGAAGCACTTCAAAAATTCATTGGCGCAGAAAAAAGCGATTTGTTTGATGTGTTGGAATATGTATTTAACAGCGACATTGGGTTTTTGCAGTCAAAAGCACATTGTTTCAGAATAGGTAGATATAATGAAACAATGTGCTTTATATTATATTAAACAGGCTTATCAAATGGGTTTCATGGCACTCATGTATGAGCGCAATTTTTTCCCAATGTGTTCAACGCCTGTGGAACGAATGGCTTCATTGACCTTGATGAGCTTTGCATTGTCCACCCCATTGTTTTTAAGATCAAGCCCTTTACCGATGACATCAATATCCAGTTTTTTCATGAAATCTGCAAGCAATGGAATTGCTTTATGGTTAAAAAGGTAACAACCATATTCGGCTGTATCGGAAATGACCACATTCATTTCATAGAGTTTTTTTCTTGCAACAAGATTTGCAATGAGGGGAAGTTCATGAAGTGATTCATAGTAGGCAGATTCTTCACCGATCCCCGTTGATACCATTGTATCAAATGCTAATTCCACGCCTGCTTTGACAAAGGCAATCATGAGAATGCCATTGTCAAAATATTCTTGTTCAAGGATGTCCTGATCCGTTGATGTGGATTGTTCAAAAGCGGTCTGGGCCGTTTCATTTCTCCATTTGAGCAGGTCTGCATCATCATTTGCCCAGTCTTTCATCATGGTCTGGGAAAATTTTCCTGACATGATGTCATCCATGTGCTGGTGAAACATGGGTTCAAGAAGGGTTTTTAATTCATTGGAAAGTTCCTGGGCCTTAAGTTTTGAGGGGTTGTCAAGGCGATCCATCATATTGGTGACACCGCCATGTTTTAATGCTTCCGTAATAGTTTCCCATCCATATTGAACCAGTTTTGAGGCATATTGAGGGTTAATGCCCCTTTGTATCATTTTGTCGTAACACAGCAAAGACCCTGTCTGGAGAACACCGCAGAGAATGGTCTGTTCTCCCATGAGATCAGATTTTACTTCAGCTATAAAGGAAGAACGAAGAACACCTGCCCTGTCCCCACCTATGCCACAGGCATAGGCTTTAGCAAGTTCCATCCCTTCTTTTTTTGGATCATTTTCCTTGTGAACGGCAATCAGTGTGGGCACGCCAAATCCTCGTTTGTATTCTTCCCTTAGTTCTGTTCCAGGAGCCTTTGGCGCCACCATTATAACGGTGAGATCTTTTCTTATCTGCATGCCTTCTTCCACGATATTAAATCCGTGGGAGTAGGAGAGACAAGCATTCTGCTTCATCAAAGGCATGACAGATTCAATCACATTGGTGTGCTGTTTGTCCGGGGTCAGGTTGATCAAAAGATCTGCTTTGGGGATCAAGTCTTCATAGGTTCCTAATAAAAATCCGTTTTCCGTGGCGTTTTTCCAGGATTGTCGTTTTCCTTCAATGGCAGCATTCCGGAGGGTATAGGCTACATCCAGGCCACTGTCGCGCATATTTAAGCCCTGGTGAAGTCCCTGGGCTCCGCACCCAACGATGACAATTTTTTTGCCTTTTAGCGCTTCAACACCGTTGAAATCAGATGAATCCATCAAACTGCACTGGGACAGTTCTTCTAATTGTCGTCTCAATGACAGGGTATTAAAATAATTTTCGCCCATGGTATTCTCCTTATTGATAAAATTTAAAAGTTTTATAAATTAAGCTATTGTATTAATGAACCATATTTATTGTTGCGTCAAATGAATGATTTGCAATATTATATTTCAAATGTTGCAATATAATAATAGGGGGTGACGTTGCGAATATTTATCTGAAACTCATGCCTTATTGCCTAATTTGAAATATAGTGTTAGGTAGTGCTTGACTAAAAACCTGAAAACTTTTGTAAGCATACGCTTCTCAATTAAGGTAAATCATGGACATTCGAAATTTAAAACTTTTCAGACATCTTGCAGGAACCCTGCATTTTGCAAGAACCAGCCAGGCATGCTATATCACGCCTTCAGCTTTGACACGGGTGATCCAGCGGCTGGAAGTAGAGCTTGGGGAAACGCTTTTTATCCGGAACAACCGGTCTGTGGAGCTGACCCCGGCAGGGAGTGCGTTTAAGAAATATAGCGACGATGTGCTACAGAGGTGGGACCAGCTCCATGACGAGCTGTCTTCTGAGGATATTCTGGAAGGCGAGCTCTCTTTGTATTGTTCTGTGACGGCAGCCTATGGCATTCTCCCGGATCTTATGTCACGGTATCGAAGGGCTCATCCCAGCGTTAAAATACATCTTGAAACCGGAGATGCAGCCAAGGCCCTTCTCAAACTCTCAGCCCAGGATGCAGATATGGTCATTGCAGCGCTGCCAGATCTCTTACCCAAAGATTTTGTATTTCAAACCCTGTTCCAGACACCCCTTGTTTTTATTGCCTCGCTGCAATATCCAGAGATTATTCTACACGCAGAAGGTGGGATAGACTGGGAGCGGACTCCTTTGATTATCCCGGATCACGGGTTGAGCCGGGACCGCATCGATCAATGGTTTGCCAAGGAAAATTTTATTCCCAATATTTACTCCCAGGTGGCTGGAAATGAGGCAATCATTGTTATGGTCAGCCTGGGCTGCGGTATTGGACTTATCCCCAGAATGGTGCTTGAAAAAAGCCCTTTTTTTAACCGGGTAAAGATTCTGGATGAAACTCCGGAACTGCCGCCTTTTGTCATTGGTCTTTGCACCCGGGAAAAAAACCTTGCCAATCCCAGAGCCAGGGCATTATGGAACATAGCTAAGGAAAGGTAATGATTTATGGATATTAAATTTTGCACGGCTTGCGGATCTCCAACGGAACAAAAAATTCCTTTTGATGATGACCATTTTCGATCTGTATGTACAAATTGTTCCCAGATCCATTATAACAATCCCAAAATGGTGGTGGGGTGTATCCCTGAGTTGAAGGGGCAGGTACTTTTGTGCAAAAGAAATATTGAACCCAGAAAAGGCAAATGGACCCTTCCAGCAGGATATCTTGAAAACGGAGAATCTGTTCAGGACGGTGCCATCCGGGAAACCTTTGAGGAGACAATGGCTGACGTTAAAATCATTGAACCCTATCGCCTTTTTAATATTGTTTTTGTTGATCAGATCTATTTCATGTTCAGGGCGCATCTTAGGTCTGACCGGTTCGGCCCCACAAATGAAAGCACAGATGTCCGCCTGTTTGATGAAAAAGATATCCCCTGGGAGGATATTGCCTTTGAAGTGATAAAACAAACCCTTGAGCATTATTTTAAGGATAGGAAAAAAGGAGTGTTCCCTTTCAAAATTTTTGATCTTCGCTGATTTGGTTTATTAAAAATTCCCTGCTCACCCTTTACAAATATGTGATATAATATTAACAAAATTAAAATTAAATTTTGCTTTTCGGGCTGGTAAAAAATGGAATCTGCTTTAGTATTGCAGATAGGCTTAATAGTTAATTTTGTTTAACAAGGATGGTGTTATGAAAATTTTAAAATTCAAAGCAGGCATAATTTTTTTTATGACGATAATTGCCGTATATTTGACAGGGTGTGCATCAAGCAGATCTGGCCAGGTGTATTCACGGGATCATGCAAGACAGGCTCAGACCGTTGAAAATGGGACTGTCGAATCTGTAAAGGAAGTCGTGATTGAAGGTACCAAAACCCCCATTGGAACCGCTGCAGGTGGTGTGGCAGGCGGTGTCCTGGGCAGCACGGTGGGGAGCGGATCAGGCAGAACTGTTGCCACTGTGATCGGTGCCATTGCCGGAGCTGCGGCAGGAACTATGGCAGAAGAAGGAATAACACGAAAACCAGGCCTTGAAATTATTGTGAAAAAAGACAATGGCCAGACCATTGTTGTTGTACAGGAAGCCGATGTCATAATCTCTGCAGGAGACAGGGTGAGGATTATTACGGCGGCTGACGGTACGACACGGGTGTCAAAGTAATAGTTGCTCTTTTAATTTCCATGGTTATATTCTCCGGCTGTGAATAATCACGGGATATTAACAGGAGAATCATGAAGAAAAATACAGAATATAATAATAGATTAAGAAACGTTGCCATCATTGCCCATGTTGACCATGGCAAAACCACCCTTGTTGATGCAATGTTCAGGCAGAGCGGGCTTTTCAGGGAAGGCCAGCAGGTGAACGACCGCCTCATGGACAGCATGGACCTTGAAAGAGAACGCGGCATCACCATTGCAGCTAAAAATTGCTCTGTGACCTGGAAGGGTGTTAAAATAAATATTATTGATACTCCTGGTCATGCGGATTTTGGTGGTGAAGTGGAAAGAGCGCTTTCCATGGCAGACAGTGCGATTCTCCTTGTTGATGCATCGGAAGGCCCTTTGCCCCAGACCCGGTTTGTTCTTAAAAAAACCTTTGAAGCCAATCTTCCCGTCATGGTCATTATCAATAAAATTGACCGCAAGGATGCCAGACCCGAAGAGGTCCTGGATATGGTGTATGATCTTTTTATTGATCTTGATGCCACGGAAAAACAGCTTGACTTTACCTATATGTATGCCATTGGCCGGGATGGTATTGTTAAAAAAGAACTGGATGAGGACGTTGACAATTTAACGGCTTTATTTGATCTCATCTTGGAAGAAATGCCCGCCCCGACCTATGATCCTGAAGCCCCATTTCAGATGCTGGTTTCAGATCTCGGATATTCTGATTATCTTGGCCGGCTCGCCATTGGTAAGATATTTAACGGCAGTGCCAAGTTTAATGAAAATCTCGTGTGCATCAACGAATACAATAAACTTTTACCATTAAAGGTCTCCAAACTGCAGACCTATGAAGGGACAATACTTTTACCGGTGGAGCAGGCTCAGGTGGGTGATATTATTGTATTGTCCGGGATTGAGGATGTCAAAATCGGAGACACCATCTGCACAAAACAAGAGCCTGTACCCCTGAAAAGAATCACAGTGGATGAACCCACAGTGTCCATGCGGTTTTCCATTTCCACATCTCCTTTTGCCGGCCGCGAAGGAAAATATGTTCAGTCCAGGAAAATCAGGGAACGTCTTCTTAAAGAAACCTTAATGAATGTTGCCATTGAAGTTGAAGAAAGCACTACGGATGAAAGTTTCATAGTCAAGGGAAGGGGTGAACTCCAGCTTGCCATACTGATTGAAACCATGCGCAGGGAAGGATTTGAACTCTGTGTCGGTCGACCCAAAGTTATATATAAATATATAGATGGAAAAATGCTGGAACCCATCGAACACTTTTTTGTGGATTGTGAAGACGCTTTTATGGGAGTTGTAACGGAAAAACTTTCCATTCGAAAAGGCAAGATGACCAACCTTGTGAACAACGGCAAAGGAAGGGTGAGAATTGAATTTTCAATTCCCTCAAGATCTTTGATCGGATACAGGGATGAGTTTATGACAGATACCCGGGGAACTGGGATCATGAATTCTTACCTTTCAGGATACGAAGCATACAGGGGGGATTTTCCTGTTCGATTTAACGGGTCCATTGTTTCAGACAGGCAGGGCAAAGCCGTGCCCTATGCATTGTTTAATCTTGAACCCAGGGGCCAGCTGCTTATTGTGCCTGGCACACCCGTATATGAGGGCATGATCGTTGGAGAACATAACCGGCATCAGGATATTGATGTGAATGCCTGCAAGGAAAAGAAACTCACCAACATGCGGGCATCTGGAAAAGACGAAAGCGTTATATGTTCGCCAATAAAGGTCATGACCCTTGAAAAGGCCATTCAATTTATTGCGGATGATGAAATGGTGGAAGTCACGCCATTTTCCATACGCCTTAGAAAAAGCGTGTTAAATGCTTCCCAGCGCCAGGTTCTAAAAGCAAAACAAAAAAAGAAGGATCAAACATAAAGTCAGCTTGTTTTGTCTCGTTCGCTGAGCATGTAATCTTGAAAGGCTTCACCGTTAAACGTGCCGACCTTTCCCCTGATTTCAATGAATTGATCAAAATTAGAGATAAAAATATCCAGCATATCTGGATCAAAGTGCTTTTCTCTTTCTTTTTTCATGATATCATAAACGATCTCGGGTGGATAAGGGTCTTTGTACGGTCGTTTTGAGGTGAGTGCGTCAAAGGTGTCTGCCAGAGCGGTAATCCGTCCGGAAATGGGGATATCTATCTCTTTTAATTGATTGGGATATCCGAGGCCATTGAATTTTTCATGATGGCTCAGGGCAATTTCCTGGGCCATCTGCAGAATTTTTGACTTGGATTTGGATAAAAGCCTTGCCCCGATCTTTGTGTGGGTTTTTATGATTTCAAACTCGTCAGAGGTGAGTTTTCCAGGCTTTAAAAGAAGCTTGTCCGGGATGCCTATTTTTCCTATATCATGCATGGGTGATGAATAATAGATGGTTTCTTTATATTCCTCGGAAAGATTTAATTTTTGCGCCATGAGTAAACAATATTCCCCGATTCTGACAATGTGATCTCCAGTGTCTTCATCTTTATACTCTGCAGCCATGACCAGACGATGGATGGAATCGATATAGGATTCCTTGAGTGCTTCATGGGCTTTTATTGCTTCCTGCTTGAGATTTCTTTCCCGCACCACACGATTGATCCTGAGAACCATTTCTCTGGGTGAAAAAGGTTTTTCAACAAAGTCACTGGCACCGATATGGATGATTTCATCATATTGGTAGCTGTGGATTTGGCCGGTCATTACAATAACATCGGCAGTAAATTTCGATTTAATCGTTTTGGCAAGCTCAATCCCATCCATTACCGGCATATCAATGTCAGTAACCACTATATCAAAGGCCTGCCCGGAGATCATTTCCAATGCTTTTGCACCATTCTCAGCAAAGCTGCAGGAATAGCTGGTTCTTGCCATGGTATTTTCCAGCAGATCTCTTATCATGGGTTCATCATCAACAATTAAGATATTGGCCTTGGGGGATTTTTTGGAAACAAAATTATTCATCATGGTCTGCCTTGATTATTATTTTGAAATTTATTTAACAAAATGATTTCTTTGCCAGTTCCATATTTTGTCTGTTTTGAGTATAGTGGCCTTTCCATAAAAATGTAAACAAAAGTTTAAAAAAGCGGTGAAGTTAAACACGGACCAGTTAGAATATGAAATTGGGCAGCATGGAATATCTTCACGTAAATAATGAATTACCAGTTTACTGGTAAAATTGTCAAGCAGGCATTTCCCATAAGAAAATATGATTCTTATGGTAAATATCCAGTATGATAATTTTGGCATTGTAAAATTAGAAAAATAGCCTATAAATAGGTGTTATATTATGCGAGTTTGTGAATTATATGATTTTAATGGGATTAAAGGATTTAAACTTGGCTGGTCTTTGTTTGGCCCACCTTCGATGACGGTTTATTGCTATACCTTTGGCGATTTGATGGTGGATACAGGGCAATCCCATATGCAGAAACAAACTTTTGAAATTGCAGTGGGCAACAATATAAAAAGGATTTTTTTAACCCACCACCATGAAGACCACAGCGGCAATGCAGCTGCCATAAAACATGTGTTGGATGTGCAGGTATTTGGGCATCCATTGACAAAAGAAAAGATGAAAGCCCGGTTTTCTATTTTGCCCTATCAAAAATATGTCTGGGGAAAAGCAAGGCCATTAAACATAGAAATAGTTTCAGAAAGAATCGAAACAGTTTTGGGAGACATGGTTCCTGTCCATACACCTGGACATTCAAAGGATCATATGATCTATTTATTAAAGGATAAGGGTATTTTGTTTTCAGGGGATCTTTATCTTGCGGATAGAATCAAGTTTTTCCGCTCAGATGAAGATATGGGAATCCAGATTGAATCATTGAAAAAAGTGTTGAAACTGGATTTTCAAACCCTTTTGTGCAATCATTATCCAAAGCTTGAGCACGGGAAAAAACGAATAGAACAAAAACTTGGGTTTTTAGAAGATTTGTATGGCAACATCATTATGCTTTGGAAAAAAGGGTATTTAGAAAAACAGATTTTTAAGGTTTTAAAATTAAAGGAAGATTATTTTATAAAATATTTTTGTTTTGGAAATGTCAGTATGATCAATGGAGTTCGATCAGCTGTCCGACATCATGAAGCGAGCAAAGGATAAGGCTTATTGGGGTTTACTCCTTGTTTTTTCCTGCATTTTGTCACTGAACCGCTTGACGTGATCCATGATAATGGCAGAAGCTGTTTTTGCATCATTGACTTTCATGGCATCAATGATCTTTTCAAAGTCTGTGAGGTTTTCAAGGGTTCTTTCCTTGTTCATGGGAAGGTATTCAGCATAATACGGATGAATATTGTCGTGGATACTTTTCTGCACAAACTGGAATACAGGGTTCCGGGTCATGGTTCCGATATAGGTGTGCATTTTTTCATCCGTCTTTAGAAAATTTTCCCAGTCATTTTTTTCATAGCAGGCTTTTGCCTGATTAAACATTGTTTCCAGTTCCTTGATATCTTTTTTTGTGGCGCGGGAGGCGGCAAGTTCGATAAGGCTGCCCTCGATTTTGATTCGAAATTCAGCAAGATGTTCAAGAGATACCCCTCCTGAACGGATTAAAAGGGCAAGGGACTCAACAATGGGATCGGTACCAATATGTTTTACTATGGCTCCGCCTGAAACGCCCAGTTTAATTTCAATTAATCCTTTTTGTTCAAGCACTCTTAAGGCTTCCCTTAAGGTTCCCCGGCTGGTGTTGAACATGTCTTTTAATTCCCGTTCCGGCGGAAGTTTGGTGCCCGGCATAAGCTTGCCATTAAGAATGGCACCCTGTATCTGTTCAACCACATCCTGGAATACTCGGTTTTGCTTGGCTTTTTTAAACATTATTGGGTCCTTAAGGGACGTCTATTTAAATTGTTCTATTCCGGAAAAATCTCTATATAAATTAAAATGCTTTAAAACATCTATATCATCCTGGGTCAACTGGCAAGTTACAATTCTGCTTAATAATTCTCCAAGCCCTGGGCCTAACATATAGCCCTGGCCGCACATTCCAATGGCGTTAATAAAATTAGGAAACTCTTTTGTTTCTCCGACAATGGGGAATCCATCAGGTGTCATTGGGTATTGTCCCCGCCAGGTTCGCCTGACCTTAAGGTTGGCAAGTTTTGGAAAAAGAGCTACCATTCGTTTTGCCACCTGGGGTAGGAATACAGATGTGGCTTCACTGGCCGTCCCTTTTATCAGATGCCTGGGTGTCAGGCAGAAAATTACCTGCCCTTCATTATTCTGATAAAAATAAAAATTGGCTGAATCTTCTGTGGCCGGGTCCTGGGAAGGTCTTAAATCAACTATCATGGGACCGAAAAATCTTTGAACCGGTTCAGTGATGGCACCTTCATGGCTGTCCGGTTCCACTGGAAAATCAAGGCCGATCAATTGGCCCATCTGACGGGCATAATTTCCTGCGGCATTGATAACCTTTGCAGCAGTGTATTCGCCTTTGTCCGTTTTAATTTTTATTTCTTTATCATTTAAAATAGAGATGGCCAAAATTTTTTCTTTGAATTTATATTGGGCGCCATATTCAAGACTTTTAAAATAAAAGGCATTAATGGCAAGCAAGGGTGAGGCACTTCCGTCTTTGGGCGAATAGGTGGCTCCTTTCAGGTTTTTTTTGTTAATGCCGGGGACGATTTTAAGATATTCTTTTGGGGTCAGCCAGTCGATATCCAGATTAAAGGATTTCTGGATT
>Ga0180009_10007650_pt1 | contig 10967 bp, 13 predicted proteins | sample OS_PC_MetaG_FD_123537 | JGI IMG/M metagenome (GOLD analysis project Ga0180009, IMG submission 123537) | Groundwater microbial communities from the Aspo Hard Rock Laboratory (HRL) deep subsurface site, Sweden - OS_PC_MetaG | ecosystem: Environmental > Aquatic > Deep subsurface > Groundwater... | reverse complement strand
GCCCCCGGCTGGCCTTGCACGAAATAGCTGTGGGTGCCGACCTTGATGGCTTTCATGGGTACGCTCACCTCGGCCATAGCGGGTTGCGTCGCCGCATGGGCAGCAGGTAGCAGGCCCAGGCATAACAGGGAAAAAAGCAGGCGTGCAATCATGAAGACTCCAAATAATGAGTGACCATTATAAACATCACATAATGACGAGGCTGGCTGAACGGTTGGTTCAAGCACAGGGTTACCCCGTCAGGTCATCGCGTCAGGTCATCGCGTCAGGCTGCGATTCGCGCGGACATGGACTGGACCGGTTTCCGGTGTGAACGTTCAGCGGTCTTCACTGCAGTTCGGGTCGAATGGAGGCTGGCCTGTGGTATCTTCGCGTGGAGAAATGGGGGGAAATCGGTGTTCAAAAAACAGTGGCCAGCTTTTTTGCTGGCATTCGTATTACCGCTTCTGGCGGTGTTCTGGTGGTGGGGCGGATTCAGTTCGGTCAGCGTTTCGGAGACCGAGGCCGGGCCTTACCGCTATGCCTACATCGACTACGAAGGGCCGATCAGCAATATGCGCAAATCCCAGCGTACCGCCCTGGATAAATTTACCGTCGCCAAGGTGGCTGCAGGCGACACCATCAGCGTGATACTCACTGATCCGCGTGCAGCCAACGGCAAGGTTCGCGCGCAACTGGGTTACACACTGGCCGATACCGCTCCGGTTCCTGCCGGGATGAAAGAAGGGCGTGTCGAGCGCCGCGCTGTTTATGCAGCCCACGTTCAGGCAGCGACGTTGCTGGCGCCGTCCAAAACGTATCAGGCCTTGTCTGAGTTTCTGGAGTCGAAAGGCAAAACCCTGGTCATGCCGACAGTAGAGCTCTATCGGCCAGCGGGTCAGGCAAGCCGGATCGGTACCTTTACACTGGAAATGGATCGCTGATGGCTTTCTTCTCCGTTCTCGCCGCCGTTGCCCTCGAACACATGCGTCCGCTGCGGCGCAGGTTGCCGCATTATCAGCTGTACACCCGTTTCATACTGTGGCTGGACCGGCGCTTGAATGCCGGTGAATACAGCCATGGCGCTATCGCATGGGCGCTGGCTGCGCTTCCTGTGTTAATGGGCGTGTGGTTGGTTTTTACTTTGCTCAGCGGGATCCACCCTGTTCTTGGTTGGGGCTGGAATGTGCTGGTGTTGTACTTCACCATGGGCTTCAAATACTTCAGCGATACGGCCGAACAGATAGCGCGGTTGTTGCGCGCGGGCGATCTCGACGGCGCACGTGCGCTTCTGGTTGACTGGCGTGGCGGCGATGCCAGTGAGTTCAGCGAGGATGAAATCACGCGCGTGACGATCGAACAGACCATGACGTCGAGCCACCGCCAAATGTTCGGCGTGCTGTTCTGGTTTGTGCTGCTGATTCCGCTCGGTCCCGTTGGTGCGGTGTTGTTTCGTTGCGCTTCGATCTTGTCGCGACGTTGGGTGGACTCGCAGGGACGGTTCGGCTTATGCGCACAGCGTGTTTTTAATGCCATCAACTGGTTGCCCGCGCGGCTGACTGCTTTGACCTATGCCATCGCCGGCAACTTCGAGGATGCGACCTTTTGCTGGCGTACCCAGGCACCAACCTGGCCGGAGGCGGAGGATGGCGTGGTGCTGGCTGCGGGCGCTGGCGCCATGGGCGTGCGGCTGGGTCAAAGCATTAATGTGGCAGGGGAGACGGTGTGGCGGCCTGAGATTGGCGCTGGCCAGGCGCCCGAGGTCGATGGCATCGACAGCGCCGTGAGCATGATCTGGCGCGGTCTGGTGATCTGGCTGGTGGCGGGGTTGCTTGTCGTTATCGCAGGTTGGGTGGCGTAACGCCTTATGCTCAACGCGCTGTGGATCGGCTTCATTCTCGTTGCCTTTCTGATTGCGTGTTTCAAGCTTATTGTTCTGGGCGACGCTGGCATTTTCGCAGCGCTGGTCAAGGCATTATTCGACAGCAGCAAAACCGCGTTTGAAATTGCCCTCGGCCTGACCGGCGTGATGGCGCTGTGGCTGGGCGTGATGAAAATCGGCGAACGCGCCGGCATGCTGGACCTCCTCACGCGCGGTCTCGCACCCTTGTTCAAGCGCCTGTTTCCCGAAGTGCCGTCCAATCATCCGGCACTCGGTGCGATGACCATGAACATGGGCGCGAACATGCTGGGCCTGGACAACGCGGCAACGCCGCTTGGCATCAAGGCGATGCAGGAATTGCAAAAGCTCAATCCCACGCCTGATACCGCGAGCGATGCGCAAATTCTTTTCCTGGTCATCAACACCGCTTCGGTCACCCTGCTGCCGGTCACCATCTTCACCTACCGCGCACAGATGGGTGCGGCGGACCCCACCGACGTTTTCGTACCGCTGCTCATCACGACCTATATCGGCACCCTGGTAGGGCTTCTGGTTACCGGGCTGTACCAGCGCCTGCACCTGTGGAACCGCGTCACCATGAGTTATCTGGGTGGCGCCACCGCGATCATAGGCGGGTTGGTGGTGTACTTTGGCAGCCTCGATGCAGCGGAGATGACACGGCAGTCATCCATACTCAGCAACGTGTTGCTGTTCGGGCTTATTTCAACTTTTCTGTTTATGGCCGTATGGCGCCGCGTCAATGCCTACGAGGCTTTTGTCGAAGGTGCCAAGGAAGGCTTTCATACGGCTGTCACGATCATTCCGTATCTGGTTGCGATGCTGGTGGCCATTGCGGTATTTCGCGCCAGCGGTGCACTTGATTTGTTGATGGGCGGCATGCGCAGCGTGGTACTGGCGCTGGGATTTGATGCACGCTGGGTGGATGCAGTGCCGACCGCTTTGTTGAAACCGTTTTCCGGCAGCGGTGCGCGTGCCATGATGATCGACACCATGCAGACACACGGTGCGGACTCCTTTGCCGGGCGGCTTGCCTCCATCGTGCAGGGCAGTACCGAAACGACGTTTTACGTGCTGGCCGTGTATTTCGGTGCAGTCGGCATCAAACGCGTGCGGCATGCCGTGACGTGTGGGCTGATTGCCGACGTCGCCGGCATTCTGGCGGCCATTGGCATGGCTTACCTCTTCTTTGGAGCCGTCGCATGAAAGCTTATGACACGCTTGCTGCCGTTGACATGGGTTCCAACTCCTTCCGGCTGGAAGTGGTGCGGGTGTCTGGCGATCAGCTCTATCCGCTCGATTCGCTGAAAGAAACCGTGCGTCTGGCCAGCGGACTCAATGATGAAAAAAGGCTAGATGAAGCCACTCAGGCCAGTGCGCTGGCCTGTCTGCAACGCTTTGGCGAACGTCTGCGTGGCCTGTCTCCCGAAGCCGTGCGCTGCGTCGGCACCTCGGCGCTGCGCATCGCCAAAAATGCCGATGCATTCATCCGCAAAGCGGAAATCGCGCTCGGTCATCCGATCGAGATCGTTGCCGGACGCGAAGAGGCGCGGCTGATTTATCTGGGCGTGGCGCATTCGTTACCCGCTTCACCCAACAGCCGCCTGGTGGTGGATATTGGTGGGGGCTCTACCGAGGTGATTATCGGCCAGGGGCTCAACCCTCGCGAAGGCGAAAGCCTGCACATGGGATGCGTCAATTTTTCGCAGCGCTTTTTTGCCGGGGGTGTAATCGACAAAACTGCGATGAGAGCAGCCGAGGTGACTGCCCGGGTCGAAGTCGAGCGCATCGCCAAAAAGTTTTCCAGGGACAACTGGCAGCAGGCTATTGGTTCCAGCGGCACAGCGCGAGCGCTGCGCGAAATTCTCGAGAAAAATGGCTTGTCGGAAAACGGGATTACGGCAGACGGGCTGGCAAAACTGCGCAGCCTGATGATCAAGGCAGGGCATAACGATGCGCTGGAGCTTGCCGGATTGCGCAGCGATCGTCGGCCCGTTATCGCCGGTGGATTCGCCATCATGGCGGGATTGTTTGCCGAGCTTGGCATCGAGCAGATGGATGTGGCGGAAACTGCCATGCGCGAAGGGATTTTGTATGACCTACTGGGGCGCTTTCATCAGCAGGACATGCGCGAGGCCACGGTGGATGAATTCATGCGCCGCTATCACATCGATACTCAGCAGGCAGCACGTGTCAGCCAACTGGCGCTCAAACTATGGGTCTCGACCGGAGCCAGCAGTGAAAATGACATGCGGTTTCTCGACTGGGCCGCGCGGCTGCATGAAATTGGCTTGTCGGTATCGCATAGCGGCTATCACCGTCACTCAGGCTACATTCTGGAAAATGCCGATATGCCAGGTTTTTCGCGTTCCGATCAGGCGCGATTGGCCTTGTTGACGCGTGCGCAGCGTGGCGTGCTGCTCAAATTGCCGGAGTTTTCTGCCGAGTCTGTTTTGGCTGAGAATGATCGCTTGCTGATTTGGTTGCTGCGTCAGGCCGTTATTCTGTGTCGTAGCCGCGCCAAACCGGACTTGCCGGAACTCACGGTGGAAGTCACCGGAAAACGCATTCGTCTCGCTTTGCCTGAAAGCTGGCTGGAGAATCGTCCATTGACCCAGCGCGCATTGGAAGAAGAAGCCGTCCACTGGCATGCAGTGGGAATCAAATACGTATTTGGTTAGACGCGTTTCCTAGCCGATGCGATATCGCTTGCGTACTGGCTCGATGATGTTCCACACACATGACATGCCAGCAGGAAAGGTCACCAGATTGCCTTTGCAAATTTCAACCGGATCGCCTGCTTCGGGCGTGATGATTGCCCGACCCTCGATAATGTAGCTGGTCTCGGTCTCTTCATACGTCCAGGTCATGATCGAACTTTCCTTTTCCCATTCCGGCCAAACGTTGACTTTCAGCTTTGAGAGGCGGGTTGCATCCGGATGCGCTTCGATTTTTATTCTTTTCATGTCAGGTCTCTTTTTTGGATTGATACATTTATACCATACGATTCCTGGGTTTGAGAAAAAGGGGTTAAAGATCAACAGTAAAATCAAGAAGGTGGCGCGTGTCACTGCTTGATTGCATGAATCCGATAAGGGCATACCCCCTGTTCAGGGACAAGCGGGTTGCGCCAGCGCTTGCAGGGTTTTGCCCTGGGCATCCAGCAAAAACGCCGCCACGCCCAGATCGGCTGCTTTCCAGCCGGCCTGCAACGTGAAGCGATGGCTCGACCGGGGTTCGAGTGGGCCAACCAGTTCGCGTACTACATAGTCGTGATTCAACGTGCGTCTGGCATTTTCGCCCGCCACCACCTTGGAGCTAAGCCGGTTTTCATACAGGGCCAGGAAGAGCTGCGCATTGTTGTCACCGGCTGAAGAAATAAAGCGGCTGTCAACCTGGGCGTCGATGCGATTGTGCGATTGCACCAGCGTCAGGCTGAGATTCACCTGAGCCGGCGTGGGCTTTAATAAGGGGTCACGGGTGCGATGCCAGTTGCGGTGATCGGCGCCGTCCAGCATCACCTGCGGCGTATACACCCAACCCAGCCCGCTGTTGCGGGCGCGCTGGCGCTGGCTGAAGGCGGCCTGGGCAAACGGGTCGCGCCAACCCAGCTTGTCCCAGTAGTCCACATGAAAGGCCAAAGGCACCACGCCGCTGTCGGAAGGCAGTTGCGATAGCCAGCGGTCGGCCGGTGGGCAGGAGCTGCAACCCTCCGAGGTGTACAACTCCAGCAGGTTGTTGCGTGTTACGCCGCTGGTGGCGGTGCAGGTCGCCGCATGGGCGGCGGGAGCGAATAAGGCACAGGCCAGTATGAAAATGCGCATGAGACTCTCCATCCAGAAGTCTTCTAGTCGTGCAAGAGGCTGATTCCCTTACACACAAATCGGAAGTCGTCGTGATGGGGGTACCTGAGTCTTGGCAGTTTCCTGGTCACTTCCTTTGACTGCTATGCAAAGTCCGGTTTGGACTACCCCTGGTAGTCAATCAAGATGCCAACCTGCTTTTCATGAAGGCGAAACTCAATCCCACCAGCACGCTACAGGCTCCATGTCTGACGGCATTTCTATGGCCTCGTAAGACTGGCCCTCCACCCATCCCCACCAGCAATCATCCGGCATGAGATGCTCAGGAAACCACGTCGACACTTCTTCTGGCGGCTCGGAGGTGATGATCCAAATCGTGTCGGAGAACGGCCAATCCGGGTTATCGAAAGCCGTCACTTGAACGCGAACGTCAGCGACATTTTTCATTTTTCGGAGGCGTAGCAGCAATGCGTAGAACTCAGCCGGTTCAGGGACCGTTTCCAGGTTGCAGCCTATTGAGCCCACCACATCGTTGTCCTCAAAAAACTCCTCAAGCGTCAAAAGGGGGCGTGGGGTTGCGGCCACATCAGGGTCGCCATGCAAATTGACGCGTTTGGTAATTTTGTCGAGTGCTGTCACTGAGTTTTTCCGGAGTCACCAATACCTGGATTATGGGCCGAATATCATAAAGCTTTGCTTGGATATGGCGGGGTGAGTCGTGGCCATGTTGTTCACCTGGAAATGGTTCGCGTAAAAGGGTTCAAATCCGGCTGCTTTTCTAGACGCTCGATTTTTCAGGTTCGTCCCATTTTTCTGGAGCGGGCGTCCACCTGCAGGATTCCGGTTTTTCCAGTAGGGCACAAACCGCTTCACCCAGGTGGATGTCCAGATAATCTGCAGCTGCGCTTGCTCCGCCGTCGTTCCAGTTTGCATTCAATACAAAGGGTTTGAAGCTTTCCCAATCCTTGGCCATTTGCTCCACCATGATGCGGGCCAGATCGTAAGAGAGCAGGTTGCCGTCATCGGGGCGATAGAAAGACTTGCCTGACCAGAACGCCTGGATTTCTGCTTCACCCCAGAATGAAAGGTGCTTTTTCTGCATTTCGTGTGGCGTGTAAAGTGAGGTTCCTTTGCCTGCGAGCCGATGTTCCGTATTGACGGCAAGACCCTCGTTCAGCCATAGCGGAATCGGCAGATGCGAAAGACACCCATGCGTCATTTCGTGGGCGATGACCGGTTCAACGGTTCGCATGTCGGATTTGACTGTAATAAAGTGACTGCAGCCGTCGCTGATATGCATGCCGCCGCTGATGGCGAATTCGCCGCCTTCCTCCGGGTAGAAGTAGGACGCGTAGTTGTAATAGTGTTCGTCGTCGTCGAACACGATCAGGATATCCTTGCCCCACTCCGGTACGTGTGCGATTCCGTCCAACACCTTCACCACACGTTGCAGGGTTCGACCCATATAGTCGAGTGTGGCGCGAGACAAGTCCGGTTCAAGCGAGGACAGCAGGGCGGCCTGACCGGTCTCTGCGAGGTAATAGCCTGCGCCGAGCGCATCACGGAGATGGAGCAGCCATGCTCGCTCGCAAGCGGTCCACGCCTCGTTCTGCAACGCATCGGATTCAGCCGTATCCACCCAGGCTTGAGCCGCCTCCCAGTCGAGAATGGGTAGGGTGTTATGCCATTTGATGTGTTCGCCGACCGGAAAGGGCGCCAGTCCATCGATCAGAATTTCGGTAGGCGCGGGTTCATTCTGCTTGGCTAAAAGAGCAGATGGCCCCACGTTGCTGCTTGAAAACAGGGTCCGCAATAGATTAAGCATGACTGATATGAGGAAGGCGAGTTAACACAAGGCTAATCGGAAGTTGGCCATGGGACAGGCGCCCACAGCCGGATGGCTGGGTATCTTGCTCTGCGAGAACCAGGACTTCTCAACGATGTGTCCCTTGCTTAAAGCTTCGCCACAATAGGGGCAGGTACGCTGGCGCGTATGGGCCGGCCGCGCACATTTCGGGCAACTTGTTGGCCTGCCGGTAATCTTCCCATCCTTGCGCCCATCCCTGATATCAATGTCGGTAATCTTGGCTTCGATATCGCTTTCGGTCAGGCTGGTTTTCTCGTTGATCAATTCCCATAAGGCCTGGGTGATGATCGAGAGCCTGTCCATACGGGCTTCGAGGCGTTGCACTTCTTTATGCAGGCGTTCAGCATTGTTGGCAGAGTCTTGCCTGGCAAATTCGGCAGTTGTTTTGGCCTGGCTGATTTGGCCTTGTTGAACAATATCCCAAAGGTCGAAGAGCATCGGTATCCCCTGTAAATGGTGAATCCCTCTCAGCTTGCTGAAGCCAACAAGCCAACGGCTTGTCTGTTAAACAGCAACATCTGGTTAATTCGGCTGGTTTTTTTAACGTTGAGCCACCATCAAAAACACAGGGTAGTCCTGCGCCCCCGTCTCGCGTTCCTTGGTGATCGTGAATACCGTTTGAAACTGTGGATCAGAAAATCCGGCCAGAGCTGTGCGCCGGCCAAGATCAGCCTGATCGAAGCCGTGGTGTACGTCCACCTCCGGGCCGTGGAAGGAGCCATCCTCCTGATCAAGGTCGGCTATGCACAGATAGCCACCGGGGCTCAGAATATCGTGGAAGACGCGCAAGATGTGGTTGGTGTCGGGCACATGATGCAGCGTCATCGCGGTGACGATCAGGTCGAATTTTTGAGCCGGGGCCGGGTCGATGAGCAAGTCCAGCTTCATCGGCGTCATGTTCGTCACGCCCTGCGTGGCGATCTTTTCGGCCACCACCTCGAGCATGCCGCTTGAACTGTCGGCCAGCAGGATTGTGCCGAGTTCATCCTTGAGCGGGAATGAAAGCAGGCCGGTGCCGCAGCCGTAATCGAGGGCACTCATGCTGCGATGCAAAGGCACGGCCTTGCGAACCGCGTCTGCAATCTTCAGCCCGCGTTGCTGGAAGATCGGGTTGTCGTTCCATTGGCGGGCACGGGCATCAAAATGGCTGGCGTCGAGCTGGATGGGTTGCGTAGTGTTCATGATGTTCGAAGGGTTGAATGGCTCGCGGCTGCACCAATGTGTGAAGCCGCTTGAAAGGTCGAGTCTAGCTTTTTTGGGTTTGCAGCACACTCGACCAGCGCAAAAACTTGTCATCAAAAGTCATGGCGGCATGGGCCGGGCTGGTGGACGGCAGCGTTACGGTGTGAATGGCGCGCAGGGCAGCCGGCAAGCCGGGTAGCACCAGCCGCCGGTAGAGGTCGGCCGCCTTGCCGCCGTTGAAGCCGATCAAACAAATGTCCGGATGGGATTCGATAAAGGCGGCGAAGTCATTTGGCACCACGCTGGCATGCACGATGTCCGCGTCGAGGCTGCCTGGCCGTTGTGCCGCAGCGCATACATCCCAAAGTGCGATGCCGTTTTGCATCAGCCGTTGCGCGCGCTCCGCGTAGGGCAACTTCGGGCCAGCGCCAAAGAGCTGGCCCATGATTTTCCAGAACACATTGTGTGGGTGGGCGTAGTACTGCTGCTGCTGGAGCGACACCTGTCCGGGCAGGCTGCCGAGGATCAGAATCCGTGCGTGCGCGTCAGCGATGGGCGGGAAGCAGGTGTCAGGCATGGGCTAACGCGAACGCTCAAATCCTGTCAGTCGCACATCCACGCTGAGTGACAGCGCAGTCAACGCTGCGGCCTGCGCGCGGCCCTCGGCACTGGCGCGGTAAAGATGCGGCGTCATTGTCAGCAGGTCGGCGACCTGCTCGGCGCGGGTCAGTTCGATGGAGAAGCGAACCGATTCCGTGGGCAGGCGGCTAAAGCCTTCGGGTGTCTGCATCTCGGCCGTGCGTTCCGGTTTCAGGCTGGGGTAGATGATTTCGCGTAGTTCGCGCAGATGATCGGGCCCGGCATCGACCTGCAACAGCAGGCCGCCCGGCTTCAACACCCGTGCAAACTCCGCATACACCGGGAAGCCGAACATGCACAGCACCCGATCCAGCGTGCCCTGCAGCACCGGCAGGTTGGCGTTGCTGCCCACTACCCAGTTCACGCGCTTGTCCTGCTTGGCGGCCGACAGCACCGCCCATTTCGAAATATCCAGCCCCAGCAGCGCCAGGGTTTGCTTGTCGCCCACCGCAGCGGCCAGCTGGCCCAGGTAGTAGCCTTCGCCACACCCGGCATCGATGCAACTGAGGCTTGCGTCAGCCGGCACATCGGCCAGCACGGCACGGCTCACCGCCGCGGCGATCGGCTGATAAAAATCCGCCGCAAGAAAACGCCGCCGCGCCGCGATCATTTCCTTGCTGTCGCCCGGATCGCGCGAGCGTTTGTTTTGCACCGGTAATAGATGCGTATAGCCCTGGCTGGCGATGTCAAAACTGTGGCCGGAAGCGCAGCGCCAAGCGGAACCGTTGCACTGCAGAGGCGTGCCGTCCAACGGACAGGCGAGCGCCTGGAATGGGGTGATGCTCATTGACTATTACCCTGACAGCCTTGGGAGCGCGCTAAAGTGCTGTTGCGGAAGCGTGACGAGAAAACCGTGGTCTGCCCGGTTGTTCAGGCGCGTGGCCTTAACGGCTGACCACGTTCAAGCCCGGCTTCAATTCGTCTTCATCGATATAACCGATGGCGCCTGGAGTGTTTTGGACAAAATCGATCACTTCGGCGGCGTTCAATAACTCTTTAGGTGGGATGCCTTTGCCGATGAAGCGGCGCACTGTCCAGTAAGCGGTGTATTTTTCATCGTCCTGATTCAGGTAGCGTTGCAGGAAACGGTCACGCAGCGCACCCGACTTCAGATTAACCGCCGTGACATGTATCCCGTCTACCTCGATCGCTTTCCCGGTAAATATTCTTTGTACGGTGGTCGTGTTGAGCTTGCTTAAGCCGGCATGGCCGATGATGACCACATTTTGCGCATGCGCTTCACATAGCGCAAATGCCAGCAGGGTGGAGATCAGCATGAGTTTTGATTTCATCATGGTCGTCTCTCTCAGAACGTGAAGCTGTAAGAGAGGGAAAACACATTGATGTGCTGATCGCCTGATTCACCGCCAGGTGACGCATCAACGAAACTGGACGCTACGCCCGTTTTGACTACCGACCATTCGGCCTTGATCTTGTTTTTGCTATCGATTGCGTAGGACGTGCCCAGCGCCCATGAATCCTGGTCATAGACCACCATGGTATCGGCCAGCGCACGTTGATACGTGCTGTTCAATACGGCTAGTGGTCGGGCGCTGTTCACCGCCCGATACAGGTCGCGGTTCTTTGTGGTGAGCCT